>ERZ1370068.2824-contig-1952_pt1 | contig 30472 bp, 56 predicted proteins | sample MGYA00561227_ERZ1370068 | MGnify/ENA primary metagenome ERZ1370068 (study PRJEB38410, sample SAMEA6850437) | metagenome | study: Metagenomic assessment of the ecological functions of the soil: analysis of the soil microbiota associated with the...
CGGCGCGACAAATACTAATATTTCGAGCTCTTGGGTTTCCTGTTCCCAGCCTACTACCACTGCGATCTCGTGCGCGATGAAAGTGGACAGCGCATGGCGAAGCGGCACGATGGCCGCCAGCATTCGACGGCTTCGCGAGAGCGGCGCGACGCCCCAGCAGGTGTTGCAGAACGCAGAAACGTTTGGTGAAATAGACAGCACAGGCCACGCGCCACATACAGGTGCCAAAGGCGCTCCGGTTCAGAGGAGCGCCAGCGTGTCGTGAAACGGGCGCTTCGAGAAGCGCCGTTGGTCGGCGAGTCCAGTCCTTACCCTTCTCCTTGGCGATTCCTTCCATGTCTTTCACGTACGCGCCAGCTTGCGTCAGCACGTGGTGCAAGTCATTACCAATACTGATGAACGTGAAGCCTTTCTCCAGAAATTCACCCACGGGCCGTACCGAAGAGAAGAGTCCCAGGATGAGATTGTTCTTCTACGGGCGTTCTCGACCAGCTTCTGGGTGGCCGCTCCCAGTTCAGGAGACGTGTACATGTGCGGAAACTCGTACTTCTCGTACAGTCCCATCGACATGCACAGATCGTTCTGACCAAGGAACAGAATATCCACGCCTGGGACGGCCGCGATCTCAGCCATATTCTCGATGCAGGATGCGGTTTCTACCTGAAGCGGCCACGATGCCGTCATTGTTGTAGTTACCGGCGTATCCGAGCAAGCCCGCCTTGTTCATGCTGCGCTGCGGAAAGTACACCGAGCGGGTTCCCGTGCGAGGATACTTCTGCTGCAACTCACCGCCTTGGCGCGCTTCTTCGGCAGTATTGATGTAGGAACTAGAACGCCGTCTGCGCCCAGATCCAGCGCCTGCTGAATGCCCGGGCGATCGTCGTAGCCGCCCACGCGCACCATGGACTTGGCGCCGCCGTTCGCAATTGCCGTGAGCATGGCTGAAAGCTTCTCGTAGCCCATCGGCCCATGCTGGGTGTCGACCAGCAGCCAGTCGTAGCCGCTGTGCGCGAGTTGCTCCGCAACCGTCGGACTGTGCGCGTTCAGGAACAAGCCCATCTTTGGCTTGCCTTCGCGCAACTGTTTCTTGAATTCGGCGCCACTGAGCGTGGCTTCGGACATAGCAGAATCCTCCTGAGTGGTTAATCAAAGTTGTCTAGTGTACCGCAGGAGTTCCACTTGAAAAGTTGCAGGTCGCGTTAATTTCGTGTCAACAGTGTGTCCCGAAGTCATGCCATGTCGACGTCATTTGTGTCCCAACAGTTTTGAGGCGCGGTAGAGGTGCTTTGTCGGGAAGGCTCCGCCCACGGCCAGATCGATCTACCTTCCCTTCCCAAAGATCAGCCCGTCTCTATCCCATTGATAAAGAGCCGGTTGAATTGATTTCTAGGAGCGCTGCTGGTCTCGAAGGGCAGCCCACTAGTGCTTGATCCACCGTGATACAGCGGCATTGTTCGGTCTCCTCTTATACTGTGGTTCCTGTGGGCCGCTGCTTGACCGCAGAGTGCATTACATAAGAATCTTTTGTTGAATCCCATGCAGGCCATCGAACCATCTCGCGCGAACTTGCAGGAGATTCTTGGGAAGTCCATTCGTGATCTCGGACTCAAATTGGAAGGTTCTCCGGTCAGGCGCTTCGTTCATCAGTTGCGCGGAGGAATTGGGCCGCAAGGGCCTCAGCAAGTTTCGTCCGGCGTGCTACCTCACCGATGAGTGGGGATGTCCTTCGGGAGAGCCCATCATCGGGATCCCGCTTACCTTGCGAATCCTGAGCTCGCCTCCCTTGAAAAAGAGATGAACGATCTCGAGGACAAGCGCGAGATCATGATGTACCTGAGACACGAAGCCGGGCACGCGTTCAACTACGCATAAAGCTTCACCGAACGCCCGAATGGAAAACGCTCTTCGGTCCATTTCGTCGGCGTTACCTTGACAACTACCGGCCGGTTCCATTCTCAAGAAATTATGTGCGTCATCTGGCGGGCTGGTACGCACAGAAGCATCCGGACGAGGACTTCGCGGAAACCTTTGCAGTGTGGCTAACTCCGCGCTCTGGATGGCGCAAGCGTTACCGGGGCTGGGGCGCGATGGCGAAACTCCGCTACATGGATCGTATTGCTCGTGTACTGGGTCATGCCGATCCCTGTGCGCCGCCGCAGCTATCCCGATGTTACGGTCGACGAGATGGAATCGACGGTGGCAGAGTTCTATCAGCAGTCGATCACGCAGAAGAGATCCCAGTTGTGGACTTGGCGCTGGACACTGATTTGTTGTTAGATATTTTCAATGTATCGAAACGGCGGAAGAAGACTGTCCGGCCAGCTCAGAATTCCTGCACGAGCATCGCAAGGCATTGGTCGACAAAGTTGCGTACTGGACCGGAGTTCAGCGTCCGCTCATCAAGAAGCTCATTGAAGTGATCGGAGAAGCGGATCGGGGAGCTTCGGTCTGCGTGCTGACACGAGAAGGAAGCGGGCATCTGGCGGAACTCACCGTCTACGCAACCACCCTGGCGACCAACTACATGACTCGTGGAAAATTTGTGCAGCCGTAGTGGCTGGTTAGAAAGCGATATGATGAAAGGTACGCATCCAATCGCAGGGTCAATTTTGCCATGAAAATTGCTGTTCTTTATGACGTGTGGGAGGAAGAGGGTGCGGCTCCTGAGCCGCCGCCCGAGCCGAAGCCCCGCGCGTAAGAAAAATCGCGGAAGAAAGCTAAGCGCGAGAAGGAAGACCGCGAAGAAATTTTCGAGGCTCTCGAAAACTTGGCCATGAGGCGTCGTATCAAATTTTGGATGGCACTCCGCAGTGTTTGTCCTCGTTGGCCAAGTGCGAAGCGGATCTTATTTTCAATCTCACCGAATCGTTTGCCGGCGACGACACGAAAGAAATGCACGTCGCGGCTTATCTTGACCTTTTGAGCAAGCCCCAGCCGGGGCCGGTCCGCACGCGAGTTTTCTGGCCCAGGACAAGGCCATCGCAAAAAGATGTTCGCTTTCTGCCGGCATCCGCACTCCTTACTTTGCAACTTCCTATCGCGGCAGCATCGAGCACGCACATGACATTGCCTTTCCTTTGATTGTTAAACCACTCTCGGAAGACGGCTCCATTGGGATCAATGCGGATGCGGTCGTGAGTAGTGTCAAGAACTGATGGAGCGTGTGCAGGACATCCAGAACGAATTCAGATTCACCCGGCAATTATCGAGGAATACATTGAAGGAAGGGAGATCCTATGCGGCCATTCTTGGCAACTATGAGTCTGCCCAAGTCCTGCCACACGTGGAACTCGATTTCTCGAAGCTCCCCAAGGGGCACGCCCAAGATCGCCAGTTACGATGTGAAGTTTGAGAAGGATGCCGATGCTTATAAGCTGACCAAATCGGCCGTGGCTGAAGATCTCGACGAGGAGACGGCGACTCGCCTGACAGAAACCGCGCTTGCGGCTCACCGTGCAGTGAAATTGCGCGCACTATGGACGCATCGATATGCGCCTCTCACGCAAAGGGCGATGTGTACGTAATTGAAGCGAATCGGAACCCGTGGCTGTCGAGCAAGCGGGAGTTTGTGACGGCGGCCAAAGCCTCAGGTCGCTCTTATACACAGCTGATTGGGGACATCGTGGACCTGGCGATTGCGCGGTACCGTCCGCGCAGTTAGTACTGCGATCCCGCAGTTCAGGCAGGACTTGTGTTCAGCTTCATGCGACGAATAAATTGCCATTCCCACCACTGCATCCACGTTGAGTGCATCCAGTTGGTCCACTTCCTCTTGGCTTGCAATGCCTCCGGCGACGATCAGCTGTCGCGAGAGTGATTCCTCGCAAGGTCTTTACGACATCCAGTGGAATTCCTTCCAGAAGGCCTTCGGTATCAATGGGTGTAAAGGAAGGCGCTGCAGTACTGCTCCAGTGCTTTCATCATCGCGGTGGGCGTAATCGTAGTGATGGCGCGCCATCCCTTGATCGCGACCTGGCCACCTTTCGAGTCGACCGCAACAGTCAGACGGTCAGCGCCGAACCTCCCGCGAACTGTTGAGCGGCGTCCACGTCGAGCTTGTCATTTCGAACCAATCTGCATTTCAGAATGATCCGCTGTGCTCCCATCCCCAGGGTATGTCCTGCGCGTTCTCGGTCGGTTCGAATTCCGCCGCCCACCTGGCAGGAAGGCGGTTGAGTAAATTGCCGTAGCAGCGCACGGGTTGTCACCGCTTTCCGATGGCGGCATCAAGGTCGATCAGTTGCACCACATGCGGATACCTAGAAAAACGGAGGATCCATCTTCGAAGCCGTCAAACTCCAACGCTTTTTCTCACTTGCACGAGTTGAACGATCTTCCGCCCATGAGGTCGATCGAGGGGATCCGGCACAGCCACCTCACAGGAATACCGACGGGCGAAAGTTCTTGCGTTGAGTTTGCGGCGAGTTCAGTCACGCTCATAGTGCAGGATTGAGGCCGCTAGAGCGGCGTCAGCGCGTCCTTCCTGGAATACCTCAACAAAGTGTCTTGCCGATCCCGCCCCGCCCGATGCAATCACCGGGATCCGGACGACATCGGAGGATGGCAGCTTGTGAGCTCGTGGTCGAAACCCCTTGCCCGTCCGTCACGATCCATAGAAGTGAGAAGAATCTCGCCAGCGCCTCTGGACTCCGCCTCGCGTGCCCAGACAACGGCATCCTCGTCCGGTGGGCGTTCTGCCGCCTCAGAGCGGAACGCTTCATAGGCCCGCCGTTGTTCCGCTTCGCGTCGATGGCCACAATCACTGCCTGCGAACCGAATCGTTCGGCAATGCAGGTGATCACGCCCAGGGTCCGACAAGGCCGCCGAATTGATGCTTACCTTGTCCCGGCGCCGGCATCGAACACAGACGAGGCATCGTCCAATGTGCGCACACCACCGCCAACAGTGAACGGGATGAATAGCTCTCGCGCTGTTCGCCGCACCGTGTCGAGCAGAGTTTTCCGCCTTTCCGCAGTGGCTGAAATGTCCAATAGTTATGATCTCATCTGCTCCGGCCTTGCTGTGGAGTAAATGCAGTTCTGCTGGATCCCCGGCATCTCGCAGATTCAAGAACTGCACACCCTTCACGACACGACCGCCGTCCACGTCAAGGCAAGCGATGATCCGTTTCGTCAACATTTCTAGTTCGCAGAAGTTCCGAAGTAGTTTCACACCGATCGGGCCGGATTTCTCCGGGTGGAACTGGACGCCGGAAAGACGATCGCGCCTCAACAACGGCCGAGAACACCCCACCGTATTCGCAGGTCGCCACTGTTTCCTGGACAGGAGGAACGCGATAAGAATGAGTAAAGTAAACGAAGGTTTCGCCTGCTGGGAAGGTCGCGCAGCGGTGGGATTTGCCCACAAACTGAAGCTGATTCCAGCCACGTGCGGCGATTTTACGTCCGCAGGGAAGTGGACGCACTCACCAGGAAAAACGCCCAAGCCTGCGACGCCGGGCGCTTCGGTGCTGGAAGGAAACATCCATTGCATCCCAAGGCAAATTCCTGAAACGGTATTTCCCGACTGATCGCTGTCTGATTGCGTCCTTCAATCCATTGTGGTTCAGAGCTTTCGTGGCAGCGAAATGACCGACCCTGGGACAATCACCTTCTCAGCCTGTGCTACCTCTCCAGCGTCAGCAGTGACGATGGAGATCACCTGGCAAGCCAATCCAATGCCTTCTTCACGGAAGTCAAATTTCCCGCCCGTAGTCCACGATCGCGATCGTCACAGGACCCCCTTCGTGCTAGGGATAAAGCGAGCCATACGGCGATCGCGCCAGCAGGCCGCTCGCACGGCGCGCGCAAAGGCCTTGAAGAGGGATTCGATCTTGTGATGATTGGAGCGGCCGTACAAGACTCGCGTATGCACGTTAGCTCGCGCGCCGCGCGCGAATCCTTCAAAGAAGTCGTGGACGAGTTCTGCCTGCAGGTCCCCGACCAGTCTTACGCGCACCTTGGTATCCACCACGATTGAAGTCCTGCCGCAGAAGTCCACGGCGGCAAGACCCAAGGTTTCATCCATTGGCATCGAGAAATAACCGGCGCGCAGGATTCCCTTCTTGTTACCCAACGCTTTGTCAAACGCCTGACCAAGCACAATACCCACATCTTCGACGGTGTGGTGTTGGTCAGCTTCGAGGTCACCACGAGCCTTGAGTCCAGATCGAATCCTCCGTGATGAGCAAACAATTCGAGCATGTGGTCGAAGAAATTGATTCCAGTCGAGATCTTGTACTGTCCATGGCCGTCGATGTTCAGGACCGCCTGGATATCGGTCTCCTTGGTGGGCCGATGAATGCGTGCCTTCCTCATCCCTGCACCTGTTCACGTAGCGCGCCGATTTCCTGCAGCGCGTTTCTCGCAGTGCCGACAGCAGACGGTCCGTCTGCTCAGCCGAGGCCCAGCGTGATACGAACGACACAGCCTTCGCAGTTGGGATCACGAGAGCGGTCACGGACCAGTATCCCGCGTTCGCGCATGCGGCCGATGAAAGCAGAATGTGGGGAACCCAAGCGCATCAGAACACAAATTTGCCCGACTCGGCCAGAAGGGAATCCTCAGAGATTTCAGCTCGCGCTGCAAGAGCCCTCTCCCTTCGCAGGTTTGAGCGACATAGTCACGCATGTACTCTGCATCCGCCAATGCCTCCGGCAAGCAAGCTAACGCAATCGAATTGACGTTGTAGGGGAGGCGACACGACGGACGGCGCTCATCTGCTGTGCGTCACCCATCAGGAGGCCTGCGCGTAGGCCGGCGAGACCATAGGCTTTGGAAAAAGTGCGCGCCACAAAAACGTTTGGCTGCTCTCTCCATCTTCCCAGGAGGTCTCCCCGTGAAATTCGAAGTACGCCTCATCAACGAGCAGCGCCGCATCCGGGGCAGCGCAGGCGATCCGCAAAGGTCATCAATGGGTGCCGCAGATCCCGTGGGATTGTTAGGATTCGCAATCGCGATCAGACCCGAGTGGCCGGGTCACCCCGCGTAAGACGTCGGCCGTCGGAGCGAGAAGTCACTTCCCGCTGGGATCTTGGTAATGCGCGCTGCAGTCGCTGCGGCGAAGATCTCATACATCGCGAAGGTCGGCACAACGAGCGGGGCTTCACTCTCCAGGTTCCAGGTAAGTTTCAGACAACAGGTGGATCGCCTCGTCGACCCCGTTGGTCAGCAGCAGTTCGTCGGGGCTTGTTCCCAGGTGTCCTGCTACGACAGCCTCGACCGGTTCGCGTTCCGGATAACGTGCCGGTTCTTCGAAACCGATACTCCGCAAGCGCTCCAGAACCCGAGGAGAGCAGCCCACCGTATTTTCGTTGAAGTCGAGGCGCAGCCCGGTGCGGCCTCCGAGTGGTGGGGTGGTAGGTGGGCAGGTTGCGCACGGCCTCGCGTGGGCTAAGCATCCGGATATCTCACACGAATGGATTCTGAATGTGCGTGTAGCCCTTCTGTCTCGGCGAGATGGGTTACCGTTCTTCCGATTCTTTTGAGTCACTCGCTCGGAAAGTTCCTGCACCGTGATGATCTTTACGAAGTCCAACACCGAAAGCCCACCACGAAAATCGCGCAACGCCTGCAGTCGGCAAAACGTGATTCGGGCCGGAGGCGTAGTCGCCGGCAGCTTGAGCGGAGAATTCGCCCACAAAAATCGAGCCCGCATTCTGAATGGAAGTAAGGTCGAACGGGTCTACCATGAGGTGTTCCGGCGCAATCCGGTTCGCCCACTCGATGGCTTCGGCAGGAGAACTCGCCAGCAGAATGCAACCATTTCGGGTCATCGCCTGATTTGCAACCTCGTTGCGATCCGTGAGGTTTTCTCATCTGCGATAGCAGTCTTATTTGCCAATTGTTTTGAAGTTGTGATGAAGATCGGCAGAGCATCTGGATCGTGCTCGCCCTGCGCAACCAAGTCGGCTGCAATAAAGTCGGGGCGCCCTCGATGGCTGAGAACAACGGTTTCCGTTGGTCCGGCGAGGAAATCGATGGAACAATCAAACGAAATCAGCTTCTTCGCAATTGTGACGTACTGGTTCCCGGGGCCGACAATTTTGTCGACTCGAGGAATACTCCCGGTGCCGTAGGCCAGAGCTGCGATCGCGTGTGCTCCTCCTACCCGATAGAGTTCGCGAACACCGAGCATGTGCGCTGCCGCCATGAGTTCCGGGAGAAGGGTTAGGCGAGACAACACGAATTTCACGGACGCCTGCCACCTGGGCAGGAATCACAGTCATCAGAAGCGAGGAGACTAGGGGATGGCGGCCTCCAGGCACATAACAGCCCACGGATTGCAAAGGCCTCACGACCTGCCCGAGCGAAATACCGCCCAACTGGCGACGCCACTCTCGCGGCCGCTGCCATTTGCAGAAGCGGCGAATGTTCGCCGATGCCTGCCGGAGGGATGCGCGGAGTCGCGGGGTGGCGATCGCCCATGCTGCTTCTAGTTCGGCTGTCGCGACCTTCAATTCACTGGCCGGCGAGCCCATCCCACTTCGCCGCGTATTGGCGGAGAGCACTGTCACCATTGCGGCGTACGTGTTCCACAATCTTCCGCACCTGCGACTCCAACGCACCGGACTGGGCGCCACGCTTCGACAATTGATCGACGCGCTTCGACGCATCCGCGGCAGTGAGGATCCGCATTACATCACCACCTTATTCAGCGGATATTCGACGATCCCTTGGGCTTGAGCGGCCTTCAGCCGGGGAATCACCTGCCACGCCTCCGACTCTTCGATCACCGTATTGACCGCAACCCACTCGCCGTCGCTCAAGGTCGATATTGTCGGCTTCTTCAGAGCATGGCAAAACGGCGAGTACGCCGTCGAGGTTCTCCTTGCGGACATTCAAGCATCAAGCCCCACCCGATCCTGGGCTTCCATCGCGCCACGCAGCATCAGCGCCAGATTCTCGATCTTGCGTCGTTTCTCTGCGTCGGCCCACGCCGACTTGTTTGCAATTAGCCGTGTGTTTGATTCGAGCACCGTTTCCAATACTGCGTAGCCGATTCGCCTTCAGAGAACTGCCGGTCTCCGTCACCTCGACGATCGCGTCGGCCAACATCGGCGGCTTCACTTCGGTGGCGCCCCAGGAAAACTCCACTTGCACATCAATGCTTTTGCCACGAAAGTAGTTGCGCGTGACGTTCACAAGTTCGGTGGCGATGATCCGTCCGGAAAGATCTTCGGCGCGGCGGAACGGAGAATCCTCTGGTGCAGCCAGAACCCATCTCACTTTTCCACGACTGCGCTTCGCATAAATCGAGGTCGGCGACGGCGACGACGTCGAGGCCGCTCTCAACCACCCAGTCAGGCCAGTGAGACCGGCGTCCAGCGCGCCATGCTCGACGTAGCGAGCCATTTCCTGGGCACGGATCAGCATGCACTCGATTTCGGGATCCGGCCGTCTCTGCGAAGTAGGATCGTGCGCTCGTATAAACTTCGAGGCCCGCCCGTGCAAAAAGCTGCAAGCGTCGCTTCCTGTAAGCTGCCTTTGGGGATCCCGATGCGTAGTTTCATCGTTGGACTCCATGCAGTACTTGCCGACGATGCTGCAGAGGAGAGCGGAATCTCTTCGGTGAAGCACGAGCGGGTTCCCAAGTGGCAGACCACCCCTGCTCCCTCTGCACTCGCACGAGAAACGAATCACGATCGCAGTCGCTGCTTACCGAGTGACCCTCAACCGGTTGCCCGAGCTTTCCCCTTGGTCCAGAGCTGGTTGCGAGTCCTGCTGAAGAAGGTGACATATCCCGAACTCAGCGTGTGCTGAAAGGCTTCCTCATTGCATGAAACCGAGCATCAGGATTTCGGCAGAGCAGCGTCTTGCACAATGGCCGGTACCAAGCCCTGCATCTTCTCGAAGTCAATTTCCATATGCACCCATGCCTCCCTGTTTCCAGAGTAAAAAGCCCGCTGACCTTGTTAGCGTCTAGCTGAGCTGAATCTCGATGAGTGCTGGCCTATCTCGGGAATGCACCCCGCCGACGGCTATGCGCGTGATGATGATGGCGGTGATGGCATGAGACAACATCGGCAAGAGGGAGAGTTAGTAGAAGCGCTTGGCCGAGTCAAACATTGAAAGTGGAGCGCAACCTCCAATATTTCGATCCCAGCCATCTGAATTTTGAATGCCGGAGCCAGGCAGAACGATGTTGATCAGGAGTTTCCACAAGTCTCTAGTATCCTGCAGATCATGTTGGCTTGCTGCCGAGATCTGCATCGCGTGTTGTTGTACTTGTTGTTGTACGCGTGCGTGTTCTGGCGCAGGGAGGCTGCTGACCTAATAAGTCATTAGAATCAGCAGTATAGCCCACCGCCAGAGACATATCTGGCGGTGGGCTTTCGTTTTTATGACCCAATTCAGCCAAAGAGACGAAGGCACAACGGGTCGAGCGACTCAAGCGGGAGAAGAACCCGTGGGAGGGGCTCGACGAGATTCGCCGGTTCGGGCGCGAGGGTTTAGCTCGATTCACGCCCGAATGGATCCAGGCAACGTACTTCCGCTGGTGGGGCGTCTATACCAGAGGACGGTGCCGGCGTCATTGGTGGGAAGGGCGGGGAAGGCAAGGCTCTGCCTGTACTTCATGGTGCGAATCCGGATTCCGAATGGTTTGCTCGAAGCGCACCAGCTCCGCAACGATTGCCGACGTTACGGCTCGTTACGCTCGTGGCGCGGCCGATCTTACCGTGCGACAAGAATGTCCAGCTTCACTGGGTGACCATCGAAGCCCTCCCCGAAGTTCTCGATGCTCTCTGGCGGGCTGGACTCACTACCGAAGGGCTCCTGCGGCGACGATACCCGCAACATTACTGGATGCCCATTAGCGCGGAGTTGACGCCGACGAAATCTTCGATGCGTCTGCGCTTGCCCTCGAAGCCAATCAATTCTTTGGTCGGTAACGCCGAGTTCTACAACCTCCCCGAAAATTCAAGATCTGCATCACGGGCTGCCGGTCCTGGTGCGCCTACCCCGAAATCAACGACGTGGGCCTGACCGCTGTAACGCAGCGCACGCGGTGAGCGAGGAAGTCGGGTTCTCGCTTCGTGTTGCTGGCGGCCTCTCGACCGATCCCCATCTTGCCGGCGACTCAACGCGTTCGTCAAACAGGAACAGGTTATTCCTGTTCTGAAGGGGATTGCCAGAGATATTCCGTGACAGTGACGTACTTCGTGAAAACCGCGAGCGGGCTCGCCTCAAATTCCTCTTCCTGAAGCACGGTTGGACGTGCACGAAACATTTCCAAACGAGAGCTCGAGCGCCGCATCGGATTTGAGCTCGATCCGGCGGCTGACGAGCACGTTCCCAATGACCATGACATCGCGATCACGTCGGAATTCACGCTCAGAAACAGCCAGGGATATTTCTTTGTGGGGCAGCCGTGTTGCGCGGGCGAATCACGGCCGACCAGATGCGGACCGCAGCCGATCCTAGCCGACCGGTTTGCCGACGGGCGCTTGCGCACCACGAACGTGCAGAACCTCCTGATCGTCAACGTGCCGCGACAAAATGTGGACCCGCTAGTGAGAGAACTGGACGCAGTCGGCCTGCCGGGTGAACGGCTCAGCCTTTTGGCGCGGTGCTGTCGCCTGCAGTGGCTCAGAATTCTGCAAAACTTGCGATCACTGAAACCAAGAGCTTCTCGCGCTGGCTCGTCGGAGGAACTGGAAGAGAGATTGCCCGGCTTTGAGCAGCACCTGAAACTGCACGTCACCGGTTGCCCGAACGGCTGCGGTCAGCATTGGATCGCCGATTTGGGGATCGAGGGCAAGAAAATCAAGGTCGGCGATCGGATGGAGGATGCTTACTACTTTTGCGTGGGGGCGCAGTAGGCTTGCACCAGTCTGTCGCGCGTCCGGTTGGCTATCGTGCCTCGCAACCGAGGTTCCGGATGCGATCGAGCGCCTGCTGAGGCGCTATCTTGACGATCGATCATCCAATGAAAACCTGCGACAGTTCTTCGCGCGGCACAACGACATCGAACTGCGGGAATTTTGGCCGGTGAACTGGTGGCAGCGGTTGCGCGCGATGCCTCCCCGGACGAGTTCCGCACGGAGTGGAGGGATAGAGTCACGGCTATGGTGTTGTCAATGTTCTTGAAACTCGAAGATCGGCATTGCCTGGTGGTGGGAGCGGGCGAGATCGGCGGAATCAAGATTCGCCGTCTGCTGGTGGCCCGTGCCAAGGTTCGGGTCATTGCGCCATGGGCTACGCCGACTGTGACCGCGTGGGCGCTTGCTGGCTTGTTGGATTGGGAAGCCCGCACTTTCAAACTGACGATCTGAACTCGATCTTTTTGGTCGTGGGCGCGACTTCCTCCATCGAAGTTAATGATGCAGTCTACCGTGAAGCACGGAGCCGCCAAATCCTTTGCAATATCGTGGACGATCTGAGCGGTGCGATTTTTACTATCCCTCGGTTGTTCGGCGTGGTGATCTGCGGGTTGCCATCTCGACTGCTGGACAGAGTCCAGCTCTTGCACAACGGTTGCGTCGCGAGTTCGAGGCACAGTTGGCGCCTGTCTATGCGGGCTGGCTAGACGAACTCAGGGAAGACCCGGAAGAGACTTGTTTGCCAGCCCGATCGATCCAGATCTCGGCGTTCACTCCTGCACACAGCGGCTAGCCGGCAGTCGTTCGATGCTCGCCAGGCCGCTCGCGAGTTGAACGAACACGCTCGCGGCGAGGTCACCCATGAACGGTAAAGTCTTTTGGTTGGCGCTGGTCCGGCGATCCCGACGCTTCGGTCAAGGCCGTCCGGCTTCTGCAATCGGCTGATGTCGTGTGCTGCATGACGATCTGATCAGCCCAGAGATTCTTGCATCGATCCAAAACCACCGAGGTTCGCAACGTTGGCAAGCGCTGCGGACGAAAAAACATTCAGCAGGAAGAAATCAATGCTCTCCTCGTTACATTCGTCGTCGTTTGGGGCTCTAAGTGGTCCGCCCTTGAAAGCAGGCGATCCTCTGATCTTTGGGCGTGCAGGCGGGGAGAGATGGAAGCGCTTCCGTGAGGCGAACATGATTTCGGAAATCTGTTCCGGAGAGCGTGACTTCGGCGTTGGCATCAGCAGCGGCCGCACGTGTTTCGTTGACCCACCGTGACTCTGCGTCAGCTGTTCTTTTCCTTACCGGTCATCATGCCAAGCCTGCGCGGGCAGTCGACTGGACAGCATACGTCGCGTCAGGAGCAACTCTGCCATCTACATGCCTGGGTCGGACTATCAACGACATCAGCGAACAGCTGATTGCCGAGGACTCAAGGGTGAGACGGCCTGCGCGATCGTGTCCGCGCCAGTTCGCATGCGGAACAGGTGCATCGCAGCACCATCAAGCAGCTGGCCAGCGCACCTCTATTGCCGGCGCCAACGCTGCTGCTGGTGGGCGATGCTCTCAACCTGCCGGATGCCGTTCAATTCCAGTGGAAGCCGCCGTCAATGTGCCGCCAACAGTGTCCGACAGCTTCACCAATAACCAGGTGTTTGTAGGTGACTAGGAGCCGCAAGTGTGAACGAGATCGTTGGAAAGAACGCAGGCGCTAGCCGAGAGCTGGAGTGTCCAGGAGTTGTTGCGATGGTCTTTCAAGACCTTCGGCAATGGTCTCGAGATGGCATCGGGCTTTGGCGTAGAAGGTATGGTTCTGATTGATATCGCGACACGGGTCAATCCCAAGCTTCGCGTCTTCACAATCGATACAGACTTCCTCTTCCGGGAAACGTACGAACTCATTGGAAGAACCGAACGACGCTAGTGGTCTCAAGATTGAAAGACTGCGCTCCCTGACCCTGGAAGACCAGGCGGAAATCTACGGGCCGGCACTGTGGCGCTCAATCCGGATCAGTGCTGCGGGTTGCGCAAAGTGGCGCCCTTGGCTGAAAAATTGTCTGGCCTGCGCGCATCACAGCCATCCGGCGCGCCCAGACCACGGCTCGAGCTACGGCACGCAAGGTGGAGTGGGACGAAAAATTCCAATTGGTGAAGATCAATCCCATCGTCGACTGGAGCAGTGAGCAGGTGTGGAATTACGTCCATTCGCACGATGTGCCCTACAACCCCCTGCATGATTCTGACTACCCCAGTATAGGCTGCACACATTGCACGCGTGCGATTCGCCCCGGCGAAGATGCTCGCGCGGGACGCTGGGCGGGGTCTCAGAAAACCGAGTGCGGCCTGCACTTTGCCCGATCCGCCGGTCATGCCCTCCCCTTGTTCAGTTGGGTGATGGCGGATCTCAAGGTTAGGAGACCGGTGTGAACAGTCGCCGAAGGCGACTTCCGCAAGTCATCATTGGTGTTTTTGTTATTGTGTTTCAATCGACGTGTCCCCGTCTGACGCGCCTCCCCGCGTTGCTCACCTAAACAGTTAAGTTCGAGTGCCGCCCCAAAGAGACCAGCCCGCATCGCCTATGGCACACTGAAGCTGGAGGCGGAATGAACTATTCTGGAGTTCCACCATGCTGGTGGGGTCAGGTCTTTCCTTGCCGGATTTCTGGGGGCGCTAACTGGCCTTGGCGGCGGAGTTGTGCTCGTCCTACTCACCTTGCTATTTAAGGTCGACATCCGGTACGCGGTGGGAGCTTCGCTCGTATCGGTCATCGCAGCTTCCTCCGGAGCCGCCGCCGCCTACTTGAAGGATGGATTTTCCAACATCCGCATCGGAATGTTTTTGGAAATCGCCACCACACTAGGCGCACTCTTTCGGGGCCTTCCTGGCCGCAAGTGTCTCGACTACCGCGATTGGTGTTGTGTTCGGCCTAGTGCTGCTCTATTCCGGCTATCTCTTCCAGCCGGACCCCAGCTGAGTCTCCGGGTGACGATTTTCCTGACCCGTTAGGCTACTCGTCTCGGGATGAACGGCAACTCACCCTTCCTTGAGCGGCCCCAGGCAATACTATGTCCACCGCGTGCCGCTTGGTTTCAGCTTGATGTTCGGGGCCGGGACTCTCTCGGGCCTATTGGGGATCGGTTCAGGGGCTGTCAAAGTTCTGGCCATGGACCAGGCGATGGGGGTTCCTTTCAAGGTTTCGACCACGACCAGCAACCTCATGATTGGAGTTACTGCCGCGGCGAGCGCAGGAGTGTATCTCGGCCGAGGCTACATTGATCCCGGACTGTCGATGCCCGTGATGCTCGGTGTTCTGGCCTGGTTCGCTGGTGGGCGCCCGAGTCCTGGCGCGGACGAAGACACAGCAACTGCGGCTGGTGTTCGCTGTGGTAATCGCCGCGCTTGGCGTCGAAATGATCTATGGTGCGTTCAGCGGAAAATTCTAATCATGTTGCGCAAAGCTGACTGGACGGATCAGAAAGTCCGAAGTTATCATCGCGAACCTGTTGCGTGCCGGCGTGACTCTGTCTGCAGCCGTCGTGCTTGCTGGGGGCGTGGTGTTCTTAGTCCGCCATGGACTTGCCCGCGCGAGCTACCAGGTGTTCGTTGGGAAGCAACCGACCTGCGCGCATTGGATGGGTATTGCGCGCGCCGCATTTGCCCTGCGCGGTCGCGGAATTCATCCAGTTGGGCTTGTTGTTCTTGATTGCAACCCCGGTCGCGCGCGTAGCTTTTGCTGCCTTTGCATTCGCCATGGAGCGAGACTGGCGATACGTGGGCATCTCCACCTTTGTGCTTCTCGTGCTCCTGTATAGCCTGCTTGGACCTGGGGTTTGACCTGAACTCCCATTCGGGTCCCGTGCGCGTGGCCAAGCCCCGTTCACCCGTCAACGAGGCCGTACAAGTGAGACGAATCCAAACTTCGTTTCCCATCATCCAACCTTTCGACCCCATTGGTAATCCTTAAGTCCGGACACAATTTCCTGATTCTGACTGCAACCTATCCCGATTCCATGGTGAGGAAACAACAATGGCAAAAAGAAGCAGCGTCTGCAAATCACCGAGTGAGTGCACAACCCCGACTACACCAGAGAGCACGCGAACTCCAAGCCTCACGTGGCACGGTCTCGGCTCTCTTACCTCTGGAACTGGAAAACCAGTACGGCTGGAAATGACCGAGCAGCTCAACCAGCTGCTAGCCGATACGATTACGCTTCGCGATCTGTACAAGAAGTCTCATTGGCAGGTCGCTGGCCCCACCTTCTATCAACTCCATCTCCTTTATGACAAGCACTACGAGGAACAGAATGAACTGGCGGATGCAGCATTGCCGAGCGGATCACAGCTTCTGCGGGCATCGGCCTGGCGATGGCTCACGACATAGCGGAAACCACGCAGATCGAGCGTCCCGCCGCGCGGCAGGAAGAAGCTCCAGTGCAGATTTCGCGTCTGCTGGACGCGCACCAGGTGATCATTCGGCATCGTTCGAAAGCTGGCAAGCCGCGCATCGACCATTGGAGATGATGGCACCAACGATCTGGTTGTCAGCGACGTGCTGCGCACCAATGAGTTGCAGGTGTGGTTTTGAGCGAGCACCTCGTAAACGTGCCATTGGTGATCGCGGAAGAGCCGGGAGCCGCCGCCTAAGAAGTCTATCGGTCGGGTGGACTAGACGAACATCCTGCACAAATAATGTAGGCCCGTTTGCGAGAGAAACGGGCCTACGCGCCGCCTCCAGTAGCCGTGCCTACTTCCGCATGGTTTCTTTGTCGTGGTCGTAGTATTCGAAAGCCGACATGGGCTTGGCACCGTCCGTCTTCCATATGCGGTTATCAGGCGGCAATTTGCCGAGTGCCTTCGCCATCTCGCGCACGTGTGATGCGACGGACCCACAACACGAACCAATGTAGTTGGATCCCGATCTCACGCGCCTGCACGGCGTAATCTCCCATTTCCTTGCGCGCGTAAGCTGGAGCGGGTCTAACGCATAAGGAAACTCCGGCAGGCTCGTAAAGTCGGGCTTTTCGGGAGTCCGATAACCGACCGGCTGACACGCCAGATATCCAGATACCGCCTTGCGCATTTCTTCCATCGGTCCCAGCATGTGTTGCGGTGGACGAAGACAATTCATGCCGACAATGTCAGCACCCGCATCGAACAAGGCTTTAGCTGTGTCGGCAGCGTTCGTGCCTTCCATGGTGGCGTCGCTTTATTTTCGAAACAAATCGTGACTCATGACTGGCAGACCAGTTTTCCGCGCTCGTTCGACGGCGAGCAAGGCTTCCTCCAACCAGGAAAAGTCTCTCCCACGATGAAGTCGACGCCTTCTCAACCTGCACTCGCAGTTGCTCGTCGAATGTCTGGCGCAACGCGATCGGCCGCGGAAGGACTGTTCCAGGCTTCGTACATCCAGGTAAGGCTCAGATTGCCCGCGACCAGACAGTCATCGCCTCGCCACCTCTCCTTGGCGATGCGCACTGCCGAGCGATTGATGTCCTCCACTCGATCTTCGAGTCCGACGGTGGCTAACTTATCCCTGCTGGCATAGAAGGTCAGCGCCTGCACGGACGTCGGCGCCAGCTTCTCGAAACTCAACGTGCAATTCGCGAAGAGCCTCGGGATAGACGATTGCCACCTCGGGCGTAAACGGGCCGGGACGCACCCACCCACGCTTCTCCAGTTCCAACAGGTAGCCGCCATCGCCCAAGCACCGGTCCTTCTTTGAGCCGATCGAGAATCGCCTTTCTTTTCATGCTTGCTCCTTACTAGTCGTCGACATACTCATACTCCGCTTTGATCTGGTTTCCCTTCGGCGAATCGCTGTGGACGAAATGCATTGATGTCCACGGTCTTAGCAACTCCATCCAGAATCAATTCCGGACATCGCCAGCCCAATCGCCGGCGAGATCTTGAAACCCATGCCAGAAAACCCCGCACACACGTATAGTCCAGCAATTCCGGGAATCTCCCCAGCAGCGGTCGGGAGTCAGGGGTCATGTCGTACACACCGGTAACTCCATGCATCACTTCGGCCTTTTCGAGCTTGGGCATGCGTCGGCAGGTGCACGCTCAAGCACTTCTTCGAGACTCGTCCAGCGCGTTGCGGAAAATTGTCCGGGATCAACGTGGCCGCTTACCATAGAAGTCGCCGACCAGGAATTTGTTCCGCCCATCAGGGCGGAAATAGGTTTGCGTACCTGAATCGATACACGCGCAACCACCGCCCTTCATATCAGGCGAATTCTTGAGAATGGCAACCTGGTGAAACTCGGTCTCGATCGGTAGGTCGTATCCAACCTTCTGGAACAGCGGGCGGGTCCAGGGTCCGGTGGCAGCGATTACCGTCGGGGCATCGATAGGTCCTTGATCCGGTAGCGACACCGCGAACGCGGCCACCCACCCTCGAATGGCGGTTGTTTCGTGCTCGCGGGAAATAGCACGCACCCTTGATCCCGATGCCTGGCCAGAAAATCGTTTGCAACCGCTGCTCCGTCTCCAAACCCGAGTCCGGTTCGTAGGCCGCGAGTTCCACCTCATCTACGATCCAGTCCGGTTCAAGCCTCCTGGAGATCCTGCCCGGAGATCAGACTCAACGTTAACGCCCAGCTTCCGCTGCATGTCCACATTGAGCTTCGAGCTGTTCCATCTCATTCTGCTGCACGATGCGGACGAATCCGGTTTTCCGAAAAGCGTTGCTTCCCAAGCAGTTCCTCCCCAGTGCTCGAACATCCTCAGGCTCACCAGCGCGAGCTGGACCTCAGCCGGAAACTGTAGTGCATGCGAATGAGAGCGGATGACCGTCCACTTCCGCCGCGCGCCGACATGGCTCTTTATCAACGACCAGAATCCGTCCCGCCTTGCGCTGAGATAAATGGAATGCGATCGGACGCACCCATCACCCTGCGCCAATGATCACGATATCGGCGGTTCTGGTCCTGTTTGTGGTCACGCTGCGCTTTCCTTGAAGCGGCCTTTCTTCCAGTCGCGCAGAGTTTGCTGCGCGGCATTGTGCCCGGAGCCCCGGTCACTCCTGCCGCCGGGATGCGCGCCCGCCCGCACAGGTAGAGTCCATCGATCGGAGTGCGATACTGCGACCAGCCCGCTACTGGCCGCATGAAGAACAACTGCTCCCAGCGTCAAATCGCCGTGAAAAATATTTCCCTCTGTGAGGCCGTAGGTCCGCTCCAGATCCAAAGGTGTCAGCACTTGGCGGGCGATGATGGATCCGGGAACGTTGGAGGCATACTCGCCAATCTTGCGAATAACGCGATCTCCCAAGATTTCCCGGCTTTTCATCCCACGTCCCCTTGCGCAGATGGTAGGGAACGTATTGCACAAAGCAGGTCATGATGTGGGTGACCCGCAGGGGCCAGGGAAGCATCGGCATTCGACGCAATTACGCAATCGACCCAGAGCTCCTCAGGAATCTCGCCAAACTTGGAAATGTCATAGCAGCGCTCGGCAAAATTCGAGCGAAGGCACCAACGTATAGAACGTTCGCTCCAGCGCCGTGTGCGCTCGCGGGAGTTCCGGTGAACCGTGGTTCTTCTGAGAGCGCCAGGTTGACCTTTGGCGCATGGACCCGCCATTTTGATTCCACGCACGGCATGCACAAACTCCGAAGGCAACTCGCTTTCCGGAACCATCTCAGGAAAGTTCGCTTCGGGTCGGCATTGGAGAGAACCATCCGCCCACGAATTTCGGTGCCGTCTTCCAATACAACTCCGAGCGCTCGTCCGCTTTTTGCGTGGATCTGAGCCACAGAAGCCGAAGTCCGAATTCTACTCCAAGCTTCTGCCCGGCGGCTGGCGAGTGCTTGCGTGATTGCTCCCATCCCGCCCATCACGTGTCCGTAGAAGCCCTGCAGTTCATGGTCCCCGCCGCTCAGCAAATGGAACAGCAGTCCAATCGCGGTGCCCGGCTGATACGGCCCACCGTGCTTGCCGTAAACATTGTTGGCGAGGAACATCGTCTTGATGGTCTCGGACTCGTAATTCCGATCCAAAACTCGCCCAGGCTACCCAGTCAGGAACGACACCAGCTGAGCAATTTCATTGCTGGAAATATTTCGGAACCTCTTGCCTACCCGAAACAGATCACTCCACCCCGCCATGCTCCCGGCGTCCACTTCGGGAGGAGGCTCCAGAAAAACGGCTGCAGATAACGCGCCAGTTTTTGAGTTGGTCATCTATTCGTACGAAGGTGTCCGCGTCTTTGGGAGAGTGCTTGCGAAATTCCGCGACCGCACGATCCCGATCGGCCCACCAGGGAACTACTCGACCGTCCGGAAATGCTGCACCTGGATTGCCGGGTCGCACGGCACCATGCGTAGCCCGTGGTCGGCCAGATTCAGATCACTGATTACTTCAGGACGAAGCATGGCTGGCAATGTAGGACGTTGTGGACGCGCGACAGTCCGAGCAATCTCTTCGGTCACGCAACACCCGCCTACGATGTTCCCGGCGTTCGAGCACCAGTGTGCTCAGTCCCCGCGCCCTAGATACGCCGCGGCCGTGAGCCCATTGTGTCCGCCTCCCACTACGATTGCGTCGTACTTTCTACTTAGCATGACCGAAGGCGATGACTTATGGTCAAAACATCATAGATATTGGGTTCAATACATTACCGCACGCCACTGAAAGAATGGAATTGAAATCCGAACTATTTTTCTGTATCGTTTCCTGACTTGAGGTCAATATTATGAGCGGCATAGCTTCTAATCTGGCCAGTCCTCCCCGTTATCGCACTCAGGTTCCTCCCTCGACCCAGATCCGAGGCCACAAGCGGACTCGAATTATCGATGCCGCCATGCGGCACTTCGCAGAACAGGGCTACCATGCCGCCCGGGTCGGCGACATCGCAGCGCACATCTGGGCATCGCCAAGGGCCCGCATTCCCAACATTTCGGCAGTAAGGATGGTCTCTTCTTCGAGGTGTACAAAAAGGCAGTAAGGGCGTTTCCCGCATACCTCGATGCTCCTGCCGACATTCAGGCAGGAGGTTTTTTCGAGGTCCTCCGCTATTGGCTCGTGCGGACGGAGCACATGCTGCATGAGGACTGGATCCCCTACCGAGTGTGCGCTTCTTGGAAACTATGGAACTGACCTTTACCTTGAAGCGGGAAATCAATCGCTTCCTGATGGCGGAAGACTCCCTACGGCACAGTTGCCTTTTGTTCGGTTCGGTATCCAGCGTGGCGAATTGCGCAAAGACCTCGACTTGGAGATGATCGTGTCGATCCTCGATTGGATGATGGAGCGCTTTCAGGATGCGTTGCTCACCGAGGAACTCCGATCCTGGCCTGTTCCAGTCGTCAAGGAGAAATTGGTGAGCGTAAGGAAGCTCGCATCACATCAATTTCTCGACATCTTGCAACGCGCCATCGGGTCTGACATGACTCTTCATGGCCACTGTTCCAGAGGACAAAGGCCGAATGATCAGGCGGGTCTCGGTCGAAGAGATTCTTACAAGCTACAATGATAGGCGCTCCCTCTCCGAAGCCTCGCACCATTCCCGCGCCATGGTACGTGTTGACCCGCGTATCGCGGAATTGGAAGCTTTTACCGTCTTCAGCAAGACCTGGCAAGTGATTGGTCGCGCCGACCAGGTGCAACAACCGGGCCAGTTCATCACCGCCTCCTCTGCAGGCGAGCCGATCGTTGCCGTGAGAGGAACGGACGGGCAACTCCGCGCGTTTTCAACGTTTGCCGTCACCATGCAGCGAAAGTGGTTACGAGCCATGCGGCATCGCGTCAATTCTCCATTGCCCCTATCACGGGTGGAACTACGAGGCCTCGACGGCGCGCTCAAAGGAATGCCTGAGTTCGATGGAGTCAAAGGAATTTTGACCGCCATGATAACGGATTAGTTCCCGTGAAGGCGGAAACCCTGGGAAGCGTTTTGTACTTCGTGAATCTCGACCCACAGGCCGAACCGCTAACCGACTTTCTAGGCGGCTTGGTGAAGCGCTGCGAACCTCTCGACTCGGCAAACTCCACTTCTTTCGATCGCAAGATTTACGACATCGCCTGCAACTGGAAGGTTTTCATAGATAACTATCTCGACGGCGGCTACCACGTCCCGCACCTGCACAAGGCCCTCAGCAGCGTTCTTGACTACAAGGCAATACACGATCGAAAACGAAGACCGCTATTGCCTGCAATCGAGCCCAATGGTGATTTCGTGACGAGGATGCGCCACGGGCGCAACCCGTAAGGGCGATCGCGCGTGGCATTTCTGGCACATACCCGAACTTCATGATCAATTGCTATGAAGGCTGCCATGGACACGAACCTCGGTGCTCCCGCTGGACGTCGACCGTTGCCGAGTCATCTTTGACTTTTACCTTCAGCGACGTGAGCGAGTCGCGCCGGGAGTACAACACGCAGAGTATTGCCGTTGGGGACCGCGTGCAGGACGAGGATCTGGGAATCTGTGAGGATGTGCAGCGAGGACTGAAGTCGCGTGCATTACGGCGCCGCGGCGTTCTCGGTGTCGCCGCGAGGCGGGTGAGCAATTGTTCCATCGTTTGTTGGCGGCCGACTTAAAGAGCGGCATCAGTCAGCGCAATCGCCGCAGACTAGCACGAGGCCAAGTGCAAAGAAACGTCCAACTCTTCGGGAGTGGCACTTTGCCCTCCTTACTTCATGTACAGGGGAGCCCAGTGAAAGCTGAATCTCTTGGTCGCACTCTTCTGCCTGTGCTGCGTGGATGCGGCCTCCGCCCAGGTTACAGCAATCAAGGCGGGAAGACTGGTGGACCCGGATGCGGGCACGGTCCTCAACGACCAGATCATTCTGATTCGTGAGAACAAGATCGAAGCAGTCGGCAAAGGTCTGTCGATTCCAGAATGAAGCGACAGTCATCGATCTCACGCAAATGACGGTTTTGCCGGGCCTCATCGATTGCCACACCCACGTTGCAGACGGGCTACAACGACGGCGAACCTTTCAACGTTCTCAAAGAAGACAGCGTCCCAAATCGTGCTCGAATCGGTAACCAACGCGAAGAAAATGCTCGAGTCCGGATTTACGACCGTGCGTGATGTCGGCACCTATCGCGCTCTGAATGATGTGGCTTTGCGTGACGCAATCGCACGCCGGATACGTCGCCCGGCCCGCGCATGTACGTGGCGGGCGCCTACATCACGATCACAGGCGGGCCGGGGCCATGACCGGTCAGGCTCCCGACATCCAGTTGCCCTGGGATCTCCACTACGGCGAAGCGAACAGTCCCTGGGAGGTCCGCCAGCGTATCCCGCCAACTTGCCCACGACGGCGTGGACCTGCATCAAAGTCCTTTCTACCGGGAGCTGTCCTGACGCACGGCAGCAATCCCAATTCGCTGGAATTCACGCCCGAAGAACTCAACGCCGCGGTCGATGAAGCCAGCCACTTCGGGTTGAGGGTGGCGGTGCACGCGCACGCCGCACAGGGAATCAAGAACGCGATTCTCGCAGGCGCGGCTTCGATCGAGCATGCGGAAATCGTCGACGATGAAGGCATCGCGTTGGCGATCAAGCACGGAACTTACTTTCGACATGGACATCTACGACGAAGAGTGCATCCAGGAGGGCGGGAAGAAGTGGAACTACACCCAAAGACTTTCTGGAGCATGACGCCGAGCTTGGCCAATTGCAGCGAGAAACTTCCGCAAGGCTGTGAAAGCTGGTGTGAAGATGGCGTTTTGGAACGGACGCCGGCGTGTGCCCGTACGGCACCAGCGGCCAAGCAGTTTGCTTTCATGGTGAAGTATGGCATGAGCCCGATGCACAGCCATCCAGGCAGCGACGACGAACGCCGCCGATCTCCTTGGGCATTCCAAAGAAGTTGGGTCAATCAAGCCGGGCAAGTACGCGGATCTCATCGCAGTTTCGGGTGATCCGCTACGAGATGTGAGCGTACTGGAGCAAGTCGATTTCGTCATGAAGGATGGGGCCGTTTACAGGCGGCCAAAATCGGACGGCGTGCGCAACAAAATAGCACTGTTGTGCCGCTGAGTATACAGGATGGCGCACGCTCGCGGCTCTCGGCGCGTAGGTATGGCTACTGCAAGTCCCTGGGAATCATCTCCTCCCAAGTCTTGGTCTTGATCAGACTCCCGTTTTTACGCAGTTCGCGGGTGTACTTGTAGAAGTAATTCTTCGCATCGCTGGTAAAGGACAGGTGTCCGCTCCATACCAGCACGCGATCCTTGAGTTCGAGTCGTCGTTTCGCGCTTCGCCGCGAATCACATTCTCACATCGGGATGAGCATCCTCGATCTCGTAGGTGAGTCCCTCCAGGTCGGTTTCTGCCCCAGGGATATGCCTCGCCGCCCATCTTGCCTTTCCAGAGCACGGTCGTCTTCTTGGTGTCCTTCATCGCGGGTCACTAGCCACTCCCTGGGCCAGGGAAATCCGAGAGACTTTAAATCTGTGCGCTCCTCGACTGGTTGCGGTGGGGAATGCTTTCGGCGGCGGCGCCTCTGACCGGCACAACCGGCAGGGTTACCCGTGAACCTCCAGCGCCTCCTGAGTTCAAGGCGCAGTGGTCATGTTGTAGGGTGTTGAGAGAACCATGGGCCATAACGCATTTGAGACCGACAGTCTGAATTCGGTGTCTCTTTGAAAAACCCAGGTGGTCAAATGGCATTTCCAACATCGAGGTCATAAACCTTGCCGGGCTCAAGCGGTTTCGGATCGCTCATCGAATCGCGCTGTGCGCCGCTCTTTCCGGCGCCGGTGATCTGGGTGACCGTTCCATCGGGGAGCAACATCCGGAGAGACGCGCGCGAACCAGTTGGCACAGAGGCGCATCCGCGGAGCCTCGTCAGCAATGCGTGCAGTCGTCCCATAAGCGCCAACTCTTCCGGCAACGGCTCCAGAATCGTAGACCAGGCTAAACGCTGTCTACCGGACGCTGATCCGGAAGCAATTCGCCCCACCAGAAGCCCGCTTCCACACCGATCGACGGTATGTATTTCAGACTGTGAGCTGTCCGGTCGAGAGACCGCACTTGAGAGGGCGTGATTGCTCTGCAGATAGAGAGTCGAGCTCTTCGCGTCCCGGTGGTGGCCAGGTGTTCTCCGCCCGCCACTCTCCCGGAACGGTTTCCAGGTTCGGATCAGGAGGGAACCAGTGGCGCATGAATATGCACGAGCTTGGGATCCCGCAGCACGCCCGTGTCACGGCCCTTGAAGCCAATAGTCCCACCAGCGTACGGCGTCCTCGCGCCACTCGATACGCGGTCCAAAGTCAGCGTCATTGGGATTCGAATGGCTCCACGGCCCGATCAGCGCCCGGATCGGTGCTTTCACTTGCTCGAGCATACGCGGAATACTGTCGCGGTAGCCATCTACTAAACCGCCAATCAGGAAGCATGGAACCTTGATCTCACTTCAGCGGCCGAACGGGACTTCGCCAGAAGGTTCCATCCCGCTGATGCTTGAAATACAGAAGGGACCGGGCGTGCCGCGTCGAAGCGCGGACCGAGAACGCTCATCCAGCGTGAAATCGGGCGCGCCCGTCATTCCCGGTGCCATATCCATGTTTAACTCAAATTCATCGACGTGCATCATGCCATCGATATAGTGGATATCGTCGTGGAATAGTTCCTCGGTGGCATCCGTCGCAATAATTTGCCTCTAACTCCGGCGGATTCCGCATCGCCATCTGCAAAGCGTTGAAACCCACCCCACGAAATGCCGTACATCCCGACTCTTCCATTTGACCAGGGCTGCGTCGCGAGCCAGTGAATCACTTGTTCGCCGTCAGATCTGCTCCCGCTGCGAATACTCGCGATCAGTGGGTCTTCCTCGCTGGCGCCGAATCCCCGGATATCGACGCGCGCTCCCACAAAGCCTCTTCGAGCAAAATAAGCGTTCTCTCGGATAGTCGCCCGCTGCAGTGCTGTCGTCTTTCCGGTAGGGCAGATAATCGAGCACCGCAGGAAATTTCTCCCCTGGCTTCGCGCCCTCGGGCATATAGAGCGTCGCAGCTAGTCGCACGCCGTCTTTCATCGGAATCCACACTCGTTCCATACGAACTCCGTAAGTAGGCGGAGACGGGGCTTCGACGGCGAATGCGGTCGCGACTCGACAGAGCACGAAGCTAAGCAAAAGCGCTTCGAGCAACCTTCCTCCTGCAAACTAAATTGTCACGGATTCGGAAGATCAGCTGTTCGAGGGATCCTGTTCTTTCGGACGCTGCGAAGATCGATCCCCAACTGCTCGGCTTTCTTATACAGACTGGCTGCGCTCCAGATGCAACGCCCTGGCGGCGCTTGTAACGTTGTACTGGCTGCGTTTCAGTTCGGCTAGAATGACCTCACGTTCGAATGTCTGGACGCGCTCGGCCAATGAGCCAGCACTTGGAATCCCTGCCGCTGCCCCAATGCCTGATTGCGGCATTGCAGTGCGAACGGTCGCGAAATCAACTTCGCCGTCGGGAGCCAGAAGCATTAGGCGTTCCACCATGTTCCGCAATTCGCGAACATTTCCTGGCCACGAATGGGCCTGCAGCGCCTCGATCGCTTCCGCGCTGAAGGGAATCGGCTTCCATCCATTCTGAGCCGTCACCTGCGCAGCAAAGTGCTCGACCAGTGCTGGGATATCTTCCTCCCGTTCGCGCAGCGGAGGAAGAGCAAGTGGGAATACGTAAATTCTGGTGAAAGAGATCCTGCCTAAACTTATGTTCCTTCACCTGGGCATCGAGATCACGATGAGTTGCGACCAGCACTCGCACGTCTACCCGTATGGGCTTTTCTCCGCCGATGCGCTCGACTTCATTCTCCTCCAGGACGCGCAAGAGCTTGCTTTGCATATGCAGCGGCATATCGCCGATCTCGTCAAGAGAAGATGGTGCCATGTTCGGCCTGCTCGAACTTGCCCACATGTCGCCCCCGCCGCGCCCGTGAACGAGCCCTTCTCATGGCCGAACAGTTCTGACTCGATTAGTTCAGCGGGCACCGCGGCACAATCCAGAGTGATAAAGGGACCTCGTAGCTCTCGGGCTACGCTCGTGCAGCGTTCGTGCCACCACTCCCTTACCAGTTCCGGTTTCGCCCAAAATGCACACACGTGTTCGCTGGCTGCCACCCGCTCCACCTGTGCCATAACCCGGCGCATCGCCCTCGCCCTGCCAGACAATCTCGGTGCCTTCCCAACCGTTGGCGAAGTTGCCGGTTTCCTCGCGTTTGCAGACGCTGCAACCTTAAGGCGTTGTCGACCGTGAAGCACGTCTCTCGGTCGAGAGATCGGTCTCTCAAGGAAATCCGTGCTGCTCCCAATCGCGGGTTGCGCGCACCGGCCATCCTCGATGCGCGCCTGGCCTCGACATCATCACCACGGGCGAGGTGACACCCCTGCGCCTTAAGATCCTCCCAGGAGCGAGAGCCCATCCTTTCTCGCCCGGCATGACCACGTCAGAGAGGATCAGATCGAAAGCCCAGTGCTTTTCGCGAGATCAAAAAAAGCGCCTTGGCCGCGTTGATACGCTCACGACTGCTTCTGTGGCCTGCGAGACGAAACGCTCGCGACAGAGAAAGCCAGTGTGTTGGCTTCGTCATCCACGATCAGAAGGCGTGCTCTCTGCGGCAATCCAGTCTCCTTTGACGACTTCTGAGTCACGGCCGCGGAATTGCGCGTTGCAATCTCTGGCGCGTGCAGCTTTCGATCCAGATCCATCGCAGTAGCTCGATCAGAAATGCGGTGCCTCGACCCGGCTGGCTCTGCACGCTGATCCTGCCACCTCCGCGAGTCGCTGACCACCGACTTCGCACTGATGGCCAACCCAAGTCCTGTGTCCACGCTGCCTAGTTGGTGTAGTAGGGGTGCAACAGTCGTTGGCACTCTTCACCCGTGAGTCCACGCCTCCACTGTCACCCACACGGATGTTGCACGCGATCGTAAGATCGCGCCGCGTACCTGAGACTCAAAGTTCCCTCCCTGCGGCATGGCGTCCATCGCGTTCAGTACGGTGATTGGAGATCGCACGATGGCAGCAACTCCCGGATCAGCGGCGATCGGATCCAGATCCTCCGTCAACTCCAGTCGGCATTTCATGGCCGCACCATTACGCGACTCCAGTTGCGCCTGCGGAAATAGACGCGCCACACCCCGCACCAAATCATTTATCTGCACGCGCTGAAATTGTGGCTGCGGCATCTTGGAGAACTCGCTGAAGCGCGCAATGATTCCGCTTCAAGCTGCTGATTTCCGCCAGCAGGGTCGCTCGAACTCTCGGCGGAAGATTTCCTCAAACATCTGCGTGACTTTGGTCGCGCGCCCGAATCAGATTCTCCACTGTTAATTGCAGCGGGAACAATGGGGTTCTTCAACTCGTGCGCCAGGCGTCGCGCGAGTTCGCGCCAGGCCGCCACTCGCCTCGGTCTGGACCAGTTGTTCCCTTTGCTCCAGCTTATTCCCGCGTCATGCGGTTAAATGCTTCAGCCAGGTCTCCCACTTCGTCGTGCGAGCTGACCTCAACCTCCGTATCTCAAATTTCCCGCAACGCGACCTCGCGGACTGCCGTTGCTAGCGCTTTCCACGGGGCGTGTGACGCGTGCCGCCGCCCAACTGCTGAGGCAGCCATCGCGCCAGCAGAATCCCGGCACCGCCTACCAGCATGGCGGCAGACTGGATGTGCCCGCTTCACCTCCACGTAAGGTCGGCGGGGAACTGCCGATTAACAAGAAATGCCCAGCGTCCTGTCGTCGGGTCCGCCTCAGTGAGGAATCCGCGTGGATGGTTTCGTCTTCCGCCGGATCGGACGACCAGTGCATGAGTTGGGTCATCTCGCGTCCCTGCTTCCTGAACTGCTTCAATCAACGATGCGAGCGCCTCGGGATGTTTCACGTCGCCCGGACGCATCGATCAGCATCTGCGGTGTGAATCCGGTGCCCGAGACCCGCGCACAGCATGACCCTCAATTCCGGGCCGGCAGTTCCAACGCTGCGGAGAGCATTTTTGTCCAGCCGCCTCCCCCGCCGACAACATATGAGAGCCTTGTCCCCTACCGTTGCAGGTCGTACTGCGAACAAGCGCCAAGCGTTGCACGCTTCGGTTGTCAGATCCTCCTGCTTTGCAGAAAGCAGGCTTGCTAACCAGTTGCTGCAAATTCAGCAAAATAGCCAGGTCTCAGGGTATCCGAACTTTGCGGGTGATTGCGCCGAAGACGCGCAACAATGCCCCGAGCGTCAACACGAACTCGAGAAAGTCGAGCTGATGACTCTCGGCAACCGGACCCGCCGTTAAGATATCCGCCCTGCTGGGACGGCGAACGAGTCAACGCTAACGCCATTCGAGTTGTCGCCTCACTTGCGGCGATTGCTTCCACTCGTTGAACCACGTCATCGGAGCCCCGCCGGAATTCCCGCTGGAATTGCGCGACTAACGCAGCTGTTCGCCTCCTTCATTTGATCGCTCAAATGCGCGTCGCGTGACAAGCATAGCACCAGCCACGCGACTGCTGCGACCGACAGAAAACTGTCGCGCAATACCAACAGCAGCTTGCGGCGAAAGCTCACGGGCGACTACTCCCCAGCCACACGTCTTCCAGGTGCCAGCTGCCGTCACGATCTTGGTCCCAATCCTGCACGGAAGAGTTGAGCGCATAACTCGCTGGCAAGGAAAGAGCGGGATCAACCGCTGTGTTTGCAAAGTGATGGCACTCAGCCTGATACAGTTCCCCAACCGATGCGCCAATTTGCTGGGGCGGGCATACCTCGCGGTTGCTGGCACGTGAGCTGCCAGCGCGACCCGCGGATTGAAACATTCCAGCGCAATCCGAAGCAGGCGAACATCCGGCATTGCTCGACGTAGTGGGTTGAAGGATGAGTCCGGCATCTCGCGTTGAGCGCGATGCGCTCCGAGATCACGCGCGAGCGAGCACATCTCCGGCATCGTACCCGAGGGTCCAGGAAGGAAGTTGCCGAATTTCACCGCTTCTGCCGAGCGCGTGAGATTCTGTTCTGTCGAAACACGAACGCGTAGCCGCCGACCCAACTGGGAAGGATCGCACCCGAGCCCAGCCTGCAGCACAAATTTCTGATCGACGCGCGGTCAATGCTCAGCGCAGGGCATCGCGGAGTTTGCCATCTTCCGGGGATTGGCGATCTCGGGCAAAGCGCCGGGCGCTAATTCCATTGGTGAGGACGTCAGGAACACGATGACTCCCCGCGCTGGGTAAGTGATGCCCCTGCTCCGGCGCAAACCTCCGCACATCCGGCCTTTGCCGAGTTCGAGCGCAATCAGCTGATCCCGTTCTTGCCCATCTCCGATTTCGATTGCATCCATGAACGGCCGCCCCGCCTGTATCCTTCTGCTGCGAGCATCAGCTTTTCCCGGCTGCCATTCCGTAACACGAAACGGGCCGGTGCCGGTGACCGCCCCACCCGCCGCGTTTGGCGATTCCATTGCGTGCGCGCGCCACCTCGGCCTCGTCGGGCGTGGGCGCATCCCGTTCGATGATCGAATCGCAAGATCGCAGTATGCTCCAGCCCGGATTGGCTACCCGAAGCGACGCGGGCAAACGCCCGGCGTGAGTGGTGAGCCGTCATGAAATTTGACACCGCGTTCTCAGCCAGAACTGCCGCAACGTTGGTTGCCCGGTTCGGCTTTCCAGGAGGTAGCCAGGCGGGCCGCAAGGCGTCCACGATAGCAATACGTAACCGAACGAAGCACAA
>ERZ1370068.8932-contig-7749_pt1 | contig 30470 bp, 63 predicted proteins | sample MGYA00561227_ERZ1370068 | MGnify/ENA primary metagenome ERZ1370068 (study PRJEB38410, sample SAMEA6850437) | metagenome | study: Metagenomic assessment of the ecological functions of the soil: analysis of the soil microbiota associated with the...
GGTAGTACTTCGTTCAGTTACGTATTGCTAAGGCCATCGACATTCTGCGCAAGAAGGGCCAGGCCGCCGCGGCTAAGAAGGCCAGCGCCAAGCCACCGAAGGTCTCGGTCGGCCAGCTACATTCATGCCGGCGGAAAATCGGCGTGATCGTCGGGAGTGAACTGCGAGTCCGACTTCGTGGCCCGCACCGAAGCCTTCCAGCAGCTCTGCCACAACGTGTCGCCATGCCGTCGCCGCGGTGGACCCGAAGTATCTCCGCCGCGAAGACGTCACCCCGAAATGCTGGCTAAAGAGCGCGAAATCTACCGCGAACAGGCGCGCGCCACCGGCAAACCCGACGCCGTAATCGACCGCATCGTCACCGGCAAGATGGAGAAATTCTACGAGGAAAATTGCCTCAACGAGCAGCACTACATCAAAGACGAATGGTCACCATCGGTGAAATGATCACGCCAGGCCGTGGCCAACCTCTGGCGAAAACATCGCCATCCGGCGCTTCGTTCGATTCAGGTAGGCGAAGTCACGGGCGCCAGCTCCGCCGCCGAATCCGCCGGACCAGCATCCCGCCTGACCGGCGCGTAGTTGAACATCTTCATCCCGACTGGAGCGGCCCCGTTGCTTTGCACTCGGTCGCTCCGACGCGGCGCTCGCTGGCATCCAGCCGTTGTGCTTCGCTGCTCCGCCGCTCCGATTGTTTGTTACGAATTCCGAAGATTCCACCGAACTTTTGTCCGGAGACTCATGGTTTGCGAGAACGGCAGCAGAAAGGCGCGTCATCGAAATATTGTCAAGAAGTGAGCCTCAGAGCCCGAAATTACGGCCGCATTCGTGCTGAAGCTCTCCGGCGAATCGCTGCAAGGTCCGCAAGGTTTCGGCATTCACGGCGAAACCATCCAGGCCATCGCGCGGGAACTCAAGGAAGTGCACGCTCTCGGCGTGGAGATCGCGCATCATGGGTCGGCGGCAACATTTTCCGTGGCGGCGCGCCAAAAGGGCTTCGAGATCGAGCGCGCCACCGGCGACTACATGGGCATGCTGGCCACGGTCATCAACGCGCTGGCGCTGCAGGATGCGCTGGAAAAAGTAGGCGTGCACACCCGGCGTGCAGAGCGCCGATCGGACATGAATCAGGTCGCCGAGCCGTTCATCCGCCGCCGCGCCGTGCGTCATCTGGAAAAGGCAACGCGTCGTGATTTTTGCCGCCGGCACCGGCAATCCGTATCTTCTCCACCGACACCGCGGCCGCCCTGCGCGCCATGGAAATCAAGGCCGACGTAATCCTGAAAGCCACGCGCGTCGAGGGCATCTACGACGCCGATCCGGAGACGTTCCCGACGCGAAATTCTTCGCGCAGATCACCTACCGCGATGTGCTGCACCAGGAACTTGAAGGTGATGGATTCGACGGCCATTCTCGCTCTGCATGGACAACGGCATGCCGATCGTGGTGTTCAACATGAATCAGCACGGCAACATCAAGCGCGTGGTGATGGGTGAGCGCGTGGGCTCGACGGTATCCCTGGCCTAGACTGTTAACTCCGGTGTACACGACGTGACCGGATTGCTGTTCGAGGACGTCGATGACGACGTTTGCGATCGACAAAAGTACCAGCGCTGCCGGAAAGAACGCGGATGGAAAAAGCGGTAGAAGATTTCCGCAAGGAAGCTGGCAGACGCTGCGCACCGGCCGCGCGAACGCGGCGATCTGCTGGACAGCATCCGCGTGCGACTATCACGGCACGCCGATGCCGGTGAATCAGCTGGGCACGGTGACTGGCGCCCGAGCGCGACGCATGACTGCGTGATTTCGCCGTGGGACCCGAGCGCGGTGGCGCTGATCGACAAAGCGATTCGCGCCTCGCGACCTCGGCCTGAATCCCGACCAACGACGGCAAAGTGTGCGGTGCGTTCCGATTCCTGTCGCCTCACCGAAGAGCGCCGCAAGGAACTGGTGAAGCATCTCCACAAAGTTCTGGAGAATCACCGCACCGCGGTGCGCAACATCCGCCGCGACATCAAGGAAGCGCATCGACAAGCTGGAGAAGGACAAGAAAATCAGCCAGGACGAACAGAAGCTGCTCGCTCGAAGAGCTGGACAAGCTCGCCCACCTCGAAACCAGAGAGATCGGAGACCCGAGGCAGCACCAAAGAAAAAAGAAATCATGGCGGTCTGGACCCCGCTCGCCTCGAGTTAGGGGAGTCTGCTGAAGGCTTCAGTGGGCTTGGGCGCTGCCATTTGTTCGGCAGATCAGACGCGTCAGCGTAGAATCGCTGCGCCTGATCTGTCTGCACGGCGTGCAAGAAATGCGCTGTAGTCAGCCGCCCGTGCTGCCGGCACTGCCGGAGGATGAAGCTGGATGCGGCGCGACGCGAAAATCGGGCGCCGCCCTCCGCGAGCGCAGATTGCGACGAAAATGTCGCAGTCGTCGCTCGACAGAAGTTCCCGTCGGGCCTTCGATGGAAACATTCGGCGGCAAGTGCAGCGTCAGACGGGAATCACATTCAGCGGCGTACCCAGGTCGATCGGGGCGCCGGCCGCGGAAGCGCCTGACTTCGCCGGAAGTTCCGGCATCCCTATCTGCGGCAGCATCGGCGTGAATGCGCACCGGCTAGCTTGGCCCAATCCACAAATTTGGGCTGAAGAGAGATCTCGTAGTCCACCATGAACGGATGGCGCGTGTCGCACGGATCCGTGAAGCGCTGGCCGACTGGATCTTTCCCGGAAGCCGTCGGACGCGCGACGCATCAGTTGCGCGGCGAATCCTTCCACTTCTCGCGCGGCGATCTGGTGAAAACGCTACGCGCAGAAACGCAGTTCGTTTTCCGCGCATAGTGTAGTGAACCATGCTTGCGGCGTTTATAGCGTGCCATCGGCCCGCAAGCGAAGCGTCAACCGTAACCTTCTGCGAAGACCGCGAAGGGAGCAAGCTCTTCGGAACGGTCTCAAATAAAAGCGTGCATCGTTCGGCGGAGAAAGCGAAAGAGCCGGCTTGCCGCGAAGGCTGGAAGCGATCATGCCAAACGGCGCCACTTCCACTGAAGGATCGGAGCCAGAAAGTCTTCGTCGATCCGCGAGCAACCACGAGAACGCGCTGGTGAGGATCGATGGAGTCGAGGGCCCACGTTGTGACCGAGCGCTGGGCACCACCAGCGAAAGTCGGTTGTCCAGGTTTAGCGAACGCGCCAGCACGCGTACAGCAAAGCTGCATTTCTCGGCGACGTCGCATTGCCGCCGAAAGCCAGAATCGCCGCCGGTGACCGCAGTCGGAATCCGGTCGCGCCGAGCGGCAAATCCACGGTGGTGAGCTTTTTGCGGAAGACCGCCGATCGTTGAGACGCCACGCAGTTTGTCCTGGATCGAAGAGAAGGCGCGCTGCGGAGTCAGTTCCTCCGCCTTGGCTCGCACTTCCGGAGCCGGAGTAGCGTTCGCCCCAAACGACTCCCTGCAGCGCCTTCGCCAATTCCGCCCGGTTTGCAGAAAGAGGTGAGAACAAACATCGGAGTCGACCAAAGAGGACGCTGAATCCGCGGCCGAAGTTGCGGCGCGCGCTGGATCTTCATGGTCGCATCTCCGTCGGCGGCAGGTGTTTTTTCGACTCGCTTCCAACGGTAGATGATGCGAGCGCTGGCGCCTTCCCCGGCGCCCCATCGGTATCGAACGTGGCCGCCGCTCCGGCGCGACTGATCCGGGGCTTCGCCATCCGAGCCGCAGGAAGCGTCAATCTCAAACAGCTCGCTGAGCACCAGGCCTCTCCGACGCAAAGTCGTGCGACAGAAAGAAGTGCCGGACCCAGAGGGCCGTAAGCGCCTGAAGAAGTTATGACGATTGTATTCAAGATCCGTCCTGCCCGGTGCGAGGCCGAGGATGCAGACCGATTTTCTGCGCGGAACGTCCTGATAAGCAGGCGCATCGGCGGCAGCGGGATTCACCACGTCGGCGACCGCGCTGGGAAGGATGTCCGCGGTCCCTCCGCTGGTATGCAGCAATATGAACCGACGGAATCTCGATCTGCTGAAGAGCGCGGTTGTACTCGAGAAGTTCAGTCGCGAGAACTGGCAGCCGAACACCCAGCTCGTTATTAATGTGGACGCGTGTGTGAACTTCCTTCACGACCAGTCGCCAGTGGCCTCAATGCGAATTTTCGTTGTCCAGCAAACCGGATCTTGGCGGGCAGCTCTGGGGTTTTCTCCACTCGCCTTGGCGTCGGTGGCAGCAGGCGCTGCCGGCGGGGCGGCCGGTTGCTGGGCGTGCACGTGCCACGCCGAGAGCGAGAGGGACGTGAACAAAGCCAGCGCTTCCACCAACCGGCCAACTGCCAAAGAAATAATGCTTTGGTTCCACAGTATCTAGTCTAGGACTAGGGCGGGGGCGGTCAAGGTTGCCCTGTCATGCCAGTTCCCCATGTTAAATGGGCAATCTCGCACAGCACGCCATGGCTCACGAACCGCGAAAACACAGCTATCAACTCGTGGCGCCAAGAAGCCGGCTGAAACCGAATTCACGGCGGTGCGTCTGACAGATGAGATGCTACGGGTGTGTGATGGCCAGTGCGGAGAGGACGAATGACGAAGTGGTCTGCAGCGTAATGGGAATTGTCGTGGCGGGATTGTCGGTTGGCGGTTGGGCGCGGCCGCGCGTGCGCGCTGCCAAGCCGGCGCGGCTAAGGGCCCGCTGACGATGGCACGCTGCCGGCTCTTACGAAGATTGCCGGAGAAGCGACGATGAATTCGCACGCCGCTGGCTTCCTCACCAGGAAGTGGGCTGACGACATCGGCGCCCGCGTGACCGGGATCGCCTTCCCGAGCGTAAGGCCGAAGAGTGGGGGCGCGGGGAAAAATGAGGCGTCGATCGGGCTGGAGAACGTCCACACGGAGGAAATATCAAATCTGGAAGGGGGCTGGACGCGCGGCAGCCAGGCGGGAGGCCGTAGTACTCACGCCGGTAACCCACAAACTGCACGTGGATTCGATGGGCTGGACGGGATCGACTCCGGCGGGCGGCGCGGAAAGGCTGACTGGTGGCGCGGTGAATCTGTTCGATCTGGACAACGCGGATCGCGAACGCGTTTCGCGCCTGAAAGAGCAAGGTAGCGATCATGGCGACCGAGGGCGGGCGCCACCGAAGAGTGGGTGGACTGACACTGTTCATCCAAAGCTTCCGGCGATTTTCTGCGCGCCGCAGCACCGGCGGTGCGGTGGCTGTGATCGGCGGGCAGGGCGGGCACAAGGCGTCAGGCATGAATCTGACGCACACCGGAATTCTCGGCTTCGATGCGGATTTTGCCCTGCCGGTCGTTGATCGATGACCGCCGGAAGATCAGGGGGGCAACTGGAGCGATTCCTCGATCGCGGCATTACGCCGCGCGTGAAATTCAACATCCAGAACACGTTCACGAATGGGCCAGTGGAAACGGCAGGTCGTGGTTGGTGAAATTCGCGGTACCGAGTCAATCCGGAGCAAATTCTGGTCGTGGGTGGACACCTGGCTCGTGGGATCTCTCCTCGGGCGCGACCGACAATGGCTCGGGAACAGCGACGGTGTTGGGCGCGGCTGAAGATGCGATCAGAAGCGATCCGGGCGAGAAGCACGCGGCGCACGACCCGCTTTCGTGCCGTTCACCCGGCGAAGAGCAGGGCTGGACGGCTCGCTGGCTTACGTGAAGCAGCACGCCGGGGAACCAACCTTGCGCAATCATACTGGGCGACCTGGTGGCTCGACGCGGGCCAGGGCGCGGCAAAGGGCTCTCGACTGGGCGGTCGCAGCGCAGCGATCTCGTTCCCGTATTTCAGCCGTTGGCCACCGCGCTTTCCTCGATTCATCCATCCCCTGAAAGTGGACGACCAGGATCGAGACCGGCTTCCGATACGCTGCCATTTTCGATTGCTGGACCGCCAGGGATCAACATGGATCGCGACACGACGGGATTACATTTATACGCACCATTCGGCCGCCGACGCTCTGGAGGCGCAGAAGCCGGATGTGATCGCGCAGAATGCGACGTTGATGGCGCTGGCGGCGTTCTGGATTGCGGATCGCCCGGAACGGTTTGCGGCGCCGCTGTCGCTGTGAGCGGATACGCGGCAGCAGAAGCGTTGCGCGATCAACATGAGGACGAAGGAGTTGACGAAGGCGTTTCAATTCCGTGGCGTTCGCTGATCTGGACAGCAAGCGATCCGGGCGACGCCGCAGAGTCGACGCGGCCCGCAAGAGCACCTTGAGGTTTGCACCGGAGCGTGTTCGGAAGGGCGGCTCCGATCAGGCCGCCCTTCTTCGCGTGCAGCTATTTTCGCGTCGCGTCCGTCCATAGGAGCAAATCGGGCTTCCCGTGGAGGGACGTGTGAAATCCAAGATATTCGCGCTGCTCTCTTTGTGTTTTTGCGCCGTCGCAATTCGTGCGCCGACGGCGCGGGCAGGCCCACGGTGGTCGTTCGAGTTGCTGCCTACGGGCGGTGAGGAGCCACACTTATTCGGCGAAGGGATGATTTCGACTCCCGGCGATGGCAGAGGCGGGCGGCGTGTTCAGCCCCGACAGGGAACGAATTCTTCTTTGCGCGCATGAATCCGACCACCACTTTTCCAGCGATCCCACGGCCTGCTGTGCGTTTCGCGGTGGAACTACGGCAAGTGGACCGGGCGCGGAGGCGCTGTCATTTTCGGGAAAGAGCCTGGACTTTCCGCCGCGGCGCCTCGCCTGACGGCAAAGACAATGTATTTCGGGCCGGCGCGGCCGCGCGCCGGGTTCCAAGGCGCCTTTGTATTTCGTATCTGGAAGGTTGAACGCACAGCCAACGGCTGGGGCGAGCCTACGCCCTGCCTGCTCCGATCAATGCGCCGGAAGATCGCTGGAGTTGGGGCGCGTCGGTGACCAGCGACGGGACGATGTATTTTCGCGTCCGATCGCGACGAACCGGGTCGGCCACAGATTTATCGCTCGCGACCTCGTGGGTGGCGTGTATCAAGCGCCAGAAAAAGCTGGGACCGGAGATTAACCCGGAGTCAAGCGATTCCGATCCCTACGTCAGCAGCAACGAATCGCTGTTGCTGTTTTGTTTCGGCGGGTGAGGGCGGGCCTCCCGTTCCGGCATCGGCCGGATACGCCGACTCGGCGGTGGGTTTCTCTACGCACGCGGCGATCTTTATTTCAGCCGTCGCGTGAATGGGAGAGCTGGACGCCAGCTCAGCACACTGAGCTTTCGAGCGTGAACTCGGTGGCGGATGGCGAAGGCAGTGCCGGCGCTGACTCCGGACGAAAAGCGGCTGATTTTCTCTAGCAGAGCGTAGCCCGTTTGTGATTCCGATGCCGAAGCGGATCGACAGCTGGCGGAGTTCGAGAAGCTGGTACATGCGGTGCTGAACGGGCACTGGGAATATCTATTCGATTCCGGTGAACGCGCTAGGAGTGAATGCTGCGGGCGAGAAGCGGAAGCTGGCGCGGCCGTGAACGCAGGGAGCGGACTAGCAATCAAGTCCTTAACACTGGCTTTTTTGCAGCTGTAGCGATTAGTGCGAATGGCGGATCCGCACATGGGAGCCCTTGCTCGGAGACAACGCCGCTGCGCGATCCTCGGCGAAAAAATCGCGACGGAGATGATGTGATCCCCGCGGCCGAGATGATCGGCGAAGGCGTGATCTCAGCCCACGATGACGAACTAGGTGGCGGCGTGGAGTCAACTCCGGACGGCAAGACACTGATCTTTCGAGAAATCCGCGGCGCCGCACTACCTGTACAGCATGTGCGAATTCGTGACATCCTGGCGGATGGAAAGTGGGGACAAGCCCGGGAATATTGCCATTCTCCGGGCGGTATCGCGATACGGATCCGGTGGCGGCGCCCGATGGGCAATCGATTTTGTTTGCCTCGGATCCGGCCGGTGAACGCGAAGGGGATTTGCATCGATGGTCGATATGGCGCGCGCAGCGGGCGGCTTCGGATGGGATGAACCGAGAAATTGGTTCCGGGCGCGGTGAATAATAACGAAGGCAGCCGGGTCTTTGCGTCCATCGCGGCGAACGGAAATATTTATTTCGCGAGCGACTCGCAAGACCGGTTCGTACGATGTGTTTCGCGCGAAGTTTGTCGACGGTGAATACAAGGACGCCGAAGATTTGGGCCCGGCAGTCAACGGCCGTGGGCATCGCGACTTTCGAAGCGACGATCGCGCCGGATGAGAGCTATCTGCTGTTATTGGGCAGCTTTTTGGCCGCCAGCCTGGGCTGGGCAATTCGGACCCTCTATGTGAGCTTCAATGATGAAGGAGTGCTGTTTGGGGCTTAAGCCGGTTAACCCTCCGGACCTCAGATCATCTACTCGAGCGCGGGGGCCTACAGCCCGCGGATCTCTGGGGATGGAAATGGCTCTATTTCACCAGTGAGGCGGGGATTCCTGGACGAGAAACGCGAGCAACCCCTATTCGGTACAATCACTTAGCTGGGGACTGGCGTCGATCACAAACGGCCTTGGCAACCTGTCATGGGTTCCCCTGGAGCCAGTCTTGGAGGACGGCACTGGAAGCAGGTCGCAGCGAAGTCCCAAAATGGGAATGGCGGTTAAGGCGTCCAACCAGCAGGGATAGGGCCAAACCTGTAGGCCAACCAAAGATTTCCACTATCTTGTGTCGGAAGTGATTTGACAGAGTATGTTGTTTTCCTTATACCCATTGTTTGTCAGGGGTGTTTTACCACCCTGGTGGGGGACCGCGTAAGCGGTCTGGTGAGTTAGAAGGAATATCTTCTCGGTCCCGGAACATAGAACGACGGAATGGGACAGAAGAGCGGCTCGAATGGGGCGCCAGCCCCGCAAAGCCGAGTAAGCCTCTCCGAACTGAAGCCAGAGAGAGTAGTTTCTTCCTTCTTGGAGTGCGTACGGAGTTTCTTGCTGGTTGTATCTCCGGATTCGCAGTAGACCTTTCAGCACTGACTGTGCGCTCGCGCATTTTTGTCTGCGCGCATGCGAGAGCCGCGAACAATGTGCGCGCAGCGACAGCAGGTTGAGTTCGCACACGAATTGAGGAAGACTGTGCCGACGTTTTCGCAACTAGTACGAATGGGACGCGAAGCGAGTTCGGGTCAAGACGAAGTCGCCGGCGCTGGCGGGCTGTCCGGAGAAGCGCGGCGTGTGCATCCGCGTGTACACGCAGACGCCGAAGAAGCCGAACTCCGCGCTGCGCAAAGTGGCGCGCGTGCGCTTGACGAATTCGATCGAAGTGACGACGTACATTCCCGGCATCGGCCACAACCTGCAGGAGCACTCGATCGTGCTCGTGCGCGGCGGCCGTGTGAAGGATCTGCCGGGAGTGCGCTATCACATCGTGCGCGGCACGCTGGACGCCGCGGGAGTGGAGAATCGCAAGCAGGGGCGCTCGAAGTATGGAGCGAAGCGGCCGAAGGCCGAGCAGCAAGTAGCCGAAAGTGGAAGAGCGATAGATCAGGAGCGAAGAACGTGAAAGTTTAGAGCAAAACAGCAATGCCACGCAAAGGACTTGTTTTCCGGCGCAACGCAGGCGACCGATCCGGTTTATGCCAGCGACCTCGTGGAGAAGTTTATCTGCTCGATGATGTGGGACGGCAAGAAGTCGACGGCGCAGCGCGTGTTTTACGGCGCGATGGATCAGGTGGCGAAGAAGACCAACGACGACGCCGCTGAAGCTTTTCAAGAAGGCCATCGAGAACGTGAAGCCGCTGCTGGAAGTGAAGACGCGGCGCGTGGGCGGCGCGAACTATCAGGTTCCGGTGGAAGTGAATCCGTTCCGGCGGCAGTCGCTGGCGATTCGCTGGTTGTTGCAGTATTCGCGGGAGCGCGCCGGGCAAGACCATGATGGACAAGCTGGCGGATGAGTTGATTGACGCGGCCAATGCGCGCGGCGGAGCGATGAAGAAGAAGGAAGACGTGCACCGCATGGCCGAAGCGAACAAGGCGTTCGCGCACTATCGCTGGTAGGTAACAGTTGGCGCCGGTAAGGATACGGAGCTAGAAATGAGGTTGTTGTGGCTGAAGCAGCTGCAATCCGAACGGGAGAAAAGAAGGCTAGTCAGGGACTATGGCGCGCGCATTCAAACTCGAAGACACGCGCAACATCGGGATCATGGCGCACATCGACGCCGGAAAGACCACGTCGACCGAGCGCATCCTGTTCTATACGGGTGTGACCTACAAGATCGGTTCGGTGGATGAAGGCACGGCCACCATGGACTGGATGGAGCAGGAGCGCGAGCGCGGCATCACGCATTACTCGCGCGGCGACCACGGCGTCCTGGGAGCGCTTCGACAAGAAATATCGCGTCAATATTATCGATACGCCGGGCCACGTGGACTTCACCGTGGAAGTGGAACGCTCGCTGCGCGTGCTGGACGGCGCGGTTTGCGTGTTTGACTCCGTGGCCGGCGTGCAGCCGCAATCGGAAACCGTGTGGCGCCAGGCCGACAAGTATCGCGTGCCGCGCATCTGTTTCGTCAACAAGATGGACCGCATGGGCGCGGATTTCGACCACGTCGTTCGCACCATTCGCCAGCGCCTCGGTGCCCACCCCGTTCCTCTGCAGTTTCCCCTCGGCCGCGAAGATAATTTCATCGGAATCATCGATTTCCTCGAGCAAAAAGTCATTGTCTGGCTGGAAGAAACGCTGGGCGCGAAATTCGAGATCTTCGAAGTCGGAAAGCTTTGGGACAAAGCGCTTCGTGGATTCGCGCGCCGGATGTGGCCGCAGCGCTGAAGGGCTCGGCGATCGACAAGAAGTTTTACGACGAACATCGCAACAAGGTTGTCGAATACATCGCCGAGCACGACGACGAACGTTCTGGACAAGTATCTGACCGAGCGGCACGCTGACGCTCGAAGAGATGCGCAAGTCGATCCGCAAGTCGACGCTGGCGCTGAAGATTGTTCCGGTGTTGGCGGGTTCGGCGTTCAAGAACAAGGGCATTCAGCCGCTGCTGGATGCGGTGATGGACTATTTGCCGTCGCCGATTGATGTTCCGCCGGTCGAAGGCACGAATCCCGACACCGACGAAGTCGGTACTGCGCCGCGCTGCTGACGATCAGCCGTTTTCGGCGCTGGCGTTCAAGATCATGTCCGACCCGTTCGTCGGGCACGTGACCTACATTCGCGTGTATTCCGGCGTGCTGAAGTCCGGCAGCTACGTGTTACAACTCCGGCAAAGCGCACGCGCGAGCGCATCAGCCGCTTGCTGCAGATGCATGCCAACAAGCGCGAAGAGATCGAAGAAATTTATGCCGGCGACATTTGCGCGTGCGTCGGACTGAAGAGCGTCAATACCGGCGACACGCTGTGCGACGAAAACAAGCAGATCGATTCTGGAATCGATTGAATTTCCGGCGCCGGTTATTTCGGTGGCGATCGAGCCGAAGACCAAGGCCGACCAGGACAAGCTGGGCGTGCGCCATGCAGCGACTGGCGCAGGAAGATCCGACGTTCCGTGTTTCCACCGAACCCGATACCGGCCAGACGCTGATTTCCGGCATGGGCGAATTGCACCTGGAAATCATCGTGGACCGCATGCTGCGCGAATATAACGTGCAGGCCAATGTGGGCCGTCCGCAGGTGGCGTATCGCGAAACGATTCGCAAGAAGGCCGAAGCCGAAGGCAAATACATCAAGCAGACCGGCGGCAAGCGGACAGTACGGCCACTGCGGTGATCGAGTTGCATCCGCTGCCGAGTTCCAGCCACGAGAACATGCACGAAATGTCCACCGACGATCTGGACGCGCTGGCCAAGGAAGTTGTCGGCGGCAGCAGGCCGGCAAGTGGAAATTCGACAAGGAACACCGCTTCCTGTTCATCGACAAGATTGTGGGCGGAGCGATTCCGCGCGAATTCATCGCGCCAGTCGAAGCGGGCATCCGCGAAGCGCTCGACAACGGCGTTCTCGCCGGCTTTCCGATGGTGGACGTTGCCGTGGTGCTGGTCGACGGCAGCTATCACGATGTGGACTCGAACGAAATGGCGTTCAAGATCGCCGGCTCGATGGCCTTACAAGGAAGCCTGCGCGAAGGCCAAAGCCGGTTCTGCTCGAACCGATCATGAAAGTGGAAGTGGTGGTTCCGGAAGAATACATGGCCGCGGTGTTTGGCGATTTGAATTCGCGGCGTTCCGCGATTCAGGGCACGGAAAACCGCGCAGGCAGCAACGTGATCCGCGTGGAAGTGCCGCTGGCGCAGATGTTTGGTTACGCCACCGATTTGCGCAGCCGCACGCAGGGCCGCGCGACATTCACGATGCACTTTTCGCACTATGCGGAATTGCCCGCGGCTCTTGGCGGAAGAAGTCATCAAGAAGCATCGCGGCGAAAAGTAATCGGCGAGAAGTAACAGAATTAGTTCGAGCTGTACTGGCAAGAATTCGACTGAGGAGCAGGACGGAATGGCCAAGGAGAAATTCGAGCGCAGCAAGCCGCACGTGAACATTGGGACGATCGGTCACATTGACCATGGCAAGACGACGTTGACGGCGGCGATCACCAAGGTGTTGTCGAAGCACAACCCGAAGGTGCAGTTTCGGGCGTTTGATTCGATTGACAACGCGCCGGAAGAGCGGGAGCGCGGGATCACGATTGCGGTGTCGCACGTGGAGTATGAGACGCCGAACCGGCACTACGCGCACATGGATTGCCCGGGACATGCGGACTACATCAAGAACATGATCACCGGCGCGGCGCAGATGGACGGCGCGATTCTGGTGGTGGCGGCGACGGACGGACCGATGCCGCAGACGCGGGAACACATTCTGCTGGCGCGGCAGGTGGGCGTGCCGGCGATCGTGGTGTTTCTGAACAAGTGCGACATGGTGGAAGATCGCGGAACTGCTGGAACTGGTGGAACTGGAAGTACGCGAACTGCTGAAGAGCTATCAGTTTCCGGGCGACACGATTGCCGATGGTGCGCGGATCGGCGCTGCAGGCGCTGAACGGCGATGCGAAGTGGGAGAAGCACGATCGACGAGTTGATGGAAGCGGTGGACAAGAACGTGCCGCTGCCGGTGCGCGATGTGGACAAGCCGTTCGCGATGCCGATTGAAGATATTTTCTCGATTTCGGGACGCGGCACGGTGGTGACGGGACGAATCGAACGCGGCAAGGTGAAGGTTGGCGAAGAAATCGAGATTGTGGGCTTCCGTCCGACGCAGAAGAAGGTGGTGACGGGCGTGGAGATGTTCCGGAAGCTGCTGGATGAAGGATTGGCTGGGGACAACGTGGGATTGCTGCTGCGCGGCACGGAAAAGAAGATGTGGAGCGCGGGCAGGTGGTGTGCAAGCCGGGATCGATCACGCCGCACACCAAGTTCAAGGCGGAAGCGTACGTGTTGACGAAGGAAGAAGGCGGGCGGCACACGCCGTTTTTCACTGGGTACCGGCCACAGTTTTATTTCCGGACCACGGACGTGACCGGGGACGTGAAGCTGCCGACAGGAGTGGAGATGGTGATGCCGGGAGACAACGTGAGCTGCGAAGTGACGCTGATCACGCCGGTAGCGCTGGAGAAGGGTTGCGGTTCGCGATTCGCGAAGGCGGCCACACGGTCGGCGCAGGCGCCGTCACGGAGATTATCGAGTAGTTGGCGCCGAAGCAAGCTTTAGAAGAAAACACATGAGACAAGGCGACAAAATTCGAATTCGTTTGAAGGCGTACGATCACCGCATTCTGGACCAGTCCACGCGGGAGATTGTGGAGACGGCGAAGCGTACCGGCGCGGATGTTGCCGGCCCGATTCCTCTGCCGACGACGATCAACCGCTGGACGGTGCTGCGTTCGCCGCACGTGGACAAGAAGTCCCGCGAGCAGTTTGAGATGCGCACGCACAAGCGCTTGATCGACATTCTGGAGCCGACGCCGGACACGGTGGACGCTCTGATGAAGCTCGATCTTGCCGCCGGGCGTGGACGTGGAAATCAAGGCCTTCGGTCACGCAGCGAAGTAAGGTTGTAGCACGGCATTGTAAGCCGCGGATTGAGCCGACGCAGCCAGATACTCGAGCAGTACGCAGCCAATACCCAGGAACTGAGGCAAGCTGCGAGAGAGAGACAGAGAACATGGCGGTCGAACGGAATTATCGGAATCAAGCTGGGCATGACGCAGATGTTTGCCGAAGACGGCACATCTGGTTGGCTGCACGGTGCTGCAGGCCGGCCCATGCGTGGTGGTGCAGCGGCGGACCAAGCAGAAAAGACGGCTACGAAGCCGCGCAGCTGGGCCTGGTGGAATTCGTCAAGCCGCAGCGCGTCAACAAGGCGATGACCGGCCACTTCAAGAAGGCCAATGTCGCCGCCGATGAAGGTGCTGCAGGAAGTTGCGCCTCGAAGAATCGAAAGACGAAACCAAAGTTGGCGACCGCGTGCTGGTGGAAAGTTTCAAGGCCGGCGAGCTGGTGGACGTCAGCGGCGTCAGCAAGGGCAAAGGTTTTGCCGGCGGCGTGAAGCGCTGGCACTACGCGCGGCGGCGACGCGACGCACGGTTCGATGTTTCACCGCGCGCCGGGCGGCATCGGCGGCAGTTCGTTCCCGTCGCGCGTGTGGAAGAACCAGCACTTTCCGGGTCACATGGGCAACGCGAGAGTGACCGCCAAGAATTTGCAAGTGATCAAGGTGGACACCGACGAAAACCTGCTGCTGGTGCGGGGTTCGGTGCCAGGGCCGAGCGGGCAGTACATTTTCATTCGCAAGTCGCGCAAGGCGAAGTAACGGCGTCAGGGAACGCTGCAGGTCCTGGGTAACAGGTTTAGAATACGAGAAGGAAACGAGATTATGCCAGTCGTGGATGTAGTCAATCTGGACGGAAAGAAAGTCGGCGAGGTTGAGCTGGCGGACGCGGTATTTGGCGCCAAGGTGAATCCGCACCTGCTGCACGAAGCTTCGCGGTGGTATCTGCGCAGGCTGCGCCGAGGCACGCACAAGGTCAAGGACAAGAGCGAAGTCTCCGGCGCTGGCCGCAAGCTCTGGCAGCAGAAGGGCACCGGCCGCGCGCGCGTCGGCTCGATCCGGTCGCCGCTCTGGCGCCATGGCGGAACGGTCCACGGACCGCGGCCGCGCAGTTACAGCTACGCGCTGCCGAAGAAGATGTTGCTCGGCGCGCTGCGCTCGGCGCTTTCGGCGAAGCTCGCGGAGCAGAAGTTGACCGTCGTGGACGGCTGGCAGCTCGAATCGCACAAGACGCAAGTCGCTGCGTTGCGCGCTCGAGAAGCTGAACTTCACGCAAGTCGGCTTTGCTGGTGGCGCATGGCGAAAACCGCAACCTGGAACTCGCCAGCCGCAATCTCGAAGGCGTGAAGCTTGTCGCGCCCGAACGCGCTGCAGCCGTACGACGTGCTTGAAGCACGATCGGCTGGTGCTTGTCGAAGGATGCGGTGGCGCGCGCTGAGTGCGCTCGCTCGATCCGGAGAAGAAGCCGCAGTCGTGGTGCCGGACGTGGAGACGATTGCGCCGGCCGCTGCCGGCGAAGAAAGAAGCCGCGCGCGAAGAAGCCGGCCGCAAGAAAGCCGCGAAGCCGGCGACGAAAGCCGCGCAAGCCAGCAGCGAAAAGGGAAGGGATAATGTCGATGTCAACCCCTCACTATCAGATCATTCGCCGCCCGATCATCACGGAAAAGGGCTTGGGCGTGAAAGAAGTGCAGCGGCACGGTGGTCTTTGAAGTTTCCGCCGAAAGCCACCAAGACGCAGATCAAGGAAGCGGTGCAGCAGATTTTCAAGGTGAAGGTAGCCGATGTGCGCACCGCGAATTTTCACGGCAAAGATGCGCCGCCGCGGGCAGACCGAAGGCTATCGGCGCGATTGGAAGAAGGCGTACGTAAAGCTGGCCGAAGGCGAAAAGATGATCGAGTACGCGGAGAATTTGTAGTCGCAGATAAGTCCGGGTCAGGTAGCTGGACAAGCAGTGCAGACAGCGGCAGGTGCAAGCCGCAGAGATGAGCAGGCAAGAGGCAGCGATGGGACTGAAGAGCTTTAATCCATATACAGCGTCGCGGCGGTTCATCACCGTCCTCGACAAGAGCCATATCACCAAGGAGACGCCGGAAAAGGCGTCTCCTGGAACCGAAGAAGCGCTCCGGCGGCCGCAACAACCAGGGCGAAATCGTCGGTCTGGCACCGCGGCGGCGGCCACAAGAAGCAGTATCGCAAGGTGGATTTCCGCCGCGACAAAGACGGCGTGCCGGCGAAAGTGGCGGCGATCGAATACGACCCGAACCGCAGCGCGAACATTGCGCTGCTGCACTACGCGGACGGCGACAAGCGCTACATCCTGCATCCGGTGGGTCTGGAAGTTGGCGCGACGGTTACCGACCGGCGAAGGCGCGGACATTCTTCCGGGCAATGCCGCTGAAGTTCCGGCACATTCCGCCGGGCACGCATGGTGCACAACCTCGGAACTGTATCCCGGCCGCGGCGGTCAGGTGGTTCGCTCGGCAGGAGCTTCGGCGCAGTTGCTGAGCAAGGAAGGCGACCTGGCGCTGATGAAGCTGCCTTCGGGCGAAGTTCGCAAGTTTGCGATGGATTGCATGGCGACGGTGGGCCAGGTCGGCAACCTCGACCACGAGAACGAAACCTACGGCAAGGCCGGACGCACGCGCTGGCACGGCGTTCAAGTCCGACGGTTCGCGGCGTGGCCATGAACCCGGTGGATCACCCGCACGGCGGTGGTGAAGGCCGCGTCAAGGGCAATCACCCGCAGACGCCGTGGGCGTTTCCGACGTTGGGCAAGAAGACGCGGCACAACAAGCGCACCGACAAGCACATTGTCGAGCGCCGGAAGTAGACGGTAGTTTCAGGAGTTGTTCTGCAAGCCTGAAGCGAAGAAGTTGCGTTGAGCAGCGAGCGAGAGCATTCGCGGCGCAGCCACTGCGAATGAAGAGCAGAAACGATGCGAGCAACACGAACAAGCGAGCAGCAGGACGCCGGCAGCGGCGTACGCACGTAGCGCGAAGCGGCCGAGCAAGCGTGTAGCAAAGCGAGTGGCCCCGAAGCCGGTCAGCCGGCTGCGAAAGTTGCCGTGGTGCGGAAGCAGGCGTCGGTTCCGCTGGAGCCGGTGCTGTACAAGCTGTGCAAGCCCGGATGGGCGGTGATTGTGGAGCGCACGCCGAATGCGCATGGGCACGCGGTTTGTTTGCCCGTTCTGCCCGAAGTCGCACCGCGTTCCCGGGCCGGTGCGTGGATTTCAGAAGATGCGGCGTGCGCAGTGGAGCCGTTTGCGCCGCGTGGAGGAATAGGAAAGCGATGGCACGCTCACTGAAAAAGGGTCCGTTCGTCGACGGCCACCTGCGCGAAAAGGTCGAAGCGCTGAACACGCGCAACGAAAAGAAAGTGGTCGAAGACCTGGTCGCGGCGCTCGACGATCGTGCCGGACATGATCGGGCACACCATCGCCGTGCACAACGGGAAGAAGTTCATTCCGGTGTATGTGACCGAGCAGATGATCGGACACAAGCTGGGCGAGTTTGCGCCGACGCGCACGTTCAAAGGCCACGCCGTGAAGGCGGCGCTCGAGAAGGCTGCGGGCGTGGCACGCGCTGGCGGCGCGCAGCCGGCAGGCGGCAGCAGCCCGCGGCGCCGAAGGCATAAGCCATGGCTGACGTACAGACACAGAACTCGGTTCGATTGAAGCGCACGCGCTGGCGCGGCACGTGCGGATGTCGCCGCAGAAGGCGCGGCTGGTGATCGACCTGATTCGCGGGCAGAAGCGCGCAGGACGCGCTGCAGACGCTGCAGTTCACGCCGAAGCGCGCCGCCAAGCACATCGAAAAGGTGCTGCGCAGCGCCATCGCCAACGCCGAGCGCAAGGCCGAAGATGCCGGCGCGCCGCTCGATGTGGATGAGCTGTACGTTTCGAAGTGTTTCGTGAACGAAGGCACGCGCTGGAAGCGGCTGCGTCCAGCGCCGATGGGCCGGGCGTTCCGCTATCAGAAGCGCACCGCGCACATCTGGGTGGCGGTGGCCGAGCATCATGTGGCGGCCGCGCGAGCGCCGTCGCCGGCAACGTGGCGGAAGCGGAAGCGCAACAAGGGCGTGCGCGGCACGGCGCGCCGGCGTTCGCAAGGCGTTGACCGGGCAAGCAAGCAGGCCGCGAAGAAGGGCAAGAAGGGATAACGATGGGACAGAAGACACATCCGTACGGATTCCGCCTCGGCTACAACAAGCCGTGGAAGTCGCGCTGGTATGCCGACAGCGACTACGCCGACCTGCTTCACGAAGACGTGAAGCTGCGCAAGGAGTTGAAGGAAAAGCTGAAGTGCGCCGGCATCAGCTCCATCGATATCGAGCGCGCCGCCAACAAGCTGGTCGTCCGCATTTACACCGCGCGTCCGGGCATCATCATCGGCCGCAAGGGCGCGGAAATCGACAAGCTGAAGCAGGACGTGCAGAAGCGCACCAAGCGCGAAGTGCACATCGACATTCAGGAAGTGCACCGCCCGGAACTGGATGCGCACGCTGGTGGCGGAATCGATTGCGCTGCAGCTCGAAAAGCGCGTGGCGTTCCGCCGCGCGATGCGCAAAGTCGGTGGATTCGGCGCTGCGTTTCGGCTGCAAAGGCATCAAGGTGCGCGTGGCCGGCCGCTTGAACGGCGCGGAAATCGCCCGCAAAGAGTGGTACCTGCAGGGTCGGTCTGCCGCTGCAAACGCTGCGCGCGGACATTGATTACGGCACCGCCGAAGCGCAACACCACCTACGGCGTGATCGGCGTGAAGTGCTGGGTCTATCAGGGCGAAAACGTTCCGAAGCGCGCTCGAAGATCCAGAAAGAACGCGAAGCCGTCGCCGCGGACTAAGAAGTATTGGACGTCGATCGAGAAATTAGGGAAGCGAGAACAGAACGATGTTGATGCCGAAGAAAGTGAAGTACAGAAAGCAGATGCGCGGCCGCCGCAACGGCAAAGCCTGGCGCGGCGGCGATCTGGCGTTTGGCGAATACGGCTCGAAGGCCATGGAAAGCGCCTGGATCACCGACCGCCAGATTGAAGCTTCGCGCGTGGCCATCACGCGGTTCATCAAGCGCGGCGGCAAAGCTGTGGATCCGGATTTTCCCGGACAAGCCGTTTACCAAGAAGCCGGCGGAAACCCGCATGGGCAAAGGCAAAGGCGCTCCGGAAAAGTGGGTTGCGGTGGTCAAGCCGGGCCGCATCATGTTCGAGATGGCGGGCGTCGACGAAGCCACCGCGCGCGAAGCCCTGGGCTTGGCGGCGCACAAGCTGCCGATTCCGACGAAATTCGTCACCCGCGCGGGAGGATTCTAATTATGCCGCGGCGCATTGAGAAGATCCGCGAAGCGGGCGTCAACGAGCTTGAGGCGCAGCACAAAGAGCTGACCGAACAGATTTTCCGGCTGCGCTTTCAGCTGTCCACCGGCCAAGCGGAAGCGCTCAAGCGGCTGCGCGAAGCGAAAAAGATCTGGCGCGCGTGAAGACACTTCTTGCGCGCGCAGGAATTCGACGGACTGCAGCCGCAAAGGCAGGTAAGGCGTAATGACAGCAGAAACACAAACGCGCACCGGCAGCGGAGCGCGGCGAGCGCACCGATGCTCACCGGCAAAGTCACCAGCGCGAAGATGGAAAAGACCATCGTCGTCGAAGTGATCCGCCTGGTGCAGCACCCGAAGTACCGCCGCGTGGTGCGCATCTCGAAGAAGTTCTACGCGCACGACGAAAGCGCGCAGGCCAAGCCGGGCGATACGGTGCGCATCGTGGCCTCGCGGCCGCTTTCGAAGCTGAAGCGCTGGCGGTTGAAGGAAGTGCTGACGCGGAACGCGTCGGCGCAGTAAGCGGGACAGGGGAGCAGACCAATGATTCAGATGCGAACCTGGCTGACGGTGGCCGACAATTCCGGCGCGCGCAAGCTGATGTGCATTATGCCGGTGGGCGGCGATGCGGGATTGCAAGCCGGGCTCGGCGACGTTATTACCGCCGTCGGTGAAGGAAGCGACGCCGGAAAGCCAGGTAAAACAGGGAACGGTTGTGAAGGCCGTGATCGTGCGGAATGCGCAAGGAACGGCGCCGCAAGGATGGCACGCTACATCCGGTTTGACGACAATGCCGCGGTGTTGATCAACGATGCGGGCGAGCCCGGTGGGGACGCGCGTGTTCGGCCCGGTGGCGCAGCGAGCTGCGCGAGAAGAAATTCACCAAGATTGTTTCGCTGGCTCCGGAGGTTTGGTAAGCGATGACACTGCAGACACGAACAGAGCCGAGCGGCACACCATTCAGCATTCGCAAGGGCGATCAACGTGAAAGTGCATCGCCGGCACGCGATGCGGGCAAGAGCGGCCGCGTGCTCTCGATCAACGCGAAGAAGAACACCGTGGTGGTCGAGCACGCTGGACATCATCAAGCGCCACACGCGGCCGAACCCGGCGAAAGAACATCAAGGGCGGCATCGTCGAGAAGGAAGCCCGGAATCAACGTTTCGAACGTGATGGTCGTCTGCGGCAGCTGCGGCAAGCACACCCGCATCGGGCACAACAGTGCTGCCGGACGGCAACGCAAGCGCGCAGCTGCACGCGTTGCGGCACGACGCTGGATAAGTAAGGATCGAGTAAGGACAAGGAGAAGAAAGCAATGAAGAGCCGATTGCAGGAAAAATACCGGAACGAGACGGTGCCGGCGCTGATGAAGCGCTTCGGCTGGAAGAACGTTATGGCCGTGCCGAAAGTCTGCAGAAGATCACCGTCAACATCGGCCTCGGCGAAGCCAGCCAGAACGCCAAGCTGCTGGACACCGCGGCGCGTCGAGCTCGGCCAGATCACCGGTCAGAAGCCGATCATCACGCGCGCGAAGAAGTCGATTGCGAATTTCAAGATTCGCAAAGGCATGCCCATCGGCTGCGCGGTCACGCTGCGCGGCGACAAGATGTACGAATTTCTCGACCGCCTGTGCAACGTGGTGCTGCCGCGCGTGCGCGACTTCCGCGGCTTGCCGTCGAACGCTTTCGACGGCCGCGGCAACTACACGCTGGGCCTGAAGGACCAGCTGGTGTTTCCGGAAATCGATTACACGCGCGTGGACAAGATCAAGGGCATGAACATCACCCTGACCACCACGCGCAAAGAACGACGAAGAAGGCCGCGAGCTGCTCAAGGGCCTCGGAGTTCCCGCTGCGCGCCCGGAGGAGCGACAATAAATGGCACGCACTGCAAAAATCGCAAAGACGCTCAAGAAACCGAAATTCAAGGTGCGCGTGCGCAACCGCTGCCGCTGCTGTGGCCGCGCGCGCGGGCTACATCCGCAAGTTCCAGATGTGCCGAATCTGTTTCCGCGGCATGGCGCTGAAGGGCGAAATTCCCGGCGTCGTGAAAGCGAGCTGGTAGGAGCTTTAGGAGAACTATGCAGACCGATCCCATTGCCGATTTTCTGACGCGCATCCGCAACGCGGCGGCTGCCAAGCACCAGCGCGTGGACGTTCCGGCTTCGCGGCTGAAGACCGAGATCGCCCGCATCCTCAAGGAAGAGGGCTACATCTCGACCTTCAAGCTGGTGGACGAAAACAAGACGCGCAAGATGCTGCGCGTTTTCCTGAAGTACACGCCGGACCGCCGCAGCGTGATCACCGGCATGAAGCGCATTTCGCGTCCCGGAGCGCGCTCGCTATCTCGGCGCGACGGACATTCGCCCGGTCGTTGGCGGGCTGGGCATCAGCATCATGACCACGCCGAAGGGGCTGATGAGCGGCCGCGCCGGCGCGCAAAGCCAAAGTCGGCGGCGAAATTCTTTGCGAAGTTTGGTAGTAGATTTGTACGGCAGGTTCAGTGCGCTACGAATTTGATAAGCGTTGAGACAAGACGAACAGATGTCACGTATCGGACACAAACCAATTCCAGTGCCCGCAGGCGTGAAAATCGCCGTCGCAGGCGGCAAGATCGACGTGCAGGGCCCGAAGGGCAAGCTTATCGTTCGCGATTCCGCACGGCATCACCTTTGAACAGAAGGACGGCGTGCTCGACCGCTCATGCGCGCCACGGAAGATCACCGCGCGCTGCACGGTCTGGCGCGCGCGCTGGTGGCCAACGCCGTTCACGGCGTCACCACCGGCTTCAAGAAGGAGCTGGACATCGTCGGCGTCGGCTACCGCGCCGAGCTCAAGGGCAAGATCGTCGCATTCGCGCTCGGCAAGTCGCACCCGATCGAGTTTCCGATTCCGGAAGGCATTCAGATCGCGGTGGATAAGCAGACGCACATCGGTTGTCAGCGGCGCGGACAAGGGCCAGGTCGGCCAGGTAGCCGCCGACATGCGCTCGCTGCGTCCGCCCGATCCGTACAAGCAGAAGGGCGTCCGCATCACCGGCGAGCGGCTGAAGAAGAAGGCCGGCAAGGCCGGAGCCAAGGCAGCGGCGCGTAGTCTTTGGCTGGTCAGCACAGCGAATTTCTGGCAGCAGCAGTTCGAGCAGGTCAGAGGAGAAGAACAGTGGCATCGGCACGAGTTCGCAAGCTATCGAGCGATTTGCACCGCCAGCGCGTTCACGACCGCGTGCGCACCAAGGTGTCGGGCACGCCGGAGCGTCCGCGCCTGTGTGTGTATCGCTCGCTGGGACACATTTACGCGCAGGTCATCGACGACCGCGCGGGCAAGACGCTGGTCTCCGCCAGTTCGGTCGACGGCGAAACCAAGAAGAATCTGAAGGGCGGCGGCAACATCGCGGCAGCCAAAGTGATCGGCAAGACGATCGCCGAGCGCGCCAAGGCTGCTGGAGTCAGCAAAGTGGTGTTCGACCGCGGCGGGTACAAGTACCACGGCCGCGTCAAGGCGCTCGCGGATGCGGCGCGGGAAGCGGGGTTACAGTTCTAAGCCTATGTCGAAGCAAATTTGCGAGACAGTTTAGCGGTACGGCGGCTTGCTGGAAGTGAATCCTTCCGATTTGAAGGACGACGTGATCGCCATCAACCGCGTCACGAAAGTCGTCAAGGGCGGCAAAGAACCTGAGTTTCTCGGCGCTCGTGGTCGTCGGCGATCACCGCGGCCATGCCGGATTCGGCATGGGCAAAGCGCGCGAAGTGCCCATGGCCATCAAGAAGGGCATCGAGCAGGCCAAGAAGAATTTGATCAAGCTCAACCTGAAGGGCACGACGATTCCGCATCAGGTTCTTGGGACGTTACGGCTCGGCGCAAGTGCTGCTCAAGCCCGCTGCCGAAGGCACGGGCGTCATTGCCGGCGGCCCGGTGCGCAAGGTGATGCAAGTGGCGGGAATTCACAACGTGCTGACCAAGTCGCTTGGCACCTCAAATCCGCACAACGTCGTCAAGGCCACGTTCGCCGCGCTGCTTGAGCCTGAAGGATGCGGCGACACGTCGCGGAGATGCGCTCCAAGACGGTGGACGAAATCAGCGGCCGGCCGCCGAAGAAAGCCGCCGCAGGCAGAGAGCAACTAATGGCCAGCGGACGAAAAAGGTCCGCGTCACTGAGGCACGACGGCAAGAAGTCCGGCGGCAAGGTCAAGATCAAGTGGGTGGTCAGCTTCATCAGCTGCACCGATGACATGCGGCAGACGATCCGCGGCCTCGGCCTGCGCCGAATGCACCAGGTTGTCGAGCGCGCAGGACACGCCGGCAATGCGCGGCATGATCCACAAGGTGCGGCATCTCGTGGAAGTGGTGGAGTAAGCGCATGGCCGAAAAAGTGTCAAGCAGATCCGCGGAGCGGCAAGAGCGCCAGCACAAACGGCGACTCCGGCATCCAAGCGCGTCGTTCATTCACGCTGGCGAATCTGCGCCCGCCGCGCGGCTCGCGCAAGCAAAAGTGCGCGTCGGCCGCGGCATCGGCTCCGAAGCTCGGCAAGAACGTCGCGGCGCCGGCAACAAGGGGCAGAAATCGCGGCGCGGCTATTCGCGCCGCCGCGGGTTTGAAGGCGGCCAGATGCCGTTGCACCGCCGCATGCCCAAGCGCGGCTTCGACAATCCGTTCGGCGTAGACGTATCGCGGTCGTCAATCTCGAAGAACTGAACGCTTTTCCAGCCGGCGAGACGGTCACGCCGGAACTGCTTCGCGCGCACGGCTTTGTACGCGCGCCACGGATCCCGATCAAAGATCCTGGGCGACGGCGAGCTGACCGAGCAAGCTCGCCATTCACGCGCATGCTTTCAGCGCGTCGGCCAAGGAAAAGATTACCAAGGCGGGCGGCACATTCGAGGTTGTAGCGTAAGCGAGACGGAATCGCAGGGATAACGCATGAAACGATTCGTCGAAGCTCTCGCAGAACATCTTCCGCATCCCGGACTTGCGGAAGCGCGTTCTCTTCACGCTGGCGCTGCTGGCGGTGTACCGCATCGGTGCGTACATTCCGACGCCCGGCATCAATACGCGCCGTGCTGGATCAGCTCTTCAACCAGGCGCCGGGCTCGCTGCTGGGCATCTTCGACCTCTTCAGCGGCGGCAACTTCCGCCGGCTGACGATTTTCGCGCTCGGCATCATGCCGTACATCACCTCGTCGATCATCCTGCAGTTGATGACCGTGGTGTTGCCCGTACCTCGAGCAGCTGCAGAAGGAAGGCGAGCTCGGGCCGCCGCAAGATCACGCAGTACACGCGCTACCTGACGATCGTGCTGAGCGTCATCCAGTCGTTCATCGATTGCGCCGCTGCTAGCAGTCGCAGACGCCGTACGGCGCAGTCGCTTGTGTATCATCCCGGGCTGCTGCGTTCCGGCTGATGACCATGCTCACGCTGACCACCGGCTCGGCTTTCATCATGTGGCTGGGCGAGCAGATCAGCGAGCGCGGCATCGGCAACGGAATGTCGCTCATCATCTTTGTCGGCATCGTGGTCGGGCTTGCCGCGCGCGGTCGCAGGATTTGTACCGAAAGCTCAGCACGCGGGCCTGGGGGCCTCTTCACCGCGCTGGCGCCCTGATTTTCCTGGTCGTCCTGATGATCGCGGTCGATCGGCTTTCATCGTGTTTGTCGAAGCGGCGCAGCGGCGCATTCCCGTGCAGTACGCCAAGCGCGTGGTTGGCCGCCGCGTCATGGGCGGGCAGATCTTCGTATCTTGCCGCTGCGCGGTTAATTCCGGCGGCGTGATTCCGCCCATCTTCGCGAGTTCGCCGCTGCTGGCGTTTCCGCCGACGATCGCGCTGTTGTTCGCTGCACAAGTACTTGTCTTCGATGAACGCCGTGAAGGCCATCAGCTTCGGGTGAGCCGCTCTATACCCTGATCTACGTTTTGATGATCATCTCTGTTCGCGTTCTTTCTACGTCGGAATCGTGTTCAATCCGACCGAGCTCGCGGACAACATGCGTAAGAACGGCGGATTCATTCCCGGATCCGGCCAGGGCGCACCACCTCCGAGCACGTCAGCAAGATTCTGAAGCGGCTGACGTTTATCGGCGCGATCTATCTTTGCGCTGGTCTGCTTGCTGCCCGGAATGGCTGATCGCCGGGCATCCACCTGGATCACATCTGGGCTGGGGCATCGGCTCGTGGTTTGACCGGCACTTTCCGGCCTGGTTTTGTGAAGGTCTGGGCGTGCAGTTCTATTTCGGAGGCACGTCGCTCCTGATCGTGGTTGGCGTGGCCATGGACACCGGTGCAGCAGCTCGAGGCGCAGCTGGTCATGCGGAATTACGAAGGGCTTTGCTCGCAAGGGTCGGTTGCGCGGCTGGCGGTAATGTGAGAAAAGCGCAGGTGGCTCCGGATACACGGCACCCCGATAAGCTAGCCGCGCGGTGATTTTCCTCGGCCTCCGGCGCGGGGAAAGGCACGCAGGCTGAGCGAGTTGGCTGAGAAGTACGGCGTGCCGCATCTTTCGACCGGAGATATGCTCCGCGAGCAACGTCGTTCAAGGGCACGGCGCCGCTGGGCTTGAAGGCCAAGCCGATCATGGAGCGCGGCGAGCTGGTTCCGGGATTCGCTGGTGCTGCAGATGGTCGCGGAGCGAATTGAACGGCCGGATCGTTCGCACGGTTTCGTGTTTGACGGGTTTCCGCGGACCGTGGCCCAGGCGAAGTATCTGGGCGAGCTGCTGAAGCAGCATGGTTTCACGAGCGGCCGTTCGTGATTCATCTGGTCGATCGATCCGGCCTTGATGCGACAGCGCTGACGGGGCGGCGGACGTGCAAGGTGGGCGGCGAGATTTATAATATTTACGAGCGTCCGCCGAAGGCCAGCAGGGCGTTGCGATGTGGACGGCGGCGAGCTCTTTCAGCGGCCGGACGATCGCGAAGAAGTAATAGGCCCGCGGCTGCAGGCGTACGAGAAGCAGACGACGCTCCGCTGGCCGCTTATTACCGGCGGCTGCGGCTTGCTTCACGACATGGACGCTCGCCAAGAGCGTGGCAGAGGTCGGCCGTCAGGTGCAGCGAAGCGTTCACAGCGTGCGCGGAGCTTGCACCAGTGCAGGCCGGAAAAGGGCCTGTTAGGGGCTAGTAGAAACGATGGCGATTCATCTTGCGAAGCGCGGAAGAGCTGGAGAAGATGCACCGCGCCGGGCTCGTCGGTGCACGAGATGTCTGACGGCGCTGCGGCGATGCAGTGCAGCCCGGGCTGACGACGATGGACCTCGAGAAGCTTGCCGAGGAGAAAATCGCCGGCAAGGCCCGGCAAGGCCGGCGTTCAAGGGCTACCGCGGTTATCCCTGTGTGCTGTGCACGCTCGGTGAACAGCGAGATCGTTCACGGGATTCCGTCGCCGAAGCGCAAGCTGCGCGAAGGCGGACATCGTCTCGATCGACTTCGGGATGGAAGTGGACGGGTATTACGCGGATTCGGCGGTCGACCGTCCCCGTCGGGCCGCATTCAGGCCAGAGATGCAGAAGTTGCTGGACGTGACCCGCGGAATCGCTCGACCGCGCGATTGACAAGATGCGCGCGGGCAACCGCCTCGGCGATGTCGGCCACGCGGTGCAAAGTTGGGTCGAGCAGCACGGATATTCGGTGGTGCGGAGTTCGTCGGGCACGGCATCGGCACAAAGATGCACGACGAGCCCAATCTGCCGAACTACGGCGACGAAGGTCACGGTGCGCGGCTGCAAGAGGGCATGGTCATCGCCGTCGAGCCGATGGTGAACGCGGGCCGGCCGGAAGTGCGGATGCGGTGACGAGTGGGTGGCGGAAACAGCGGATGGCAGCCGCCTCGGCGCACTTCGAGCACACCCGTGGCGATCACCGCGGACGGCCCTGGATTCTGACGCGGCCGAAAGAGATGACTGGGCCGTCGTGGTAGCAAGCGTAGGCGCCGGGCTTTAGCCCGGCTTTGGTAAACACGGGAGATTATGGCGAGACCCATTCGCGAGGAAAAAAGAAAGGCGACTCCGGAAATTCCGAAGGAGGACGCCATTGAAGTGATGGCGACGGTGGTCGAGCTGCATGCCAAACGCGATGTTCCGCGTCGAGCTGGAGAACAAGCACCAGGTTCTGGCGCACGTTTCCGGCAAGATGCGCAAGAACTTCATCCGGATTCTGCGCGGGAGACAAGGTAGCTGTGGAGCTTTCGCCCTATGATTTGACGCGCGGCCGGATTGTGTACCGCCACAAGTAGCTACGGAGCGTGATCAAGGACAGGAAGAAAATGAAAGTACGGGCATCGGTAAAGAAGATTTGTGACAAGTGCAAGGTGATCCACCGGCGCGGCGTGGTCCGGGTGATCTGCATCAACCCGAAGCACAAGCAGCGCCAGGGATAAGCTTTTGAGGAGAATCGCATGGCACGTATCGCAGGTGTAGATCTTCCGCCGCAGAAGCGCGCTCTGGGTCGGGCTGACCTCGATCTACGGCATCGGGCAGGAGCGCGCGCGAAGCTCGCGGCCAAGGCAGGCGTCGATCACACCAAGAAGATTCGCGACCTGACCGAAGACGAAGTCAATCATCTTCGCCAGGCCATCGAACAGGAAGGCCGCGTCGAAGGCGATCTCCGCAAGGAGATCCAGATGAACATCCGCCGGCTGATTGAAATTCAGGCGTATCGCGGGATCCGGCATCGCCGCAATCTGCCGGTGCGCGGCCAGCGCACGCACACCAACGCGCGCACGCGGAAAGGTCCGCGGCGCGGCGCCGTGGCGGCGAAGAAGAAGATCGTCGGCAAGAAGGGCTAACGTTCTAGGCGCGTGGAGCTCGGCTGCCGCCCTCGCGGTGTTAGAGTTTCAGATCAGTCGAACGAAACGGAGTGAATCGTGGCAAAGGAACCAAAAGCCGCAGAGCAACGCCGGACACACGGCAGCACCGGCGAAACCGGCGGCAGCGGCAAAGCGCAAGAAAGAATTCAAGAAGAAGCGTGAGCGCCGCGTGGTGCCGCACGGCGTGGCGTGTACGTCGCGGCTACGTTCAACAACACGCAGATCACCATCACGGACACGGATGGCCGCGTCGGTGTGCTGGTCTTCGGCGGGCGCGATCGGCTTCAAGGGATCGCGCAAGGGCACGCCTGTACGCCGCGCAGCAGGCCTCGCTGCGCTGCCGCGGGCGTGGCGCGCGACCAGTACGGGATGAAGAGCGTGGAAGTTCGCGTGAAGGGTCCCGGCTCCGGCCGCGAGTCCGCCGTGCGCGCGCTGGCCGCCGCGGGATTGCACATCGTGGTCATCCGCGACGTCACGCCGATTCCGCACAACGGCTGCCGTCCGCCGAAGCGCCGCCGCGTCTGATGGACATCGCACGATGTGCTTAGCTCTGCGGACGCAAGAGATTCCGTGCAAAGAGTTTCAAGAGTTTTGGGAAGGGAGAATAGAAGTTGGCAAGACACCGAGATGCAGTCTGCCGCCTGTGCCGCCGGGAAGGGCAGAAGCTGTTTTTGAAAGGCCTGCGCTGCTTTACGGAGAAGTGCGCGATTGAGAAGCGCAACTTCGTTCCGGGACAGCACGGGCAGTCGCGCGCGCGCCAAAGCTCGCGGGCTACGGCCTGCAGTTGCGCGAGAAGCAGAAGGTCAAGCGCACTTACGGGCTGCTGGAGCGGCAGTTCCGCAACTACTTTGAAAAGGCCGAGCGCGCCAAGGGCCCACCGGCGAAAACCTGATCATCATGCTCGAGCGGCGCCTGGATAACGTGGTGTGGCGCGCGGGTCTGGCGTCCTCGCGTTCGCAGGCGCGGCAGCTCGTGCTGCACGGCCACGTCCGCGTGAACGGCAAGAAGGTCAACATTCCTTCGTACCTGGTGAACGTCGGCGAGGAAATTGCCATCAAGGAAAAGATGCACCAGAACGCCATGGTGCTTGAAGCGCGCAACGTTGCGCAAAGCCAGAACGCGCGTGCCGCTGGCTCGAACAGGACCGCGAGCAGTTCAAGGCCAAAGTCGTGGCCATGCCGAAGCGCGAAGACGTGCAGACGCCGCCCATCAACGAGCAGCTCATCGTCGAGTTGTACTCGAAGTAGCTCTGAGCTTCCGGCTCGGCAACGGCAGTCAACTGATTTGAGTTTTGGGGCCGGTTATGCCGGCCGCGGAAGGAAGGAACACGATGTGGAAGGGTTTTCAGAAACCAAAGCGGCTTGCGTCCGAGCTGGAATCGCTCACCGAGAAGTACGGCGCGTTTTCCGCGCAGCCGTTTGAACGCGGCTGGGGCACGACGGTAGGAAACGCGCTGCGCCGCGCGCTGCTCGAGCTCCATCGAAGGCGCGGCCATCACCGCCGTGAAGATCGAAGGCGTGCTGCACGAATTCTCGTCGATTCCCGGCGTGGTCGAGGACGCCACGGACATCATCCTCAACCTGAAGCAGGTGCCGATCAAGCTGAACACCGATCTGCCGAAGACGATCTTACCTCAACGTCGAGCAGCCCGGCGCCGGTCACTTCCGCGCATGATCGAGGAAGACGCCGACTTCGCCGGTGCTCGACAAGAGCGTCTACATCGCCACGGTCAGCGAAGGCGGCAAGCTGCAGATCGAAATGCGCGTCAAGAACGGCCGCGGCTACGTTGCCGCCGACCGCAACTTCGACGAAGACCTGCCCATCGGCTACATTCCGGTGGACTCGCGTTCACTCGCCGGTGCGCAAGGTCAACTACTCCGTGGAAGCCGCGCGTCTCGGCCAGATGACCGATTACGACAAGCTGATGCTCGAAGTGTGGACCAACGGCGCCATCACGCCGCAGGACTGCCATCGGCCTGGCCGCCAAAGCTGCGTCAAGGACCACATGAGCATCTTCATCAACTTCGAAGAGCCGACTGGACTGCCATCGAAGCGCCGCCGGAAATCGGCCAACGATCCGCGCCTCGAGCATCTGGACCGTTCGGTCGAAGAGCTGGAGCTTTCCGTGCGCTCCTACAACTGCCTGAAGAACGCGAACATCCAGACCATCCGCGAGCTGGTGCAGAAGAGCGAAAACGAAATGCTGAAGACCAAGAACTTCGGCCGCAAGTCGCTCAACGAGATCAAGGATATACTGGTGAAGATGGGCCTCGCGCCTGGGCATGAAGTTCGACGAGCACGGCCGCATCATCTGGCCGCCGCTCCCGAGCCAGACGGCCGCGCCGGCGCCGGAAGACGCTCGTCGGACTGTAAGCCGACAAGGGAAGATCGACGATGCGCACATCATCTCAACAGCAATACGTAAACCGAACGAAGTAATAA
>ERZ1370068.5375-contig-44_pt1 | contig 30466 bp, 31 predicted proteins | sample MGYA00561227_ERZ1370068 | MGnify/ENA primary metagenome ERZ1370068 (study PRJEB38410, sample SAMEA6850437) | metagenome | study: Metagenomic assessment of the ecological functions of the soil: analysis of the soil microbiota associated with the...
GGTAGTACTTCGTTCAGTTACGTATTGCTGACGACGTCGTCGAGTACGACCACGACGAGCAGCGCCGCGACACCGTCGACCACGGTGCCCGGCGGCCTCGTGGCGGCGTACGGCTTCGATGAGGCTGGGGGCTCGACGGTGAGCGACTCGTCGGGAGATAGGAACGAGGGGCGTCGGTGCAGAACGCGACGCGGACGACGGCGGGGCGCTACGGGGAGCCCTCGTGTTCGGTGCGGCGAGCAGCTGGGTGACGGTCAACGATGCGGCGCCGCTCGACCTGACCACGGGCGACGCTGGAGGCGTGGGTGAATCCGACGACGTCGCTGTCAGGGGTGGCGGCGAGATCGTGGCCAAGGAGATGCCGGGGGGCAGGTGTACTGCGCTCTACGCGGCCGCGTGGAACGGGCTTGCCGTGGACGGCGGTGCAGGTCGGTGGGCGCGGAGCGTCGCGCTCCAGGGGCCAGAGCGGCGTGGGGCTGCAGCACCTGGACGCACGTGGCGGCGACGTACGACGGGAGCGACGCAGCGGCTGTACGTGAACGGGGTGCAGGTCGCGAGCCGCGCGCAGACGGGAGGGCGGCGGTGTCGGCGAAGCCCGCTGCGCATCGGGGGAACAGCATCTGGGGGGACGTCTTCGCGGGCCGGATCGACGAGGTGCGGGTCTACAACCGCGCGCTGAGCCAATCTGAGATTCAGAGCGAGCATGAACAAGACCGATCACGCCCCTGAGCCTCAGCGCCGCGGACGGTAGTCCCGTACCAGCTCGAGGAGCCTCCCGAGCACCACGGGCTTCGTCATCACTTCATGTGCGCTCAGGCCCGACGCCGCCGCGGAGAGGTTTGCGCGTGGCCGGAGAGCACCACGGTGGGGATGCGCGCGAACAAGGGGAGCAGGCTGCCGCCGGCGGAACTCCAGCCATCCATCCCGGGCATCATCAGGTCGAGCACGACGGGGCACGGGCGCGGCCGTCGTAAGAGGGCGTCCAGGGCCTCCTGCCCCGTCGCTCGCCTCGCGCCTACGGCGAACCCCTCGTTCCGAGCAGCATGGCGAGGCGCATCGCGAGCCTCCTCGTGATCGTCCACCAGCAGTACCATATGCTCGTGTGGCTCCGTCATGGCTACTCGCGCGTAGCGCAGATCGCCGTGGCACCTCCATCACCCCATGACGTGATCGACGGCCCGCCGAGTCTGACATGCGGCTCGCCATGGCGCGCTCAAGACTGGTGCGATTGCTGCCGATGTACGCGCGGGGGAATCGAAGCGATGGCGAGGCGCGGCCACACCCGGGACGAGCGTTGCGGACACGAATCGAGCTGCGAGGCGCGCGCGATTCCACGTCGTCGGCGACACGGCGCTGTGCGCCCGGCACGGCTCGAGGTGTTGGAGGTGCGCGTGCTGCGCGTGCGTCAGGACCTGGTCGCCCTCGGCGTCAGGCGCGCGTGGGCGAGGGACATCTGATCGCCCGCGGGCGGAACCTCTCCCGCGACGACGCACGCCAGCTGCTCGCGAAGCTGCACGACCTGCTCGAGGACTACCCCGAGCCGGTCGAGAATCTGCTCCGCGTCTCTGATCCGCTCGCGTTGAGCTCGGCGTCAGGGCGCGGCTAAGGTCCGCCCCGTGGCGCACACCCGACCTTCAAGCAGATGATGAACGAGGTCGTTGCGTTCGGCAGCTGCTGCGAGTGCGGGACCTGCGTCCTCGTCTGCCCGCACAACGTCATCGACTACGTCGACGGCAAGCCGAAGCAGGTGGCGAAGGCGACCGCGGCCGTTCGACTACTGCGGCATGAGCGAGGGCATCGGCTGCGACGTCTGCGCGCAGGTGTGTCCCGCGGCTCGGCATCCGCGAGTTCGACATGCGCGACGCGGTCCTATCCGATGGAGCCCGGCGTCCACGAGGACGTCTTCGGGCGCTACCGGCGGATCGTCGCCGCGCGCTGCAAGGATCCGAGATCCTCGCGCGCTGCCAGGACGGCGGGGTGGTCACGGCGATCCTCTGCGCACGGGCTCCGCGAGGGCCTCTTCGACGGCGCGTGCGTCTCGGCGCGCCGATCCAGACGATGCCCGGCGGCGCCGAAGCCGAAGGTCGTCACGACGGTCGACGAGGCCATCGCGAGCGCCAGCTCGCTGGTACACGTACTGCCCGAACGACCTCGCGCTCGAAGACGCGCAGAAGCGCATGGGCCTGAAGCAGGTCTGCTTCGTCGGCGTGCCGTGCCAGATCACGCCGGTCCGGAAGATCCAGCTCGCCGATCCCGACGTTCCTGATCAGACGAGCCCGCGGAAGAAGCCGACGCACATCGAGCGGCAGACGAAGTTCCTGAAGGGCTTCGGCGAGATCGTCGACTTCACCGATCGGCCTCCTCTGCACGGAGGTGTTCACCTACGAGGGCCTGATGGTGCAGAAGATCGAGGAGCGAGATGGGCATCCCGCTCGCCGAGGTCAAGAAGTTCAACGTGAAGGGCAAGGTCCTCGTCTACAAGAAGGACGGCGAGGTCGTGGAGATGTAGCCTCCACAAGGCGCAGGAGTACGCGCGCCCGGAGTGCCACCACTGCGGCGACTTCACGGCCGAGCTGGCCGACATCTCCTGCGGCGGCGTCGCGTGCATGGACTGGACGATCACCGTGCTGCGCTCGGCGCGGGGCGAGGCGCTCTTCGACGACATGGTGCGCCGCGGGCTCCTCGAGATCCGCTCGATGGACGAGTTCGAGCAGTCGATGAAGGTGATGATCCGGCTCACGAAGAAGCAGCGCGAGCGGGTGCCGGTCCCGCCGGGCCGCGACGCCGCGCTACGTGCGGCCGGAGGGCTATCCGACCGTGCCGGCCGACGGGACCCCTTAGCCGGCCGGTTTTCTGCACGCCGGTCTCTCGCGTTCGTCAAGGTCGCCGGAGCGCCCACACGAGCGCCCCGGCAACCCCAGGGAACGCGGCGCGACGGCGTCGGCCGCGAGCGCGAAGAAGGGGCCCGCGAGCATCGGCAGCTCCTCTTCGCCCCAGACCAGCTCCACGCAGGCCCGCACCCGAGCCCGGCCGCCGCGAACGCGGCGAAGTAATCCTCGTGCCGGTGCACCCAACCGGCGACGCGGCCGATCGCTCCCGTCGGCGGCCTGGTAGAGGGCGCTGCCTCCGAGGCGGCGTCAGGATCATCGGGTGGAGCAGTCCGGGAGGACGAGCAGGCCGCCCGGCCGGAGGACGCCGGGCGAGCTCGGCGACGGCCGGTCAGAATGCGTCCGGCAGATGCATCAGCGCCAGTGCGCACACCGCGACGTCCGCGCCGCGTCGGGGATCGGCACAGCGCGACGAGGCTCGCCACCGCGAGCGTCGCCTGCAGGACACGGGCGCGTGCGTGCGCGAGCATCGCCCTCGACGTGCCACGCTTCCGCGACGCGGTGGCCGCGCGAGGCGAGGAACGCGGCATGCCGTCCGGTGCCGCAGGCGGCGTCGAGGGCTCTGCCCGGCGGTGCCTCGCGAGGAGCCGCCGCACCGCCGGCTCCTCGCGCGCGGATGAGCGGGTTTGGGGAGCATCGTCGTAGGTGCCGGCCCACGCCGCGCAGCCGGCTACGGCGTCGACCTCCGGCGCGGGCAGGTCCAACGCGAGGGAGCGGGTCCTCGTCAGCGGGTTCGTAGCAGGCGCTCGAGGTCGGCGACCCGCGCGTCGACCGCGGCGCGGTCGGCGCCGAGCCAGCCTCGAAGACAGGCCCACGCCGGCCCGCCCCGATGACCCAGTGGGCGAACCGGATGCCCGCCATCACAGGCCGCGAGGAAGCGGGTGGCCGCCGCCGCCACCTGGTCGGGCCGCTCCAGGAGGAGCAGATGGCCTGCCTCGTCGATCGTCTCGAGGCGCGCGCCGGGAATGGCGCTCTCCGCGAAGATGCGGCCGGTAGGAGCGGGCGGGACGAGCCGGTCTCCTGCCGGCCCCAGAGGAGGAGCGCCGGGGCCGTGATGCGCGGCAGGCGTTTCTCGAGCCCCGCTCTCGGGATCGGGAAGAGGAACTTCGCCGCCGGTGCGGAAGCCGCGCGCCAGGCCGATGAGGAACTCGACCTGCGCCTCGGTGCGGTCGTCCTTGTCGCTGAGAGCAGCGCGCCGACGCCGAGCATCTGCTGCGCGGCGGCGCACGACGTGATCGTGGAAGAGGAACGGCACGAGCTCGTTCGTCGTCATGCCGAAGAGGTCGACGACCGGCGCCTCGTCGCGCCAGAGGCCGATCGGCGCGGCGAGCGCGAGCCGGCCGATCTCGCGCGGGCGGAGCGCGGCCATCTCGGCGGCGATCCAGCCGCCCATCGACTCGCCGACGACGTACGGACGCTCGAGGCCGAGCGCGTCCGATGACGTCGAAGCAGTGGAGGAAGAGATCGAAGTGGTCGTCGATCGCTCGAGCCCGGTCGACTGCGCCGAAGCCGGGCAGCAGCGGCGCGTACGACGTGGAAGCGTCGCGGCGAGGATGCGGCAGGACGCCGTCCCACTGCGGGATGCCGCCGGCGCCGTGCAGGAAGAGGAGCGGCGGCGCCGTCGCCGGCCTCGAGCACCTCGATGCTGCCGGTCGCTGCTCGGCAGGTCGAGCGTGCGCGACGCGCGGGCGGCGCTCATGCCGCGGCTCCGACGCTTCGCGCTCGGCCTGCGCGCCGTACGGCGGCGCGTCTGCGCGCCGGGCGTCGCGCGCTCGTCGCCGGCAGCGGCTTCGGCCAGCAGATGTCCTCGTACTCGGCGAAGAGCGGCCGCAGGTGCGGCATGACCTGGGTCGCGAAGAGATACGATGCTGCGGTTCGTGAGCTCGATCGGCGCCGAGCCGATGTGGAGCGCCGACCGCGAGGTGCCCGACGCGGAGCGACTTCGCCAGCTCCTCGAGCTGCTGGCGCACGGTCGCGGGCGAGCCGGCGACGATGTAGCGCTCCTCGCAGAGCTCCTTCCACGTCTTGTTCATGCCCATGTTCTGCGACGTGTTGCCGACCTGCGCGACGATGCCGGCGCGCAGCGACGCCTCGCTCATGTAGCCCGGCGCGCCCGACGTGCCCGGGATAGAGGTGGAGGCACTTGTTGAAGAAGTAGTCGACGTGCGGCCACCACTCGCTTCTCGCACGCCGCGTCGCGTGTCGCTGACGCAGACCTGCTGGAAGAACGCGGCGCGGTAGCGGGTTGTCGCGTCTTGCCGCGCTTCGCGCGCGTGCTCCCAGTAGCCGTCCATCATCTTCTGCGCGCGCTTGTAGCCGCTGAACGAGAGGTAGCTGTAGTTGTAGTCGTGGTCGACGCAGAAGTCCCAGGTCTCGATCGAGCCGAGGCCCGGCACCCAGATCGGCGGGTGCGGCTTCTGGATCGGCTGCGGCCAGAGGTTCACGTAGCGGAGCTTGCGTGTACTTGCCGTTCCACGCGAACGGCTCGCGCTCGGTCCACGCCTTGATGATGAGGTCGTGCGCCTCGCGGTACTTCGTCGCGCAGCGTCGCCGGGTTCTGCGCCGTAGCAGTAGTTCGTGTCCATCGACGTGCCGACCGGGAAGCCGGCGATGAGCCGCCCGCCGGAGATCACGTCGAGCATCGCGAACTCCTCGGCGACGCGGATCGGCGGGTTGTAGAGCGCGATCGAGTTGCCGAGGACGAGCAGCATCGCGCTTGCTGGTGCGGCGCGCGAGCGCGGCCGCCATGATGTTCGGCGACGGCATCATGCCGTAGGCGTTCTGGTGGTGCTCGTTCACGCCGATGCGCGTCGAAGCCGACGCTGGTCGGCGTACTCGAGCATGTCGAGGTACTCGTTGTAGAGCTGATGCCCGCGCTCGGGATCGTAGAGGCGCGTTCGGCAGGTCGACCCAGACGCTGTGGTAGCGCTGCGCGGAAGTCGTCGGGCAGCCAGCGCCAGGGCATCAGGTGGAACCAGCTGAACTTCATGGCGTCCTCCCAAGTTCCGGGCTGTCACAGCACTTGTGTCGGGTCAATCATCAAGGGGCTCGCTCTTCCCCAACACAGCTTCCGCCGCGTTGGAGCCTCTTCCCCGCTCGCTGGCGCTCGGTACGCGCGCTTCGCGCGCGGAGGATGGCAGGCGAGCGGGCTGTCGAACTCGAGCTGCGAACTGCGCTACTACTCGGCGAAGAACGTCAGAGAGCTCGTCGGCTCTCGCCTCGGCATCCGCGCGGCCGAGCTCGATCAGGTGGTTCGCGAAGCAGTGGTCGAAGTAGACGTAGGAGAGCAGATCGGCCTCGGCGACGACGCCGCGCACCGCGTAGCGGATCGGTCGGCGTCGGTCAGCCACGAGCGGAGGCCGTCGACGTTGCGGTGCTGCGACTGACACTCCGCGGCGATCACGCCCGAGGTCCTGCGACGGCTGGATGTAGACGTTCTGCACCACCTTGTAGGACGTGCCGCGGAGCGACTCGACCGGTCTCGTTGATGCGCGTGAGGAAGTCGGGGCCGTACGTCTTCACCCCTTGTCGAGGATGCCGTTCACAAGCCGGAGCCGGTCGACGTCGTAGTCGACGTGGTCGAGGAGGAGCGCGTTCAGCACCTTGCCGACGAGGTAGGTGAGGGAGTCGCGTAGTTCGCCTCGCGCGGCGCGGCGAGCTGCGTCTCCTCGGTCGGGGCCGGCGACGTGCCGGAGGCCGATGACCAGGAGGCGGTCGGCGCCGAGGCGGAGAGCGCCGAGCGCGAGCGGCGTGTTCAGGCGGAGCCCGCCGTCGCAGAAGTACGACCCGTCGATGCGTGGCGCGGGAACAGGAAGGGGATCGGCCGCGGACGCGAGCGCGTGCGGCGGGCCGAGCGCGGCCGGCCGGCGCGATCACGAACGGGTCGCGCGCCCAGCGCGCGTCACCTGCTGCTCGCGGTTGTCGACCCACGACGATCGACTTGCCGCTCCGGATCTCGGTGGCGGCGATCGCCACCGCCTCGACGAGGCCCGGAGTCGATGTTGTGGCGAAGGCCCTCCCACGGGATGCGGTCGCGGACGAGCTGCTCGAGCGGGCAGCGTGTCGAGGAGGCCCGACAGTCGCTCGGGGATCTCCCGCTCCGCGGGCTCGACGCGGGCGCGCGCTGGAGGCCGAGGAGCCGGAGCGGGACGTTCACCACGTCGGCGACGCCCGAGGCGGTAGACGACGCCGGACACGTCGAGCGAGCGCCAGATCGAGCAGAGGCCCTGGCCGGCGTCGGGATCGCCCATCGTCGCCGCGACGTAGCACGCGTGCACCGCGCCGACGGAGGTGCCGGTGACGATCTGGAAGCGCACCGGGCGCCCGAGGCGCTTCGGAGCTCGTCCAGGACGTAGCTCAGCACGCCGGCCTCGTAGGCCCCCGCGCGCGCCGCCGCCAGACATCACGAGCGCGAAGCGCGGACCGTCTCCGCCCCCGTCCGCCCGCTACCAATGGCATTGCGAGGCCCCGGGCGAGAGTCAAGGCGCGATCGCTCCCATGCCCCACGGGGACGATGCCGGATCCGTCCCCTCTGGTCGCGTCGGACGCCATTTGCGCGACCGGGAGGTCTGCTTCTATCCGCCCTCCCGTGAGAAGCCTCCTACTCGTCTTGCGGCCGCTATGGCGGCTGCGCCGTGACGTTGCTCGCGCCGCGCGTCGAGGCGGCCTCCGTCAGCGTCGACGCGCCCGTTCGGGTCGCCGAGGGATGGACGCGTGCGGCGGGGTACTACGAGAGCGACGCGGCCGAGCCGACGTTCCGGGCCGTCGCGCGCTGTGGGTCAGAGCGCGCACGAGCTCTACAGCATCGTGCATCTGGCGCCCGACGGAGCGCGGCTGCTGTGGCTCGACCTGCCCGGCACGCCCGAGCAGCTCGTGCCGGCCGACGTGCCGTGCGCGCAGCCGGAGCTGTGGCTCGAGATGGTCGTCGATCACGAAGGTCGTCGCCAGCGCGGCGCTGCCTCGGCACGCGGCTTCCACGAGCGTGCCGCACGCGGCGCTCGAGCCGCCGGCGCCGACCGTGCCGGCCGCGCCGCGCCGCGTCCGCCTGATCGGGCAGAAGTACGCCAGCCACGTCGGCCCGCGGACAGAGGCCGGCGTCGCCGTGGCCCTCGATTCGCACGTCAGCCTGCTGCTGAATTATGCGCGGACCGCACAGGTCCCGCTGATGCCGTACTCGAGCGACAACGGCATCCTGGCCCGTCTGCGCTTCGGTTTCCGAGCGCCGGCCCCGGCGCCGAAACCCAGTGGCTTTGGCGCGAAGCGCTATTGCTAGGATTTCCCCGACCACGGCGGTGGTCCGCCGTCCAGGAGGTAGCGTCCATGCCCACGCCCGTCATCGTCGCCGCGACCCGCACCGCGATCGGCACCCTCGGCGGAGCGCTGGCGCAGCAGCCCGCGACCAAGCTCGGCGCGATCGCCGTCACGCGAGGCGATGCAGCCGGGCCAAGCTCGACCCGGCGCAGGTCGACGAGGTCATCCTCGGGCAACGTGCTGCCGGCCGGCCTCGGGCTGAACCCGGCGCGCGTGGCGGCGCTCGAGGGCGGGCGTGCCGAAGGAGGTCCCGGTCTACGGCGTGAACAAGGCGTGCGGCTCGGGCCTCAAGGCCGTCGCGCTCGCCGCGCAGTCGATCCTGCTCGGCGACGCCGACGTCGTCGTCGCGGGCGGCATGGAGAGCATGAGCGGCGCGCCCTACATCATCGAAGAAGGCGCGCTTCGGCGTGCCGCATGGGGCACGACGCAGCTCCTCGACTCGATGATCGCCGACGGCCTCACCTGCCCGATCACGCTCGTCCACATGGGCATCACCGCCGAGAACATCGCCGCCAAGTACGGCATCTCGCGCGAGGAGCAGGACGAGTTCGCGGCCGAGAGCCAGCAGAAGGCGGGCGACGCCATCAAGGGCGGCAAGTTCAAGGCCGAGATCGTGCCGGTCGAGGTTCCGGGCGCCAAGAAGGGCGAGACGTTCAAGTTCGACACCGACGAGCATCCGCGGCCCGACACCACGGCGGACGTGCTCGGCGGCGCTGCAGCCCGCCTTCAAGCCGGAGGGCGGCATCGGTCACGGCGGGCAACGCGTCGGGCATCAACGACGGCGCCGCGGCGCTGGTCGTCATGTCGGACGCGAAGGCGAAGGAGCTCGAGGCTGACGCCGCTCGCGACGATCCGCGCGTACGCGTCGGCCGGCGTCGATCCCGTCGATCATGGGCATGGGCCCGTGGCCGGCGTCCGAGAAGGCGCTCGCGAAGGCCGGGCTCCGCAGGGAGGAGATCGACCTCTGGGAGCTGAACGAGGCGTTCGCCGGCGCAGTCGCTCGGCGTGCTGCGCGAGCTCAAGCATCCCGAAGAACCGGGTGAACGTGAACGGCGGCGCGATCGCGCTCGGCCATCCGATCGGCGCGAGCGGCGCGCGCGTCCTGACGACGCTGCTCTACGCCATGGCAGGACCGCGACGCGCGGCTCGGCGTCGCGTCGCTCTGCATCGGCGGCGGGCAGGGCATCGCGATGGTGGTCGAGCGCGGCGTGAGGCGTCGTGGCCGTGGCGTCGCGTCTCTTCGACGTCGACGGCACGCTGATCGCGCGCAACTCGGCGACGCTCTACATGCAGCACCTCCGCGCGCACGGGCCAGGCCCGCCGGCGGGACATCGCGCGGACCCTCTACTACCTCGCGCTGCTACAAGCTCGGGCTCCTCGACGTCGAGCGGGCGCTCGACGGTCTCGATGGCGCTGCGTGCGCGGCAAGCGACGAGGCGGCGCGTCCGCGACGACTGCGCCGGCGTGGTACGCGAACGACGATCCGGCCGTTCATCGTATCCCGGCGATGGCGGCGGCGCGTCGCGGCGCACCGCCGCGCGGGCCACGTGCCGGCGCTCCTCGACGAGCGCCACGCGCTACCTGGCCGAGCCGCTCGCGGCCGACCTCGGCATCGCGCACCGTCTGGTCACGCAGCTCGTCGTGCGAGACGGACGTTCACGGGCGAGGCGGTCCGTCCGGTGTGCTACGGGCGCGGGCAAGACGTACTGGGCGGAGCGCTTCGCGAGCCGAGAACGGCTGTCGACCTCGCCGGAGCTACTTCTACACCGATTCGATCACCGACCTCCCGTGCTGGAGCGCGGTCGGCGAGCCGCGGATCGTGAATCCCGACCCGCGACTCTGCCGGTGGCTCGTCCGTCGCGGGCTGGCCGTGATCTCCGGCCGCGGCTCCGGGATGCGCCGGCCGGCGCGACGGAGCGGATACGATCGATCGCGACGCGGAGGGGAGGCCACATGAGCGGCACGGCGACGCCGGACAGGCGCGCAGAGGGATTGATCGGTCCGCTGGCTCTGCTCGCGGGCGGGGCGGTGACGGGCATGGGGCTCTGGTACCTCCTGATGCTCGAGCGGCCCGATGCCGGGGTCGGGCGTTCGCGCGGCCGCGGAGCAGCTCGCCGGCCACGACCAGGCGGCGCTCGACCGGCTGCTGCAGCGCACGCAGCCCTGATCACGTCCCGACTCGCGGAGTGGTGCGGTGACGATCGACGACGATCCTGCGGCGGGTGCCGCCGCAGAGCCTCGAGGCCGAGGAGTCGGTCCTCGGCGGCGTCCTGCTCGACAACGGCGCGCTCGACCGCGTCGTCGAGCTCATCCGAGGTCCGACGACTTCTACCGCAGCGCGCACCGGCAAGATCTTCCGCGCGATGCTCACGCTCGCGGAGCGCAGCGAGCCCGTCGACCTCATCACGCTCGTCCGAGACGCTGAAGGCCGCGGGCGAGCTGCAGCCGACGTCGGCGGCACGTCGTACCTCGCGGAGCTCGCCGAGCGCGTCCCGACCGGCGGCGAACGTCGTCCACTACGCGCGCATCGTGCGCGACCGGTCGATCCTGCTGCGGAACCTCATCGGCGCCGGCCACCGAGCATCGCGTCCAAGCGGCTACGAGGCCGACGGCGACGTCGCCGAGCTGCTCGACCAGCGCCGAGCAGCTCGATCTTCGACATCACCGGAGCGCCGGATCCGCGCCTCGTTCAGCAGCATCGGCGAGGTCCTCGTCGGCTCGCTCAAGACGATCGAGCGGCTCTACGAGCAGAAGCAGGCCGGTCACCGGCGTGCCGACGGGCTTCGCCGACCTGGACCGCATCACCGCGGGCCTCGCAGCGCGTCCGACCTGATCATCATCGCGGGCCGCCCGAGCATGGGGAAGTGCCTCACCGCGGACGCGGAGATCGTGCTCGCGGACGGGCAGCATCCGACGATCGAGGAGATCGCACGCGCGCGCGCCGGCCGGCTGCTCACGCTCGGCGACCGCTGGCAGTTCGCGCCGGCCGAGCCGTCGGCGTTCGTCGACGACGGCATCAAGCCCGCGTCTACGAGGTGACGACGCGGCTCGGCCGCCGGATCACGCACGACGGGCTCGCATCCGTTCCTCACCATCGGCGGCTGGCGGCCCATCGTGGAGCTGCGTCCCGGCGACCACGTCGCCGTCCCGCGCCGGCTCCCGATGTTCGGGGCGGCGTCCCTCGGCGAGGAGAAGGTCCGGCTGCTCGCCTACCTGCTGAGCGACTCCGAGGTGGACGGCCCGTCGCTCGCGCTTCTCGCGTCCCGACGAGCGGCTGCGCGCCGACTTCCGCCAGGCGGTCGAGTCGTTCGGCGGCCTCGGCGTGCGCGAGGAGCCGCACGCGCAGGGGGTCGACGCTCCTTCATCGTACGCCGACGAGGGCGGCGCCCGGCAGCTGGGGCCTGCGCAGGCGGAGGCGGCCGCCACGGCGGCATCGCGCCGGCGGTCTGGATGCAGCCGGAGGCCGCGTGCCCGGCATCGGCGCACCCGCTGGTCACGTGGCTCGCCGCGCTCGGAACGCCTGTGGAAGTGGGCCGGCCGCTTCGTGCCGCCGGTCGTGTTCACCCTCGAGCGCCAGGAGGTGGCGCTCCTTCCTGAACCGCCTCTTCGCCGTCGACGGCGCCGCAGCGGTGCAGGCGGACGGCCAGCCGCAGATCGGCTTCACGTCGACGGCAGCGAGCGGCTCGCCCGCCAGGTGCAGCACCTCCTGCTCCGCTTCGGCATCGTCATCGCCGCGCTCCAGTCGCGACGCATCCGCCATCGCGGCACGCTCCGCACGGCGTACCCGGCTCGACCTGACGGACGCGCCGTCGATCGCGACCTTCGTCGACGGGAGTCGGCATGCTCGGCCACGAGGACGCGCTGGCGCGCGTGGCCGCGGCGCTCGACCTCGTCCGCGAGAGCAGGCGAACCGCGACGTCGTGCCGAGCGGCGTGTGGGCCGCATCGACGCCGCGCGCGGCGGCGTCCGTGGCGCACGATCGCCACGCGGATGGGGCTCGAGGACGCCGGCCGACCTGCAGGCTGGCGCGCGGCCCCGCGCGGGGCGGCTCCTCGGCTCGCGCGACGCGCTCGGCGACCGGGCGCTCCGCGACCTCGCGACCGGCGACGTCTGCTGGGACGAGGCTCGTCTCGATCCGCCCCGTCGGGTCCGCGCAGGTGTACGACCTCACCATCCCCGGGACGCACACACCCTGTCGCCAACGACGTCTGCGTGCACAACACGGCGTTCTGCGCTCGAACATCGCCGAGACGCCGCGCTCCGCGGCGACGACGGGCGTGGCCGTGTTCTCGCTCGAGATGTCGAAGGAGCAGCTCGCGCTCCGCATGCTGTGCTCCGAGGCGCGCGTCGACCTGTCGCGGGTCCGCACCGGGCCACCTCGCAGCCGGCGAGCTCGGCGACGCTCGCGAGTCGGCGCACGTGCCGATCGTGCCGACGCCGATCTACATCGACGACACGCCGGCGCATCACGGTGCTCGAGCTGCGCGCGAAGGCGCGCCGGCTCTGGCGCGACCCGCAGGCGAAGCTCGGCCTCATCGTCGTCGACTACCTCCAGCTCATGCGCGAGCTCCGAGGGCAAGGACAGCCGCGAGCAGGAGATCTCCGAGATCTCGCGCTCGCTGAAGGCGCTCGCCAAGGAGCTGCAGGTCCCGGTGATCGCGCTCTCGCAGCTGAACCGCCAGGTCGAGAGCCGGCGCCCGACGAGTGCCGCGCGCTCGTCCGACCTCCGCGAGTCGGGCGCCATCGAGCAGGACGCCGACGTGATCATGTTCATCTACCGCGACGACGTCTACAGTCGAGGACATCGGACGCAGAAGGGCATCGCCGACATCATCGTCGCGAAGCAGCGCAACGGTCCCATCGGGAAGGTCGAGCTCGCGTTCCTGCGCGAGTATCACGCGCTTCGAGAACCGCGAGATGGTGCCGGACGACGCGCGGCGAGCGGCGGGCGCGCACCGCAGTAGCGCGCTCAGGCGCGGCCATGGCCGCAGCGCAGCACCGCCGCCGCGCGTCGCCGAGATCGGCCGACGTCGTGCGCGACGGCGACGGCGCGATCATCGGCGCGGACGAGCGCGGCGATCAGCCGCGACGGCGTCGCGCCGCGCGTCCCGGACGCGTGCGGCGATGCCGCCGGTGATGCCGCCGATCGCGGCGAGGGCGGTCGGTCAGCGCGCGGACGGCGCGCGACGAGGTCGAGGCCGCAGGCGGCGCGAGGGCGCCGACCTTGCTCGTCGTGTCGTAGATCGGGCCGACGCCGAGGTAGTCGGCGCCAGCGGCGATCGCGGCGCGCGCGCCTCGCTCAGGATCGTGGGTGGAGAGCGCCGATCGCACTGCGCCGGGCCGAGCACGCGCGCGGGCGACGGCGACCGGGACGTCGGTCCTGGCCGAGGTGCACGCCGTCGGCGTCGACGGCGGCCGGCGACGTCGGGGCGGTCGTTCACGACGAAGAGGCGCGCCGGTCGTGCGCGTGACGGCGCGGATCGCGAGCGCGGTCTCGTAGAGCGTCGCGGGCGACGCGTCCTTCAGGCGGAGCTGGAGCAGGCGGGCGCCGCCCGCGAGGAGCGCCGCCGGCGAGCGCGAGCGGAGATCGGCCGGTGTCGAGCGGGTCGACGATCGCGTAGAGCGGCGGGAGGCGCAGCCGGCTCACGCGCGCGCCGCCGGAGCGCCTTTCGTACCGCGATGCCGAGGTCGGTGATCTTCTTCCGCAGCGTGTTCCGGTTGATGCCGAGGATGTCGGCGGCCTTCACCTGGTTGCCGCCGACGCGCTCGAGCACGAGCTCGATCAGCGGGCGCTCGATCGCCGCGAGCACGCGTGTCGTAGAGCGTGCCGGCCTCGGCGCCGGCGTCGTCGACGGAGCTCCCAGACGGCGCCGGCAGCGGCGTCGTCGAGGCCGAGCGAGCTCCGCGCGTCTGCACGCGGACTGCGCGCCGGCCAGGGCTGAAGTCCTCGCGCGACGAGCGTGCGCCCGCGCGCCAGCACGGCGGCGCGCAGCGAGCGTGTTCTCGAGCTCGCGCACGTTGCCCGGCCAGCTGTGGCGCACGAGCAGATCGCGCGCGTCGTCCGCTGACGCCGACGATGGACGGTGCCGAGCGTCCGGTTCACCTTGTCGACGAAGAAGTCGATCAGCTCCGGGATGTCGGCGCGGCGCTCGCGGAGCGGCGGCACGCGATGCGGACGACGTTCAGCCGGAAGAAGAGGTCCTCGCGGAAGCGGCCCGCCGCGGACCGCGGCCTCGAGGTCGCTGGTTCGTCGCGGCGACGATGCGCACGTCGGCGCGGATGGCGTCGCGCCCGCCGACGCGCGTGAACTCGCGCTCCTGGAGCACGCGCAGCAGCTTCGCCTGGAGGCCGAGCGGCAGCTCGGCGATCTCGTCGAGGAAGAGCGTGCCGCCGGCGGCCGCCTCGAACTTGCCGATGCGCCGCTCGACGGCGCCCGTGAACGCGCCGCGCTCGTAGCCGAAGAGCTCGCTCTCGAGGAGCTCGTTCGGGATCGCCGAGCAGTTGAGCGCGACGAACGGGGCCGCCGCGCCCGAGTGGTAGTGGATGCGTCTTCGCGACGAGCTCCTTGCCGGTGCCGGTCTCGCCCTCGATGAGCACGGTGGCGTCGGTCGCGCGCGACGCGGCCGATGACCTTGTAGACCTCCTGCATGGCCGGCGTGCGGCCGATGACGAGCTCGTGGCGCTGCTCGCAGCTCGCCGCGGAGCCGCTGCGAGGTCGCGCGTGAGGCGGCGGAGCGCGAGCGCGCGATCGACGAGCAGGCCCGACCTGCTTCGAGGTCGAACGGCTTCGTCAGGTAGTCGTAGGCGCCGCGCTTCGTGGCCTCGATGGCGTTCGCCATCGTGTTCTGCGCCGTCATCACGATGAAGAGCGTGTCGATGCCCTCCTCGCGGGCGCGGGTGAGGACGTCGAGCCCGGAGAGGTCCGGCATCCGGATGTCGACGGAGCGCGACGTCGAACGTCCTCGCGCGGAGCGCGCTCGAGGCGCCGCGGCGCCGCTGCCGACCGCCGATCGACGCGGTGGCCGCGCTGGGCGAGCGCGCGCTCGAGGACCCAGCGGATCGACTCCTCGTCGTCGGCGACGAGGAGCGTGCCGCCGGCTGCTGCTGCGGTCGCCGGTCGTGTCGAGTCATCGACTCGCTCACGGGCAGGGTGACGCGGAAGCGGGCGCCGCCGCCGCGCCGGCGGTCTCGTAGACGATCGCGCCGCCGTGCTGCGGTCACGATGCGCTGGCAGACGGCGAGGCCGAGCCCGGTGCCGCGGTGCTTGGTGGTGAAGAAGGGCGCGAAGAGGTGCGCGCGATCGGCCTCGGGCACGCCGGGCCCGGTGTCGCTCGACCGTCACCGACGAGGAAGTGCGCGCGCCCGGCGCCGCGCCGCACGCGGTAGCGCGCGTCCATGCGGGTCGCGAGCGTGATCGTCGCCCGCGCCGCTCGATGGCCTCGAGGCGCGTTCTTCACGAGGTTCAGGAACACCTGCGTGAGCTGCGCGCGGTCGCCGCGGACGGGCGGCAGGCTCGGGTCGAACTCCGTGACGCAGCGTCGACGCGCCCCACGTCGGGCGCCTGCCGCTCGAGCTCGACGACGTCGTTCAGCACGCGGTGGATGTTGAGCGGCTCGCAGCTGCAGCGGCGGCGGCGTGCCGAGCTCGCGCAGCTGCTCGACGAGGCCGGCGAGCCGCTCGACCTCGCGGACGATGAGGTCGGTGCAGCGCACGATGCTCCGGATCGGCGAGCCGCGCCGCGCAGGAGCTGCGCGGCGCCCTTGATGCCGCCGAGCGGGTTGCGGATCTCGTGCGCGAGGCCCGGCGGCGACGGCGCCGAGGGCCGTCGAGGCGGTCGGCGTGCCGCGTCGGCGCCTCGATCGTGTGCTGCAGCGTCAGGTCGTGCAGCACGAGGACGGCGCCGCGCAGCGCCGCCGGTCGGCGTCGAGGATGGGCGCGCAGGCGGCGCTCACGACGACGTCGCGGCCCGGCGCGACGCAGCGTGCTCCTCGGTGCGGCGATGCGTGACGGCCTGCCGCGAGCGTCGCCGCGACCAGCGTCGACGAGCCACGCGTTGCGTCGCGCGGGCGAACGCCTCGCGCGACGTCGCGGCCGATCGCCTGCGACGCCGACGACGCCGGTCAGCAGCTCGGCCGCGGGGTTGAGGTCGTCGACGACGCGCCTGCCGCGTCGACGACGACGACGCCGTCGGAGATGCTCGCGAGGACGTCGGCCCAGTCCAGGCGATCCGCGGCGCGGGGCAGCGACGGATGCTTGGCCGGGCGGGGAGCGCGGCACGGCTAGAGCTCGTCGCCCCGTCGTCGGCCGCCGTCGTCGTCGTCGGCGTCGCCGCCTGCTCGAGCTCGTCGACCATCTCGTCGAAGTCGTCGCCGGCGTCCTCGCCGAGCTCGTTGCCCATCTTCCGCATCCAGCGCGCCATGCTCTTCGGGTCGTCTCGTCGACGCCGCCGAGCGACGGAGTCGCTCGGTGAGGTCGTCGAGGCGGGCGTCCTCCGAGCGGACCATGCGCGAAGCGGGACATGAGGCGCGTCAGAGTCGCGGCTCCCGCAGTGCTCGCAGCACGGGGTCGACCGCCTCGCTCACGCGCAGCGTGAGCACCGTCACCTTCCGGCGGCACGCCGTGCAGCGGTACTCGTAGATCGGCATCGGCGCGGCGGATTATAGCCACGGCCGCTCGGCGCGTCGAGCCAGCGGTCGGCGGCTACTTCGCCGGCCTTGGCCGAGAAGCCGCGCTCGCCGAAGCGTGAGGTGGGTGCGCTTGCCGTTCGAGCGCGGTGTCGAGCACGACCTCGTGGCCCCAGAGGCGATGCACGTAGCGCGAGCGTCTTCTCGGCCTGCTCGAGCTGCAGGTCGCGGCCGTCGTGGGCGTGCCGAGGAGCAGCGTGCGGCGCGCCGCTGAAGTCGGCGTCCTCGACGCGGATGACCGGGATCGCCGCCCATGCCGACGCTCTTCAGCAGCGTCTCCTTGACCTGCCGCCAGCCCTCGTCGTCGGCGACGTCGCGAGACGACGAGGTCGTCGCCCTTGCGGCTCGTAGCGGAAGAGGTCGAGCTCGCGCATGATGCGCTCGTGCGAGCCAGCGGCGCAGGAACGACGACGTCGCGGTCGACCTCGCGCGTCTCGAAGAGGAGGTCGCGGCCGGTCTTGCCGGGCCGATGCGCTCGCGCTCCTCGGGCGTCGGGTCGTCGCCGATGCGCTCGATCTCCTCCCACAGCTTGAGACCGAGGTGGTACGGGTTGAGGCTGCCGGGCATCGGGCGCACGACCTGGTTGTGGCGGACGAGGAACTCGAGGTGCAGCTCCTGCGGCAGCTCGAGCGAGTCGAGGATGCGCTTGTGGAAGAACGATGCCCAGCCCTCGTTCATGATCTTCGTCTCGATCTGCGGGATGAAGTACTGCGCCTGCTCGTGGACGATGGTGAGGAGGTCCTGCTCCCAGCTCTGCGAGGAACGGGTTGTGGTCGCGGATGAAGAGCAGCAGGTCCTCGTCGGGCGCGGGCGGACGTGCCGGCAGGTCGGGCTCGACGTGCTCGACGCGCCGGTGGATGCGCTGGAACGGGTCCGGTGCCGGGGCTCGCGGCCTCGACGAGCCGCTCGCGCTCCTCCTCGCTCGGAGAGCTTCTTGATCGGCGAGGTTCCGCCGGCACTGGAGCGAGAGCGCGTGCGCGGCGTCGAGCACGGACTCGACCTTGTCGATGCCGATGCTCGGCATGTCGACGTAGCGCCGCACGCGGTCGGCGTGCGCCTTGAACGTCGCCGATCGTGAACTCGGCGCGCGTCGACTTGAACGTGAAGTTGTTCTTGAAGAAGTCGTTGTGGCCGTAGACGTGCGCGATGGTGAGGATCTGCAGGCAGAGCGAGTTGTCCCGCATCAGGTAGGCGAGGGCGGGGTTCGAGTTGATGACCATCTCGTACGGCAGGCCCGACACGCCGTGGTCGTAGAGCGTCTTCAGCTTCTCGTACGCCTTGCCGTACGACCAGTGCGGGTAGTGCGACGGCATGCCCGAGTACGCCATGTACGCCGAGCATCTGCGTGTGGTCGCAGATCTCGAACTCCTGCGGGTAGCAGTCGAGCCCGAGCTCGGCGACCTTCTCGCGGATGCGCGCGTCCCAGCACTCGAGGTCCTGCAGCGTCCAGTCGCGCGCATCGACTCAGCCCTCCGCTGCCGCGCGGTCCTTGCGCGAGGAACGCCTTGAAGGAGGGCCAGATGTCCTCCTTGCGCTCGATGAGCACCGTCTGGAAGTTGTCGGCGTCGAGGCGGCGGAAGACGTTCAGCATCGAGCTCTCGTAGTAGCGCGAGCCGAGCGGCTTGATCTCGCCGTAGCCGAAGAGGTTGCAGACGTCGGCGAGCTCCTTCGCGGCCTGCGCAGCGCGGCCGGGTTGTCGGAGTCGAAGTTGTCGCCGTCGGAGCAGTGGAAGGCGTAGATGTTCCAGAGCGACGGGTGATAGCGCTCCTGATGATCTCGAGCGCCTTCACGTAGCCGGAGGAGATGAACGTGCCGCCGGACTCGCCCTTGTGGAAGAACTCCTCCTCGGTGACCTCGTTCGCCTCGGTGTGGTGCGCGATGAAGACGATCTCGACGTTGCTGATACTTCGTGCAGATGAACTGGTAGAGGAGGAAGAAGAAGCTCCGCGCGAGGTACTTCTTCATCGTGTCCATCGACCCGGACGTGTCCATGAGGCAGAGGACGACGGCGTTCGACTCGTTCCGGACGTCGGTCGTGACGTGGCGGTAGACGAGGTCGCGGTCGTGGAAGGGAAAGCGGCGCTCGGCGGACTCCGGCGGCGCCGAGCGTCGCCGTCGCGGCGGCGAGCGCTCGCGGCGGCGCGGCGTGCGCTGGCGCTTCGCGCGCTCGCGCACGGTGCGGCGCTTGTCGAGCCGGACGCGGATGCCGACCTGGCGGTAGCCCTTCCGCTTGCCGAAGCGGATCGGCCTCGAGCTGCCGGAGCGCCTTCGCGCTCGAGGTCGGGCAGCTCGAGGTCCTCGAACATGATGTCGATGAGCTCCTCGAGCGTGACCTCGGTCTCGTAGTAGTCGGTGCCCGGCTGGTCGCCGGCCTTGTCCTCGCCGTCGCCCTGCCGCTGGCTCGCCTTGCCGACGACCTGGCCGCGCTCGGTGCCGCCCTTGCCCTGGCCGACGCCCGGCGTGTTGTCGCCGTAGACGAAGCGGTACTCGCTTGATGCCGCGGATCGGCACCTTGATGATGCGGTCGCGGCTCTGCCCGATGATCGACTCCTCCGCGATGATGTCCGCGATGTTGTCGCGGATCGACTCGCGGATCTTCGAGCGGTGGCGCGCGCGGTCGCCGGCGGAGCGGTCGCTCCGCTCGGCGTCCGACGGCGCGTACGGCCGGAAGATCGACTCGACCGTGGCGCGACATCGCCGGCGCTGCGGGTCAGTCCTTCCAGAGGTTGTTGGCGGCGTACTTGAGGACGACGTCGACGCAGCTCGGGCAGTAGCCGTTCTCGAGCAGGTTCTGCACCATCGCGTCGTACTTCTCGCTCTGCTCCTCGTCGCGTGTCCGCGCCTTGGTGATGACGCGGCTGATCTCGCGCACCGAGCTCATGAGCTTCTTCTCGATCGCTTCCTTCAGCGGCTCGTAGGAGCGGTACGAGATCTTCTCGCCGCGCCGGCTGCCGGCCCAGAGGTACGCGATGACCTCCTGGCGGAACCCGTCGGCCGCCGAGCCGATGATCGCGATCTGCTCCTCGATCGACTTGAGGAAGCCCTCGTCGGGCGTGCAGCTCTTCCTTCGTGTTCCGGTCCTTGACCTTCGTCTTGTTGACGTAGGCTTCGGCGTGGTCGAGGTAGTTCTGGAAGAGCGACTCGGCCTGCTCCTGGTAGGAGTACACGAAGGCCTTCGTGATCTCCTTCTCGAGGAGCTCCAGGTACTCCTTGTGGAGGACGTCCTGGAGGAACTCGAGGTGACTGCTTGCGCGTGTCGTCGGCGAGGTCGCGCCTCCTTCACCATGTTGATGAGGGCCTCGCGGACGTTGATCGGGTTGATGCAGTTGCCCTCGACGTTGTCGGAGAGCGCGTTGTCGAGCGCCTTCATGATGAAGCGCGTCGAGATGCCGTACATGCCTTCGCGCTTCGTGTCGTCGCGCAGCTCCTGGACGTCGAGCTTCTTCGTCTTGCCCTTCTCGACGACCTCCTCGCCGTTGTAGAGCTTGAGCTTGGTCATCAGGTCGCACTTGTTGCGAGGGCTCGAGGCGCGAGAGGATCGCGAACATCGAGGCGATCTCGAGCGTGTGCGGCGCGACGTGCGCGCGGAAGTCCGAGTGGCGGATGATCTTCTGGTAGATCTTCACCTCCTCGGAGAGGCGCAGGTTGTAGGGCACCTTCACGACGACGATGCGGTCGAGGATCGCCTCGTTCGTGTGGTCGGCCTTGAACTTCTGCCACTCGGCCTCGTTCGAGTGCGCGACGATGACCGTGTCGACGTAGACCATGCCGTGGCGGCCCGGGCGCCGGGATGATCTTCTCCTGCGTCGCCGTGATCATCGCGTGCAGGTACTCGGTCTCGTTCTTGAAGACCTCGATGAACTCGACGATGCCGCGGTTGCCGACGTTGAGCGCGCCGTTCAGGTCGAGCACGCGCGGGTCGCCCTCGCTGTAGACGTCGAGCTTCGAGATGTCCTCGCTGCCGATCAGGACCGAGGTGTCCTGGTTGTTCGGGTCGACCGGGGGCACGACGCCGATGCCGACGCGGTTGCGCTTCGAGAAGTAGCGCGCGACGACCGGGAACTCTTCGTAGCGCGTCCCGAACTCTTCCTTCAGGCGGAAGCGGCACACCGGGCAGAGGTCGCCCTCGATGTGCACGCCGAGCATCTTCTCGAACTCCTTGCGGAGGTGCCGCGGGATGAGATGGAGCGGCTCCTCGAACATCGGGCAGCCTTCGATCGCGTAGATCGGCTCGAGGCGCCTCGAGGCCGCGCTGCAGCTTCTCGACGAGCGAGCTCTTGCCGGAGCCGACCGGGCCCATCAGGTAGAGCACCTGGCGGCTCTCCTCGCCCTTGAGCGACGCGGAGTGGAAGTAGCGGACGATCTGGCTGATCGTCTTCTCGATGCCGAAGAACTCGTCGCCGAAGAAGTCGTAGACCTTGAGCGACTCGTCCTTGTAGAGCCGCTTCACGCGCGGCTCCTCGGTTTCGAGGATGTCTGCGCGCGCCGTGCGCGCATGATCATCTCGTAGACGCGCGCGTGGGCGAGCTTGGTGAGGAGGGTCGGCGCGGACCAGTTCGAGGTATTCGAGGAGCGTTCCGCGCCACTGCTTTGCGTCGCGCGCGGCGCGGTCCTCTTTGATCAGCTGCTCGAACGAGGGCTGGCTGTCCATTGGCGCTGCTCCTCTCGGCTCGCTCGTATGTCTGTGACGTTCAGGGACCGTCTCGGCCGGTCCGTCCGCCTTTACAGACGTGTGCAAATTGAGGGTGTGTGTCTCGCCATCGTGATCGACGCGGCGCCGATCGCGTCGCCGTCGCCAGCGGCACGAAGGTGCAAGCGATATGCCGGAACGATGCTCGAACGCAGCGACGGCGAAAGCTCGGGTACGATCACACGGTGTCGGGAGCGCCGAACGCACGCCCTGCGCCATCGTCGCGGGCCGTTGCGCTCAACGGCTCCCCAACACCACACCCCACCAGCTATCCCCTTTGGATCGATGCTGCGTCGTATCCAACACGACTTCGAACGATGAGGCTACGCTCCGGACGCGCCGCTGTCAAGAATTCGTCGCCGTGTATCGCGCGCGATGCGCACCGCACGCGCATGGACATCGCGCGACGAGAGTGGTCCCAGGGGAATCGAACCCCGCTACCGACGTGAGAGGCCGGTGTCCTAACCGCTAGACGATGGGACCAGACGCTGAGGCGGGAGGACTCGAACCTCCAATGCCCTGATCCAGAGTCAGGTGCCTTACCAATTAGGCCGACGCCTCAACAGCGGCGCGGAAGCTAGTGGATGGGGTTGGGGAGTCAAGGTGCGGAACGCTCGGAAACGCTCGCGATTCGCGCGCGTGCAGCGCGCAAGCGCGCGAGCGTGCGCTCGCGTCCGAGCACGTCGAGCACCTCGTAGATGCCCGGGCTCGCCGTGCTGCCCGTCACCGCCGCGCGCACCGGCTGCGCGAGCTTTCCGAGCGCGATGCCGTGACGCGCACGATCGTCTCGTGGAACGACGCCTCGATGCTTCGCCGCGTCCCACGCGTCAGATGCCGCCAGAGCCGCTCGGTCAGGTCGTCGAGCGCCGGCGCGACGTCCGGGCGTCAGCAGCGCTGCCGCTTTCGGCGTCATCTCGACGGTCGTCCGCTGACGTAGAAACGAGCAGCCGTCGGCGAGCTCGACGAGCGTCTTTGCCCGTTCGCGCACGGTCGCGAGTGCGCGCGCCGAGCCAGGCGGCGTCACCTGGAATCGGGAGGTTCGCGCGCGCGAGAGAACGGCGGCGACGAGCCGCGCGAGCGTCGTCGGGCGGCGTCGTCCTTCAAGTACTGGAAGTTCACCCAGAGGAGCTTCTCGGGATTGAAGATCGCCGGCGAGCTGCCGACGTTCTCAAGCGAGAACTTGTCGATCGAGCTCGCGTCGGGTGAAGAGCTCTTGATCGCCATGCGACCAGCCGAGCCGGGCCAGGTAGTTGACGAGCGCGTCGGGGAGATAGCCCATGATCGCGGTACTCGAGCGACCGAGCGCCGCGCCGTGGCGCTTCGACAGCTTGCGCCTTGTCCGCGCCGAGGATCATCGGGATGTGCGCGAAGCGGGGCAGCGGCGCATCGAGCGCCTGGTAGAGCAGGACCTGGCGCGGCGTGTTGGTCGAGGTGATCGTCGCCGCGGATCACGTGCGTGATGCGCATGTCGACGTCGTCCACGACGACGCAGAAGTTGTAGATGGGCGTGCCGTCCGAGCGCAGGATGACGAAGTCGTCGAGCTCGGCGTTCTGGAAGACGACGCGGCCCTTCACGAGATCGTCGACGACGGTCTCGCCGTCGAGCGGCGTGCTTGAAGCGGACGACGTAGCTCGTGCGCCCGGCCGGCGGCGCCGCTGCGGTCGCGGCAGGTGCGGTCGTAGCCGGCGCGGCCGCCCGACGCGATCGCGGCCTGCGTGCGCGCCTCGAGCTCCTCGGGCGTGCACCAGCAGCGGTAGGCGCGGCCTCAGCTCGAGCAGCCGGTCGCGCGTGCGCGCGATAGAGCTCCGTGCGCTGCGTCTGGAAGAAGGGCCTTCGTCCCATTCGAGGCCGAGCCACTGCATGGCCGTCGAGGATGGCCGCGGTCGACTCCGGGCGTGGAGCGCTCGCGGTCGGTGTCCTCGATGCGCAGGACGAAGGTGCCGCCGTGATGGCGCGCGAAGAGATAGTTGAAGAGCGCCGTGCGCACGCTGCCGATGTGGAGCGCGCCCGTCGGGACTCGGCGGGAACCGCGTGCGGACGGACATCCGCGCGGAAGCTAACGGAGATGGCGAACCGCAAGTCAAATTCCTGACGCTCTGCGGAGCGCTGATGGTTTGAGAGTCCAGGCGTAGGGCTGCATACTGGCAGCGCAGCTCGGCATGGCTCGGCACGTGTCGCGCTGACGGGCGTGACGCGAGCCGCGGACGACCGCGGCGGGAGTGATATCGAATGGCGTTGAAGAAGATCCTGGTCGTCGAAGACAACGAGGACAATCGCCGGATCCTCGTCTATCGCTTGAAGAAGATCGGGCAGTTCGACATCCGCGAGGCGACGAACGGCCAGGAAGCGATCGACGCCGTGAAGGCCGACCCGCCGGACCTGATCTTCATGGACCTGAAGATGCCGGTGATGGACGGCTGGGAAGCGACCAAGCGCATCCGTCAGATGGAAGGCGGCAGCGCCGTCCGCATCATCGCGCTCACCGCGCAGGCGATGGCCGGCGACGAGGAGAAGGCGCTCGCGATCGGCTGCGACGACTACCTGGCGAAGCCGGTGGTCGACCCGTCGCTCGTTGCGCCAGAAGCCCGAGCGGCTCATCGGCGCGGCGGCCTGAGCGAATTCGACATCGTGCGTCACGACGGGCCGCGGAGGAGACTCCGCGGCCCGCGTCGTTTCCGGCTGCCGCCGGCGTCGGCTCAGCGCGATCGCGGTCGAAGTGGAAGCCAGGCGGCAGGCCCGGCCACGCCGCTCGATCTTGAGCGCCGCCATGGGTCACGCGCCGCGGGCTTCGCCTCTGGCGCGGGTCTTCTTCGCGACCGGCGTTGCCCAGCGTGAGCCTGCTGCGGGCGGTTCACGTCTTCTCTGACCTTGGGGCCTCGAACGCTTCGGCTTGGGCGCCGCGCGGGCCTTCTTTGGCCCGCAGGCGAGATGCCCTGGTCATGGACGCTCGTACCACTGACCGCGATCATTTCTTCACATCGCTCGCCGCGCGCGGTCGTGGCCCGATGCTGATCGCGGAGGTGTCCGTGATGGCGCACGATCGACATCCGACGCTGGCGGCGCTGGCGGCCTTCGATCCGATCGTCTTGTGAGGTCTGCTCACCTCGGATCAGCGCGTGGCCGATCGCGGCTCAAAGCCACGGCACCGCATCACGATGCCAGCCGCGCCGCGATGAAGTCGTGGTAGCCCGAGCTCGGCTTCGCTGGTGATCATCCGGAGCTCCGGCGTCTTCCGTAGTCGCGGATCGTCGCCGTCGGCCGCCGCCACCGCGAAGCAGCAGTCGAGGAGCGCGAGCTTCTGTCGCGGGTCCGCGGTGGCGGCGACCTCGCGGGTGACGAGATAGCCGTCCGTCTCGCCGAGGGAGCGAGCTGCTGGCTCTTCGCGATCTGCACGACGACGACCGCCTGCGCCTCCGTGAGCCGTCCCGCCCGCGACGAGCGCTCCATCGTCGCGAACCTCGTCGGCGGTGATGGCGAGGTCGGCTCGGGCGACGCGCCCGAGCACGTAGGCGAAGCGCGCCAGGCGTCGCGCGGCGTCGGGCTCCATGCGACCGAGCGCCTCGATCGACGTGGCGGACGCTCGCCGCCGTCCTCCTGGCCGAGCGCCTCGCCCGGCATGGCCCAGTCCGAGAAACCGGAGCAGCGACATCGATCGGGGCCCTACGGGCGCTGGACGTTCAGTCAAGCAGGCTCGTACCAGGTCACGCCTGCCGGGTCGATGCCCGGATGCGGCAACAGCCCGCGCTCGAGCCATCGACTGCAAGTCGGGTGTCAGCGCAGAGCGCGTCGCCGCGGTCTGAAGCCATCATTTCACGACGTGTGACCGTCGCCTGACGACGACGCTGCCTCCGGAGCGTCGCAAATCGCCCTGTCACTTGCGGCGGCGTCCCCAGTGATGAACGCCGGGGATCCCCGGCGCCGGTGCGGCGTATGCCGCCGCTGTCGCTGTGCCGTGAAGCCGAATCTGCGCCGCCGCGTTATGGTCGTGGAAAGTGCCGGCGCGAGGTCGCTACGCCCGACGTCGCCCGCGCCTGATAGCTGCCGACACGGCGAGGCCGCTCCCGTCGACCGAGATCTTCGAGCGATCCGCCCGCTGCTCGCACTTGACGCGACTACCGTCGCGTTCGCCGACGGCGGCGGGAGCGACAGGGGTTCGTGCAAAGCCCGCCCCCGCGTTGACGCTGCCCTCGGTCGCGCATGCCGCAGGGTCCGTCCGGGCAGCTCGCCGCCGTCGTCCGCGAGGCAACACTGAATGTCGCGTTCGCGGGCGCACGACGCCACGCGTTCGGGACGCACGACGTCGCCTGAATCCACGACGCCGCCCTGCACTGCACACTGTCGGCGCGGTCCTCGCACTCCGGCCGTCGTCGTCGGGAATGGTGCAGACCACGTCGCCACCGGGCGGCGGCGACCGCCCACGCAGGATTCGGCAGACACGACGTCGCGGTCGATGTCGTCCCGCGCCTTTGCGCTGCACTGGCCGGCGTCCGGTCCTCGCACCGGGGCCACGGTCGTCCGGAATGCAGCAGACCACGCCGCCGCTGACCGGCCCGGTATCGGCGAGCGTCACCGCGAGCACGTCGTGGCCGAGCGTTCGTACGAACGACGACCAGCGCGCCGCGCGCGGGTCAAGCCGAGAGCAGGGCGTCCCTTTCGATGTGTTCGTGGAATCCGAGGCGCTGCCGCCGCCCGGTGTCGTACTGAGCCGGCTGACTAGCACGCCGTCAATAGCACGTCGTGTACGTCGCGCGCAGCGGTCGAGCTTTGCAGCTGGACGTCGAAGGTCTCCTGACGAATTGTGAACCGTCAGCTTCGATTTGCCGCGTCCGTCGTCGTCGACGCCGGTCGATGAGAGGGAGCTGCGCCGCCCGATGCGCCTGGGCGCGCCCGGTCGAGATCGCCGAGAGCCCGAGAACGATCGCCGCTGCCAGGATCACTGATAGTTTCATGGATGTTGCCCCGTTTCGCGGACGTGCGCGAGATGCTCGTTGGGACCGTGAGCTGCAGATGAGACGCGCCCATGCCGGATGACGTCCCGTAACCATCCGCCAAGCGGTTGGCAGTCAGTCGCCTGAGCCTCGCTCGAAATCGCGCGCACCCCGAGCGAAATAATGCGCGACTTCAGTCGCACGTGATCCTAGATGGAAACGCGGCGCGGAATGGCGATGCTAATACGCGCGTAGCACACGCGGGCGGGTCCTGCTGGAGCGAACCCGGCGACGAGGCCAACCAATCTACCGAGAGGCCAGCTCCTCGCTTGCCGCGACGTCGCACTTGCTTGTCATGCCATGTCTGCTTGCGACGCAAGCGCCATACCAATCTGCCGTTGTTGAGCTGTGACTTCCCCGCTGTCACCGAACGATCCAAATCGTATCCAAAGCGATACAGCGCCCGGCGTCGGAATCATCTTCCGGACATGCCGATCGGCATCGTTTTAGCCGCGCGATCGTCTCCGAGATCATCGGAGTCCCACGTTTCCATTCCGCGTCCCTCCGCGCTCGCCGTGTTGGCTCAGTTGCGCGGAGCGGCCTTCATCGTCGAGTGCGACAACGGCGACCTGACGATCGGCATGCCGGTCAGTCGTCTTCCGGGAAGATCGACGGACGAGATCACGCTCCCGAAGTTCCGACCACGCCGGGGATAGCGTCAGGCGGCGCGGCCGGAGAAGAGCCGTGCGAGCCCGCGCTGGAGCAGGCTCGCCTCGCCGCGTGCGGCGCCGGGCGAGGCGAGCTTCGGCGATGGCCCGCTGGAGCGGCGATCCCTCGGCGATCCGGCAGTCCGGCGTTCGCACGCGCTCGCCGCGGCGGCGTCGTCGCGAGGGCAGCACCGCGCGCACCGGCGCCCGCATCCGGCGCGAGATGTCGGCGACGGAGAGCCCGGTCGCGCGCGGGATCCGTACCGATTGACGATCACCTCGACCGTGCTCTGCGACGTCCACGCGCTCTCCCTCGAGCCATTCGATCGTCGCGGCGCGGCCCGCAGCGCCGGGATGCTCAAGTCCGTGACCAGGAGGATCCGGTCGGCTGCCAGGAGGACGGCGCGAGTCGTGCCGGACGGGATTCCGGGCGCATTGACCAAAGGTGAGCTCGTGCATCGCGGTCACGAGCTCGAGGATGCCGATCGTCCGCTCGCTGGTCGGTTCCACCGGCACCGATGCCGCGGCCGATGCCCGGGGGCGCCGCCAGGATCGACACGCCGGAGGCGTGACGTGTCATCGCGCCGCCCACGAAGACACCGTCGAGCCGCCCGTAGTTCGCGACCACGTCGCCCAAGGTGACGGTAGGGTGCACGTTCAGGAAGAAGGCGGCATCGCCGGCGTAAACGTCGAGATCGACGAGTGCGACGTCGTCGCGCCCCGCCGCCGCGAGCGAGACGGCGAGATTCACGACCAGCGTCGTGGCGCCGACGCCGCCCTTCGGGACCGTAGACGACCCAGAGCGCGCGCCCCGCGCGTCGCGCGGGGCTCGTCCCGGACATCTCCGCGACCTTCGTGCAGATCTTGAACAGGTCGTGCTGGCTGAGCGGCAAGGTCAGATGCTCGTGGGCGCCCGCACGCAATGGCGCGAACGAACGGGTCCCGGGGTCGTCGTCCGTCGCGACGACGACGAAGTGCGCGCCCGATCGCCGCCTTCGGCGCAGCCCATCGATGACGTCGAGCCCACGGCGGTCGGGTCGTCGTCGAGGACGACAAGAACACGAGGTCCAGATCCTTCGCCCGGGCGGTCGCCTCGGGTAGCGCGCCGTCCGCGTCGCGAAGCACGAAGTCCGGCAGGCTCGCCAGCATCGCCTGTGATGCCCGGCCGCGATCGGACCCGTCGGGACTCACGCAGAGTACGCGCAACGGTTCGGCCGCTCGTCCGCCCATCCGAATCCTCGCCTCCGACCTGACCATGATGGCACGGGCCGGTGAGTCAGAAGCAGGGCCGACGCCGGCGTTGGGGCGGAGGCGCGGTCATCGATGGGAGCAGCAGCCTGCTGACCAGGGGCTGTTCGAAACATGTCGCGGGCGCGGGGTTTGAGGTTGCGCCGGACAGCAGTTACAAAGGCAGCAGACGGTTGCTGCACAGCAGCTAAGCACAACCACTCGTGGTCGGACTAAAAAAGGTTTTATAGTCCGGCTCTCACTTCGGCGAATTTTATCCCCGCCTGTCGCCGGGCGTCTGACCGGTCGCCCGCTCCCTCGTAATGGAGTGAGCCCTCTTTGCCGCTGGTTGAGCAGCGCGAACTCCAGTCTGGCTGGACGTCAGAGGCCTCGTGGTAAGCGGACATCGGCTCAGCTCTTCGCCGAGCGCATCGCGTGCACCCTCGCGCAAATCTCGCGCGCGCTTGCGAGAATTGATCAAGCTGGACTAGACCGCGACGGCATCCCGCGGTAAAGCACCCGCCACCCCAGTTCGGTGGAGTGATCGCTGAAGGTGCCGGAGACGCGGATCAGCTCGCAATCTGGTTTAGCCGAGTCATCGGCAAGAGTTGTGGATGTTGAACGTGGACGACGCTGTGAAACGGGCATTGTGATGAGAGCGTTATCGATGAAGCGCTCAGCAGGGTCCTTCTTCACCCTCGTCGTCCATAGCCATCGCGCTCGGCCTGCGGATCGCTCTGACCCAACATTATGGCAGGCGGCGGCGCCTCCAGGCAGCACACCAAGCTCGGCAAAAAACGCGCTCAAGGGCAACACCGGCGCGAATTCCCAGCACGGCGCTCGGCTTCTACACCCTGAACCCCGAACTCAGCTTCGTGCACGGGTGTCGGGACGCCGAACGCGTGCTGCACCGGTGCCCAGCAAAGGCAGTTGCGGCAACGAAGCGGCATCAACAACACCGCGGTGGGTGCGGGAGCGCTCACGTCCAACACGACCGGTAGCTCCAACACCGCGGTCGGCGAGGCTGCGCCCTCGACCCAACACGACTGGCGGCGCTGGAACTGCGCGTTGGGCGCGACGCGCCTTGAACGCCACGCGCGACCGGCAGCGGAAACGTGGCCGATCGGCTGTCCAAGCGCTCGTGAGTCCAGCTCCTGGCGGACCACAACGTCGCGGTCGGCTGCTGGGTCTTTGCTGCAACGTTCACGACGGGGGCCGCCAACACCGGGCTGGGGACCTCACACTTTTTACCAACACCACGGCAAACGGCAGCACCGCAGTCGGCTTCAAGCGCTTTTTCAGTAACAACAACGACAATACGGCGGTCGGCAATGCTTCCCTGCGAAACACGACAACGGGCTTCAACAACACCGCGCTGGGGCGGGCCACGCTTGCCGCCAACGACACGGGCAGCGGCAACACTGGCGCTAGGGGTCAACGCGCTCTTCAACAACACGACTGGCGTGGGCAACACTGCGGTTGGCCAATTCGCGGGCTTCAATTTGACGACCAGGAACAACAACATCGACATCGGAAACTATGGAGTCGCCGCCGAGTCGGACACGATCCGGATCGGCGCGGGTCAGACGGCGACCTCATCCGCGGGCATCTCCGGTGCGACGAGCGCGCGGTGGCGTGGCCGTCTTCGTGGACGGCGCCGGGCACCTCGGCACGATCCCTCGTCGGCGCGGTTCAGGAGGACCATCAGGACATCGGCGACAGCTCGAGCGCGCTGATGAAGCTTCGCCCGGTGCGCTTCCACTACAAGCAGGACGTGGACCGTCCGGCATCGAGCGCAATACGGCCTGGTCGCCAGGAGGAGGTCGCGAAGGTTTACCCGGATTTGGTCGTCTTCGACGAGAACGGCCAGCCGCAGACGGTGCGCTACCACTTCGTGAACGCCATGCTGCTGAACGAGGTGCGGCGGCAGGCGCGCGTCGAGCCGAGGCACAACAGCGTGAATGAAGGCAGCCACGAGATCGAAGCGCAGCGCCGTAAAGCAATACGTAACCGAACGAAGTAAGGCGCCAT
>ERZ1370068.2178-contig-1338_pt1 | contig 30458 bp, 40 predicted proteins | sample MGYA00561227_ERZ1370068 | MGnify/ENA primary metagenome ERZ1370068 (study PRJEB38410, sample SAMEA6850437) | metagenome | study: Metagenomic assessment of the ecological functions of the soil: analysis of the soil microbiota associated with the...
GTACTTCGTTCCGATTACGTATTGCTAAATGGAATAGAAGAGCTGCAATTTGACCGCACTGTGCCTGTTCAGTGCACGACTCGCCTATGGGACCTAAGTCGTATGCGAAGAAGCGGGCGAATCACCGTTGGATTTTACCTTAGTCAATGTAAAAAGTTCGGGTCAGCAAACTTATATCATTTGATCGTGCCGGGACGAAGTTGTGGCCGTGAGAGCGTGCAAATTGCTACGTCCGCGAGTTTCCGGTGTTGCACATGTTGCGTGAATTTTTTGATGGCTCACAGAAAATGTGACGATTCTGTATTTCGCCTATAAATTAAGCGGCTAGCGATGATTTTCCCGTTTGGAGTGCAGTTTCATGCAGAGCAGCGGCTGCTTGTCTGGCGACCGCGCGGCTTACTGGATGAAAAGGTAGTTAGCGATGTTGTAGCTGCTCTCGGCCAACTCGAAATGGAGTTGCATGAACCTGTTAATCGATTCTCCGATACAGCGGGAGTCGAACAAGTTGATCTCAACTACGAATATGTCATCAGCGTAGCGCTTTATCGGCGCTTCGCTTACGCAGCATCGTAAGCCGATCAAATCAGCGATTCTCGCGACCCATCCCGAAATTTATTCATTACGCCCAGACTGCACGCGTTGTTGACACGGGGCTCACCTATCGATGTCCGGATTTTCCCGGACGACCGCCCTGCGGTTGCGCAATGGCTCGACGCGCCGGTTGAGCTGATTGCCGTAGACTCGACGCCTGAAGCAGTATGCCCTAACGCGCCGGATGCCACAGCGCGATTATTAAAAAGTGGCTCGCGCATTGCGACACGTGCGAGATCGTCAGAAGTGTTCCGCACATCGCCTTTGCCGTCGACGATTTGGACGAAGCCCTAAAAGGTAGAGAGATTTTGATCGCGCCGACCGAGCCATCGGCTGGAGTTCGTGTTGCGTTCATACTTGACGATGGAGCACCGGTTGAGCTGCTGCAGTTTTACACGGTCAAGGCGGTCCGCCCAAAGACAAGGCACGCTGCCGAACAACGCGCTGCACCTGACGACGGCGCGCCCGCAAAGAAATGCGCCGTCGCAGGTGAGCGCGAACGTTAGATGCCACGGTTCCCGCCGCCGTACCGTCGGTCGTCCGGCCCGCTAGGAGATCGCGCTGGTTCTCTGGTCGGCGGTCACGCCCCGATCAATCAAATCCCAAGATCTTGACTGTGGCCGTCGGTGTTATCACCGAGGATCTTATACTGGATCTTCACCGATGTGAGGCGCCCCTTGCGTCCCGGAGCATCCGTCGGAGCCGTCTGTCCTCCTGCCTTTAGGGTTCCGACGTCGGTGAGCGTCGCGTCGGTGCGATTGTCCCAGCCAAGGACGACGCTTTATGATCTGCACGTCAGCGCCCTCGACAGAGAGCCTTACCTGCTTGACGTCTTTCTTCCATCGACCCCTTCGGTCTTGATCTCCACGCTGGGATCGGCGGAATTGAGCGTCTGCTCGCCCATCACAAACCACTCGTCAGCAGCTCTGGCGCTGCCCACAGCCCCCAGTAGGACGGCGGACGCGGCGACAACGCAAAACGCTGCCAGATTTTGATCTTTATCTTCATATTACTTTACTCCTTTTCCCCATGATTCTAAGTGCCTGCCAGTCGGGACGATAGTAGGACCTTGGTCTTAGTCCTAACGATCGCCTAAAGAGGACCGCGAAGATGATGCTGACCTGGGGTGTTTCACGGCCTACAACCAGCGGCCGCGCCACTCTGCTTCGTTCTCGATCGTCTCGATCCGGTTCACGATTCATCGAGCACCTGAATTTCGGCGGGTCCGTAGCCGGCGCGCTGCCGTGCGTAGCTGAGCGCCGAATCGCGTGCGTGTTCGTCGCAGTAAACCGGGACAAACGCCCTCGGCTTCGAAAACTTCCCAGCCGCTCTTGTTTCTACCAGCGCGGATTTCGTGACGGCCGGACTTGGATAACTCGCGCACTCATTCCCACAGAATTTTCACGAGCACGATTACGAGCACCTGTGTTGGCGAAGAGCGTATGTTTTCTCTTTCAGGATCCACGGCTCCTTTTGTGCGAAACTCAATCGAGAGGATCTTAGGATTGTATTAAGCGCCTGAATCGGGTAGTGCAGGAGTGAACAGGAGGAGCCGAAGCGTGAAACAGATAATACTACTAATAACAGCCGGGCTTGTTGTGGCAGGCTGTTGTTCGACGCAGAATGAAATTCAACATTTATCCACTTCCGATCTGCAACTGCGGCGCTACGAACTCAATTATTGCTTGAGCATGGCGCGCATGAGTTGGGACAAGCGACCGTGGCAGAGCAACGCCTATGATGAGGTCAAGGACGACCTCGAAGAAAAGGAAGCCATCGAGCGAGAAATTACACGCCGTGGCGTGACGGATTATCACTGGCCACCTTCGGTGACATACCGATACGTACATGATCATTGTCACTGCCAATCTTGGATTGCTATCCTTCCCCAGTGAAGGTTCCGAGTCTGCGAAACTTGGCCTGGATCTCGCCTCGACGGCGCCAGCAATGGCTTGCGATCGCTACGCTCATGCCAGCACTAAGTGCTTCCCGTCCCACGTTGCAGTGAAGCTGTAGGTCTGCCCCGCTTGTGCCGTAACAGTCTTTTTCGCCGTGGCAGAATGATTCGGGCCAGTTACGTGGAGAGTTATGTCGTGCTCCCCTGCTGACAAGGTGCCATCGTAGGTTTTGGTCCTTTTTGAGTGATGCTACTTGCGCACCATCTATTATGATACCGAGGGTGAGCTGGCCTCCAAATTCAGCGGTTCTCGTGATGTGACCAAGCGAGCCGTCGAGGAAGACGCCGTGTGTACTCGTTTGGCATCCTGAGAATGTGAACCAAGCAAGCGCAACAACGAGCAGGGTAAAGAATGGGTAGTTGTATTTCTTCATGGGCAGCATCTAACGCCTCGCATGGTTTTACGCTATTGGACTTAGGTCTTAGACGCCTGACGAGTATTTTCTCCGGCCCCAAAAATCTCTGCAATTAAAGGCAGATAAGAAAATTTTGTATAATCCCTTATCGCGTTCGTTTGTCAGCAGACATCGCCAATCGAAAGGCTAAATGTCGGAGTTGAAGCGACGTTTTTAAGCGAAATTTTGCTCGCGCTCGCTCGATGAAGACACTCACACATTTCCTAGATACTCCTAAGCGGTCTGAAATTTCGGCTCTACTCAAGCCCTTACCCATTAGTTCAACAACCTGTGACTCGCGGCGGCTCAACAACATTGGTCGATCTTCCCTAACGGCTTTTCGTTTGCTACGCTTTCTCTTCATTGTTCGTAAATCGATTTTGCCTGAGACGGTGTAGCAACATGCAATACTGGGAAATCATCGCTGACAAGCTCAGTGCTGCCGGCTGGTCGTGGGGCTATTGCAGCGTGACACAGCATGGCAGGCAGTGCCTTTGGTCAGTCACGAATCGCCCGATGGCGGTCGATGATTTAACTCTCCAGTGTCGGGACTATTATCCCAGTGCAGCGATGAAATAGCCTACAGCGCCGGATGTGCCGAGAACAGTCGCGAGCCGACAAGCGGAATTATTAATGGGGTTTTCGCTCGCGAGTGCATGAATTACCCCAAGGACAATCGCGACTGCGACCCTGGCTGACGGAGCAATCAGAGTCCCGGCAGCAACGAAAATTACGCTACGAACAGCAAAGATAATCCACTCGACCACTTTGCCTGTTGATTCGCCCGCGACTTTGCGGGCGGGCGCTGGCGCCATATTCAAACCCTAACAACGTGAGCACCGATGATGACAGGAACGCGACGGGTAAAACGGCTGTCCATAGGAGCATATCTCGGATTGGCACGGTTTTGTTTCGCTCTAAAACCGGCATTTGGACTTACAGGATTGAAAAATCAACAGTTTGTTCACGCCTTTTTCCTACCAAAATGCGCGCGCGCCCGCAGTGCCGTTACGTCCCTTGGCTGGCGTTGGATCGTTGAGGCCCATCGCGAAGGTCGCCGCTACATGGTTCATTCTGACGAGCTGTTGAGCGCGTTTCTGGAGTTGGAGGCGACGCTGCGGGAGCGCCGAAGGCCAAGAAGATCCAAATCGTCTTAGACCATCGCTACAACTTCATTCATTCAAACACGGAATATGCCCGTAACCGATAAAGCGTGGACGCTCTCTTCCCTCATAAGCTTCGCTATTTTCCGTCTGTGGCATTTTGAATTCAAAAACGCTGACGCCGAAACGCTGCTGACTTTGATAGGTGCGTCCGTCACTCGCGCCCACCATCACACGCGCGCCGGTTCTTTCTCGCGTCCGAGATAAATCATGGCGTGAGTGATCGGCGGATCGCGTTCGGTCGAATACGTTCCGCTCCAAAAGAGGAGATCGCCCGGTTTTAGCTCATTGAGCTCGAAGGAATCGTCCTTACCACTGACCACGGGCTCGAAGGTGCCTGCGCTACGAAGCCAAGTGTATTGGTCCTTGGAGTCATCAGGTACGTAAGGGGCGACGCCGTTTTGATTGAGCACGTAGTAAACAAACCCGGAACAATCCATCCCGCCATTCGCCGGATCGGCGGAGCCATATTTGTAATCGAGATTGCGCGTGGTGAGTTCGAGCGCCGAAGTGAGTAGCTTCTGCACTTTCGGGGGATAACTCTCAAAATTCGTTATTGCTTCGGGTGATAACGTGACGTTGGGAGCTCCTCGGCCTTTGTTCTGCGGCAACACTGATTTTTGCGGCGCGGGCATCTGGCTGGGTGACGGGGAAGCCGTTGAGGTCGGTGCCACCGCTCCGCTCGCTGCCGGAGTTGGTAACGACGCGGTCTCGGACGGTGAAGGCGACGGCGATTTCTCTTCCTTCTGACTTGGCGACGGTGACGCCGTTTTCTTTCTTTACCCTTACCGGCGAGGCAGAGGGCGATCGTTTTTCCTTGATTTCTTCTTCCGATGGGGAGTCGGCGTTGGTGTCGAGACAACTTCGCCTCCCCGTATCATCAATTGATTGTTCGGCCGCCTCCATCGGCGTCACAGCCGACGTGATGAAGGCCGCGAGGATCAATACGCGCAAAAACATGGTGAGCAGTTCGCTTGTAGGTTGCTCTATTCGGAAGCCGCAAATGCTAAATTAACAAACCACCAGTCAGCTTTCGCACGACGGGTTTGAGACGCCGCCACTTCGTTTGGTGTCGCCTCGATCTGCGTGCCTTCTTTGCGACTTCGCTTTTGCGCGTTCGGGCGGCGATCTGCTGCGAGCGATCTTCCTACATTAATCTCTTTTTAAATTAGTCTGTTTTGCTGCGCCTCACCTAGCGGCGATGTCCTTTATGTGGTTCGATGATTGCGCGTTTGCTCGTTTTCGCGCCTCGTTTGGTTGGCATTAATTTTCCCTCTTTTCTCTTACTTTCGCCCTTCAAAGGTTCTTTGGTTTTAGCGAACGCGGCAAAGCCACCTTTTCTGTTGGTTTATATGGCAAAAACGAAGCTCTCAGGCTCGCTGTTGCTTCTCGGCACACGGGATTGCGAGACTTAGGAGACATAAGCTGAATCTCGCTTACCTTCCGGCACGTAACGCGACCTTTAGGAAGATGAAGCGTGGACACCGACGAACATTGGCGCGCATTCTCCGGGCTGAGTAACCTGAATCGAGCGAGGGTTGTTTCCTGCCGGTGGTCCCTCCCCTTTTCAGGTTTCCAGTTCAAATGAGTAATCGACCTGGGGAATCGAAAGAAGCTCCCTATGATCAGTTAGTTTTTCAAACCGGACGCCTTGCATTTTCGCTCACACATCTTTCATAGATGCACCGACGCGCCGCATTAACATTAAGTGGACAACTTCATCGACACATGAAACAGAATAATTTCGTAATAATAGCCGCGTTTTTCGCGACTGTCGTCATTTGCTTCCCCGTTTCCTACCGAGGCCGCAGGAAAGACAACCGCCTTCACCGGACGCCAGCAGGTCCGCAGATGCGGATGCGTCCCCTGCAGCAGCGCGCGCCGTAGGGGGCGAAGTGCGAGCTACTCCTTCAAAGGCATCATTGCCGCAGTGGATGACAAGGCAAGAGACATTCACCATTGCTGGAAAAGAAACGTCACATTCGCTCAAGATCACCGATAAGACTATCATTACGCAGAGGCGGTCAGCCCGCCACGATGAAAGACGTCGTTTCGCAACGAGGAAGTGAGGGGTTCGTATTACAAAATGCCTGATGGTTCGATGAGGCGAAAATCGTGAAGCTTGGCCCCTGACCGAAGCGGAGAAGGCGGAGAAGGAAGCGCGAAGAGCGAAACGAGAGGAAAAGAGAGCAAGTATTTCGCCGACAGCGTCAGCCACCCATCGGTAAGTCCGAGCACCTAACTTCGGTCGCTTGTTCGTCATCGCCGAGGCCCGGAACGCTTTCGCGGGCGAGGAACCCCCTAGCTGCTCGCAGATCACGCGAATTTCATGTGATCACCCAAACGACCGGCGTTGAGATTCTACTTCTCGTTCGCTGCTTTTACCGCCACGCGGAGGTCAGCAACAAACCGAGCGTATTCCCGTTCGCGCTGATTCTTCATCCGGCTGACGCAGGAGCGAGGAAGGGTGAACAGTTGCCACAACTTTTGGCGCGAGATGCGACGATAGAACTTTGCCGCGTTCTTTCGTGACGCGAAAACTCGGTCCAAAGATTGTCTGACCCGCGGTTGAGCCGAGACAAACAACAAGCTTGGGCTCGACCAAACGCAGCTCCGCTTCCAACCAGGGCCGGCAGGCGGCGATGTCGCGCGAACTTGGTTTCTGATGAATCCGTCGTTTCCCGCGCGGTTCCCATTTGAAATATGTTTCACACGCGTTGGTCAGATAAACTTCGTCCCGATTAATTCCAGCTTCCTCCAACGCGCGATCAAGAATCTTTCCCGCTGGCCCGACGAATGGTTTCCCGGGCGACATCTTCGTAATCGCCCGGTTGCTCGCCGATCATAAACATGGCGGCGTGCTTCGCGCTTCGCCGAAGACCGTTTGCGTTGCTTTTTTGTAGAGCGGACAGGCGGTGCACTCTCTTCGCGGTCGCCGCAACTTTAGCGAGGCTATTCGTTTCCGGCACCGGTGCCGGTCGCCACCGTATCTGGTTCGTCCGCTCGCATCTTTAATTATGAGTCGTAGCTCGACTCCGAATTGTATGTGATTGATCGAATGCCGCGGCCAGAGACTGCGGCTACAAGTCGTGGCAAAATGATCCTCGAAACTCCGCGCTGCTAATTCTGCGTCCATTCGCCGCCGACGATCTCGATCGCATGGCGGAGTTAATGGCGAACAAGGATTTCATGCGTTCTCAAGATGGGGCCGATGACGCAAAGAGCAAGATCGATGAGGATGGTTTGCCGAATTCGCGATCACTATCAGTTCGATCGGCTGGACCGAGCTACTGCGGCTTTGCCATCACGAATTCGCCAAATGGAAATTGCGATTGGCTACAGATTGATAGCGAATCGAACTGCGGCTGCTACCGGCCACTCACCGTTCGGTCGAGTGGCGCGATCAAATGGAAATTGATTCGTTGGTTCATCCGAGATTGACAGCGCTTGTGTGGCGGAACCAGAACTCGTCCTGGTGAAGCAGCGTTTCGCAGCGTTTCGCGATCATGGTTTTCGCGATTACCCGGCAGCGGTGGCTGCAACTGGGGTGTGGCGCCGAATGAATTCCTCCGCCAAGCGCGGTAGGCGCGCGCGCCGGCGCCGCTCTGTCGTATTCCAAAATGGTTTTGCCGAAACTCGGTGCCTCGCTTAAGCGCACCGTTCGCGGAATGACGGTGGTCGTAAACTTTTGCGGCAAAATGTTGACGCACCTCCGCCACCACTTGTGCGCTCAAATTTGTCGCGGCTGTCGAACATCGTCAGCGAGAATACCGCCGATTTGGATATTCGGATTTGCTCCGGAATCGCGCACTTGCTCGACCACGCGCACAATTTTGACCAGACCTTCCAGCGCGAAGTATTCGCATTGAATCGGGGTCAGAATTTCATCGGCCGCTGCGAGCGCGTTGCTCGTGAGAATTCCCAGTGAAGGTGGACAATCGAGCAAAACAAAATCGAAGGCGCTGTCCGCACGCAACGGTTGCAATGTTCGCGCCAGCCGCAGTAAATGATCCGGCATGCGGGCGATCTCGACTTCCGCGCCGGCAAGATCGAGGTCGGCTGGAACGAGAAAGAGCTGATCTAATCGCGTCGGCAAAATTTTGTCAGCGATTACAGTCTCGTCCCAGCAAAGGATCGTAGAGGCTTTCGCCTTCGAAGTCCTGCATTCCGAGGGAGCTGGTAGCGTTGCCCTGCGGGTCGAGATCGATGAGCAGAATGCGTTGGGCGCTGTTCCGCCAGCGCCGCGCCGAGGTTTACCGTCGTCGTGGTTTTGCCAACGCCGCCCTTCTGATTCGCAGATCGCGGTGATTTTCATTTCCGAGGAACGCAGGCGCCCTCGCGTGCGGGCGATGGCGCACCCGCCATCGCGAAGTTTTTCTTTATGCGGCGATTTATACAAAAATTCTTCCGGAGAGCGCCGAAACTCTGAGCCGGACAAGCAATTGCACGCGAGGGCGCATGCGTTCCTAGAGTCTGCAATCGCAATTATCTTCATCGCGGGACCATTAATGTACGCAGCTCGAAAGTGCGGCGGCCATCGGCTTCGCGCCACCAAAGATCGTCGGGCGCGGGTAACATTTCAGTGATTTCAACTCGCCGGATTTACTCAGCCAGCGATGAAAATTTCCAGGAAAAGATAACTCTCGAGATCGATGAACACCGGGTTTGGTATCTTTATCGTCGGCCTTCCGGCGCCGCTGCGCCGCAATGCCTGTTCGGTCGGGCGAATATAAACGAAAGCGCGGCCAATCTTTCGCGGCGCGCAATCGTTCAATCGCGCGAGAACCAGATCTGCGCGAAAGGCCGGAGAAGTTTCCACCGCCCATTTCCTCACCGGAGACCGTCCAGCTGCGGCGTTGGACAATGACGCGGCCCGCAACGGAGCCGCGGTGTGCTGCGGCGCCAGCCCGAATTGGAATGGATGAAACCCAAGCGGAATGATCCAGTTGCGGGCAAAAGAACCGAGATATTCGACCACTCGCGCGAAGCGCGACGTCGCCATCTTCCGCGATGAAAACTTCAGCCTGCGCTGGCGAAACGGAATGCCAGCGCGGATTACCGCGCTGAGGCGAAGCGAAGATCGCCTGCTGTGGCAGGGCATCGAAAATCCGCACCGTAGTATGCGCGGTAAAATCAGCGGCGAAGAAACCGAAATGAAAAATGGTTTGCCGCTCAGTGCTTAGTTGAAGAGCACGGGAAAGGGCGGCGTGATCGGGGCAACTCCAGTACATACAATGATGCAAAGTGGCGGCGGCCGGATGCAGCTCGCTCACGATCCAGCGATATTCGCCGCGCGAAATCGCGTCCAGTGATTGGGCGGCAAGTTGCAAATCGGCGGAAGGGAAAGTGAATTCGTCGAATTTCTGATAGGTAAAATTGTTCGCGCACAAAATGGCAATCCGCGAGCGGTGAGTTCGTACTCGATGAGGTGCGGCGTGCGGTTTCAGTCGTTCTCGAAAGGCAGCTTTAACTTCCTGAAATGCCATCACCGCCAGGCCAACGAGGCCCGACCGGTCAGTGGAAGCTTGGCTGTTTCACATGGCACGCAAGAACGCAGGCAACGGCAGCGCATTTTTTCCAACCTTGTCTAATACCATGCGCAGCCCGGCGGCAACACGCGACGCAACGAAAGCGTAATTATCGCGCCAAAATCGATCCAGGGTTCGGCGTCGGTTACGACTTCGTCGAGCATCGCTTCGCTGATCTCGAATTCGCAATCGCGAAAGCATTCTTCCGCGATCGGATTGACCGCGGCATAAAGCGAGCGCTGACCTGGTTTGCGTTCCGCGCCGAGCTGTGAAAGCTGCTGCGCGCGCCGCGGACAAAATTTGCTGGCGCTGATTGGGCTCGGCTCGTTCCGGCAAAATCCGCGCTGGACTTAATTAGTGAATCAGCAAGCGGCAACCAACGCTCCCGCGCCGGTGCCTCATTCCAGGCCGCGACGTCCTCACGCAAAATCTGGAAGGCGCAGCGGTTCGAGCGCCGGAACTTCCAGCGTCAGCGATCAGGATCTTTTGTCGATCAAACCGCGTATAAGATCGAGCCCTCGATTGACGGGCGCCGCAGCGGACCTGTCTACCATTCGCGGACTGAATCAGCGCGTGGATTGACGTTGTGCCACTGCATTGCCTGACAAGTTCTATTTCCGACGGCGTAAGAGTCGATTACGTCGCCGCTATCCACGAAGATGAGACGATGTGTCGTTCAGAATGCCGCTTCGGATTTAGCCGGGGCCGGCGCTCCAAAAAGGTTTGCGGGTCGGAGTTGATCGCTGCGGCCAGAGCATGCGCCGTCCAGCGTTCGAGAAAAACGTCGCGACGTGCGATGCCCGGACGCGGCTTCAAAACTCAGGAGGAACCGGTTCGCCTGAGTGCGCCGAACCCCAGGCGGAAGGGCCGAATTCGCCAAAGGTATCGTTCTTCGCGGCGATACGCTGGAGATAAAGGAGAAGGTGACGTTCCCGTTCGCGGTTCGCGACTATTGCGCGGTCGGAAGCTCGCTCGCCGGAGTGATCGATTAGGTGATGAACATCGCCCGAGCCGAAGACGAAGGTAGTGCGGAAGAATGCGCTGGCTGGTTTGCAGCAGCGCCAGGCGCGCTCTGGTCAATTCCTTCTTCGAGCTGATGTGTCCAGTTGCGACACGCGTCTGCCTCGGCGGCCGTCGCGACCCGCGAACGTATTCCTCGAGCTGTTGCGGAATTTTCTGCTCGGAATTTTGTCGCGACGAATGGCGATGCGCCACGCTGCGAACTCTTCCAGAGCTAAGGCCGCTATCGCGTCGGGTGACAAATTCCAGAGCTGCATTTTTGACCTGATCGAGCTCGTTTTCTCGCGCAAGCAGATGCGCGCGCTGCGACGCAAACATGTTGGCGTCGCCAGCTCCTCAAGAACATCAAATGGAACGCCGGCGAGCCGAATTAGAAACGGCGAAGCGATCCGGTAGGCGGACGACACGCTCGCAGCAAAACGAAACTGCCGCGGCCTGACAAGTGAAACTGCAGCTTACTTATCGTGCAGCGGCAGCCGCAGGGTGAAAGTGGTTCCGACTCCCAAGGTGCTGGCCACGTCGATCGATCCGTTATGGTCGTCGATCACTTTTTTGTAATGTAGAGTCCGAGGCCGGTGCCGTTTTTGCCCTGTTTGGTCGTGAAATAGGGTTCAAAGATTTTCCCGATTTCGTCTTCAGCAATTCCGTATCCGGTGTCTCGCACCTGGATATCAGCGTAAAGGTCCTTTTCCTGGCAATTCACAACCACTTTGCCATGCTTGTCGGTCGCAGCCTGGATGGCATTCACAATGACGTTCTGCAACGGCACGCGTCAGCTGCGTCGGATCGCCGAGGACTATCAATTCTTCCTCGGCAATTTCGGCAGTCCAGTTGGACACCGTTTTGCGAAGCCATGCCGGTGACGCTCCTGCTGACATCCTGGACGATGCTGGACGTCGAGACTGGCTTCGGTTTTAGATGCGCCGACCCTGCCGTAGCTTTGCCACATCGTGAGAAGTTCACGGCAAAGGCGCACGTTTTGTTCGATAATGTGCAAGTTCTCTAGGTGAGCTCGCGTTTCGCATCGCCGTTATTCCCGTCACCGGATTGTTCCAACTTTTGGCCAAAATTTGAACATAACCCCAGACGATGGTGAGTGGATTACTCAGATCGTGCACAAATTCAGCCGACGCCTGACCGAGAGACGCGAGTCGTTCCTTTTGCGCGAGCTCGTTCGCGAAGTCGCTCGTTCAGCTCGTGCAGTTCGCGTCCGGTCGCCTCGCTTTGCCGCTGCAAACGGGTCCGCTCGACGTTCCGGCCGATCACTTCGCGCATTTGCACGGCGTCAAAGGGTTTGTTGATGTAATCGTTAGCGCCGAGCCGGAGCGCTTCCTGGGCGGTCTCGAGCGCGCCGAAGCCCGTGAACATTATTACGGAAAGATGGGGATCGATTTCGCGGATCTTGCGCAGGCCATCAATCCCGTTCATTCCGGGCATGCGAATGTCCATCACGATCGTATCGGGGCGCTTTTCCTGTAAGAGCTGTGAAGCCGGTCTCGACGTTTTCCGCGGTGTGGACCTGATAGCTCGGCTTGAGCAGCATGCGCAGGCTTTCGCGTGGTCCGATTTCATCATCGATAATCGAGGACCTTGGCGGGATCAGGCGATGGCAGAGATGTGCACTATGAGCGGATTAGAGCTAGGGCCGTGCCGTTTTCCATTGTGAATTATCGGGCTAAAAGAGCTACGGGGCTTGGCGCGAGAGTGAAACAAAAACGAGCGGCAGTGCAAGATCGATCTTGTGAATAAGTGAAAATTTGTGAATAAGTTCAATGGGGCAGGGTGGATGGAAAATATAATGACTGCATTTAGTGGGAGCACTAGAATTTGGCTTTTTGATGGACGCCGGAGGCTCGCCCGTTTTCAACCGTAAGCTTGTTCAGAAATCACCTCAGGTAGAGCGAGGGGATTTCGTCCTCTGCGGAGTCGCATCATGGTTAAGCGAAACCGCGTCGTTATCACCGGGATGGGAGTGCTCGCGCCGAACGGAATCGGGCTGGAAGCTTTCTGGGATTCTTTGCTCAACGGGCGTAGCGGCATTGGACCGATCACGCTTTTGATGCCAGCAAGTTTGAAAAGCCAAATCGCCGGGGAAGTGAAGAATTTCAATCCATTTGAATATATCGAGCCAGAACTCAAGCCGAAGCGAATGGCACGTCATACGCAGTTCGCCTACGCCGCGACAATGATGGCACTCAAGGATGCGGGCTTGGAGATTAACGACACAGATTTGCCGAGCCCAACTCCGGTTGTCGTTGGAGTGAGCACCAGTGCGATGGACATTATCGAACGATCGATTCAGCGATTTCGACCGCCGCGGTTCTGACGGAGTATGTCGCCAACGAGCCTTGCTGGCATTGGCGCCGCAGGCACGCCGCGAATGTCATTGCTGATCGAATCGGCGTGCGTGCGCATGCGGCGACTGTGTCGTCTGACTCTGTCCTTCTGGATTGATGCCCTTGCCCAAGCGACCAGCAGCGATCCGCCTCGGGTGAGGCCGAACTAGCTATTGCGGAGGAGCCGATGCTCCAATTACACAACACAGCCTTGCCGCGTTTATCGCAACTGGACTTACTTCGCACCGTAGCCGGTGATCCAGAAACGGCAAGCCGACCGTTCAGATCTCACTAAGGGAGTCGGCGTGCTTTCAGAAGGCTGCCGGAATTTGGTGCTCGAGAGTTTGGAACGCGCATTAGCGAGAGGCGCGCGCCCCTACGTCGGGAGTTAGCGGATATTCTAGGCAACGCGACTCCACTCCGCCAAGCCCGCTCAGGCTTTGGTCAGAATCGATGAAACTCGCCATAGCTGCAACGCGGAAACTGACGATAGCTGCGATGTGGACTGCATTTGCGCTTATGGCACGGGTGATCAGCTCTGGATGCTGCCGAGGTTGAATACTATTAAACAGGTATTTGGTGAGCGCGCTTATTCAATTCCGATCACTTCATTAAAGGTGTTACAGGAAACTTTGGCCGCCGCTGGCCCACTCGTCCTGCCAGCCTTGGGTGTTCGCAGCCAGCTGATTCCCCGGACTGCGAACTATGAATATGGGACCCACGATGTGACCTCGATTTTGTTCCGGCCCGGCCAAGACGATCCAAACTGAATTGCGTTCTTATGTTAAACGTGCGGGCTCGGCGGAGCGCGACTACGCGTCGTCCTCAAGCGAGTTCCGTTGCGATGAACAGCGCAGCGCTCCTCCCCTCATCGCGCTCATCCTTCAGTTGCGTGTTGGGGCTAGCGGTTGTTCAGGCCAATCCACGGCGCAAGTCCTAATCAATATTTTCTTATTCTTTCTCTTTGTTATTGGAAGCTGGCTGGGATGCCCTATACTTGGCCTTTGCAGCCAACCAGCGAGCCTCTGAAATCGAGTTCTATATTCGTCAGCTTCGGTGCGCATGTGCACTAGTTCTGGCCGTTTCTAACCTTCTCCGCTTATCAATTCAAAAACAAAGCACGGACCCTGGCGAGACATTTTGGCGTGATTCATGGCCTTGGCTCGTCGCGTTTCACTGCTGTGGTGGTGTTTCTGCCAAACGAAGTTTTTTTGCAAGGCGCGCGTTTTTCGCAACCGATCGGAGCGCCCATGCCCCTTCCAGCAGCGCCGGTTTATGGACCTGGAGTGGTTGTATATGCCTCGTACTGTAATCGCCGGCTCAGCTACCGATCATCAACATGCGCGACGCGACAGAGGCTACCGGTGCCAAACGCGCAGAACTCCGCCTTCATCCTTATCGGGGCCGTGGTTACGCTTGGCACGCACTTTTGTTTCTGGTTCTCGGCTTCATTATTAACCGCTCGCGGCTAGTCTGGTTTGCACCATTTCGGGTCGTCCTTTTCAGCCTGATCGTCGCTTATGGCATGCTACGCGAAAATCATGGACGTGGACGCTTCCTCAACGAACGATGTCCTCACGGACTACTGACCGTTTATCTTCTCGCGTCCATAGCGGAGCGGTCTGGCGGCTGGTGTCCAAGGCAGCCACATCTGCGTTTCCATTCGGACAACCACACCTTTGCGCACATCGCAGCGGCGTTGGTAATCACCTTTGCGATGGCCCCTTGCCCGCGGATTCTCGCAATCTCTTGCGCGATAAACTATTCATCATCGAGCACTTCGGCGCCTCGACTTTCCGCGCCACCGAGCAAAGGTCATGCCAGTCATCCTGGAATCGGTAACTACTTTGCCGGATTTGTTGCGGTAGGTTCGCGACTACGATCGGGGAAGCGGTTGGCACTGATAGCGTAACGATTTACTTGGCGCAGCGTAAAGTTTTTCGAAAGAGCTATCCGAGTTCATCTGGGACGGTTGATCAATTCAAGGAGGAGGAGCCGTTGGTGCAATGGTTGGCCACTCATCACGAACCGCTCATCCTCGAAGAGCTTCATCGGGTCCGTGCCACCGTGACCACCTTTGCCATTCGCCGCCAGCTGGAAGCAGCCGGGCGCTGCGGCCGCGGTTGGGGTTCTCTCACGGAACAACTCGATGGGCATCATGCTTCTCGGACCAAGGCTCTCCGGCCGCATTTATGGCAGTACCGAGCAGAGCGCGCTTCAGGTGTTAGTGCGGTCAACTTGCTGTCGCAATTGAAAACGCCGTGCTGTTCACCGAAGTCCAAAACGCACGCATCTATAATGAAATATTACTTCAGAAATTTAACTACCGGAGTAGTAGCGGCCGATGCCGATGGCCGTATTACGGTATTCAACCAGGAAGCGGCGCAGATAGCCGGCTTAAATAGCAACGGAGGAGAACGAACGGTTGACGATCTGCCGGCACCTTGCGCGATATCATTCAGACTACTTTGACTTCGGGTGAGCGCCAGGAAGATCGTGAAGTTGAATTGCGCGCTGCTACCGGAGGCACATTTGCTCGCGCCAGCATGCGCAGCCTTTCGTGGTCAGGGGGCGAACTCCTGGGCGCGCTAATGGTGGTGACCGATATCACCGCAGTGAAACGGCTCGAGCTGCAAATTCGTCGCAGCGATCGCCTCGCCAGCCTCGGGACGCTCTCAGCCGGAATGGCACACGAGATTAAGAACCCGCTGGTTTCGATCAAGACTTTCGCTCAGCTCCTGCCGAGGCGCTACCACGAGTCTGATTTCCGCGAAACCTTTTCCAGCCTGATCGTGCACGAGATTGACCGGATCGACTCGCTGGTCAATCAGTTGCTTCGGTTCGCACGCCCGGCAAAACCATTGCTCCGGCCGATGCACGTGCACGAAGTACTGGAGAAAACGCTCCAACTCGTTCAACATCGGTTGTATCAAAAGGAGATCAAACTCAACCGGACGTTGGAGGCAAGCCTCGATACCATCCGGGCTGACTCAGATCAAATGGAGCAGGTCTTTCTGAATTTTTTCCTTAATGCCATGGATGCGATGAAACGCGGCGGCGAGCTCACGGTGGAGACCGAAATCCGGACCGGTGATTCTCTCGTGACACATCTTTTGCCGGAGGCCGAGAACGGCGCGAAGCGCTAGCATTTCCATTCGCGATACCGGTGTGGGGATAAAAAAGGAGGATATTGCCCGGGTGTTCGATCCGTTTTTCACGACGAAGGATTTCGGAACCGGTCTCGGCCTTTCTGTGGTACACGGAATAATTGAGGAACATGGCGGACAGATCGAAGTTGAAAGCGAGGTAGCGAAGGGAACTGCCTTTCGCATTTTTCTGCCGCTGGTGCGTTTTAATCAGGAAGTGGTGGCCGCATGAGGATGGCTTCCATTTGCATTCTTTACACGCAGGACGGTGACCTGGCACGGCGGGTCAAAGCTTTTCTTCGAACCATGGCACTGGTCCGCCACGTTACTGACCCCAACCGGATGGAAGCCGCGCTGCAACAGAATTCGCCGGCGGTGATTTTAATGGATCTGCGAGCAAAAGAATGCCGCGACTTGCTCGAGCAGCTAGAACAGGATTGGTCGGAATCGCTCGTCATCGCTCTGGGCGCTCTTCGCTCCGAGCCACTGCGCGAGGCCGAGCAATCCGGCATTTATGCGGCGGAGGATTTGCAACTCGATCGTCATCGTTTTCAAACTCTCGTTGGACGCGCCTTCGATCATTTAGAAATCATGCAGGAGAACCGCGATCTGCGCGAACAATCCCATTATGGTCCTCCCGCGGAACAGCCCCGCCGGAGCGAACCGGTGCTGGAGCGTGCGCACGCGCCGTCGCTGCCGCTGCTGCGTTTTCCCTCGTGTCTTTCGGCGCCTCGATAATGTCGAAGGATTGCTCGCCAGCATCGTTGAAGGAGTGGCGGACGCTGCTGGCGTGACCCGCGTTGGCATTTTTTCGCGTATTCGTCAGGGGGATCGCTATCGCCTGCGTGCGGGATCTGCGTTGTCTGCCGGAAACTAACGAGATCGAGTACCACGAGCGCGATCCACTGGTCCGCTGGTTTGAATTACATGGGCACCTCGTTTCTCGGGCCAACCTCGCGCATATTGCCGCGCAAAATCAGCGGCCACTTTTGCGTCGGGCCCTCGATAGTTTTGGCGCCGAAGTGATGGTCCCTCTTTACGCGCGCGGGAAATCATCGGCTGGCTGTTTTTCGGCCACCGCATCACCGGGTTACCATTTGATTACGGCGATCTCGAAGGCCTGATGATCCTGGCCGAGCATGTTTCCACCGTTCTCGAGAACGCGCTTCTCTACGAAGAGGTCACGCTGCAAAAACCCTGGCGGAAACGCTCCTGAAATCAATCCCGCCGGGCATCGTCGCCATCGACGAGGACGGTATCGTTCGCTGGTTTAATCCCCCGCCGAACCAATCCTCGGGCTCAAAGCTACTGAAGTTCTCAACCGTCCCGTTGAAGCCGTCGGCCGAAAGCTGGCCGCCATGTTGCGGGAAACTCTAGAGGCAAAGGCGAACCTTCCGCCGCGACAGTGGATCAGAACCGAACACCCGCCGCTCCCCTCTCGGTCGAATCCCGGCGACTGCTCGACCATCACACCCCCTCGGTGCCGTCGCAGTCATTCACGATTTGACCGCGGAAGAAAATTTGCGGCAAAAGCAAGACCTGGTCGATCGCGCCGCTTTTTGGACCGACTCAGCCGCGAGCATGTCGCACGAAATTCGCAACCCACTCGTCGCGATTAAGACTTTCGCGCAACTTTTGCCTGAACGATTCGATGATCCCGAGTTCCGAAAAATTTCAATCAGATCGTTGTTCAGGAAGTCGATCGCCTCGACAAGATTATCACCCAGATCAACGCGTTTGCTCATCCGGCGGAATTGAAGATGAGACCGCTGGATATTCGCACGCCGGTAAAGCGTGGGCTTGAGCTTGCGCGCAGCAAATTTCGGGTCAACGGCGACGTGGCGGTGGAAACAGAATTGCCCGCCAATCTACCAAAGATTCTTGGCGACGAAGGGGCGCTGGCCGAAGCGGTGGCACATTTGGTCGCGAACGCGGCCGAAGCAGTCACCGAACAGAAAAAACCGAAGATTACACTTTCGGCCAAGCCGATTCACGAAGGTGGCCGCGCCAATGCGGTGCTCGTGACGGTGCAGGACAACGGACATGGGATTGCGCCGGAAATGCGCGGGAAGGTTTTCTCTCCTTTCATGCAATAGCAAAAGCGCGCGGCATGGGATTGGGTCTGCCGATCGTCAAACGAACCGTGTTCGATCACAACGGTCGCGTTGACATCGATACCAGCGCGAGCGGAACTGCCGTTAGCATTGCGCTACCCGCGACTGCGAACGGCGGCTAGCAGCGGAGGGCGTCGCGCCGTCCGCGCTCAATATTTGGGACACGACGGCGCGTATCCCTCGATTCCTTGTCTGACTTTCGCTCTCCTTTCTCAAGGCTCTGCCATTATGTTCGCTTGAATAGCGCTCGCCCAACTCTTTATTGAGCCTTCCATGAAGAAAGCACTTGAGGAAGATTCCATCGCAGAACTGAAGGCAAAGTTGAGAGGCCCCGTGATTGAGCCGGACGACCCGGATTACGATGATGCTCGCAAAGTCTATAATGCGATGATCGACAAGAAGCCGCGCCTAATTGCGCGCTGCGCCGACGTGGCGGATGTGATCAGCTCAGTAAACTTTGCCAGAAAACATGGCCTGCTCCTTGCCATCCGTAGCGGAGGACATAACGGTGGTGGACTTGGAATTTGCGATGATGGGTTAGTGATTGATCTCGGGTCGATCAAATATACCCGGGTCGATCCGGCGGCGCGCACTGGCAACTGTAGGCGGCGGATGCACCTGGGGCGATGTCGATCATGCAACTCATGCGTTCGGCCTCGCCACTCCCAGCGGAATTATTTCGACGACCGGTGTCGGTGGCTTAACTCTCGGTGGAGGAATTGGACATCTGACCCGCAAATGCGGACTCACCATCGACAACCTGATCTCAGCCGATTTGGTCCTGGCTGATGGAAGTTTTGTCAAAGCGAATGCGGATGAGAACTCTGATTTGTTCTGGGCCATTCGCGGCGGCGGCGGAAACTTCGGGATAATAACTTCGTTTACTTTCAAGTTGCATCCAATCGATACCGTTTACGGCGGGCCGATGCTATGCGAGCTAAGCGAAACAGCTGAAGTGATGAAATGGTATCGCGATCTAATTACGAGGGCGCCTGACGATCTCAATGGTTGGTTCGCTTTTCTGACGGTGCCGCCGGCAGCTCCCTTCCCGGAGCATCTTCATCTGAAAAAGATGTGCGGTGTTATCTGGACATGGACAGGAGGTTTACCGCAGGGCGAAGAAACATTTAAGCCCATTCGGGCTTTTAAGAAGGCCGCACTCGATTTTGTCGGGCCGCTGGCGCAGCCTGCGTTGCAAAGCATGTTCGACGCAATTTACCCGCCGGGTTTGCAGTGGTACTGGCGCGCGGACTTTGTCAGGAAACTGAGCGACGAAGCGATTGCCGAACACATTAAATTTGCCAACGCACTGCCATCAATGCATTCCACCATGCATCTTTATCCAATCAATGGGGCGGCCGGGCGCGTTGGCAAGAACGAAACGGCCTGGAATTACCGCGATGCAACCTGGACTCAAGTCATGGTCGGGGTTGATCCCGATCCGGCCAACAACGACAAGACTATTTCTTGGACCAAGAGCTATTGGGACGCGCTCCATCCATACTCTGCGGGCGGAGCCTACGTAAACTTTATGATGGATGAAGGAGAAGAACGGGTGAAAGCGACCTATGGAGATAACTATCAGCGATTAGTTGAGATTAAGAATAAATATGATCCCGATAATCTTTTTCGGGTGAACCAAAACATTAAACCGAGCAAGGGCCGCCCTGTTGTTGCTACCTAGAACCCGTTTCCTAATTGATCTTTCGTGCCGAGCCACGGCGCTCTGTCGCCGTGCCGCAAAGCATCTTGTTGCTGAGAAGGGCCCTCAGCCTAACCTTCTCCCCGGGCAGAAGGAACTACCTCTCCCTTAGGAGAGGGTTGGGGTGAGGGAAAATCTGTGATAAAGGACGTCTTATTGTGGTTAGAAACTAGAACGGCCGCCTCAGATAAAAAGAACAGATGAATGCGGAGGAACTAAGGTCTTTGCAGAGCGCCGGTGAAGGAGCGATATCGCCAGCAACCTGAGACCGCGCTAATCACACTCCGGGCCGAAGGACGGCTTGGTGAAGGTGTTACCTGCAAGATAGAAACCGGAAAGGCGCCGGTCGAAGCCGGGCTTCATCCTGCTACTGGTGGCGACGGTCTGCAGCGCATGCTCGGGCGACATGTTGCTTGAGGCATTGGTCGGATGCGCTGGTGTTACTTTGAACGCGGTCGCTACCGCGCTCGGAGTTCGGTTACGGGATGCAACAGTGCGTGCCGAAGGCGACCTCGACTTTCGCGGCACCCTGGGAGTATCCAAGGATGTGCCGGTCGGTTTTCAGCAAATACGATTGCAGTTCGATCTCGACACCGATGCGAGCGAAGAGCAACTGGCTACCCTAGTTCGCCTGACGGAACGGGTACTGCGTTGTCTACCAAACTTTGAGCCGTCCGGCCAAGATCGACGTTGAGTATCGGCTTAGGTCAGGATAGGTTGCCGCCGCTCCGAGCTATCCTATGCCAACATACATGGACATTCACGAGATTAAGGGAGGAATCACCGCCGAAGAAGTGGCCAAGGCGCACGCCCATGATGTCGCGAGTCGAGGGAAAATACGGCGTTCATTATCATAAGTACTGGGTGAATGAGAGCGCCGGCAAAATCTTTGCCTTTGCGAGGCACCGACTGCTGAAGCCGCCATGCAAGTCCATCGCGAAGCGCATGGCCAGGTCGCGGAAAAAATCATTCAAGTTGAGCCTGAGGTTGCCGATTTGTTCCTTGGCGGCAGCGAGGTAAATGGGGAGGGCGCAGTCCTGCTACCCGGTGGCGCAGCCGAGGCGCGCGACTCCGGAATTCGAACAGTTCTGTTTACTGACATCGTCGACTCGACCTCACTGACGCAGAAATTGGGCGACGAGATGGCGATGGAATTTCTGCGTGTCCACGACCGCATCGTGCGGGACGCCCTGGCGGCGGCGAAGGGCCGTGAAGTTAAGCATACTGGCGATGGCATCATGGCCTCTTTTGTTTCAGCCGCAGCCGCGGTCCGTTGTGCGGTGCAAATTCAGCGTGAGCTGGCTCGTCGTGAGCGAGAGGAGCAGGATCATCACATCAAAGTTCGCATTGGCGGCGCGGCCGGGGAACCGGTCGAACAAAACAACGATATCTTTGGAACGACTGTGCAACTGGCGGCGCGGCTTTGTTCTCACGCCCAACCCGACCAAATCCTGGTATCGACCGCGGTAGCGGAACTATGTATCGGGAAGGGCTTATCATTTCGTCCTTTGGGCGAAGTCGCGCTCAAAGGTTTTGATCGGCCGGTTCAGGTTCACGCTGTCGAATGCGGTCAATGACGTCGGTTCCGTGTTGACGAGCTGCTTCGTCTACTCTGGTTAGTTGTGTCAATTTAGTCAGGCAGAACGGCCTGCGTTTTCTCTATAACAACGAGCGCGATTCCGCCGAGGACGGCAATGGATGCGAGGAGAAAACGCGACGGTGATCGACTCGCCAAGAAATAAAATGCCACCGGCGGCGGCGAGGACCGGCACGCTCAGTTGCACCGTAGCGGCACTGGCAGCTTTTAATCCTGGCAAAGCGCTGTACCATATCACATAGCCAACTCCGGAAGCAATTGCCCCTGAGAGTACCGCATAGCCGACGCCGGCGCGATCGAGCCTGGCCCAGGGCAACAGGGCGATGCTCAAGATCGAAACAAAGACCACGGCTCGCAAGAAATTACCGGCCGTCGTGGTCACAGGATCACCTGCACCTTTGCCCCGCAGCGAATAGAATCCCCATGCGATTCCAGCGCATAACATTAATAGCGCGCCGTTGATTGGCGGAGCCGAGAGGCCTGGGAATAGCAACGCGACGAGTCCAGCGACGGCCAGCGCAAGACCCAGCCATTGTCGCGTCCGCAACCGCTCTCCCTGGCCCAGTCCCCAGATGATCATGGTGGCCTGGACCGCGCCGAACAGAAGCAGCGCGCCGGTGCCGGCGGAGAGAGAGATGTAGGCAAATGAAAAAGCAGCGGCATAAGCAAACAACGCCAGCGCCGACGCCCAGGTTCCCAGCCTTGGGTCGGGCTCCTTTGCGCAGCATCACGACAAGCCAAAGCGCGACAGCGCCAGACAAAATGCGGATGAAAGGTAGGTGCCCTTCAGCTTCGACAGGCCGCGGTGCTCGAGCAGGCGGGCCGGCAGCGGGATAGTCGGCGGCGAGCTCGGCGAGCACCTCCTCGTCGGTCGACGGGCGTGCCGCTCGCGGTCTTGCTGCTTCGACCGGCAGGCCGAGCTTGCCGAACAGGATCTCGCCGATCTGCTTCGGGCTGCCGAGGTTGAACGGCTGGCCGGCGATCTCGTAGGCCTCGCGCTCGAGCGCCAGCATGCGCTCGGCGAGCTCGCTGGCTCTGCGCGCGAGCAGGCGCAGCGTCGATCAGCACGCCGGTGCGCTCGATGCGCGCCAGGATCGCCGACGGTCGGCATCTCGATGCGCTGGTAGACGTCAGAGCAGGCCGGCTGCTCGGCCTCGATCTGCGGCCACAGCGCCTGGTGCACGTGCAGCGCCATCTCGCTGTCTTCGCACGAATATTCGGCGGCGCGCTCGATCTCGACCTGCGCGAACGGGATCTGGTTGCGCGCCCTTGCCGCACGACGTCCTCGTAGGCTCAGGCCCTTGCGGCCGAGGTGGCGGCTCGGCGAGGCTCTCCAGGCTGTGCGGCCTGTGCGCCTCGAGCACGTAGCTCTCGCAGCATCGTGTCGTGCTGCTAGCCGCGCACCGTGATGCCGGCGTTGGCGAACACATGGCTGTCGTACTTGATGTTCTGGCCGACCTTGGCCGCGCCGCGGCGTTCTCGAGCCAGGGCTTCAGGCGCGCCAGCACCGCGTCGACGCGGCGAGCTGGTCCGGCGCGCCGGCGTAGTTGTGGCGCAGCGGGATGTAGGCGGCCTCGCCCGGCTCGCACCGACGAGCGAGATGCCGACGATGCGCGCGCGCATGCCGTCGAGCGTGTCGGTCTCGGTGTCGAGCGCGGTCAGCGGCGCCGCGCTCGATCGCGCGATCCAGGCGTCGAGCGCATCGCGCGTGCAGCACGGTCTCGTAGTGCTTCGCGATCGTGGCCGGCCGGCATCGCCGGCTGCCGGCGGCAGCGTCGGCCGCAGCGCGGCGGCGCGACGGCGCCGTCGATGCGTTGCCTCGAGCTCGCGCCGCAGCGACGAAGCCGTAGCGCGTCGTAGAACGCCGAGCAGGCCGTCGCGTCGATCGGCGCCGAGCGCCAGCGACATCGAACGCCGGCCAGCCGAGCACGTGCGCCGCTCAGGTCGCAGTCGGTCACCACGGTGACCAGGCGCCGGCCCTGCGGCAGCCAGTCGAGCGCCTTGCGCAGGTTCTCGCCGACCACGCCCTTCATCGACGGCGCCGCGGCCATCACGCCGTCGAGCGAGCCGTGCTCGGCGATCCACTTCGCGGCCGTCTTCGGCCCGACCTTGTCGACGCCCGGGCACGTTGTCGACCGAGTCGCCGATCAGCGCCAGGTAGTCGACGATGCGCTCCGGCGGCACGCCGAACTTCGCCGGCACGCCGGCGACGTCGAGGCGTCTCGTTGGCTCATCGTGTTGATCAGCGTGACGTCGCTCGTCGACGAGTTGCGCCAGGTCCTTGTCGCCGGTCGAGATCGACGACGCTGATAGCCGCCGCTTCGCGGCCATCGCGCGAGCGTGCCGATCGCGTCGTCGGCCTCGATGCCGGGCACCGTCAGCACCGGCCAGCCGAGCAGCTTGCACCGCCTCGTGGATCGGCTCGATCTGCAGCGCCAGGTCGGCCGGCATCGCCGTGCGCGTGCGCCTTGTACTCGGCGTACCAGTCGTCGCGGAAGGTCTTGCCCTTGGCGTCGAAGACGCAGGCGCCGTGCGCGGCCGGGTACTGTCGTCGCGCAGCTACTGCATCATCGCCACGACGCCGCGGATCGCGCCGGTCGGAACGCCGCCGGGGCCGCGCAGGTCGGGCAGCGCGTGGTAGGCGCGGTACAGGTAGCTGGAGCCATCGACCAGCAGCAGGGTCTTGTCGCTCATGCTCGGGAATTGTGCAGGGAACGTTGTGTTGCCGCGCCGCCGGCACTGTCGGCCGGCGACAACCCGGCACGATGAGGAGTGCGGGCCTAAAATGACCCGCATGAAGACCCTGCCGGCGCTCGCCCTGCTGTGCTGCATCGTGGTGCTGCGCGGTCCTGCCGTGCAGCGCCCAGACGTCACGCCGGCGCGACGCCTGCAGCGCCCAGGTTCGAGCCACGGTGACGACGACGACCGCACCGCGCGGCGCCGGTGAGCCGGAGATCAGCCGCACCGGTGATCCGAGGACGACGGCGCCCGCATCGACGAAGTTGCGCGTGCGCGGACAGATCCACGCGCATCGTCGTGACGCCGAAAGGTCTGCGTGGGTCACCATACAGAGATCGTCACCGGCGACGGCTCGCCGCGATCTGGGCGCACGGCGCCAACGACGTCGCCGCGCGGCGCGGCCGGCAAGCAGGTCTGGACGCGTGCTGAATTTCCCTGATCCGGCGCGACCAGGACCGCGGCCCTCGATGGCGGTGTACACGCGAGGTCTCGTTCGATGAGGCGTCACGCGCTGATCGTCCGCCTCGGCATGGGCAGGCCTCGACCGCGCTCGAGAGCTGCCGCGGCGGCATCGAGAACACCAACTACTTCGCCGACACCGCTGGCCGCCTGGGTCGCTCGACGCTTGTTCGAGCGCCTGACGCCGAGCGAGCTGCCGTTCTACCTGCACCTGATGAAGCACCTGGCGCGGCACGCGCATCCCGGTGCCCGACCCGCAGGCCGACGCCGACGCGGCGAGATCCTGCACGCTGCTAGCGGCAAGCCGGCGGCGGTGGTGCGATCGCCTGCGCGGCAGTCACCATCTGGCGCCCGACGACGGCGCACTGCGCCGAGCGTCGGCGCGCATGCTCGCGCGCATGCACGCTGGCGCGGCCGCCGACTTCCGCTGCACGCAGCCGAACCTGCGCGGCCTCGCCGTGGTGGAGCGAGACGGTGCCGGTGGTCGTGCCGCATCCGATGACCGACGCAGCGCGGCACTGCTGCAGGACGAGCTCGCGCTACCAGCAGCATGTCGGCCGCCTCCGGCCCATACGCGCGGCCTGCCGCGCGGCCGATCCATGCCGACCTGTTCCGCGACAACGTGATGTTCGAGAGCGACCGCGCTCACCGGCTTCTTCGACTTCTACTTCGCCGGCGTCGACACCTTGCTGTTCGACATCGCCGTGTGCCTGAACGACTGGTGCATCGACCTCGAATCCGGGCCGCCTCGTCGACGGACGCGCGCCGCGCCTTCATGCGCCGCCTACGACGCGCGTGCGCGCCGCTCTCCGGCCGCCGAGCTGCGGCTGCTGCCGGCGCTGCTGCGCGCGGCCGCGCTGCGCTTCTGGATCTCGCGCGCTGTGGGACTACCACCTGCCGCGCGACGCCGCGCATGCTGAAAGCCGCACGACCCGGCACACTTCCGAGCGCGTGCTGCGCTGCCGCGTCGCCGAACGCCGTGGCACTTACACGCACGCCACGAGCGCGCTACGCGCCGATGAAGCTCACGGCTCGTCCCGGCGCGACAGGGCGTCGCGGTGGGTGCGTCAAGGCACTGCGGTGTCTTCATGCGCCAGCCGCTTGCCTTCTGCCTGGCGTGCTGTTCGTCGTCTACGTGCTCGCCTATTTTCTCGGGCCGATGCTGATGCTCGCGCCGGCTGCCGCTCGGCTCGCTCGGCTTCATGATCGCAACCACGCGCAGGTGCTGCGGGGCCGCTTTCCGCTGCCGCGGCGTCTTCATCGAGCCGCGCGCCTGCGCCAGACCGGCCGAGCGCCTGGGCGCGCGTGCAAATCGCGGCCTGATCGCCGTGGCGATGCGACCCGGTCGTCCTCTGGCTGCAGCAACGTGTCGGCGGCGGCGCGCCTCGACGCGTTGATGGAAGCCGTGCGCGACAGGCGCACGCCCCGCAGGACCTGCAGCCGCTGCTGGCGGCGACCCGAGCCTCGCAGATCGGCGTGCTGCTGCTGCACCGGCGATCGGCTGCCGCTGCTCGCAGTTCCGTTCTGGCATGCGCCGGCGCTCGGTGCACTGGGGCGGCCAGAGCGCCGGCAAGTCGCTCTTCTTCAGCACCGCTCGCGTGCTGGCGCAACAAAGGGCGCGTTCATCGTGTACAGCAGCTGACGCTGGCTCGGCCGTGCTCGCTGCTGTTCGCGTCGCGATCGCGACCCTGGTGTTCGCCCTGCTCGGCTGCCGCAACTCGCGTACTGTTCGTTGCGATGCCGGTCGTCGCTGATGCTTCGACGATCGCGTTCTACGCCTCGCTGTACGCCAGCCTTCGCCGTTCACAGTCGTCCGAGCCGCGACGAGATCGACGACGAACGGCCAGCGATCGCGACCCACCCAGCGGGAGACGCCATGAACAAGGTCGCCATCGTCACCGGCGCCGGCAGCGCGCATCGGCCGCGCCTGCGCCATCGCCCTGCTGCAAGGCCGGCTGGCACGTCGTGCTCGCCGGCCGCCGGCGTCGACGCGCTCGCAGCAGACCATCGCGCGAGGCCGGCGCGGCTGCGGCGCAAGCGCGACTCGCGGTGCCGACCGACGCCAGCGACCCGGCAGCGGTGCAAGCGCCCTCGTTCGACGACGACCGGCAGGCCTTCGGCCGGCTCGACCTGCTGTTCAACAACGCCGGCATCGGCGCGCCGGCGGTGCCGCTCGAAGACCTGACGGTCGAGCAGTGGAAGGCGGTCGTCGACATCAACCTGACCGGCGTGTTCCTGTGCACGCAGGAGGCGTTCCGCATGATGAAGAGCCAGGACGCCGCGCGGCGGCCGCATCATCAACAACGGGTCGATCTCGGCGCACGCGCCGCGGCCCGAACTCAGCGCGCCGTACACCGCGACCAAGCACGCGATCACCGGGCTGACCAGGTCGACCTCGCTCGACGGCCGCGCGCTACGACATCGCCTGCGGCCAGATCGACATCGGCAACGCCGCCACCGAGATGACCGCGCGCATGACGCGCGGCGTGCCGCAGGCCGAACGGCACGATGATGCGTCGAGCCGCGCATGGACGTCGCAGCACGTCGCCGACGCCGTCGCTGCACATGGCCGAGCCTGCCGCTCGACGCGAACGTGCAGTTCATGACGATCATGGCGACCAAGATGCCGTTCGTCGGGCGCGGATGATCGTCGACATCGCGCACGAACGATGCGGCTTGCCGCTGTGGCCGAACCTTCGATAATCGGTCGTCGCTGCCGGAACTTGCTGAACGCAACGTCCGTCGTCCTGCTGCGTTGCTCGCGTCGCGCTGCTGCCGGACTGCGCCGTCGTCACGATCGCGGGCGCCGCCGGCGCAGTGGTCGGCGTCGCGCGTGAACACGCCGCCGTCTCGGTGGGCAGCGCGGTGGTCAGCACCACTCGTCGCAGGTCGCCGGCGCAAGGTGGTGGAAGGCTGATCGACGCCCCGTGCCGCGCGGGCGCGACTCCCTGCGCCTGAAACAAGACCAATCGAATGACGAACATCCACTTCATCGGCGGCGAAAAGGGCGGCGTCGGCAAGTCGCTGATGGCGCGCGTGCCTGGCGCAGTACCTGATCGACCGCGAGCTGCCCTTCCTCGGCTTCGACACCGACCGCTCGCACGGCGCGCTGATGCGCTTCTACGCCGGCTACGCGTCGCCGGTGCGTGGTCGGACCAGCTACGAGTCGCTCGACCGCGATCGTCGAGGCCGCGGTCGAGCAGCCCGAGCCGGCGCATCCTCGTCGACCTCGCGGCGCAGACCCACGAGCCGCTGGTGCAGCTGGATGGACGAGTCCGGCGTGCTCAACCTGGCCGACGAGATCGGGCATCGACGATCTCACTACTGGCACGTGATGGACTCCGGCAAGGACTCGGTCGACCTGCTGCAGCAAGCTGCTCGACCGCTTCGGCACCAGCCTGCACTACGTGCTGGTGCGCAACCAGGTGCGCGGCAGCGACTTCTCGCGTGCTCGAGCAGTCGGGCGAGCAGGCGCGCGCGTCGCGAACTGCGGCGCGCAAGTCGTCTCGGTGCAGAAGCTGCACGACAGCGTGATCCAGAAGATCGACGCCGCCAGCAGCAGCTTCTGGGAGGCGAAGAACGCCGAGCGACCCGACAGCACCGGCCTCGGCCTGATGGACCGCCAGCGCGTCAAGATGTGGCTGCGCGACGTCTACCGCGAGATCGACGACGTCGGCGATCTGACGACCAGCCGCGCGCACGCGTCGTGCCCGCCGCCCGAGCGCTCACGCGCGCGACTCAGCGAGCTTCCTCGCACGTCGAGCCGACGACGCTGCGCCGCAGGCTGCTGCGAACGTGGCCGCGCTGCCAGCTCCGCGGCGCTGCTGCAGCACGCGCGCGCGGCCACGCTGCCGCGCTTCGCGCTCGGCGTCGCGTCGGGCCGGCCGCGCGCCGACGGCGTCGCGTGCTGTGGACCCGCGCTGACCGGCGCCGACCTGCCCGAGCGCGTGCACGGTGCGCTGGGAGATCGCCGACGACGAGGCCTTCACGCGCATCGTCGCGCGCGGCGAAGAGACGGCCGAAGCCGCCTGGGCGCACAGCGTGCACGCCGAGCCCGCCGGCCTCGGAGCCGGCGCGCTGGTACTGGTACCGCTTCTGCGGCGCTCGGCCAGCAGCAGCCCGGTCGGCCGCACGCGCACCGCGCCGGCCGCCGGACGCCGCGGCGCGTCGCTGCGCTTCGCGATCGCGAGCTGCCAGCGCTGGGACGTCGGCCACTACGCCGGCGTGGCGCCACGTGGCGGCCGACGAGCTCGACCTCGTGATGTTCCTCGGCGACTACATCTACGAATACGCCGCCGCGGCCGACGGCCGGTGCGCCCGCTCGAGGGCGGCGATGTCGCACGACGCTCGGCGCAGTACCGCGCGCGCTACGCGCACATACAAGAGCGACCCGGCGCTGCAGGCGCGCGCACGCGGCCGCGCCGTGGCTGCTGGTCTGGGACGACCACGAGGTCGAGCAACGACTACGCCAGCCTGCACGGCAGACGCTCGAGCCCGGACTTCGCGGCGCAGCGCGCGCCGCCTACCGCGCCTACTGGGAGCACCATGCCGTTCCCGAAGGCGCTGGCGCCCGCGTCGACGCCGACATGCGCATCGTTCGGCCGCCTCGACTGGGGCCGGCTCGCGCGCATCCACGCTGCTCGACGACCGCCAGTACCGCGACCCGCAGGTCGTGCCCGCAGCCGGGCCGCGGCGGCTCAGCAACACGCGTGACGCTCGCGCAGCTGCCCGGCGCTGCTCGATCCGACGCGCACGCTGCTCGGCGCCGACGCAGGAGCGCTGGCTCGCCGACGGCTGGGACCTACGCGCGCCGCTGGAACCTGCGTCGCGCAGCAGACGCTGATGGCGCGCTTCATCGTGGACCGATCCGGCGATCGGCCGGCACCTACTGGACCGACGGCTGGGACGGCTACGCCGCCGGCGCGCAACCGCCTGCTCGGCGACCGTCGCCGAGCGCAAGCCGTGCCCGGCGTCGTCGTGCTCGGCGGCGACGTGCACAGCCACTACGTCGCCGACCTGAAGGCCGACTTCGACGATCCGACCGCGCGCCGGTCGTCGCGACGCGAGTTCTGCGGCAGCTCGATCACCAGCCTGTCGCTGCGCGCAGGCGCGCGTCGACGCGGCGCGCGCCTTCAACCCGCACTTCCGCTACGGGCGCAGCGACCAGCGCGGCTACATGCGCTTCGCGCTGCGACGCGAAGCAGCTGCAGGCGCAGCTGCGCGTCGTCGACCGCGCTCGACCCGGCCAGCGGCGTGACGACGGCCGCGCGCTTCGTCGTCGGCGCGGCAGCCGGCGCGGTCGGCGGCACGACACGCCGACCCGTCAGTCGACCGGCGTCAACTTCGCGATCGACAGTGCCAGCCACTTCATGCCCGTGGCGGCCGAGTTGACCTGCGCGCATCTTCGCCGCTGCCTTCCAGAACGCGATGAGGTAGTGCCCCTCGCCGAACTTGTTGTGGAAGACGCCCTGGCCGGCGCGCAGACCCGAACTTGAAGGCGCGCTCGCCAGGCTCGGCGCGCGCGGCTCGACGCGGCCAGCGCCGAGCAATCGAGCCGAAGCCAGGCCGCGCGGTAGAGCGGTGTGGTCACGCGAATCCCAGACAAAGGAAGCCCTGGTTGCGCGGCGTGATCACTTCAACACAGCCGCGGGAAGCTCGTCGAGAAGCGGCTCTTGATATTGCGGTCTGGCCATACAGAGCAATACGTAACC
>ERZ1370068.8389-contig-7247_pt1 | contig 30457 bp, 46 predicted proteins | sample MGYA00561227_ERZ1370068 | MGnify/ENA primary metagenome ERZ1370068 (study PRJEB38410, sample SAMEA6850437) | metagenome | study: Metagenomic assessment of the ecological functions of the soil: analysis of the soil microbiota associated with the...
GTTGTACTTCGTTCAGTTACGTATTGCTCTGATGGTCCCTGGCGGCGGCTACGTCGCCGTCGAGTACCTCTTCATCCAGTTCGCCGGCTTCACCTTCGGTAAGTCCGTCCTCGGCCTACTCGACGCCTTGGAACGGCTTTCCGGGCAACATCAACTCGAACCTGCTCGGCGGCAACAACACCGACACCGGCGTCAACAACATCCAGTACACCGCCGCAGTTCGGCAACGGCGTGTCGGCCACGCATCGGTCTCGACGATCCGACCGTCTGGGATCGCACCGCCGTCTACAATCTGAGCATCCCTGGCGCGATCGACGCCAACGGCACCGGATCGGCAACGCCTACGCCGGCACGCATGCGCCCGACATCGTCGGCAACATCCGGGTCGATCAGGCCTGGGGTCTGTTCCAGATTTCGGCCGCGGCGCATGAGGTCAGCGGCTCCTACAACACCTCACGCTGCGGTCGCCGTGGCAGGCGTGGCTCCGACCGACCTCTGTCGGAAATCAGCGGCCACCCCGAAACCAAGTGGGGCGGTTCGGTGATGGCGGCGTTGAATATCAAGAACATCCCGACCGGTGCCGGCGACGACATCAAGATCGACGCGACCTATGCCAAGGGCGACACCAAGAACGTGATCGCCACCAGCGGCACCTCGCCGAACTTCGCGATGTTCGGCGGCAGCGGCACGGCGCCTATCAGAGCGTCGGCTTCGGCGCGACCACGGACGGCTGTCTATCTGCCGGTGCAGCTCGGCGGCGACGGTATCGCCAGCTGACCGACAGCCTATGGCGTCCGTGGTGCGTTCAACCACAACTGGGATCCGTACTGGTCGTCCAGCCTGTTCGGCAGCTACTCTGCTGTCCGGTATGACGGCGGCACCACGCAATGTCGGCCTGAACACCACGGCCAAGGGCGCTTATTGCGCCGCTTATCGCCAGCCACGCCGGTCAGGCATTGGTCGGAACGCTGCAGGCAACTTCACCTGCAATCCCGACTTCAACGTCTCGCAGCTCGGCGTGGTCACCCGCTGGACTCCCGTCAAGAACCTGACGTTCTCGGCCGAAGTCATGTGGTTCCACCTCGACCAGAAAATGTCGGGCAGCTCGATCTTCACTGCGACCGCTCCGAAGCCGGTCGCGCGTCTACGAGTTCAAGGACCAGGATACGTTTTGCTGCAGGTTCGCGCACAGCGCAACTTCTAAATGCTGGCGGCAGATGTCCGCCTTCCTGGAATGCACGATGATATCGGAAGTCTCGGAACAGCAGCGCCCGGCTGAACAATGCCGTTCGAATGTGCGGGCTCGCGCGCTATCGCTCGATCTCCTTCTTCGCTGAAGCGCTTCCTTTCTCTTTCGCTTTTTCTTTTGCTCGATGAACCACAACCACGCAAAACCAATGGCGAAGATCACCATCACGATCAAAATGGCGTACTCTATCATCGGAGCTGCCCTGAGCTAATGTTCACCGACCAGGATTGCGGCTCCGTGTCTCACGTCGGCCCTTGATCCACATCAAAAGAGGTTTTTGCTTTTTTGCGTTCTTTTCTACGTAGTTGCGACTGTGTTGGAGAGAACCATGGCGCAAACAACCATTGCCTATTTGGAGCAGCGATACACGGCTCTCGAAAGCGAAATTGCGGATGCTTTGCGTCAGAGTCCGACTGACGATCTGGCGATCGCTGATCTAAAGTACCGCAAGCTGATTATCGCCGACGAGATCCAACATAATCGTCGATTGGTCGAGCGTTTCAGCAAGCTCGGCGCTCAATAGGCACGATCGCCAGAGCAAGCGGCGCTTTCATATGTCGAAGAAGCGCGCCTGCAAAACGCCTGTCGCCAGCCCGCGGGCAATGACGAACTCATCGTCGAGCCAAGCCGGATCCTGTTTTGCGGCGCAAGCTTTTTCCGGATCCCTCGCGCAGGTTCCACGCGCGCCGTCCTCGGGGCGCGTTTGCGTGACCTGGTTCTCACATAACAGATGCCCGCCTGCCGGGCATAGTCTCCCTGTCGACCTCAAGGGGAGATTTCAGCATGCGTAAATTCATTCTGATTGCAGGATTTGTTTTGGCATCCGCCGCCGCGCAGGCTGGGTGATCGGAGCCTTTCGCTCGGAGGCGGCGAGACCTCGACGGTGACCGCTCCGGCAAAGGCAGCAAGAGGGATCGAGAATCGTGGAAGCACCGCCGGCTGCGGAAGCTCCGGAAATACATCGAACGGCCGGCGGCGGTCGAGCCGAAACCCGAGACGAGCAAGACTGAGACGAGCAAACCCGAGACGAGCAACACCGAGAGGGCCAGGCCCAGGGCAGCCAAGATGCAGCGGTATCGCCACTCGGCCCGCGAGTGCCGGACCCGGAAGACCGGTCGGCCCGCAGTGAGGAGCCGCGCTGATGTCGCGGGAGCGCGGGATCAACGCCGCATGCAGCGCTACGGCGATCCGGGCGCGCATCATCCAGCGCACTGCACCGGCATCGGGATCTATTGGTAATTTCTCGGCCAACAGAGAGCGAACGTGGATGGCCGGGACATCTAGCGCGCGAACGACGCGCTTCGCGCTTCTGCCCGGCCTTGACGGTGGCGGGTGAGGAGCGCGACGCCTGACTGGTGCCGCCAATCCTTATTGTGTAACCGTCTGCACCACGCTGTTGATCGGGCGGCTGGCGACGGCCGGCACCTTCGTTCCTTGACCAGCATCGCATCATATTCCGGCAGGGTTTCGAGCTGCTCCTTGGCCTTCATCTGAACGACCTTGTAGCCGCCGGCCTTGAGGCGGCGCAGCAGCGCCGGCAAGGCTACCGCCGTGTGCTTCTGCAGATCGTGCATCAGGATGATGCCCTTGCCCTGCTTGTCGAGCTTGGTCATGACGTTCTGATGACCTGCGTCGGGACCTGCGGACCTTGAAATCGATGGAATCGACGTCGCAGGAGAACATCGCGATGTTTCGCGTGGCGAGATAGCCCAAAGCCGTGCTGGGTATGGGCGAGCGCGGGAAACCGGAAGAACGGCGACGGGCGCTGCGCCCAGCGCCATCTTCACGCGCGCTGAAACCCTTCTCGATCTCCTCCCTGGCCTGCTGCTCGGTCAGCTTCTTGCTGTCAAGATTGGCGTGCGACCAGGTATGGCGAACCGATGGTGTGGCCGGCGGCGGCGACCTGGCTGAGGAATTTCGCGGATGATAGGTCGCGTGCTTGCCGATCGGGAAGAACACCGCCTTGGTGCATTCATCCGCCAGCGCCTTTGAGCACGGCGGGCGTGGTCCGGCCATGGGCCGTCGTCGAAGGTCAGCACGACCTCCTTGTCGGTCAGGAAATCGAACTGCTTGTATTGCAGGAGCCGAAACCGGTCCGCCCGTGGTGTCGATCACGACCGGTGCGGCTGACGCCCAGTCCATCGGATCTGGCGCAGGCCGATCTCCGCCGACAGCTGCGGGCAGGCGGCGCTGGCGCGGAAGCCGGCTTTCGACAGCGAAGCCGTGATCTCGACGTCATCCCTGGGCGAGGGCTTCGGCGGCCGGCTGCCGGCAGCGGCTCGGCCGTGCGGGCGGCGACAGTTTGAGGGGCGGCCGCGTCGGCGTGCGGCGAGAGGCCCAGAACCAAACTCCGGCGATCACTACCGCCGTCACCAACACTGGCCAGCATCAGGCCCAACGCATTACGCATCGCTACTCTTTCCAAATACGCGGGGTACACACACGCAACGGCGCATTATTGCGAACAATGTCTTAACGCCTCCCCAACACGGGCCCGGTTAGGTGAAGAAAATTAGGTCTTAAACGCGGCCTATAGCCGAGTGACGTCAGTCACAGTCAGCGCTCCGCGGATCGGCGCATGTTCCGTCCATCAGCAACGGGGCTCGCTTTGCCGAGCCAACAGGAGCCGAAAATGACCCCACACTGTTCGCCAATACCGTTCGCAAGGTCAGTTTAGCGCTGGCCTTGACCGCCTCGTTCTGCGCCGTCTCGTCGACCGCGAGCTTCGCCTTCAGCGCTGAAGCGCAGCAGCAGTGCACTGGCGACGCATTCCGCCTCTGCAGTTCGGAAATTCCAAATATCCCGGAAGATCACGTCCTGCATGATCAAGCATCGCGCCGACCTCAGCACCGGCTGCCGCGCGCGTGATGGATCGCGAGCTCGCGGCCCAGAAGTCCGGCAAGCTCGCCGCGCAGTAAGCGGCTGGCCTTCGCTCCGGAAGCGCTTGCGTCGATGCGACGCAGGCGCTTTCCGTTTTCGCCGCGTTCACAGGGCGACGGTCAGGCGATTTCACCTGCCACAAATGCGTTGCGGCCCGGACTTCGGGGCGTCGGGATTGCTGTTTTGACGCGTTTTCTTGACGCGAACCGGTGTCCACTTCGCTTGAAAACGCTATATAACCCGCCCATTGCGTTCTCCGGGCACCAAGGCATAGCAAATGAGCAGAGTTCTTTCGTCATTCCCTGGTTCTGATGGCCTCCAGCGCGTCGGCGCAGCAGAGGGTGGACAGGACGCCTGCTCGCGGGACGTCCAGCGATTCTGCCGGGCGCAGATGGACCCGGCGACCAGATCATTCTGGCCTGCCTGAAGCAGAACCGTGCGCGCATCAGCAAGGCCCGCCAGCAGATGCTGGCCAGCCACAGGCAGTAGAAGGCTGGAGCAATACCGGTTCTGATCAGATCAGAACCGAAGCGCCGCAGATTCTTGTTTGACGCGTTTTCTACCGCAGAAAGTCGACGCAATCACCAAACCTGATTGCTACGCAGAATCGATATGCACTTCGCTCCGAAAACGCTCTATGCCGTAAAGATAATAATTCGGCAGCCACAGCGTCATGCCCGGCCAGAGGTACATGATGCACCATGCAGAGGATGACGATCAGCATGTAGGGCATCATGCCGGCGAAGATCTGGTTGAGCGTGACGTGCTTCGGCGCCACGCCCTTCAGATAGAACGCCGACATCGCCACCGGCGGCGACAGGAACGCCGCCTGCAGGTTCACGAACACCAGCGTGCCCCACAGGATCGGGTCGATGCTGAAGTGCTTCAGCAGCGGCAGGAAGATCGGCACGAAGATCACGATGATCTCGGTCCATTCCAGCGGCCAGCCGAGCACGAAGATGATCGCCTGCGACAGGATCATGAACTGCACCGGCGTCATGTTGAGCGACAGCACCCAGCTGCTCGACCAGCGCCTGGCCGCCGAGGATCGCGAACACCGCCGAGAACAGCGCCGAGCCGACGAACAGCCAGCACACCATCGCGGTGGTCTTGGCGGTGAGGAACACCGCCTCCTTGGTGCGCTTCCAGTCGAGCGTGCGCGCCTGGAAGGCCAGCAGGAACGCGCCGGCGGCGCCGACCGCGGCCGATTCGGTCGCCGTCGTGATGCCGAACAGGATCACGGCCAGCACGACCACGGTGAGGATGCCGAGCGGCATCACCGAGGAGATCAGCAGCCGCAGCACCTCGAACTGCTCGGCCTCCATGATCCAGTAGTAATAGAGCAGCAGCAGGCCGAAGATGCCGGCGACGATAAGCGCAGAAGTAGGTATAGAACTCCGGCGGCGGTCCGGCCTCCGGCAGGCGCGGCCTCGCCTGCTCGCGCAGCTCGGCGCTGCCCATCTGCTGCAGCGCTTCCGGCTCGCTCGCTGGTCGCGGCTGCGACCGACTCTGCGCCGCCGCCGAGCTCCTCCAGCTTTTCTTCCGCCGGCTGCGACGCGGCGCCGGCGCCCAGCGGCTGCGGCGCGTCGTCGACCTTCTGCTGCGTCGATGCCGGCGGCCGGCGGCTGGACGTCCGCCTGCTGGTGGATCACGACGTACCACCACGCCGCCCACAGCGTCGCCAGCGTCAGCACCAGCGGCACCAGCGCGAAGCCGAGATTCTTCAGCAGCATCGCGTAGCCGATGCGCGCGCCGTCGGCGCTCGATCTTCATGGCCTTGCGCCGGCGCCAGCAGCGCCGCAAACAGCGCCGGCAGCATCTTGCGCGAATAGGCCTGCTGCAGCTCGGCGACCCATGGCCGGACCGGAACGCGGGTCTCGCTCTCCGGAAGTTTCGGCGCGATCTTCGGATTGATCAGCGCCCAGCCGATGATGTAGACGAGGTAGAGGAACGGCGAGGAAGAAGCCCGGAAACATCGCCGCCGCATAGAGCTTCACCACCGACTGCCCGGCGACCGCGGCGTAGACGATGATCATCACCGAGGGCGGGATCAGGATGCCGAGCGTGCCGCCGGCGGTGATGACGCCGGAGGCGAGCTTGCACGTCGTAGCCGGCCTTCAGCATCGGGTTGAAGGCGATCACGCCCATCAGCACCACCACCGCGCCGACCAGGCCGCTGGCGATGCCCCAGAAGGTGCAGACGATCAGCGTCGCGACCGCGAGCGAGGCCGGCACGCGGCGGAACGCGAGCTGGATCGATATAGAACATCTTGTCGACCAGCGCGCCGCGCTCCATCACGTAGCCCATCAGCACGAACAGCGGGATCGAGATCAGGACGTCGTTGGTCATCGCGCCGTAGGTGCGCTGGACCATCAGGTCGAAGACGTGGTTGTCGGCCCAGGCCTCGCGCCGGGTCGTAGAACGCGATGAAGCCGAAGAACATGCCGAGGCCCATCAGCGTGAAGGCGGTCGGGAAGCCCATCATGATCACGACCACGATGAGCGCCGAGCATCAGCAAGCCCGAGTGCCGGATCGCTCATCGTCTGCAGGTCTCCGCCCATGCCGCGCTGGCGCGCGCTCTCGTCGATCTCGTGCGCGCGCTCGATCGCGACCTTGCGCGATTCCTCGTCGACGTATTCGCTGTGCGCCAGCTGCTCCTCGACCACGTCGATCTCGCTGACGTCCTTCAGCCGGCTCGGCCAGTCGCCGGTCTTGCAGGCAGACGACGCAGCGCACGATCTCGGCGACGCCCTGCAGCAGCACCAGCGCGCCGGCGATCGGGATCATCGATCTTGAAGTGATAGACCGGCGGACCGTCGGCGGTGACGTTGGAGTGCTCGTTGATGCGCCAGGAGTCGGCGGCGTAGTCGCAGCCCGCGTAGACCAGCGCCGCGATGCCGGGCAGGAAGAAGACGATAGTAGAGCACGAGGTCGAGCGCGGCCTGCGTGCGCGGCCGCATCGAGCTGTAGAGGAAGTCGCCGCGGACATGGGCGTTCTGCGCCAGCGTGTAGGCGCCGCACGATCATGAACAGCGTGCCGTACAGCATGTTGTCGAGGCGTCGAAGATCCACGCCGTCGGCATGTTCAGGATGTAGCGCTTGAACACCTCGACGCAGACCAGCGGTCATCAGCCCGATGATCAGCCACGCCGCGGCCTTGCCGATCCAGGTGCTGATGCCGTCGATCGTGTGCAGAAAACGCTGCGACGTTCATGGAGTCGGCCGCCGCTCGAGGAGGTCGTCGGAACAGTGTACGACAATAGCAAAGCACCATCCGGGATGGCTATCCCGGATGATGCATTGCCCGCGCGATTATCGCTGTCAGGTCTTCTTCTTGGCGTTCGGGCCCGAAGTAGTGGTTGTAGCGCCATGCGTGCGGCTCACCACCGTGTCCTGCTCCCACTGCGTCGCCCGCTTGGCGAACGCCAGCTGCGATCTCGACGATTTCCTTGAACAGCGGGTTGTCCGCCGACTTCTTCTTCGACGACCTGGTCGTAGATCTCGAGCTGCTTCTGCAGGATCGAGTCCGGCGTCTTGTAGAACTTGACCTTGTCCTTGGTCTGCAGCTCGACGTAGTCCTTGCGAATAGCGGTCGATCGCCTTCCACGACATGTCCTGCCGACGCCGCCTCGACCGCGTTGGCGATGATCGCCTTCATCTTGTCGGGCAGCGCGTCGTACTTGGTCTTGTTGAACATGATCTCGAACTGCTCGGCGTTCTGGTGGTAGCTCTGCAGCATGCAGACCTTGGAAACGTCGGCGAAGCCGAGGATGCGATCCGACGACGCGTTGTTGAACTCGGCCGCGTCGAGCAGGCCGCGGTCCATCGCCGAGACGATCTCGCCGCCCGGCAGCGCGTTGACCGCGGCGCCCATGCCGGTGAACACGTCGATCGAGATGCCGACGGTGCGGAACTTGAGGCCCTTGAAGTCCTCCGCCTTGGTGATCGGCTTCTTGAACCAGCCGAGCGGCTGGGTCGGCATCGGCCCGTACGGGAACGACACGACGTTGGCGCCGATCGAGGCGTAGAGCTTGTCGAGCAGCTCCTTGCCGCCGCCGTACTTGTGCCAGGCGAGCAGCATGTTGGCGTCCATCGCATAGCCCGGGCCCGAGCCCCACAGCGCCAGCGCGTTCTGCTTGCCGTAGTGATAGACCAGCACGCCGTGGCCGCCGTCGAGCGTGCCCTTCGACACCGCGTCGAGCAGGCCGAACGCCGGCACCACGGCGCCGGCGGGCAGCACCTCGATCTTGAGGTCGCCGCCGGTCATGTCGTTGACCTTCTTGGCGTAGTCGAGCGCGTATTCGTGGAAGATGTCCTTCGACGGCCAGGTGCTCTGCCAGCGCATGCTGACCGGGCCCTGCGCGCTCGCAATGTTCGGCGCGGCGACGGTGGCTGCGGCGCCCGCGGCGCCGCTTTAGGAAGTTGCGACGGCTCGAAGTCTCGCCCTTGGTTGGTTTCGGTCATGAATATCCTCCCGGTTGAACCGGTCCTTGTTGGCCGGCCGTGATTGATTGGCCGGAACTCTAGAGGCCGGGGCCGAGCTTTGGCAGGATACGTTATACCAATGCGGCGTTAAGCTGCGGCCCTGTCGTGGGCGGCGACCCATGCGCCGGCGCGGCTGCCGGGCCGCCTTATTGGTTAACGGCGCCCGGGGCGCATCGAGCCTCAGTCAGGTGCTGCTGCCCGCGGCCGTTGCGACCACCGGCAGCACCTCGTTGGCAGCGCGGTCGGGCGTGTCTTCCTTCCAGCGCACCGATCCGAACGGCCGCTCCAGCATGCGGCGGACGCGTATCGGCTCGGGGCCGAGATGAAAATCGATCGCGCGCTGATGCAGCGCGCGCTCGGACTGGGTCGAGCGGTTGCGCTGGCGCAGATAGTCGAGCCAGGTCGGGCAGTGATAGCGCTCGGTCCACAATTCGGGATCGGCGATGTCGCGCGCGATCGACCAGCCATAGGCGCCGTTGCGCTGGCGGCTGAGCTGCACTTCCTGCATCACATTGTGGAAGGCGCGGGCGTTGTCCTGATCGACGCGATATTCGATCTCGACCACCAGCGGCCCGCTGCGCCCGGTCAGCGACAGCCGCACCTCGGGATCGGCGAGCACCTCGGCGCGTCCTCGTTGCGGGCGCCGACCGGCGGCATGCGCAGCCACAGGCCGAGCAGCGGCGACAGCGAACATCAGGCCGGCGGAAACCAGCAGCGCGATCTCCACGCCGGCGATGTCGGTGAGATGTCCCCAGCCCCAGCTTCCGATCGCGATGCCGCCGGCGATCGAGGCCTGGAATGCCGCCAGCGAGCGGCCCGCGACCCAGCGCGGCGCCGAGAGCTGCACGCCGATATTGAACAGCGCGACCGCCAGCATCCACACCGCGCCCGCAAGCACCAGCGCGGCCGCGGTCAGCACCGGCTGCTCGGCTCAGCGCCGACCGCCGCGATGGCGCCGGCCATGCGACAGCGTGCAGGCGCGCACCGCGGCCTCGCCGCTCATTCGCTTGCGCACCTCGCCGATGTTCAGCGCGCCGATCACCGCGCCCATGCCGAACGCGCCGAGCATGATGCCGTAGGTCTGCGCGCCGCCATGCAGCAGGTCGCGCGCGACCAGCGGCATCAGCGCCGACACCGAGCCGCCGATGATGCCGGTCACCAGCGTGCGCGTCAGCACGATGCGTGATCGACGGCGAGTTGGCGATGTAGCGCACGCCCGGAGACCATGGCGCGGTTGAGCCGCTCGCGCGGCAGCCGCGACGGCTCGCTGATGCGGCGCCACAGAAACAGCACGACCAGCAGCGGCAGATAGAGCACGGCATTGACGGCGAAGGCCGCGACCGCGCCGGCGGTGGCGACGACGATGCCGCCGATCGCGGGACCAAAGCTGCGCGCGATGTTGTAGCTGATGCCGTTGAGCGCCACCGCGGCCGGCAGCGTTTCCGCCGGCACCTGCTCGCTGACCGAGGATTGCCAGGCCGGTCCGAACAGCGCCATGCCGCTGCCGACGACGAAGCAGAACGCCAGCAGGATGTTCGGCGTGACCAGGTTGAGCCACGCCAGCACGGTCAGCGCGGTGGCGCCGGCAAGCGCGATCGACAGCGAGACCAGCGCCACGATGCGGCGGTCGTGCATGTCGGCGATGGCGCCGGCCGGCATCGAGATCAGCATGATCGGCAGCATCAGCGCGGTCTGCACCAGCGCGACCTTGTCGGCGGACGACGTCATCTGCGTCATCGCCCAGGCGGCGCCGACGCCCTGGATCAGCAGGCCGAGATTGGACAACAGGCTCGCCAGCCAGATGCGCCGGAACACCGCATGCCGCAGCGGCGCCGCGATGCTGTCGGCGGCAAAGGCTGACCGTTTCGGCGGTTCGGTCATATCGGTTCCGTTGGCCTGTCTGTCGCCGGCTCTTGATTCCCTGCTGAGCTCAGACTGATGCCTGCGAAAGTCCTGCCCTGTCCAGTCGTTAGGCCGCTATTTGCGATGCCTGCAGCACAGCTAAGGTACTGAAAACAACGAGGAGGTCACAAAATGAGCCTGTCGCGGCGGACGATCCTGAAGGGTGCCGGAGCGCTGCCTTTGCTGGCCGGCCATTTCGGCTTTTCGGCCTTGGCGCAGACAGCGTCCGCGCCGCCGGGGCCGCGGGCATCCCGCCGGTCCTGTTCGTGCATGGCAATGGCGACCATGCGGCGCTGTGGATCACGACGCTGTGGCGGATGGAGATCGAACGGCGTGCCGCGCGACCGGATGCTCGCGCATCAATTTCACCGATCCGCTGGCGCGCACCGACGACACGGTCGAGCAGCCGAACCGTTCCTCGACCGAAGCACCAGCGCCGCGAACTTGCCGACGCCGTCGAGGAACTGAAGCGCCGCACCGGCGTCGCGCGCGTGGCGCTGGTCGGCAGTTCGCGCGGCGGCAATTCGATCCGCAATCTACATCAAGAATGGCGGCGGCGCCGATATCAGCCACGCCGTGCTGTGCGGCGTTCCCAACCACGGCGTCTATCGATTGGGACGACAATCTCGGGCAACGAGTTCAACGGCCGCGGCCCGTTCCTGCGCGGCTCGAACGAAGGCGAGAGCGAGGTGACGCCGGGCACCGCGTTCCTCACGCTTGCGCAGCGACGGCATCGACAAATATGCGCAGGCCGACGGCCGCTTCGTCGGCAAGCCGGGCACGCCGACCGGCATCACCGCCGAAGGCCCGGCGCTGAAGGGCGCGACCAATCTCGTGCTCGGCGCGCTCGATCATCGCGAGACCGCGTTTCATCCGCGCGCGTTCCGCGAGATCTATAAATTCATCGCCGGCCGCGAGCCGTCGCGCATCGACGATCGTGCCGGAAGCGGAGGTCAAACTGAGCGGGCTCGTGACGGGCACGCCGGGCGGCGTGTCAGACCAACCGCCCGGTCGCCGGCGCGTCGGTCGAAATCTATCGCGTCTCGCCCGAGACCGGCGAGCGGCTGGGCGGTGCCGATGCACAGTCTCGCAGACCGGCGCCGACGGCCGCTGGGGTCCGGCGCAGGTCGATCCGATCCTGGTATCTGGAAATCGTGCTGACATCGGCCGGCTCGCCTGACCACGCATTTCTATCGCTCGCCGTTTCCGCGCTCCTCCGACATCGTGCATCTGCGCGCCGCGCGCCCGCTGGGCCGCAGCGGATGCCGGTGCCGGCGCGGTCGTCCTGATGTCGCGTCCGCGGGGCTATTTCGGACTGCCGCGCGATGTCGTGCTGATCGACGGCAAGGAGCCCGCGGATGTGAAGCCGGGCGTGCCGACCGATCCGGTCGCCACGCTTGCGGCTTCCGGCCGCCGAGGCTGGCCGGCCGGTGGTGGCGATGTTCAACCAGGAGCGGATCGTGGCGCGCGCCTGGCCGGCGGCCGGAGAACCGGATTGCGGTGGCCGAGCTGACCTATTAGCTCTTTTCAAGCCGCCCGGGCGCCTTGCATGGCGCCGGGATCGAGCGACATCAGATATGGGCGCAGGACACGAGGCGGAAACGAGGTCGCATGAGCATTGCCGAAGCCTATGACGCGCCGGCCGCCCGCCAGCCGCTGGTGCCGCCGAGCCCGCCGCGCGCGCCCGACGGCATGACCGCGTTCGGAAGGATGCTGGCGATGCGGGTCAGCCCGATCGGGACCTGGGGGCAGCGCGCCTACGAGGAAGACATCATCCAGGGCCGCTTCGTCGGCCGCAGCAGTTTCATCCTCAACACGCCGGATGCGATCCGGCATGTGCTGGTCGACAATTACGAGAACTATACGCGCACGCCGGCCGGCCTTCGCGTGCTGCGCCCGATGCTCGGCGAAGGCCTGTTGATCGCCGAGGGCCGCGCCTGGAAGCATCAGCGCCGGACGCTGGCGCCGGCCTTCACGCCGCGCGCGGTGTCGGCGCTCGTGCCGCACATGATCGCGGCGACCGACGAGACGGTCGCAAAACTGAGAGCGCGCGAGCAACGCGCCGGTCGATCTGCGCGAGGCGATGCAGCGGATGACGCTCGAGATCGCCGGCCGCACGATGTTTTCGTTCGGGATGGATCGCCAAGGTGCCGCATTGCGCGACTTCGTCATGGAATATGGCGAGCGGCTGGCGCGGCCGCATTTTCTCGATCTGCTGTTGCCGCTTGGGCTGGCCGAGCCCGCAGGATTTTGCCCGCGCCCGTTTCCGCAAGCGCTGGACCGCCTTCGTCGGCCATGCTGATGGCCGAGCGTCGCGCTGCCGGCAAGAACGAGAACGCGCCGCCGCGCGATCTGTTCGACCTGATGGGCGAAGCGCGCGATCCCGAGACCGGCAGCCGCGTTCAGCGACGAGCAGCTCGGCGATCGAGGTCGCGACCATGATCCTCGCCGGCCACGAGACGACAGCGACCGCGCTGTTCTGGGCGCTCTATCTTCTGGCGCTCGATCCCGACACGCAGGAAGCAACTCGCCGCTGAAGTGCGAGACGTGAACGCGAGCGGCGCGATCGAGATCGAACGGCTGAAATTCACCCGCGCCGTGATCGACGAGACCATGCGGCTCTATCCGCCGGCCTTCCTGATCGCGCGCGCCGCGGCTGGTCCGGACACCATTGCCGGCCTTCCGGTGAAGAAGCATGACGTCATCCTGATCGCGCCGTGGCTGTTGCACCGGCACGAAAAGCTGTGGCGCGATCCGAACGCCGTTCATGCCGTCACGCTTCATGACGCGGAACGCCGCCGGATCGTTTTGCCTACCTGCCGTTCGGCGTCGGTGCGCGGGTCTGCATCGGCGCGCATTTCGCGCTGGTCGAGGCAACGCTGGCGCTGGCCAGGCTGATCGGCGCGTTCCGGGTGGCGCTGGTCGACAAGGAGCCGGTGATGCCGATCGGCGTGGTGACGACGCAGCCCGATCGCTCGCCGATGTTTGCGATTACGCCCCGGTAGCCAGACCTTGCGTTGACGCTCCGGCGATCTCATCTAAGGTTCCGCCATGAGCGATATCCAGGCCCAGTTTTCAGTGCTGAGGCAGACCACGGATCCCGCGGTCGCCGACGCGATCCTGCAGCTGATCGAGGACGGGCGAGGACGCCGAGCTCAATCGCGTCAACGTTCTGGATTTTCGAAGCGCGACGGGGCTCGACGAGGAACGGGTGATTTCCGGCTTCCTGCATGCCTCCGCGGCTCGGCTTGTTCGAGCTGACCTGGAACGTGCTGTGCCCGGGCTGCGGCGGCGTGCTCGATGCCCACTCGACGCTGAAATCGCTGCGCCACGACGATTATCATTGCGGCCTGTGCGCCTGCGGCTACGAGGCCTCCGTCGACGAACAGGTCGAGGTCGCCTTCACCGTCAGCCCGCGCGTCCGGCGCATCGCCGCGCATGATCCGCAACACGCTGCCGATCTGGGAGTATTTCAAGCAGATCTTCTGGAGTTCCGGCGTCGATTTCGACGAGGAATCGCTTCGACCAGCTTACCGATGAGGTCGTGCTCGACGCGCTGGAACTGCCGGCCGGCGAGAAGGCGGTGATGTCGCTGCAATTGCCGGCGCAATTCATCATCGTGTTCGAGCCGGTGACGCATTCGGCGCAGTTCATCGACGTGCAGGGCGAGCCGACCAAGGAGCGCCAGCAGCTGTCGCTGATGTACAACAAGTCTGCATGCGCCGACCGGGACCACTGACGATGCGGCCCGGACCGTTGCGGCTGTCGCTCGACAACCAGGCCGGCGTGCGGGTGCTGCCGTCGGTCTTCATCGCCGCCGAAGCGCTGCATCAACTGATCGGCAAGCGCAAGCCGTTCCTCACCGCCAAGCGGATGCTGACCAACCAGACCTTCCGCGACGTCTACAAGGCCGACAATCTCAACGTCGACCAGCGGCTGAAGATCACCTCGCTGACCTTCCTGTTCACCGATCTCAAGGGCTCGACCGCGCTCTATGAGAGGGTCGGCGACCTCGCCGCCTTCGATCTGGTGCGCGCGCATTTCCATGCGCTGCTGGAAATCATCGCTTCCGAAGCGCGGCGCGGTGGTGAAGACGATCGGCGATGCCGTGATGGCGACCTTCATCAGCCCGGAACATGCGCTCGCCGCCGGCTTGCGGATGCGCGCGGCGATGACGGCGCTCAACGCCGAGCGCGGCAAGGAGGATCTGGTGGTCAAGATCGGCATCCACGAAGGCCCGTGCCTGGCGGTGATGCTGAACGAGCGGCAGGATTATTTCGGCCAGACCGTCAATATCGCCGCCCGCGTGCAGAGCCTGTCGACCTCGCAGGAGATCCACATCACCGCGCCCGGTGATCGATTCGCCGGCGGTCGCCAACGATCCTGGAGAAGGCGGCGATCAGGCCGATCCAGAAGGAAGCCGCGCTGCGCGGCATCGCCGACAAGATGGTGGTGTACGAGATACCTGTAAGCCGGTCGTTGCACTAGACGCATGCGGACGCCCGGACTGCTGGAGGTCAATGCAGCCGAGCTACTCGATCGCGATCTCGCCGGCATGCCGAGTTCCGCATGCGTCTTGCCATCGCTCGTTTCGATGTCGCAGCGCAGATCGCTGGCACGGCCGGCCGCGATCGGCACCAGCCACCACTCGGCGGATTGTCCCGGATAGACCTCGATCTCGCGGATCGCGCCCTTGAATTCCGCGAGCGTCACGGGCTTGCCGTCCTGCTGCTGCGTCACCTGCACCTTGCGCGTGAACACCATCTGCGAGAACGCATGCGAGGTGAAGTAGTGCGGATCGCCGCTCGCGTTGCGCAGGATCAGCTTGTAGAGCTTGCCGGTTTCGAACTCGCAGCTGCTTCGGCGCGAATTCGTGTTTGCCGGGCGAGCCGAGATCGACCGTCATCTCGATCGGCGTCTGCCGGACAGATCGCCTGCCGCAAGCGCAGCCCCAGAAACAATCCCAGCATACGGCGGCACCAAGCGCGAAGCGGAATGAGGTCATGGTCGTCTTCCTGAGAAATCTCTCGTCGAAAACAAGGAGTTCACCTCTAATGCAAATGAGAATGAATTGCAATTACGTATCGCCGCTGCCTGCGGCGGAAACGCGCGGTCGGCTCTCGGTCCAGAGGCCATGCTTTCCGGGATAGCGATCGGGTTGCGGGCCTGAGCGCATGGTCGGCTCGCCCGGCACCTAATCGACCTGCCGGCGCAGTCGTGCGACCGCTGCGGTGCATCGCTTAATTTCGAGCCAGATGCTTGCGTCACGTTGCAACGTGACGTAGATTTAATCTCGCCCGCGTGCCGTCAAGCGCATCGTCAGCCCACGGCGCGGATTGCGATTGTCAAATTTCCAACCCATATTCCGACCAACAGTTTCCCGATTTCTTGCAAGGTAGATCGATGCTCGACGGACTGCGCCAATTCATTGCCGACATCGTTGCGTCCGAGCGCGGATCCGGATCGGTCGTTCGACGATACCGGCTATCGTCTGGCCGCGACCGCGCTGCTGGTTCATGTCGTCTCGCTCGACGGCGAGCCGAGCGCGATCGAGAAGCGCAAATTGCACAGCCTGATCGAAAGCCGCTTCAAGCTCGATCCCGGCACGGCGGATCAGACTGATCGCCTCCGGCGACGCGGGTCGAAGGCGAGGCGGTCGATCTCTATCATTTCACCAGCGTCATCATGCGCTCGGTCAGACGAGGAAGGCCGGCTCCGCATCGTCGAGATGATGTGGGAACTGGTCTACGCCGACGGCCAGGTCAGCGAGTTCGAGGACAATGTGGTCTGGCGTGCGGCGGACCTGCTGGGCATTTCGTCGCGCGACCGGCATCGATCTCAAGCACCGCGTGGCCGAGCAGCAGGCGGGCTCGCCCAAGGGCGCCTCGAATACCGCCGACGCGGCGATGTGACACGCCGGTAGCCGTGCCTTCGCGGCATGGCGACGCGATCCTCCAGATGACGAAACTTTAATGTGTGGCGGCGAATCGCCGCGTGCGTCGCGATAAGGCCTCGAAATGTTGCAATTTCATTTCGTCGGGCGGGGTTACTTTGCATGCAGGCATATGCTTGCGGATGGCTTGCGTCGCACGCGCAAGCCTATGCTCTGGTCCCGGCCGTTCGCGGCTAATCTTCTGCAATTGATTCAAGAGCATTCCAATCGTGACCGAGCGTGTGACGCTGATTACCGGTGCATCGGCGGGCATAGGCACCGAGCTGGCGCGCGTTTTTGCCTCAAAGGGTCATCGCGCTGGCGCTGGTGGCGCGCCGCGCCGATCGCCTGACGGCGCTGGCTGGCGAAATCACCGCCAGCCGGCGGCGCGGCGCCGATCGTCATTCGCCTGCGATCTCGAGCAGCCCGATGCCGGCGACAGGATTGCCGAGGCCCTGGCCGCTGCCGGCGTCGAAGTCGAATACGTCGTCAACAATGCCGGCTTTGGCGTGTTCGGCAGGGCGATCCAGCGGGATCGCGCCGAGCAGCTCGACATGATCGCGGTCAACATCCGCGCGCTGACCGACCTGTCGCTGCGGTTCTCCGATCCAGCTGATCCAGCAACCGCGGCGGCCTCCTCAATGTCGGCTCGATCGCCGGCTTCCTGCCGGGCCGGGAATGGCGGTCTATTACGCCTCCAAGGCCTATGTGCTGTCGTTCACCGAGGCGATGCGCGCCGGAACTGGCGCCGCATGGCGTGCGCGTGACCGTGGTCTGTCCCGGGCCCGGTGCCGTCGGAATTTCAGGCGCGCGCCGGATTTTGCGCCGGATTTGATTCCGCCGTCCTCAATGTCTTGCCGGCCGAGGATGTCGCGCGAGCAGGCCTATCGCGGACTGATGGCCAACAAGCGCGCAGTGCTGCCCGGCCTCGGCATCAAGATGGTGCCGTTCCTGCTGCGGCTGTTTCCGCGCTCGTTCATCCTGGCGGCGGTCGGCCGGCTTCAGCTGCGCCAGCGCTGAAAAACGCCGGTTTTCGCCAGACGTTCGCGCCGCGATGCGGCGACACATCTGGCCCGCGATTTGCTTGCTAGCCTTCTGCGAGCGTGATCGAACTCACGCGAAATTAAGACTCACTTAGGTATGGTTCCGGCTCGAGTGACGCCTAGCAGCAACGTCGATGTCGTTCCGGTCGAGCAAAACTGGCGACAACATCCTGCCCTTTCCCGGTGCAGAGCGGGCTGGCCGCCGTGCCGCCGCATACGGCGTCCGCTGCTGCCGGTCCTGATCGTCCTGCACCAGGAAACGCTCGACACCCGGCCGGGTCGGCAATGCGCTGCGCGCGCTCGGTCATCACCTCGACATCCGCCGGCCCGCGGTTCGGCGATGCCGCTGCCGGAAACGCTGGATGAGCATGCCGGCGCGGTCATTTTCGGCGGCCCGATGAGCGCCAACGATCCGCGACGATTATGTTCGCCGCGAGATCGACTGGATCGAAGTTCCCCTGCGCGAGCAGCGGCCGTTTCTGGGCATTTGCCTGGGCGCCCAGATGCTCGCCAAGCAACTCGGCGCACAGGTCGCGCCGCATCCGCGAAGGCCGCGCGGAGATCGGCTATTACCCGATCCGCCCGACCGCCGCCGGCCACGCGCTCTGCCCGGACTGGCCGGAGCGCGTCTATCACTGGCATCGCGAGGGTTCGAACTGCCCGTCGGCGCCGAACTGCTGGCCGAGGGCGACGACTTTCCGGTGCAGGCGTTTCAGCACGGGCACGCCTTCGGCTTCCAGTTTCATCCCGACGTGACCTACGCGATGATGCATCGCTGGACCACGCGCGGGCTGCGAGCGCATGGACTCGCCGGGCGCGCATCCGCGCGCATCAGCACTTCGCCGGCCGCGCGGTGCATGACGTGACCGAGCGCGCGTGGCTGAAGAATTTCATCGACGGCTGGCTCGCGCGCATGCCGCGTGTCGGTCATGTCGGAAGCCGCGGAATAGCCGCCGCGCGGAATTTCGCGGTCGCGTGTTCGAACATCTGGTCGGAAAACAGTTACCGACTGTGATCAGTGTCGTTCGCGAACGATCTTTCGCAGTTTGTCAGATGTGATAGGGTCGCTGCCACAAGCCAGTAACGACAATGGCTAACGGGAGGCGAGCATGCGCGCCGAACCTATCAGCATATTCTCTACGAGGTGAGCGACAAGATCGCGACCATCACGCTCAACCGGCCGGACCGCATGAATGCGTGGACGCGCGATCATGGAGCGCGACGTGCGCCACGCCATGGAGGCAGCCGCCGCCGACGACAATGTCCGCGTCATCGTGCTGACCGGCGCCGGACGCGCGTTCTGCGCCGGCGCCGACATGGAGGCGCTGCAAGGGCATCGATCCCAACGAGATCAGGCGCGGCGAGAACATGCCGCCGTTCGACATGAACCGCCGGCCGGACTGGCAGACGCGCTACGCCTATTATCCGGCGATCCCGAAACCGGTGATCGGCATGCTGAACGGCGCCACCGCCGGCATCGGCCTGGTGCACGCGCTCTATTGCGACCTGCGCTTTGCCGCCGACAACACCGTGTTCACCACCGCGTTCTGCGCGCCGCGGGCTGATCGCCGAGCACGGCATCAGCTGGATGCTGCCGCGCATCGTCGGCCACGCCAACGCGCTCGATCTGCTGATGTCCGCGCGCGCGGGTCTCGAGCGACGAGGCGCTGCGCATCGGGCTGGTCAACCGGCTCTATCCGCCGGACCAGTTGCGCGAGCAGACCTATGCCTATGCGCGCGATCTCGCCGATTTCGTCTCGCCGAGCGCGATGTCGGTGATCAAGCGGCCAGCTCTACGACGTGCCGTTCCAGACGCTGGCGGAAGCCACCATCGACGCCAACCGCGAGATGCAGATCGCGCTGCAAGGGCAGCGATTTCAGAGAGGGCGTGGCGAGCTTTATGGAGAAGCGGCCGCCGCGGTTTACGGGGAAGTGAGGGGAGAGGCTGAGTTGGGCTTGCTGACCAGCCCGCCGTCGCCCTTCGGGCTATGGCGAGGCAGCCTTCGCTCGCTTCGCTACGATAGACTTCCGGGCTTGCCCAGCCGAAGCTCGCGAAGCGAGCGAAGGCTGGTGGAGCCAGGCGGGATCGAACCGCCGACCTCGTCATTGCGAACGACGCGCTCTCCCAGCTGAGCTATGGCCCCGTCGCGACCGCCTCAGTGGAACTGAATGCGGCCGACAATCGGCGCCATTTACCGTCCGCGCCTAAGGCCAAGTCAAGAACGGTGAAAGCGACGGTTTTCGGCGCATTTGGCCGGGAACTTCCCTTGTTTGCGCGGGGTGAACCGATATCTAGCAGGTCATCCCACCCCGCGAGCTCCCCCACCATGCGCGCCGTCCTCGACATCATTCTCATCGTCCTCGACCTCTACGTCTGGCTTCTGATCGCTTCCGCCATCCTGTCCTGGCTGATCGCCTTCAATGTCGTGAATACGCGCAACCAGTTCGTCGCGGCGGTGGCCGAGTTCCTGTACCGGATCACCGAGCCGGTGCTGGCGCCGATCCGCCGGTTCATGCCCAGTCTCGGCGGGCTCGACATCTCGCCGATCATCGTGATCCTGATCATCATGTTCATCCAGCGGGTGATCACCTATTACATCTATCCCAACGTCATTCTGATCGCGGCGCTGGCGCTGACGGATGCGCTGATGGATCCCTGGCGCTATTCCACCGCAGGCATCAGCGTCGCCTTGCGGGTGACGCCGCGCGGCGGCCGCGACGACATCGACGGGATCGAGACGCTCGCCAACGGCCGTCAGCGTGGTCAAGGTCCGCGTCCGCGCCATCGCCGACGGCGGCGAGGCCAACCGCGCGGTGACGGAATTGCTGGCGCAAGGCGCTCGGCGTGCCCAAGGCGAAGGTGAAGATCTCTGTCCGGCGCGACCTCGCGCCTCAAGCAGGTCGCCGTCGATGGCGATCCCACAGCGCTCGGCGAGGCGCTTGCGCAGGCTGACCGCGGCAAGCCGAAGAGACGAAGGATTGAGATGACGGCCCGCATCATCGATGGAAAGATCATTGCCGTCAGAGCTTCGCGCCCGCGTCGCCGACGAGGTCGCGCAGCGTCAAGCGCGAGCATCGGCTGACGCCCGGGCTCGCGGTGGTGCTGGTCGGCAACGATCCCGCCAGCGAAGTCTATGTCCGCAGCAAGCACACGCAGACGCAGGCCGCCGGCATGGCGCTCGTTCGAGCACAAGCTGCCGGCCGACGTGCGCGCAGGCCGATCTGCTGGCGCTGATCGCAAAGCTCAACCGCGATCCCGCGGTGCACGGCATTCTGGTGCAACTGCCGCTGCCGAAATCGATCCACACCGAAACCATCATCAACGCCATCGATCCCGCCAAGGACGTCGACGGCCTGCATCCGAACAATGCCGGGCGGCTCGCCGGCGGCTTTGCCGCGCTGTCGCCCTGCACGCCGCTCGGCTGCATCATCCTGACCAAGAGCGTGCATGCCTCGCTCGAGGGCATGAACGCGATCGTGATCGGCCGCTCCAACCTGGTCGGCCGTCCGCTGGTGCAATTGCTGCTGAACGAGAACGCCACGGTGACGATCGCGCATTCGCGCTCGCGCGATCTGGCGAAACTCTGCGCCCGCGCCGATCTGGTCTACGCCGCGGTCGGCAAGCCGGAGATGGTGCGCGGCGACTGGATCAAGCCCGGCGCCACCGTGATCGATGTCGGCATCAACCGCATGCCCGGCGCCGACGGCAAGACGCGGCTGGTCGGCGACGTCGCGCTTCCGGAAGCGCTCGAGGTCGCCGGCGCGATCACGCCGGTGCCCGGCGGCGTCGGGCAGATGACGGTGGCGTGCCTGCTGGTCAACACGCTGCGCGCCGCGTGCGCGATTCACGGATTGCCCGAGCCGGCAGGTGTGAGCTGGCGATCTCGTCATTCCGTGCATTGGCGACGAGCGAAGCGCCGAGGCAATCCATCATCCGCAGCGTGGGTGAGCTGCGAGATGCGGTTCGCCTGCGCTCCAATCGACAAACTGACGAGCTGCGCGTCGTCTACTTCCCCTTGCGCCCGCGCGATGCCTTCCAGGATCAGCCGGTGGGCGTCGTCGGCGTCGCCCCAGCGCAGCACCTTCACCCATTTGCCGGGCTCGAGATCCTTGTAGTGCTCGAAGAAGTGCTGGATCTGCTGCAGCGTGATGTCGGGCAGGTCGCTGTAGTTCTTCACCTTGTCGTAGCGCTGGGTCAGCTTCGACGACGGCACCGCGATGATCTTCTCGTCGCCGCCGGCCTCGTCCTCCATCAGCAGCACGCCGACCGGCGCGCACGCTCATGACCGCGCCCGGCACGATCGCGCGGGTGTTGGCGACCAGCACGTCGCAGGGATCGCCGTCGCCCGACAGCGTGTGCGGGATGAAGCCGTAATTGCCGGGATAGCGCATCGCCGTATAGAGGAAGCGGTCGACCACCAGCGTGCCGGCGTCCTTGTCCATCTCGTACTTGATCGGCTCGCCGCCGACCGGCACTTCGATGATGACGTTGACGTCGTGCGGCGGATTGATTCCGATCGAGATGGCGTCAATGCGCATGGAAGGCTCCGCCGTTGCGAGATGAGCACGACTGTCATACGCGGGCTTGACCCGCGTATCCATCGCACTTCGAAGTCGCTTTAGAAAATGATGGATTGCCGGGTCAAGCTCCGGCCGATGACGGATGAGACCAAAGCGCCGAACTCAGTTGGTCCAGGCGAAGGCGACCTTGTCGAGCGACTTGGGCCCGAACTTCTCCGAGGAGCGCGCCACCATGCGGCCGCCGAGCGCGCGGTAGAACTCCGTCGCCGGATCGTTGTCGGAGAGCGCCCAGATCACCATGCTCTTCAGCCCGCTCTGCACGCAGGTCGCGCCGCGCGGCGGTGAACAGGCGGCGGCCGAAGCCGAGGCCCTGGAATTCCGGCCGCAGATAGAGCTCGTAGATCTCGCCTTCGAAGTGCAGGCTGCGGGCGCGGTTGCGGCCGTAATTGGCGTAGCCCGCGACCTTGTCGCCGAACACCAGCACGCTGACGCGGCTGCCCTTGCGGATCGCGCTGTCCCACCATTGCGGGCCGCGGCGGTTGATCAGCTTTTCGAGCTCGGCGCCGGGAATGATGCCCTGATAGGCCGAGCGCCAGGCTTCGTCATGGGTGGACGCCACCGCGGCTGCGTCCGCAGCTTTGGCCGGTCGAACCTCGATCAGGGTTGTGCTCATGGTCCTGATCAAAGCAAGTCAGCGCGTCCGCTTCAAGGTCCATCGTTAATTATCGGTTAACCTGTGGATTTTCTGCATCAGTTTTGCGGTCTAGCTGTGCCGAAAGAGGACAGAGAGCTGCCTTAACCGGCATTTCGCTGACGCCTGGCAGGGCAAAACGATGCCGGACATCCGACGGTCTGCGCGAAGCCGGTTCACGGAAAAATGCGCTGGATTTGATTCGCCGCCGGTATTCTGCTGGCGAATCCGAGTCCCGCCTCTCGGCCGCGTCAGGCCAATTCATGCCATCGCGTCAAGCGTGCTTTTCGTCGCTGGTCGTGCTCGGCGTGCTCGGTGCGCAGACCGCGTCGGCGCAGCCAGCGCTTCGGCGCGCAAGGCGCCGAAGGCGAGCCTGACCGCATGCAGCAATGGCTGGTGCCGTCGCCCGATCCGGACACCGCGGCGCATGCGGTGCTGTTTCGCCCGGCCGGCGATGGGCCGTTTCCGCTCGCGGTGATTGCGCATGCCTCGACCCAGAACGTGCTGCGTCGCGCGCAAATGCCGCAGCCGGAATACCGCGCGCTGGCGGCTTGGCTGGTGGCGCGCGGCTTTGCCGTGCTGGTGCCGGAGCGCCCGGGCCATGGCGCGACCGGCGGAAAATATCTCGAGGACCAGGGCGGCTGCGACGAGGCCGACTATCGCCACGTCCGGCCGCGCCACCGCGGACGAGATCGCCGCCGCGATCGGCTTTCGTGCGCAAGCAACCCTTCATCCGCGCCGGACGGCATGGTCGTCGATCGGGCACTCGGCCGGCGCCTGGGGCGCGCTGGCGCTGGCCGGCGAAGACCCGCAAGGACGTCGCCGCCATCATCGCCTTCGCGCCGGGACGCGGCGGCCACGCCAACGATCTTCCCAACCAGGTCTGCGCGCCGCACTACGCTGATCTCGGCCGCGGCCGAATTCGGCAAGGCCGCGCGCGTGCCGGTGACATGGCTGGTGGCGGCCAATGACAGCTATTTTTCGCCCGCGCTGTCGCGGCAGCTGGCGGATGCGTTCCGCAGCGCCGGCGGCAAGGTCGATTTCCGCGTGCTGCCGGCTTACGGCAGCGAGGGGCACTGGCTGCCGGAGACCGAAGGCGGCGTAAAACGCGCCGGCAGCCGAACTCGATCGCGCGCTGAAGCCGCGATCGCCGAGCGCGGCCAAAAAGCGATGACGCTGTATTTCCTCGTCAAATATCTGCACGTGCTCGGCGCCATCGTCATTCTCGGCACCGGCACCGGCATCGCGTTCTTCATGCTGATGGCGCATCGCAGCGGCGATGCCGCCTTCATCGCGCGCACGGCGGCGACGGTCGTGATCGCCGACATGCTGTTCACGCTGACGGCGGTGCTGCTGCAGCCGGTCACCGGCGGCGTGCTGATGTTGCTGTCGTCGACCGCGTTCAGCGAGCGCTGGCTCGTCGACCTCGCTCGCGCTTTATGCGGTCGCCGGGCTGTTCTGGGTGCCCGTGATCTTCATGCAGATCGAGATGCGCGATCTGGCGCGCACGGCGGCAGCGCGAGAACGAGCCGCTGCCGCCGCGCTATTTCGCGCTGTTCCGCCGCTGGTTCCTGTTCGGCATTCCCGGCTTCGGTTCGGTCATGGTCATCCTCTGGCTGATGATCGCAAAGCCGTTTTAGGTGGAGCTATGATGAAGTCGATCGCGAAAATCCTCGTGCTCGGCGCTTCCGGCCTGATCGGCCGTTTCGTCACCGACGATCTGCGCGCTGCGGGGCTTTCAGGTGATCGGCGTCGCGCGGCATTTCTCGCCGTCGCAAAAGATCAGCGCGCTTCGATCTCGAGATTGCCGGTCATGTCGATGGATGCGGCCGCGCTGGCGCGGCTGATCGCGCGAGCGCGAGCATCGATGTCGTGGTCAATTGCCTCGGCGTGCTGCAGGACGGCCCCGGCAGCGACACCGGCGCCGTGCACTCGCGATTTCGTCGGACGGTTGCTGCAGGCGATCCGCGACAGCGGCCGCGCGATCCGCCTCGTCCATATCTCGATTCCCGGCACGGCCGATGAGGACCGCACCGCCTTCAGCACGACCAAGCGCGAAGCCGAGCGGTTGATCGCCGCTTCCGGCATCGCTTACGCGATCCTGCGGCCGGGCTTTGTGGTGGCGCCTGTCGGCCTATGGCGGCAGCGCCATGCTGCGCGCGCTGGCGGCGTTTCCGCTCGCAATCTGCCGGCCGACGAATCCGCAACGCCGTTCCAGCCGGTGGCCGTCGAGGACATCGCTGCGACCATCGCCTGGCTCGCCGGCGCGCGACATCGACGACGCCGCGGCGCAGCGCCGTGACATGGGACCTGATGCAGCCGCAGCCGATCACGCTCGGCGGCGTGATCGACCAATTCCGCTGGTCGTTCGGCACCGCCGGCTTGCCGCGCATCACGCTGCCGGCCTTCCTGCTCGATCTCGGCGCTAGAGCTCGGCGATCTCGCCAACCGGCTCGGCTGGATGCCGCCGATGCGCACCGACCGCGATCGCCGAATTGCGCCGCGGCGTCACCGGCGATCCCGCGAGCTGGATGGCGGCGACCGGCATCGTGCCGAAGACGCTGGCGCAGATGGTCGGCGCGCGCGCCCGCCACCATTCAGGACAAATGGTTCGCGCGGCTGTTTCTGGTCAAGGCGCTGGTGATCGCGAGCCTCGCGCTGTTCTGGACCGTGTCCGGCTTCATCGCGCTGGTGGTTTCCTATCGACGCCGCGGCCGGTATTTTGAGCTCGCACGGCTTTCCGGCCGTCGCTGGTCGCGCCCGGTCACCATCCTCACCAGCCTGATGGATATGAGCATCGGCGTCCTGATCGCCTTCCGCCGCACCGCGCGCGTTCGGCCTGATCGCCGGCATCGTGGCGTCGCTGGGCTATATGGTGGGCGCGGCGATCCTGACGCCCGGACCTCTGGATCGAGCCGCTCGGCGCGCTGGTCAAGACCGGGCCCGCGATCGTGCTTGATGCTCGTGCGCGCTACTGACGCTGGATAACCGATGAGCACGTAGATGGCCCGACGACGACGTGATCCTCTACGACGGCGTCTGCGTTTTCTGCTCGCGCTGGGTCCGCTTCGTCGCGACGCGCGACGTCAACCATCGCTTCCGCTTCACCGCGATCCAGTCCGCGCTACGGCACGCGGCTGGCGCAGGCCTTCGGCATCGATCCCGACGATCCCGACACCAACGCCGTCATCCATGGCGGCGTGGCGTATTTCAAGTCCGACGCCGCGCTGACGGTGCTGAGCGCGCTGCCGGGCTGGGGCTGGGTGCGCGCGTGTTCCGCGGTGCCGAAGCCGCTGCGCGACGCGGTCTACAGCCTCGTCGCCCGCAACCGCTACCGGATTTTCGGGAAGTATGACGAATGCTTTGTGCCCGATGCGGACATGCGGGCGCGGGTGATGGAGTATGTGGAGTTGAGGCCCACGCGACTATCTAAGCAATCAAAGCTGCTCTAAGTTAAGGCGGGCGCGAGATAACGAGTCGTCGCAGGCTTACTAGCTCATGGAGCAAAAAAGCAGTTTTCGCCGACGAAGATTTCGACGGCCATAAGCGACCTGCCCGAGGTACGGTACCATTTTCCGACGTACGGTACCTTGAATCCAAGTACGCAGACCGTTGGTGATCATATCGTCTATTATGAGCCCGTCGACGATCCAGCGCCGAACTTATCCAGGTTGCGGAGGTCGTGCAGTCCCATTTCGGCGCGTGGCTCGCGTCACGCGCTGTGGTGGAAGACAAGGACCTGCCACAATCACTGTTTGCGCTTGTCGATAGCTCATCTGACTTTGCGTCCACGTGTCCCATTCTGAAGGGCGACGAATACTACGAGAGCGCACTTCAGAAGGGCGACGGCAGTACCAACAAAGGTGCTCTTCGGTCGGGCCGTGCGCCTTATTCCCGACGACGAGTTCGACCGAATATTGAAGTCTGGCTTCGCTCCAATCTTACGGACGAGAATCAGTCGGCAGAATCTGCAGACCATGCTCGGATCTTTCCGGAGCCGCCACATGCCCATTCGAACGGTCCAATTGTCGAAGATGACTGTCTCTCGCCCATTCCGCGAACGTTCTTTCATGCACAACGTGCGCGCCGCCATACTGAATCGAGTGCGCGATCACCGGGTCTGCGTCTGATCAATGGAGGAGGTCGTCCCGAGGTCCAGGCGGCGCACAGTTCAGCCCGTGGCGTCGAAAGGTCCCGACTCCGTTCGCAGCGGTTGGCTTGGACCTCTCAGGCACCGTGCACCTGGATGTTCGATCAGAGGGCTTATTTCGATTGGAGACGACTACAAAATCACTCGTTGCCAAAGAATCATGTTCCACGACGATGCCGCTCGTCTTCTTGAATCAGAGCGGATGATCAATGCTACCTACAATGATCCGAACCCTTTATCCAAGCGCACATTATCTCAGATTTCACAACAGAGATGAAGTCTTCAAAGGCTAGCGTCGACTCTACTGCGGCGCATCACCCTCCGCCGCCCTCTCCGCTGATCCCTCGCCCCGTGCGCGGTGGAGAAAAAGTTCGGCGAGGTCGCCTCGCCCGCAAAGAACAATCGCCCATCCACGGGCGCTGCCAGCACCGCGCGGTCGCCGGCATGGCCGGGCAGGGCGTGCGGAATAGGAGCCGCGGGCGAAGGGGTCGTGGGCCCAGCGCGATTCCGGCAGCGGCTTCAGTTTGCGGCGGTAGTCGTTGCCGAGGAATGACGACGATCTCGTCGATGCTTGCGGCCGCCAGCGCGCCGTCGCCGGCGTCTTCCAGCGATCGCGCAAAGCGGCCGCCGAAAAAGCCTTCGATGCAGGGCTGGCCGAACGGGCGCAGATGAAAGGTGCCCATCGCGGTGCGCATGGTGGCGCCGCGCAGATTGCCGTCCTTCGGCAGCGCTTCCGGCTCATCGAGCGCCAGCATCACCTTGTCGGCGAGGCCGAGCGGCAGGCCGCGCGCGGCGTCGACTTTTGCCGGCAGCGCGGGATGAAAGCGGATCGCTTCGTCGGCGATCAGATTGGTCGGCACGGTGACGATCACCTTGCCGGCCGTGAGCGTGCCCTGCGAGGTCTCGATCCGCACGCGCTTGCCGGAATGATCGATCAGCGTCACCGCGCAATTGAGCGCGAGCGGGCAGCGACGCGCCATAGGCCGCGATCAGCGCGCCATAGCCGCGGCGGACGCGCCAGTTGATCTCGGTGTCCTCATAGGCGTCCATGTCGAGGATCGAGACCCGGTCGAGTTCGCAGCCGTTGACGTAGGTCGAGATCGCATCGATCATCGGGTTCCAGCGGTTGCCGGGCTCGAGGCAAAGACTGGCCGGCGCTGTCGCGGCCGCTGGCTCGGCCTGCTTCGCGGCTTCCTCGGCGCGGTCATAGAATGCGTCGAGCGCGCGGATGAAGTCGTCGCGCTCGTCTTGCGGAAACGCCTTGCCGTAAGCGCCTGCTCGCGCCAGGGCGGGCGGGTCTTGTCGATTTCGAAATCCAGCTGCTCGGCGATCTTGACGAAGGAATTCTGATCCGCCGAATGCAGCCAGCCGCAGCCGAGGTCGAAGATGATGCCGGGCGCGGCCATGGATCGTGTGGGCGCGGCCGCCGACGCGGTCGCGCGCTTCCAGCACGATGACGGAGAGGCCGGAATTCTCCAGCGCATCGCGCGGCGCCGAGGCCGGCGGCGCCCGCGCCGATGATGGCGACATCGACTTCGGAGGGAGGGACATGCGTCGTCTCAGCATGTCATGGCGAGCGGCTGAAGTCCAGCGAGTCATCGCACGCCTTGGTCGATATGCGCCTGCGGCGATCGATCCAGACGTCAGGCGAATCCGGCAAGCCACGGCCGCATGACTGGATGCCGCCTACGTACGCTATGGGGCAGACGGTAGCTTACGCCACCGCTTCGCTTGGCCTTTTCCGCGCGCTTGCGGTCGTTGGCGTCGAGGAACTTCTTGCGCAGCCGGATCGACTTCGGGGTCACCTCGACCAGTTCGTCGTCCTCGATATAGGCCAGCGCCTTTTCCAGCGTCATCTGGATCGGCGGGGTCAGGCGCACCGCCTCGTCCTTCGAGGTGGTGCGGATGTTGGTGAGCTGCTTGCCCTTGAGCACGTTGATCTCGAGATCGTTGTCGCGGGTGTGCTCGCCGACGATCATGCCGCTGATAGACCTTCCAGCCCGGCTCGATCATCATCGGGCCGCGGTCTTCCAGCTTGAACATCGCGTAGGCCACCGCCTCGCCCTGATCGTTGGAGATCAGCACGCCGTTGCGGCGGCCCTGGATGTCGCCCTTGTAGGGCGCGTAGTCGTGGAACAGGCGGTTCATGATCGCGGTGCCGCGGGTGTCGGTGAGCAGTTCGCCCTGATAGCCGATCAGGCCGCGGGTCGGCGCGTAGAACACCAGCCGCAGCGCGGTGGCCGCCGGAGGGGCGCATCTCGATCATCTCGGCCTTGCGCTCGCTCATCTTCTGCACGACGACGCCGGAATGCTCCTCGTCGACGTCGATCACGACCTCCTCGATCGGCTCCTGCCAACTCGCCGGTCGCTTCGTCCGTTCTGCAGCACGACGCGCGGGCGCGACACCGACAGCTCAAAGCCTTCGCGGCGCATGGTCTCGATCAGGATGCCGAGCTGCAACTCGCCGCGGCCGGCGACTTCCATCGCGATCCTTGTCGTCGGATTCGCGGACGCGCAGCGCCACATTGCCTTCGGCCTCGCGCAGCAGGCGGTCGCGGATCATGCGGCCGGTGACCTTGTCGCCTTCGGTGCCGGCCAGCGGCGAGTCGTTGACGCGGAACGTCATCGCCAGCGTCGGCGGATCGATCGGCTGCGCCTGGATCGGCGTCTCGACCTGCGGGGTCGCAGATGGTGTGGGCGACGGTGCGCCTTCGGCGAGGCCGGCGATGGCGACGATGTCGCCGGCTTCGCGCCTCTTCGAGCGGCGTGCGCTCGAGGCCGCGGAACGCCAGCACCTTGGTGATGCGGCCCGGTCTCGATCAGCTTGCCGTCGCGGTCGAGCACCTTGACGGCCTGGTTCGGCTTGACCGATGCCGGAGGTGATGCGGCCGGTGATGATGCGGCCGAGATAGGGATTGGCTTCCAGGATGGTGCCGAGCAGGCGGAACGGGCCTTCCTCGACCGCCGGCGGCGCGACGTGGCTGCAGGATCAGGTCGAACAGCGGCTGCATGCCGTCGTCGTGCGAGCCCTCGAGCGCTCGTCGCCATCCAGCCCTGCTTGGCCGAGCCGTAGAGGATCGGGAAATCGAGCTGCTCTTCGGTGGCGTCGAGCGCGGCGAACAGGTCGAACACCTCGTTGATGACCTCGATCGGCGCGCGCGTCGGGGCGGTCGACCTTGTTGATGACGACGATCGGCTTGCAGCCCGATCTTCAGCGCCTTCGAGACCACGAACTTGGTCTGCGGCAGCGGACCCTCGGCGGCGTCGACCAGCACCAGCGCGCCGTCCACCATGTTGAGGATGCGCTCGACCTCGCCGCCGAAATCGGCGTGGCCCGGGCGTGTCGACGATGTTGATGCGGGTGTCCTTCCACTGCACCGAGGTCGCCTTGGCCAGGATGGTGATGCCGCGCTCGCGCTCCAGATCGTTGGAATCCATCGCGCGCTCGACCACGCGCTGGTTGTCGCGGTAGGTGCCGGATTGCTGCAGCAGGCGGTCGACCAGCGTGGTCTTGCCGTGGTCGACGTGGGCGATGATGGCGACGTTGCGAAGGTTCATGGCTCTTCTTCTGGTCGAGCAATACGTAACTGAACGAAGTACAC
>ERZ1370068.11343-contig-9965_pt1 | contig 30456 bp, 33 predicted proteins | sample MGYA00561227_ERZ1370068 | MGnify/ENA primary metagenome ERZ1370068 (study PRJEB38410, sample SAMEA6850437) | metagenome | study: Metagenomic assessment of the ecological functions of the soil: analysis of the soil microbiota associated with the...
AAGTTACGTATTGCTCATCGTCGTCGGCGGCGGGCCCGGCCAGCCGCTGGCCATCGGCTCGCCGAAGCGGCGACCTCGAGGTCGACGGACTGGAAGCTCCGGCGCGCGCGACGCCAGCGTCGATCACCGCGCGGGCACAGGTGACGCTAAGCAACAGCCTGATCCGCGACAACGCAGCCAGCCACGGCGTCATCGTGCCGGGCGCGGGCCGGAACCGCGCCTCGAGGCTGGCATCTGCCGTCATCCAACAACGGTCATGGAGCCCGCGGCGCGCCGGGCCGGCGTCATCGTCAGAGCGGGCGCCCGGCGCCCCGGAGCTCGATGGCGGCAACGGGCATCGGCCCGGCAACACGGCGGCCGCAGTGCGGTGGCAGGGCCCCGGCCGGCGGCGACGCCTGGCGGCGCCATTGCCAGCACGGCTTGATGACTGCTGCTCGTGGCACCCAGGCCGCGCCGGACCGCCGGTGGACGATACGACCGGCGCACGGCCGGCAGTCGCCGGCAACGCGCCCCGACCCGGCATGCCGCCACCAGGTTGAGCGGCAGAGTCGATGGTGACCGAAAGCGCTGGACGGCTGCACTCGATCGTTTGCACGCAGCTGGCGGGCGGCATGAGCCGCGTTCATCGCGCCACGCGAGCGGCGCGTCGGGCGCGTCGCCGCCGTGCAAGTCGGTCGGCCTGGCCCACGGCGAGGACGTCCGCCTGAACCCTGAGCGCCGCCAGCGCCGGGCTTGCAGCGCCGGTTCCACGCCGTCGGCGCGCGTCGCCGGGACGTGCTCGACACTGGCGCACGGACGCGCACCGGGCTCCTCATCGAGGATGGCTCCATCGACTGGCGAGGATCTCTGGCCGTCCTGCGTTCGCGCGGCGCGTTACCTCGCAACGACGCGGATCGAGGTGTCGGCGGCGCTCGGCCGGCGGTGTCACGATCGCGCCCATCAGTTCGTCCGCCAGTGGTCGACGGCCTAGCGGTTCATGTTCTACCACGGCATCGTCCACGGCACGATCTCAGGCCGCGCAACATCCGCGTCTGCGGCTGGCGTCCCGGACGCGTCGCGAGCACGACGCACACAGACCGCTCACGCGGCGCGGGTCCGCGTCCTCGATTTTCGGCGTCTGCCAAAGGGCATCCGCCGGCGCCGCCGGCTTGAGACTTGCCACAACGTCTTCCGGCAGCGCGCCCCTGCAGCCGTCGCCCGAGCGGCTGATCGACGGCCACGCCAGCGCGAGATGAGCGACTGCTGGTCGCTGGCGTCCACGTGCCTGGCCGAGCTGCTCGCCGGCGCGCCGCCCTTCCAGGGCAGCAGAGCGCGACACGTTAGCCCGCCAGATCGCGACGGCGGCCGCCGGTGCCGCCCACTTCGGACTGCCCGGCGCGATCTCGTGCGCGCTCGTCCATCCGGCTGCTGGCGCGCGATCCGGCGGCGCGGCTCCTGCGGCCGCCGGCGAGGGCGCGCGACGCGCTGCGGCGGTGGCGCCGGGGGCAGGCCCGGACGCACTCGCGCCGCTGGGCTCCGGACGCCGCCGTGCGTTCGCACGCTCGACGTGAACCCGACGCGGCGCACCGCGGCCGGCATCGGCCAGCGCACGAACCAGCCCGGTTCCGGCGCCCGGCGCGCATCGCGATGCCGGCGATACCTCCGCGCGGTGCCGCCAGCTGCAGGGGCCGTCCATCTCCGGCCGCGCGCCTGCCGCCATGGGAACGGCAGCCACACCGGCGGGGAGACGCGCGGCAGACGCGACCGCAGGCGTTCGTCTGTTGCGCTGCCGCCGGCAATCCCGCCGCCCGGTGTGGCCGAATCCGCCGCCGATTTCGCCCCGTCTGGCCAGCCCGGACGGCCCTGGCCGGCGGCGCGGGCGGGCGCCGAGCACTCGGCCCGACGGGCGCCATCGCTCAAGGGCGAGCGAGGGCGCGCCGGCGCGCTGGCGGTTCGCGCGCGTTTCGCCGGCGCCCGCCGCCTGTGGTTCGTCATCTGGGGCACGACTGGAAGGTCGGGAGCGAGATGCGCGTGTGGAGCAGAGTCCGATCTTGCTCGGACGCCAGGTCCACGCGGCCGGGCCTGAGGCGCTGGACCGAGATGGTCGAGACCCTGCAGCTCGCTGAGCGAACGGAGCTCACGCTCGGCTGGGGCACGTCGGCCGGCGCGCCAGCTGCTGCGCGAAGTGGCGCGGACAGCCTGCACGTCGATCGCGTGATCCTCGACTCTCCGCCAGCCCCGAGCCGACGGTGCGCCAGAACCAGTGGCGAAAGGCGCGGGACTGATTGGCCGCGGCGCCTCGAGATCGGCGCCGACGAATCGCTCCGCGCCCGCTACCTGCCGTGCGACGCGCACGTGAAGCGTATCGACGGCGACGCGGCGATCCGCAGCAAGTGACGCCGACCGCGGCAACCGCCTGCTGAACGAAGCCGACAGCCAGTTCCGCGAAGCGGCGGTGTCCACCCGCGCCAACCCGACGCGTGGCTCGGCCTGCTCCGCTGCACCTGACGCGCAGCGATCCTGACAGGGCGCAGGAGGATCCGGAACGAGGTGCCCGCCGCGTGGCTGGACGCCGAGTGCGCGCGACTACTTCCCGATCGGCGAAGCGACCCGCAAACCGCGCCGACGCGCTCGGAAGGGATGCGACGAGGTGCACGGGCGGATCGCATCATGGACTGCCTGACGTGGGCCCGCGATCTGCAGAAGAAGGCGATCGAGTGCACGACAAGGCCGAGGGGCCTGCCGGTGGCGGCGCGTGGCGGCGAACGCGCAGCGCGCGGTCGAACGCATCGACGCCCGCCCGTCCCCTGGACGAATTCCTCGATGAAGGGCCTCGGCATGGACCTGGTGCACCTCGCGGTGCGGGCCGCGCGAGCAAGGCCGCCGCCGACTCGCGCAAGGACGCCGACTCGCAGGAAGAAGCTGACAAGTCGTCAAAGTCCGACGCATCTCAGGCGCCGAAGCCGTGACGGAGCGTCGAGCCGCATCCGACGCTGGCGAGCCGGGCCGCGCGCGGCGTCCGGCACGGCGAGACACGCCGCCAACAGATCGAGCTGGCGCGCTGGCCGCCGCGCTGGTCGCGTTCCTGCTCGCCGTCGCGCGCGCGTCGCCGCCGGCCACGCCACGGCGCGCCAGGCGTGACCGTCGACGCCGACGTCGTCCGGGCACCTGGACCGGCTTCACGTTCGCGCTCGGCCCGCCGCCATCGTGACCCCGCCTTCCTGGCCGCGCATGTCGTTCGCCGGATCTGGGGCGCCATCGGCGATCCGTGGATCCTGCCGATTGCCTGCGCGCTGTGCGGCGCCTCGGCCTGACGATGGTCAGCGTCAACGATCCGTGGCGCGAGCGCCGTTCTTCCAGCCGTTCGCGATCGGCGTGGCGATCGGCTTGCGTTGCGCTGACGGTCGCCAGCCTGGTCGACTTCGCCCGGCCTGAGCTGCACCTGGTTTCGCCTTCGTCTTCCTGATGGGCGCTCGGCCCGTCGGTGCTGCCGCTCGTTCGGCTCGGCCCCGGCCGCAGCGGCGTCAAGGTCAACCTGTTCGGCGCAGCCGGTCGAGGCCATCCGGCCGCTCGTCGCGCTGTTCCTCGCCGGCTATTTCCTGCGGCGCTGGGAGCGGCTGCGCGAGTTCGCCGAGCGCTGGCGCGCGGCAGCACTGATCCTGAAGGCACTGCCCCGCGTCGCCGACTTGATCCCGGTCGCCGGGCAGGCGCTGGTGCTGCTGTTCTTCTTTTTCCAGCGCGACCTCGGCCCGGCGCTGGTCCTCGCCTGCACGTTCGTCACTTACAGCGTCGCGCGCGACCGCTGGGGCCCGGGCTGCGCTGGGCCTGGCCACGCTGGTCGGCGCGTTCACCGCGGCCTACGTCGTCGGCTATCCGTCCACGGTGGTCACCAAGCGCATCGGACATGTGGCAGTCGCCGGGACAACGGCGTCAGCGGCGGCGATCAGGTCGCGCACGCGCTCTGGGGCCTGGCGCTCGGCGGACTTTCGGCGGCGGCCTCTCCGAGACCAGCCCGCGCTACATCCCGACCGGCGAGCGATCGTGTCGCCGGCGCGGCGAGATCCTCGGCGCCTGCCGGGGCCGCGCTGGTCCTCGTGCTGTTCGGCGCGCTTCGTGGTGGGTGCGCGCCCTGCGCATCGCGCGGCGCACCGATCAGCCCCAGTGGCGGCTGCTGGTCGCCGGGCTGGTGACGTCGCTCGCCGCGCGGGCGCTGCATGATCGTCGGCGGCCTGCTCGGCCTGTCGGCGCCTCTCGGCGCGGTCACGCCGTTCCTCAGCCTTCCGGGCCGCTCGTCGGCGGTGTCGAATCCTCGCCGATCGTCGGCTGCTGCCGGCGGCGCGCCGGCGGCAGCAGCGCCGCCGGCGGCGGAGAGGCCGCTGCTGCGCCCGGCGTCGCGGCTCGGGCTGGTCGTCTCGGCGCTGCTCGCCATCGCGGCGGGCCGCGCGTTCATGGTGCAGGTCTGGGTCGCGCGGCGACATCATGACGCGCCAGACGCGGACGCGGCAGGCGGACGGCGCTGGCCGCAGGACAACCCGCGCCTGCGCGAAGTGGCGCGGCTGGTCCGGCCGCTGGCACCATCTCGATCGCCGCGGCCTGCCCATCTGCCATGGACGCGACGCTCGACGTCAGCGCGCACGCGAAGGAGTACGCCGCGCTCGGCGTCGGCCCAGTGCGGCACGACGGCCGGCCGGCGGCGCCGCGGACGACGGCGCGGATCCGTGGCCGTGACCGCCGGGGCCGCGCCCGCGAAGACGCCCGGCGAGCGCTGCTATCCGCTCGGCGGCAGCGCCTTCCACCTGCTCGGCGACGCGGTGTCGAAGGCGAACTGGGCGGCGCCGAACTCCGCGTTCGCGGAGCGCGAGTTCGACACCGCGGCCTGCGCGGCTACAAGGACTACGTCGAGCTGCTGGCGCTGTGGGATCACCGCGACGAGCCGTTCCACCTCCGAGCGTGCGCGCGATCCTGGATCGGCCGCGCGACGTGCACGCTGACGGTCGACGCGCGCGGCTGCAGGCACGCGACGCCGCGCTGCTCGCGAAGCAGCTCGGCGAGCTCCGGCTGTCGAAGGGCGCGGTGGTGGTGCTCGACGTCGCCACCGGCGACGTGCTGGCGTCGGTCAGGCGCGCGCCGTGGCCGCGCCTCGATCGCGGCCGCGTCGGATCTGGACGAGGACGCGGCGCGCCCGGATCTGCCGCTGCTCGATCGCGTCCGCTACGGCCAGCACCGCCCGGCTCGACGTTCAAGCTGGTGACGGCGGCGCGCTGCGCTGCTCGCCGGACGTCGCCGAGCGGCATTTCGGAGTGCAAGCCGCTGCCGCCGACGGCCGCGTCGGCATGCAGCTGCCGCGCTGGCGGCGCCCGATCCGCGACGACGCCACCGATCACACCGCGCACGGCGACGTGACGCTGGACGAGGGCCTGCGCGTCTCGTGCAACGCCTACTTCGCGCAGCTCGGCCTCGCCGTCGGCCCGCGCACGCTGAAGGACACCGCCGACGCCTTCGGAGATCGCGACCTCGACGGCGGGCACGCGCCAACGATCTGGGCCAGCAGCTGCCGTGGGCGTCGTACGGCCAGGCCGAGGTGCTCGCCTCGCCGTTCCGGATGGCGCGGGTGGCGGCGACGATGGCCGCGCGCGGCGAGATGCTGCCGGGGCCGCTGGGTCCTCGAGTCCGGCGCCGGTGCCGGTGGCGTCGCGCCGGATCCTCGAGCCGGCCGGCGGCCGACCGCATCGCCCGGGCCATGCGCGCGTCGTCGACCGGCGGCACTCGCGTCGTCGCTCGCCGGCCACGAGGTCGAGATCGCCGGCAAGACCGGCACGGCGGAAGTGGCCGGGCGCGCCGTCGCACTCGTGGTTCGTCGGCTTCGCGCCGGCGACCGGTCCGAAAGCGGATCGCCATCGCCGTGATCGTCGAGAATGGGGCTACGGCGCACGGGCGGCGGTGCCGCTCGCCGGCGACGTGGTGTCCGCGGCCCGCAGCCTGGGGATCATTCCCGTAGCGTAATCAGAGATGCCCATCCAGATTGCGCGATCGCCTGGTCCGGCTCGAAGAGCACGCTCCGAGCGCTTGTTCGGTGGACGTCCGCCGCGCGAGCCGCTGGAGGTCCGCCGGGCCGTCGTCGAGAGCCTCGCCGGCGAGGTCCGCCCGGTCGGCGGCGGCCAGCGCGTCCTGCCGATCGGCCAGGTCACGGTGGCCATCGTCGCCGCCGACGCGACCGAGAAGCGGCCTGTTCAAGGAAGCCCTCGCCGGCCCGGACGGCGTCGAAGCGGACCTGCGGCGCGCCCTCGACGCGGCCGGCGCCGAATGGCCGCGCGGCTTCGCGCTGACCGTCAGAGTTCGTGAAGACGCCGGGGCAGGACTGGCGCAGCGGCGCGCGCTTCCACGTGACCGCCAGCGACCCGGCGCGCCTGCGCGCCCGCGCCGGAGCGCGAGACGTCGTCCACCACCGCGGCCGCCCCGATGGTCGCGCCGACGCTGGTGCTGCGCGTCACGCTCGGCCAGGCCGAGCCGGAGACCGGCAACCTGCGAGGGCGAGCGCGTCAACATCGGCCGCCAGGCGATGGTCGCCGACGCCAACGGCCGCGTCGTGCGGCGCAACGACATCGCCTTCGTCGGCGACGACGACGTCAGCCGCTCGGTGTCGCGCGCGCACGCGCACGTCGCCTGGATCCCGGCCGCCGGCACCTATCGCGTGTTCGACGAGCAGAGCTCGCACGGGACGGTCGTCAACCCGCGGCGGACGCCTGATCCAGGTGCCGCCGGGCCGCGACGGCCTCAAGCTCGCCGCCGGCGACGAAGTGCACGTCGGCCGCGCCGTCGTCGTAGTCGAGATCACCGTCGCGCTCATGATCGCCTCGCTCGTCCGCGCCTCGCGCTGCTCGCGCTCCTGGCGTCGATCCTCGGGCCCGGCCAGCGCGCGCGGGCGCAGGTCGAGCCGCTCGTCGGCCGGCGCCCGCGTCGAGCCGAACGTCGTCTACAGGATGTACTCGGGCCTGGCGCTGCGTGCTCGACGTGCACCGGCCGGCGACGCCGAACGGCTACGGCGTGCATCTTCATCTCGCGGCAGCGGCTGGCGGGCGCCGACCACCTACGACGCGACCCGCTCAAGCAGAACCAGATTCCCGATCTGGGGCCCGCCGCTGCTGAAGGCAGGCTACACGGTCTTCGCCCTGAACCATCGCGCGGTGCCGCGCTTCCACTACCCCGGCGCGGTCGAGGACGTGCAGCGCGCCATCCGCTTCGTGAGGCACCACGCGAAGGACTATCGGATCGATCCGGCGCGCATCGGCGGCATGGGCGGTTCGTCCGGCGGACACCTGATCGCGCTCACGGCGCTGCTCGCCGCGCCCGGCATCGCCGACGATCCGGATCCGGTGAACCGCGAGCCGGCGACGCTGCAGGCGATCGTGCTCCGCGCCACCCCGACCGACCTCATCGCCGCAGGCCAAGGCCGATCACGGCGGCGGCGTGGCGGGCTTCCTCGAGCTGCCGTGGCCGGCGGACGCGGCCGGCGTGCGGCAGAATCCGAGGACCGAGAAGCGCTACCGGGAAGCCTCGCCCTCGACCTACGTCTCGCCGAAGGCGCCGCCCACCCTCCTGATCCACGGCGATGCCGACGAGTCGGTCCCGTTCGAGGAGTCGGTGGCGATGGAGGCGGCGCTGAAGGCGGCGGGGTCCCGACCGGCCTGATCCGGTCCCCGGGGGCGCCCACGGCGCCGATTTCGGGGCCGGCGCCAAGACCGCCACCGTCCGGCCCGACTGGCCGGACTTCCTCGGGGCCGTCCGTCCGCTGGCTGACGCGCACTTGAAGCGGCCGTGACGGTCGCCGGACACCGACGGTACCGAACCATGACAAATCCGACCCTTTAAGTCCGCGTTGCTTTCTGCTACCATCGCGGAACTTGAGAACGTTCGCAGTTTGAACGCCTGACTCCATGTCCGCGAACCTCGCCTGCCAGCAACCCATCCCCTCTCCCAGCTCCGCGCGGAGCACGGCAAGGATGCATTCCGCAGAGCTGGCGACCGACGACTGCGCACTCCTGAAGGCCCTCGGCCTGACGGATCGCTGCCTGCTCCGGGTCTGCAAGGCCGGCGAGCCCTGCATCGTCGAAGTGAAGGCGCACGCGGATCGGGCCTGTCGCGCACCTCGCCCGCGGCGTGTTCGTCGTCCCCGAAGCGACCGCCTGACAGGGCGGTTCTCGGGTTACCGAATCGCCCTCGTCGGCAACCCGAACACGGGTAAGACGACGCTCTTCAACCGGCTGAGCGGCGCCCGCGCCAAGACCTCCAACTTCCTCGGCACCACCACCGCCGCGCGCATCGGCCGCGCGACGCTGGCCAACGGCGCCGCTCCCGTCGAAGCCGAGATCGTCGACCTGCCCGGCCTCTACCGGCTCGGCCTGTCGACGCCCGAATCCACGATCTGCCGCGAGGTCCTCGCCGGCCAGGGCTGTGCTCACAAGCCCGACGCCGTCGTCGTCGTGGTCGACGCGCGCAACCTGACGCGCAACCTGGTGCTGGTCGGCGAGCTGCTGCGCCTACGACGAGCCGGTCGTCGTCGCGCTGAACATGGTCGACCTCGCCCAGCGGCGCGGGCTGACGCTGAACGCCGCGGCGCTGTCGAAGGAGATCGGCTGCCCGGTGGTGCCGATCGTCGCCCGCCGCGGCGAGGCCGTCGATCGGCTGACGTCGATCGTCGCCGACGTGCTGAAGCAGCGGCGGGGCGCACACGCCGCTCGGCCTCGACGGCGATCAGGCGCTCGAGGCGTGGGCCGACAAGGCGGTCGCGGCCAGCGTCACCGGCATCGGCTCGGGCGGCGACAGCCTGACGCAGCGCCTCGACGAGGCGTTCACCCATCCGATCCTCGGCATCCTCGTCTTCGCCGCGGTGATGGGCGGGATGTTCTGGACGCTCTTCGCGCTGGCGCAGCTGCCGATGGACCTGATCGAAGCGGTGTTCGCGCAGCTCGGCGCGTGGGTGAACACGACGCTGCCGGCCGGCGCGATCCGCGATCTCGCCGCCGACGGCATCATCGGCGGCATCGCCGGCACGGCGGTGTTCCTGCCGCAGATCTGCCTGCTGTTCTTCCTGATCAGCCTGCTCGAGGACACCGGCTACCTGGCGCGCGCGGCGTTCGTGATGGATCGGCTGCTCTGCCGGTTCGGCCTGCCCGGCCACGCCTTCGTGCCGCTGCTCTCGAGCGCATGCCTGCGCGCTGCCCGGCATCATGAGCGACGCGGCTGATCCCGGATCGGCGCGACCGGCTGGCGACGATCCTCGTCGCGCCGCTCATGAGCTGTTCGGCGCGCCTGCCGGTCTACGTCTTCCTGACCAGCATGCTGTTCGTCGGCCAGCCGCTCTACGCCGCGGTCGCGTTCGCCGGCTGCTACCTGCTCGGCGCCGCTCGTCGGCGCTCGTCAGCGCCGCGGTGCTGCGCCGCACGGCTGGTGAAGGGCACGGCGCGGCCGATGGTGCTCGAGCTGCCCGAGCTACAAGGTGCCGTCGTTCACCAACGCGCTGATCTCGGCGCGCGATCAGGGCTTCGCCTTCCTCAAGACCGCCGGCACGATCATCATGGCGATCAGCGTGGTGATGTGGTGGCTGAGCGCCTATCCGACGGCCGGCGCCGGCGCCGGAGGCGGTCGCGCTGCAGCAAGCGCGCCGCGGCCACCGCCGATCAGGCCGCCGCCAAGGCGCTGCTGGCCGCAGGCCGACTCGGCGCAGGCGCAGGCGCAGCAGCGGCAGCAGCTTCGCCGGACGCCTCGGCCGCGTCGCCCAGCCGGTCTTCCGCGCCGCTCGGCTACGACTGGCAGCTCACCGTCGGCATCCTCACCAGCTTCCTCGCCCGCGAAGTGTTCGTCTCGACGATGTCGGTGCTGCTCGGCGGCTCGGACGATCCCGACCTCGCCGACACCGGCGTGATCAGCGCGCATCCGCGGCGCGACGCGCGACGACGGCTCGCTGCTGTTCACGCCGGCCACGTCGGCCAGCGCGCTGGTGTTCTTCGTGCTGGCGATGCAGTGCACTGTCGACGCTGGCGGTGACGCGCCAGGAGACCGGCTCGATGAAGTGGGCCGGCGTCCAGCTCGCCTACATGTCGGCGCTCGCCTACGTCGCCGCGCTGATCACCTATCAGGGCCTGCGCGCCGCCGGCATCAGCTGAGGATCGCCATGGCGCTCGACTGGCAGGCCGTCGTCGTCACGATCGTCGCGCGCTGGGAGCGGCCTTCGTCGTGGTGCGCCGCTTCCTGCCGGCCCGGCGGCGATCGAACGCCCGGCCCGGGGCAGCCTGCGGCTCCGGTCGCGTGCGACCACTGCGAGACCGGCGCGAAGGCCACGCGCGCCGCAACCGCCGGGCAACGGATCTGCGGGGCGGACGCAGACGACGCCCGTCGTCAGCGTCGGCGACCTGCGGCGTCGTCGAAGGCCCGCCGCCGCGGCTAGGGCTCGTCGTAGACGGGCCTCCCTCGCTCTCGCTCACCCGCTGACGCGCGCGCATTCCCCGTGGCCGAACGCGCCAGCGCCGCCGCCCGCGGGAACAGGATGTGGTTCTCGAGGTGGACGTGCACGTGCATCTCGCGCTCGAGCTCCGACAGGCCGTGATACAGGCCGCGGAACGTCGGGCACGCATCCGCCGGCGGAACGTGGCCGTCGGTCAGCTCGGCGATGCGCGCCAGGGCCGCCGCCTGCGGATGCATGCTCCGCTTCCATCGCTACGATCGGCTGATCGATCCAGGTCCAGTTCGCGAACCGGCCCGGCGCGGCTCCGGTCTTCGAGCGCGACGATGGCCGGGAACAGCACCACGTCCTCCTTCTTCATGTGATCGAGCAGCTCGTGCTGCAGCTCGGCGAACGTGGCCTGGAGCTGCGCGAGGCGCGGCAGGCGGGCGCCGTGACGCGACACGACCTTGTCGACCATCGCGCGAAGCCGCGGCATCTCTCCTCCAGCGGGCGGTGGAACCGCGCCTGGATGTATGAGACGAGGCTGGCGAGGGACGCCGTCGTCCAGTCGACCTCCAGCTCCGTGCGCGCTCAGCGCCCGCTCGAGCTCGCCAATCAGCACCGGCGCCGGGATCTGGTGCGCCTCGCAGACCTCGCCCAGAGGATGCGGCCGCCGCAGCAGAAGTCGATCCGGTGGCGCTGGAAGACCTTGATGGTGGCCGGGTTGGCGGTGGCGATGTCGGCGACGAGCGTGGACGTGGTGATGGTCATGGAATCCTCGGGGGTCGAAAAGTCGGTTCAGGCGTCGAAGTTCAGGCGTCGGAATGTCAGGCGTCGAGACGACGGCGTGCGCCGGCGAGCCCGGTGGTGAAGCCGGCGGTGGTCCAGAGCGCGACGACGAGCGCGAGCCATCCCCAGCCGTGCGCCAGCCGCCAGGCCACCAGGCCGCCGCCGTCGAGCCCGGCGAAGGCGGCGTGCTCGACGCCGAAGATCACGGTGATGCGCGGAGGCGTCGAGCGGGTTGGCCATCAGCAGGGCCACCCACAGGGCGGGGCGCTCCTGCAGCCACGGCGCGCCGGACAGCGCGAGCAGCAGCAGGTCGGTGCCGAACAGCAGGACGAACCACAGTCCCGAGTGCGGTGAGCAGGCTGCGCACCGGATCGCGCACCCAGAAACCGACGGCCAGCGCCGATTGCCAGCCAGCGCCAGCGTGATCCCGCTGGCCGCGGCGGCGAGGCCGACCAGGCCGGGCGTCAAGTCCGCCGCCGAACGCGGCCGGCAGGACGAGCAGCATCGACGCCGGAATCAGGACGACCGAGAGGCCGGCGTGCCTTGCCGAGCAGCCAGGCCCAGCGCGGCACCGGCTGCGTGAAGCAGGCAGCGCGAACTCGTCCGCTTCGCCGTGCGCCGAGCTCAGCCCGAGCAGCAGCGCCGAGAGCGACAGAGCAGTAGAGGACGGCGTGCAGCACCCACAGCGGCGCCGCGCTCGCGACGTCGTCGGGCGTGAACAGCGGCAGCAGCCCTGCCGACGCCGCCAAGGCCAGATGGACGTGCAGGGAAGCGGTTGACGCGATTGGCTGCCAGCTCACGCTGGCAGGCGGCGGCGACGGCGGCGGACCTGCGGACGATCATGATGGCCTCCACTCAGCGCGATGCCGGCGACGCCGGCCGCGGCAGCGCGAACGGAAAGGCGTCACGGAGCCGCGCGGCAGGGACCTCGCGCTCGACCTGTCCGCTTCCGATGACCAGGCAGCGATCGGCCTGGCCGTCCCATTCACCGAGGAGATGGGTCGCGACGAGCACCGTCCGGCCCATCGGCGGCCACGCGGCGCAGGTGCGACTGGAGCGCGCTGGCGCCAGTCCGGATCGAGGCTGAGGCCGGGCTCGTCGAGCATGAGGATCGGCGCGTCCGGCAGATCGAGGACGGCGAGCCCGAGGCGCTTGCCGGGTGCCGCCCGACAGCCGGCCGGTCTGGACGCGCAGGTGCTCGTCGAGCCCCCAGCGAGCCGCCACCACGTCCGACGCGCGACGCCGGCAGCCCGCGCAAGGCGGGCGTAGAACGCGAGGATCTGCGCTGCGGTCAGCCGCTCGTGGAAGCGCGGCGGACTGCGGCAGGAACGACAGCGCCGGCACGCGCCGCGGCAGGGTCGACGCCGGCGTCGTGCCCGGCGAGGACGATGCGGCCGGCGTCCGGCGTCGTCAGGCCGGCGAGCAGGCGCAGCGTCGTCGACTTGCCGCAGCCGTTGGCGCCGACCAGCAGCGCCACCTCGCCCGGCGTCGACCGACAGCGAGAGGTCCTGCAGCGACGCGCTTCGGGCCATAGGCCTTGGCGAGACCGGTGATGGCGATCATCTGGATGCTCCTGTGGCGGACGGGCCGGGGATCGACGAGCGGCGCCGGATCGACGATGCCCGGCGGCGCCGGGGATCGCCAGGCGGGCGTGGACGAAGCGCAGCAGGCGCTCCGCCGGGCTGCCGGCGAGCAGGCCGATGGCCGGCAGCTCGCGGCGCAGCCCGCCGAACAGATCCAGCTCGCGGTGCGGCAGGTCGGCGATGCCGTTGCGATCGAGGTCGAGCGTCGACGCGCCGCCCTCCCACTGGTTGCCGCGGCCGTCCGCGGCCCACTGGTTCGAGCGGTTGTCGCCGGTCGTCTCGACCGGATGGATGTTGCCGGTGAAGCGGTTGCCAGCGAAGACGTTGGCGTCCGAGCTGTCGCTGACGCGGATGCCGACGTGGTTGCCGGCGATGCGGTTGCCGAGCACGCGGTTGGCGTGGCCGTTCTCGAGGAACAGGCCGAGCGTGTTGCCGGCGATCTCGTTGGCCGAGATCAGCGAGTCGTCGACCGACTGCAGCAGCAGGCCGTAGGCCCGATGGCTGCGGTTGGCGACGAAGCGGTTGCGCGCCAGCGTCAGGCCCTTCGAGTACATCAGCGCCGCGCCGGCGGCGTTGTCCGAGAAGACGTTGCCTTCGAACCGGTTCTCGTCCGGAATACATGTAGTGGAGGCCGTAGCGGACGCGGGCGATGTCGTTGTCGCGCACCGTCGACCGGTCGACGAACGAGAAGTAGATGCCGTCCCGCGTGTCGCGGATCACGTTGCCGGCGATGGTGTGGCCGGCCGAGTTCCAGATGTGGACGCCGTTGCCGCGGCGGTTCTGGTTGGCCGGCGCGGCGCACAGCTCGCCTTCTCCGGGCTTAGGCGCCCGGCTTGACCGCCAGCGGGTCGACGGCGGCTTCCGCCGCGTCCGCCAGGCCGAGGATGGTGTTCCCCTCGATGCGCGCGCCGTCGGCGTGGCGCACGTAGACGCCGTGCAGGCACTCGACGATGCGGTTGTCGCGGACGGTCACGCGGGGCGCCGTGACGTGGACGCCGGCGTGGTCGAGGCTGAGATCGAGCCCCGAGCCGCGGATCTCGAAGCCCTCGATCGTCACGTCCGCGGCGCGCACGGCGACGACGTGCGTCGTGCGGTCGCCGACGAGCAGCGGCCGGCCGTGCCTCGATCGAGCGTCAGCGGACGATCGATCACGAACGGGCCGGTGTAGCAGCCGGCGGCGACGTCGGATCGTCGCGCCTGCGGCGGACGCCGCAATCCGCGCCCGCAGCTCGGCACCGCCATCGCGGCCCGGTCCGGCGCCCGCAGCGAGGCAGCGCGCGCCGACAGCGCCTGCCCGACAGCACGAGCAGGCGAGCGTGGTCGATCGTCACAGCTCCTCCCTCCGCGACGAACCAGATCGCGGCGCACAGGATGGCGACGAGGAACAGGCCCATGCACACGGTGCCGGCCATCGGCAGGCTGGTCTGGACGAAGTTGGCGATCTGCTGGCTGCCGATGACGACCGGCGTGAACGGCGCGACGCGCATCGGCGCGTGCGGATCGAGATGGTGGCCGTAGCTCCACAGCCGATAGGCGAACGTGCCCAGCGAGAACGCGCCGAAGTAGACGAACAGCACGCCGAGATCGACGAGGTGCCCGATGCGCCCCATGACCACCGCCCGCAGCGCGAGCAGCGCCGAACACGCCGATGGCGAACGGCATCCAGGTCATCTCGGCGAAGTCGGCTCTGCGCGATCGGCTTCATGCCGATGTAGTGGTTGAGCGTGTTGATCTCGGCCAGGTCCTGACCGCCGTTCCCGGCCGCGATCTTGTGGCTGTAGCATCTCGAGGCGTCAGCCCTTCCTGATACTGCGGCGCGACCAGCTGGATGCGCCACAGGGGAGGAAGGCCCCGCCACGAGCGCCACGATGCCGAGCAGCACGAGGCCTCGCGACAGCGCAGCGACGAGCGGGCGATCGAGGAAGCGCGGTGGTGGCTCGCGAAGCAAGGCGGTCATGACGGAGGCCTCCGGACACGCGCTACGGCTTGACGGCGAGATAGCCCTGCATCTCCTGGTGGAGCGCCGAGCAGAAGTTCGTGCAGTAGAACGGGAAGACGCCCGGCTTGCTGGCCGTGAAGCGGACCGTCTTGGTCTCGCCCGGGTCCATCACGACGTTGATGTCGTGCTCGACGATGCCGAGGCCGTGGATCATGTCGGTGCGTCTGCTCGACGTTGGTCACGTGGATGCGTCACCTCGTCGCCGACTGCGCACCTCGAGCGTGTCCGGCACGAACCGGCTGCGGATCGCACATCATCTTGACGTCGACCTTGTTGCCGGTGCGCGTGACGCCGGTCTGCTCGGCCGTCCACGACGCGCGTTCGGATCGTGGTTCTCGGCCTTCGGGTAGACCTCGATCGGCTGCGATGCTGTCGGCCTTGAGGATCTGGGCGAAGTGCGGCTCGGGCTCGGTGAACGACTCGTAGAGCATCGACATCTTCTGACCGGTGATGTCGATCAGCTGGCTCGACTCCGGGCTGCGACGGCCCGACCGAGAGGTGGCGGCCCTTCGAAGCTTGTTCATCGCCACCAGATACTGGCCGTAGGGCGCCTTGGTGTCGCTGCGCGCCGATGACCAGGTGGCCGATGTTGTAGTGCACCGGGATCTTGTCGAGGATGACCTTGTTCAGGTCGGCGCGCTCTTCCTGGCTCCACGGCGGCAGCTTCCACTTGGCGACCGACGACTCGACGAAGAGCGACGTGTAGGCGTTGCCCTTGCCGTCGTACTGGGTGTGGAGCGGACCGAGCCCGACCGGCACGTCGCCTTCGAGGACCGCCTCGTAGTTCAGCACCGGGATGCCGCGGACTTCCTTGTCGAACTGCTTGCGCGTCGATCGCCGCACTTGATCTTCTTGAAGTCGAACACGCTCGACACCGGCTGCGAGCTTGCCGCGACGCCACGATCCAGCGGCCGGACGGATCGGTGTCGATGCCGTGCGGCGACTTCGGCACCGGCAGCAAGTACATCACGCCGGGCACCTTCGCCGGATCGAGCACCGGCACGCCGCCCATCATCGTCGGCCTTGCCGTCCGCCACCGCCTGCTCCGCCGCGCGCCAGTTGACGATCGCGGCGTAGTCGCGATCGAGGCGCGTCGAGTTCGCCTTCGAGCGCGTCGGACGCCATCTCGGTGTTGTAGGACGTCCAGAACGCCCAGCCGGAGCTCGGGCCCCTTGCCGGTCGATCCGAGATCCCAGTTGAAGGGCGGCGTCAGCACCTGCCAGCCGACCGACAGCGTGCCCGTCGCCTGGATCGACCTTGAGGCCGCTGACCATCCCGTTGAACTCGGTCTCGTAATTCGCCGGATCGGCGTAGCGGCCCTTCGGCAGCGGCACCGAGAAGCGCGTCGCGACCAGCGACGTACTCCGCTGTTCTCGGTGACGAACGACGAGCCGTGATTGCCGCATCGAGTTGGGGATCGGACCGAGGATCTGCTTGGTCTTGAAGTCGCGCAGGTCGATGCGCGCGACGCGGTTGTTGGCGTTGTCGTTCACGAACAGCCAGCGGCCGTCGTAGTCGCCGTCGGTCTGCGACAGCGCCGGGATGGTGCACGTCGCCCCACGTGTAGCTCGCCGAGCATCTGCTTCGACTCCTCGTCGAAGCCGTAGCCGGTGGCCGGATAGCGGCGCGAAGACCGGGATGGTGCGCGATGTGCCGCATCGAGGGAATGCCGGCGACATAGACCTGGCCCGAGTGGCCGCCGGAGTAGAACAGGTAGAACTGGTCCTTCTCGCCCGGTGCGACGTAGGTCTTGGTGGCGGCCGAGGCGTCGGCGACCTGGACGCGGCGGCCCGGAGGGTTGCACGCGGAAGCGGCGAGCGCCGCGGCCAGCAGGCCGCCGGCAGCGACGAGGATCGTGTCGGTATGGTCATGACGGTATCCAGTCGAAAGCGGCCGGCTCACTCGACGATCAGCACGCCACGCATGCCGACCTGGGCGTGGCCGGGGATACGAACAGATGAACGGATAGCGGCCGGGCGCGGCCGGGGCGGCGAACGTCGCGGTGTCGCGCTCGCCGGGCCCGAGCAGCTTCGTGGCGGCGAGGATGTCGGCCCGTCGCGCAGCCGGCACGTATTCGGTCGTCGGGGCTTCGGCCGCGGCGACGAGGAAGGTCTCGACGTTGGCGGCGAGGCCGAGGAGCACCCAGTTGTGCCCCATCGAGAACTTGGGGGTGGTGCCTTTGTTGGCGAGCGTCACGCTGAGGCGCTCTCCCGCCTTGGCGCGGATCTCGACCATCGAGAACTTCATCTGGTCGTTGGCCGTGATCTCGACCTTCCGGCCCTCGGCGGCCGGCGTGGCGGCAGGGGGCGGGCGTCGGACCGGCGGACGGGGCGCCGGGGCCGGACGCCGGCTGACCGGACTGACCACAGGCGGAGACGGCGAGGCTGGCAAGGATGGCGGCGGCGAGCGCGTATCGGTTCGACATGATGGCCCAGCGTAGCCAGCGCGCCGGCGGCGATCGTTGACGTGGATCAAAGACGCCGCGGATTTCCGGAATCACACTCGGGGCATGCGGAAACCGACTGGATTGCGCGATGGTGGTGCTGGCCTTCGGCACGGGCGCGATCGCCTGGATCGCGCGCGGAGCCGGCGGTCGAGGCCGGCGTGCGCCGGCTGCCCGTGACCGGGGTGGTCGTCGCGGCCCCATCGGGCCGCGAGGTCCAGATTGCGCACGATGACATCCCCGACTACATGCCGGCGATGACGATGGCGTTCACGCTGGCCGAGGACGAATCGGCGCGGCTGGCGCCCGGCGATCGCGTGCGGTTCCAGCTGCGCGCGTCGGATCAGGGCCGACCGTCGCCGAGAACGTGGCCGTCACCGGCCGCGGCGCCGCCCATCCCCGTGCGAGGCGGCCGCACCGCCGCCCGCGCGCCTCAAGCGCGGCGACACGATCGCGCCGTTCGCGCTGATCGACGAGCGCGGTCGTGCGTTCACCGACGCCGACCTGCGCGGGCCACCAGACGGTCGTGACGTTCATCTTCACGCGCTGCCCGGTGCCCGAGCAGCTGCCGCGCTCGTCACCGCCCGGTTCAAGGCGCTGCAGACGACGCTGGCCCGCGATCGATCGCTGCCGCGCGACGCGCGGCTCCTGAGCATCACGCTCGATCCGGCGTTCGACACCCCCGCGGTGCTCGAGGCCTACGGCAAGGCGACGGGCGCGGAGCCGGGACGGTGGCGCTTCGCCGGCGGCGACAGCGACGCGGTGCTGGCGCGTCGCGCGCGCCTTCTCGGTCTACGTCGAGAAGAACGGCGCGCTGCTCGATCACACGCTGGCCACGGCGCTCGTCGATCGGCGCGGGCGCATCGTCGAGATCTGGCGCGGCAACGGCTGGCGGCTGGACGACGGTGACGACGGCCGCTGCGGGCGACGGCGGCGGACTGAGACCGGCGTGAGCGACTACTCGCCGTCGGCGGCGTCGCTGCAGGCGCTCGGCGTCGAGCACGGCGACGTGGGCGCGCGTCGAGTGGACGAGGCCGGCGCCCTCCCACTCGGTGAGGATCCGGCTCACCGTGAAGAGCGTCGTGCCGGTCAGCTCGGCCAGCTCCTGGCGCGTCAGCGTGTGCGGAACGGTCAGCCCGGCCGCCGGCAGCCGCCTTCACGGTGAGGCGCAGCAGCGTGTGCGCCAGCCGCTGGCGCACGTCGAGGCGTCGCCAGCTCGCGCAGCCGCGTCAGCGCGTCGTCCATGTGCGCGGTCATCTCGCGCAGGATGTTGGTCTTGAGCTGCGGATAGCGCGCGAGCAGCATCGGCCAGCTGGCCGCGCGACCACGCCAGCAGCGTCCACCGCGTCGCAGGCGGTGGCGGTCACCGGATACGGCGCCTCGCCGAGCGCGGCGACGCCGGCGACCGGATCGCCCGGCCCGACGAAGCGCACGATCACCTCGGCGCCTTCCGGCGTGAGCTGGGTCAGCTTGAGGTAGCCGCGCTCGCATCAGGAAGAACGTGCTCGCGGGCTCGCCCTGGCGAATCAGGATCTGGCCCTTGCGCAGCGAGCGATGCGCTCCGGCCGCCGAGCACGGCCTGGCTGTCGGGCGCGGCCATCGCCTGGAACAGGCGGGACGAGTCACTCGCTGCCGCGGTCGGCGCGCGTCGGCCATGCCGGCAGTATGGCGGTGGTCGCCCGCCGCCGTCAGCGCAGGTCGCCGCCCCAGTCGCGCGGATCGACGTCGGCGATCGTCTCGGAAACGTAGTCAGGCGCGGCCGCTGAAGTCGATCGCCGGTACTGGCGCTCGCCGTGCGGAAGTCGGTCGGCGGCATCGCGATCGTGGCGCCGTGCGCCGCCGCCCGATCGCAGTGGGCGCGCGTCCGCGACACGGACCATGATCGCGTCGCGGCTCGCGCGCCTCGCCACCGGCGGCGCCACCGGTGATCACGATCGCCCCATCGCCGGCGTTCAGCTGGGCGCGGTGATCGCCGATGCCGAGGCGCAGCGTGAACCCGAACGCGGCCGACAGCCAGCGCAGTCCGCCTCGGGCACCGACGGGTAGGCCAGCACCGGAATCACGGTGCTGGCCGGCATGGAGCGGTTCTGCAGCATCGCTGCAGGATAGCGTCGAGGCACCGGCAGCGCGGGCGGCGCCGGTGGTAGGCCTGGGCGATGACGTCGGCGAACTGCTCGAACGTCGTCGGCGTCGTGTCTCGGCGTCAGTTGCGGCCCTCGACGGACTTCACGATCCCGTCGTCGAACGCCTTGTCCATCTCGGCGTAGGTGTCGGCCACGCTCTTCGACATGCCCGCCTGCTGCAGCGCCGCCGCATTAGTCGGCGTACGGGAACTGCACGTAGGCCAGGTCCGGGCTTGCCGATCTTCGCGCCGATGATGCGCGTGGCACTCGTCGAAGCTCAGGTCGCGCTGGCCGAGCAGCTCCCGCACCTGGAATCCGTTCCAGTCGCGCGCGGCGAGCGCCCGCGCCGCGAAAGCCGCGATGTCCTGCGTCGCGATCATCGGCAGGGTCGTCTCCCCGGCGCGCCGCCGCCGTTGATCCTGATGACGGATCAGGTCGAGCGAGTGAGGAAGTTCTCGAAGAAGAAGCCGGGGCCGCAGGGCGAGCACGCTGGTGCCGGTCAGGCGCTTCAGGCGCTCTTCGTGCGCGTGCAGCCCGGCGATCGGCCCTGTCCCGGACGGCACGGTCGCCGCCGATGCTGCTGAGCGCGACCGCGTGGCGGACGCCGCTCTTCGCGATAGCCCCGGCGATCGGCGTCCGACCCGATCTATCTCGGCGCGGACGTCGGCGAGACGGGTTGGGCGGCGACCAGCGTCGAACACGCCGTCGACGCCCGTGAACGCCCTGCGTCAGGAACGCCTCGTCCGCTGGCGTCGCCAGCAGGACCTCGGCGCCCCGGCGCCTTCAGCCCGGCCAGCTTCCCGCCGAGCGTCCCAGCGCCCGCACCGTGTCCCGCCGCGCCACCAGTTGCTCGCTGATCCGGCTGCCGATGTTGCCGCTCTCGCCCCATGCACTGCAATCGTCGCCATATGCCTCTCCCGGTTGTGAACCTCGACGCGCCGCGCTCCCGGTGAGTGCCGCGACGAGATCAGTTCTACGCCCAGAGCGCCGGACGGTCCATGATAGGATGTCGCAAATGCATAGCCGATCGTCCAGCAGCTGGTGCTCGAGCCACCTGGTTCCAGCCGAACGATGCGCTGACGGAAGTGCTGCGGGATCTGCGGCTCGTCCAGAGCTCTACTGCCACAGCGAGCTATCGCCCCGTGGGACTGGCCATGCCGGCGAAAGGACTACGCCGTCTTCCGCTTCGTCGCGCGACGGCGAGGCCTGGCTGGGCGTCCCGGCGCCGAGCCGACCGGCTCGGGCTCGCGCGACTTCCTCCTCGTCGCGCCCGGCGTCGAGCATTCCGTGTCGAGCGGCCCGGGCGTGCCCTGCCGCAAGCGTCCAGGAACTGCCCCTGCGAGACCGGTCGGCGGACGGGCGATGCTGCTCCTGCCACGGCGGCGATGGAGCGCGCACGGTGCTGGCGTCACGGCGGCGTGCGATTCGAGGATCCGGATCGCGCACCCGCTCGATCGGCCTCATGCCGGACGTGCTGCGCATCCGCGGCACCGAGGACGGCGAGGCCTTCCTGATGCGGCACATGCTCGCCGCGATGGGCAGCGGAGGCGCGTGAACCCGCGGCCCGGCGGCACCACGGTGATGCTGCGGCTCGCCGACATCCCGGTGATCCACGCCATCCGGTGGTCGGATCGTACGCCGCCAGCACGGCGATCGATCCGGACTGGCTCCGGGGCGCTGCGCGATCCGCAGATCGGCCGCGCGCTGGTGCAGATCCATCGCCAGCTGGAGCGCGACTGGACGGTCGCGCGGCCTGGCCGCCAGCGTCCACATGTCGCGCTCGGTGTTCTCGGATCGCTTCATGGCGCTGGTGGGTGCGCCGCCGCTGCTCCTACTGACGCGCTGGCGCGTGCGCTCTCGCGGCGCGGTGGCTGCGCGAGGATCGCGACCAGCCTGGCCGACGTCGCGCAGCCGTCTCGGCTACGAATCGGAGCCGTCGTTCAGCCGCGCCTTCAAGCGGCCACATCGGCCTGCAACCACCGGGCGCGGTGAGCGACGCGGGCGCGCAACCCACTGACGGGCACCGCGCCACTGGAACGCTCGCCCGAATGAGATCAAGTGCCGCGCTGCGGTCGCGACTCAATCGACAGTTGCCCTCCTGACGAGCCGCAACCGCTCGCATGCTGGTCAACCCGAGTCCATGGCCGTTCGACAGTGCTGGGATCGAAGCCGGCGCCGGAATCATGGACGATCAGCTGGATCTTCCGTCGATGTTCCCGTCAGCGATACGTCGCACTCACCCATGCCGCTGTACTTTCAGTGCGTTGTGAACGGCCTCCCTGCAGAACACGAAACAGGCACAGTGAGGTTTCGTGAGAGAGCGTTTCGGGAAGGTTCTCGACGCGGAGCTGAATCTTCAGGCTCTGCCGCTCTGACAGTTCCCGGCAGAAACCGGTGACGGCTGCCTTCAGGCCGACGTATTCGAGTCCTGACGAATGCAGGCGATGGACAACGCCTGAACGTCGGTTCCCAGGTTCGTGACCTGCTCGTGCGCGTCATCGATTTCCTTTCCAGCGCCGATCTCGGAAGCAGGAAGGGCGCGTCGCAGGCATCTGCAGGTTCAGCGCCAGCAGGGCAATGCGCTGACTGATGTCATCGTGCAGATTCCTTGGCGATGTGCGTTCGCTCTGCTTCCTGCGCTTCCACCAACTTGCGGCTGACACCGGCAAGAGCGCTCTTCCGCCAGCTTTCGCTCGGTGATATTGGCGGCGACGCTCAGCGCGCACGGCTCGCCATGCACCTCGATCAATTCGGCTGAGCCGAGCGCCGTGATGATGTTCCCGTCCTTCCTGCGGACTCTGAACTCCAGATCCGCGCACGTGGCCGGTCGCCCGAAGCTGGTCCAGCATCGCAAGTTCTGTCATCCGGGTTCTCCCAGAGGTGAATGTCCTCAGGGAGTCCTGCCGATCACGTCCTGGCGCGTCCACCCCGTCTGTTCTTCGAACGTATCGTTGACGTCGATGTAGCGCGAGTCACTCATGCTCGTGATGGTGACTGTAAGGGGGCTGCGATGGAAGGACTTGACGAACTTCTGCTCGGACTGACTCAGGGCCCATTCGGTCTTCTTCTTCTGTGCCCGTTGCCAGAACAGCGCGAAGATCAGCGTCGCTCTGCAGCAGGATGACCGCGGCCCCGGCAATGAAATCACCTGCGACCGCGTTGCCAGAGAGAAGCTGCTGGCATAAGACCTCGCTTCCTTGCGGCAAGGACGATTCGGGAACGCGCCATCGCTGGAGCGCCCGCCAATCGACCTGAACTGCCAGAGAGGCGGCGTTCACGACGGGATGCTGTCCGGGATGCTCTCCGCCCAGGAGGCGCGCCGTTATCGCTGCCGAATTGGACGGTCTCTTTCGTGGTGTCTCCATGCTCCGCCGATGCATCCGTGACCGAGACACAGCGATCGCCATGCTGAGTAGGTCGGCATGCGCTCCGCAACGGCGTCTATGAGATCGAGGCCGGCGAGGGGGTGGCTGGCCGGACGCCGGCGGCGCGAGATGGAACAGCACGACGGTGCGACCTGGCAGGGCGACGACTTTCTGGAAACAACTCCCGGCTCGGGGGCCGTAGAGGTAGACCTCCTTGATCCTGTGCTGGTAGCGAAGCAGCTCGCGTGAGGTTGCCGCCAGCCAGTAGGATCTTCCTTCTCGGCGCAATCACGGCGACTGTCGTCGTGTCCGGATGAAGACGCAGGGCCAGATCGATGGTTTCACCAAGGCCGACGGCGTGGTCAGGCCGGTCACGCCGGGCCAGCGGTGTTCCCGCGAATTGCCGAGTGGCCAATCCGGTGAAGGCGATTGGCACACCGGGAAAGATCGTGTCGCGGTATTGGAGGGCGAACTGGAGGGCTGACGGTCCGTTCGACGACCACGACGTCGAGCTTCAGTCCGCTGTATCGACGTCGAAGCGTGTCCGCCTGGCCTGGCGCGCGATGCCTGATCCACCGGCGGCAGGCTCCAGGTGTAGGCCTCATGGAACGTGATTGGGTCTCATGCACCTGCGCTCGCAACGAGGCTTCGAACACCTCCTGGAAGGCCGCGCGTTGATCGTCCAAAGGTGGATGAACAACAGCAGGACGTTCTTCGGCGCTGGCTCAGCGATCGCTGAACCCGGAAGGACACACAGCAGGATGCCCCAGGACGAGGCACCGCATCTGGATGCCCGTTTTAGCACGATTGAATGAGAAGGACAGGCGCTGCGCGGGCGCGGCAACCGACAGAGTCGCCGGAAAGGGCGACCCTCTTCGTGACGATTCGATTGATTGCGCGGGCAGGCGACGTGTGCCTGCCCACGCTGCGTCGAGCTAGAAACGCATCCCGAACGCGAGCAGGACCGTCCGGCCGCCGTCGAAGCCCGGACGCCACGCCGGGTAGTCCAGGTTGCGCGTCGCCTGGCCGAAGCGCGCGCCCTGGATCGTAGCCGGTCGGACGAGCCGAGCGAGTCGAAGCGGGCTGTTCGGATCCGCCGTTCACCACCACGTCGTGTGCCGATCAGCTTCTGGTTGTTGAGCGCGTTCAGCACCTCGACCTTCAGGTGCGGCCGCACCGTGTGCCCACACCGGGATCGAGTAGTTCACGCCGAGGTCGACCAGCGCGTAGCCCTCGAACGACCCGTGCCGCGCTCGCCGAAGGAACAGGTTCTGCGCGCCGCCGTTCGGCGTCGTTGGCGTAGCCCGCGCCCCAGCGCTTCCTGCTGCAGCGGTGAGCGGGTGGTTGGCCGCGAACAGCGAGTAGGTCAGGCCCGAGTCGTAGCTTCCACATGCCCGACACGTCGACCGCGCCGAAGCGAGCGAGCGGCCGGTTCCATACCGCCCACAGACGCACCTTTGTGGCGCTGGAAGTCGTCGAAGCGCCCGATCGGGAAGTTGCGATCGGCGGTGAACACCTCCGGGTAGTCGCCGTAGAGCGACGGGCTGCCCGGCTGGTTGGCCGCTTCACCCTCGAAGTCGCCGTCGTTCTGCAGCTGCACCGTCCAGTGGCCGGCCACCTGCAGGTCGCTGGCGGATGCCGGTAGTTGCCCTGCATGATCAGGCGCCTGGTAGCGCCGCTGCGGCTCGTCGGTGTTGCGGTAGACCGTGTTGTCGAACGTCCCGAAGATCTCGCCGTTGCGGACGATGTCGGTGGTGCCGTTGTCGAGGGTGATGAAGTCCTCGATGAAGCCGCTTCACGTCGCGCGACACGTAGGTCAGCTTGGCGTCGAGCGCGCGGCCGAGATCTGGCTGCCCAGCGACGCCGTGAACTCGCTGCGTCACCGGCGAGTGCAGGCCGTCCTCGAACGACACGTTGGCGGTCGGGAACGCTGCCGTCGATGATCTGCGTGTAGTTGCTGGGTCGAAGCCGGGCGCGAAGTCCACGCCCTGGCCGGCCGGACCGGTGTAGATGCTAGCGGATCAGCGCTCGGGTTGCCGACGTCGGTGTTGCTGGCGAACTGCGCCTCGCTGTAGCTTGCCGGCGTAGTGGCGCGTAGGTGCGCCTGGATCACCGAGCCGGCCGTCACCCTTGGCGTCGAAGGTCGCGGCCAGGCGCGGCACCACGGTGCTCGGTGTCGGCGCCGATGATGTCGCCGGTGGCGTCGCTGCGCACGCGCTCGAAGCGCAGGCCCGCGTCGACCGTCAGCGCGCGGTTCGCCGCCCAGCGATCGTGCGCGTAGAGCGACGTCGTCTTGATGTCGATGCTCGCGCCGCGCGTCGCGCAGCCAGTTGCTAGAGGCGCGACGTCCCGGGCACGAACGTCGGGATCAGCCGGCCTGGCTGCGTCGAACACCGGCATCGCCGCGCGTTGGTCACGTAGTCGGCGTAGAACACGTAGCCGGTCGACGTCTGCGAGTTGCCGCCGGTGTCGGTCGACCGGAACCACTCGAAGCCGCCCTTGAGGTCGTGGCTGCCGCCCTTGCCCGACGACAGCAGCGTCGAGAGGCTGCCCGCCAACTGGCGGTTGTCGCGGTCCTCGGGATCGGTCGAGTCGAAGAACGGCGCGTTGTAGTGCTGGTTGGCCGGGATGCCGTTGAGGCCGCGGGTGCGGAACGGCGAGTCGGCGATCGTCGGTGCTGGTGCCGCCGGTGTTGCGGAAGCCCGAAGCGCTTCTGCGAGACCGCGCCGTCGCGAAGAGCTTCGGCGAGCAGCACGCCGTTCCAGTTGGCGCACGAACAGATCGTTGGGCAGCGACGCGCGTCACGAGCGTCGCGCGGGTCGATGCGAGCCGGCGAGGCCGGCGCCGGTTCGTCTGCTCGGTGCGGTTGTCGGTGTAGCCGACCTGCAGCGTCGTGGTTCGGCGTGCGGCGTGCAGGTGACCTTCAGCTCGTAGCGCTTGTTGTCGCAGGCCGGAGTCGTAGCCGATGCCGGTCTGCGCGAAGGTCGCGGCCTTCGGTCGAGTTCTCGTAGCGGCCGGCGCTGAAGAACCAGAGCCTGTCGCGGAGGATCGGCCCGCCGAACGTGCCTCGAGGCGTGTTCGAGTAGCTGGTGCGCGGGCGCTCGCGCGTCTCGAACGGCGTCTCGTCGGTCCAGGACGGGTTGCGCAGGTTCGTGCGGAAGCTGCCCGTAGAAGATGTCGCCGCCGCTCTTGGTGACGACGTTGACGACGCCGCCGGAGAAGCGCCCGTATTCGGCCGAGATGCCCGACGTCAGCACCTGCGTCTCCTCGATCGCGTCCTCGATGAAGAGGTTCTGTGGCGTGCCGAAGAGGTTGTCGTTGACGTCGACGCCGTTGATCAGGAAGACGTTGTCGTAGGCGAACGCGCCGGCGATGCGTGATCTGGCCGGCGTTCGGCCCGTTGTCGGTGAGGCCGGGCGCCAGCTCGGCGATCGTGAACGGCGCGTGCGGCCGGTCGGCAGGTCGTTGATCAGCTTGGCGTTGAAGTTGGCGCCGATGGTCGGGTTCGTCACGACGGGGACGGCGTTGCCGTGGACGGTGACCTGCTCGGCCACCGCCGACCGGCGCCATCTTGACGTCCAGCGTCACGATGCGACCAGAGCTCGACGCGGGTCGGCCGCTTGACGCGTCGCCATGCCGCCCATCTCGACGGTGACGACATGCTCGCCCGGGCGGCAGCCTGCGCACGACGTAGATGCCGTTGACGTCGGTGACCGCCGTCTTGGTGCCCTGAATCGCCGGCCGATTCGATCGTGATCGTCGCGCCCGGCATGCGACAGGCCGTCGTTCGACGTGATGGTGCCGGTGATGTCGCCGGTCTGCAGACCCTGCGCGCCAGCACCGGAGGCGAGACCCGCCACGAGGGCCAACGCCCACGTGAGACTGGCCAACACTGTCTTCATCTGATCCTCCAAGCGGTCCATAGCCCCCGACACAGACGCGGGGGAACGCGGCGGGATGACTGGACCGACCGTTTTCGAGGATGCCAAGACGGCGTGGTGACCTGGGGTTAGCATGTGGCGAAGGCCGGGCCGGCGCGTGACCAACGCGCGAGTCCGAGGGACGGCGGCCATGCGCGACTGAGCCGTCGCCGGCGGCGGCTTCGTAGTTACAAACTGGCCGGATGCGGCCTCCGCTCCTCCTCGCGACCGCGGTCGCGATCACCCTCGCCGGCACTGCCCTCCCCGCGCCCAGATGACGACCGATCAGGGAGACCGCCAGGCGGCTCGCCCAGGCGAAGCGGCTGGCCGAATCGCGCGCCGTTGATCGACGGGCACAACGACATTCCGTGGCGGATGCGCGAGCAGAAGCCGCGCTACGACTTCGACGTCTTCGACCTGCGCCAGCACCGGCCCACGCTTCCACACCGACATCGCCCGGCTCCGCGCCGGCGGCATGGGCGGGTCAGTTCTGGTCGGTCTACGTGCCCGGCACGCTGCAGGGCGGAGTCGGCCGTCACCGCGACGCTCGAGCAGATCGACGTCGGTGCATGAGATGCTGCGCCGCTATCCCGGACGCGTTCGAGGCTGGCGCCGCACGGCCGCCGACGTCGAGCGGATCGTCGAGGCCGGCCGCATCGCCTCGATGATGGGCATGGAGGGCGGGCACTCGATCGACAGCTCGCTCGGCGCGCTGCGCGCAGTTCTACGCGGATGGGCGTCGGCTACATGACGCTGACCCACAACGTGACCACGCGCGTGGGCCGATTCGGCGACCGACGTCGCCCGGCACGGCGGCCTCACCGCCGTTCGGCGAGGAGGTCGTCCGCGAGATGAACCGGCTCGGGATGCTCGTCGACCTGAGCCACGTGTCGCCGGACACGATGGCGCGACGCCCTGCGCGTCAGCGAGGCGCCGGTGATCTTCTCGCACTCGTCGGCGCGCGCGATCTGCGACGTGCCGCGCAACGTGCCCGACGACATCCTGCCGCAGCGTGCCGAAGAACGGCGGCGTGGTGATGGTGACGTTCGTGCCCGGCTTCGTCTCGCCAGCAGGTCGCGCCGCGCTACAGCAAACGCAGACGGCCGAGCGCGACGCGGCTGAAGGCCACTGCCGCAGATCCACGCCGGCCGCGGTCACCGCCGCCATGGAGGCGTGGCGACAGGCGAATCCGGCGCCACGCGCGACGCTGCTGCAGGTCGCCGATCACATCGATCACATCCGCAAGGTCGCCGGCATCGACCACATCGGCCTCGGCGGCGACTTCGACGGCATGCACGAGCGTCATCGCCGTGGCCTCGAGGACGTCAGCAGCTATCCGGCGCTGTTCGCCGAGCTGCTGCGCCGCGGCTACAGCGAGGACGACGTGCAGAAGATCGCCGAGCCGCAACGTGCTGCGCGTGATGCGCGCCGCGGAGAAGGCGTCGCCCAGCGGCTCCAGAAGGCGCGGGTCCTGTCGAAGGCCACGATCGAGATGCGCTCGATGGCAGGCGAAGCAGGTAGGAGCCAGCCTCGCATGCCAGACTGACCGAGATCATACCCGCAAGGGCGACGAACGGCTCGACCGGCCTCGGCGGCGGCCAGCGCGTCGCCAGCGACTCGCCGCGCGTCGCCGCCTACGGCACCGTCGACGAGCTGCAACTCGGCGATCGGGGTCGCGCTCGCGCACGGCCCGGTGCCGCGGTCTGCGCCACGGCGCTGCCGCCGATCCAGAACAGCTGTTCCACCTCGGCTCGGACCTGTGCTTCCCTCGAGGAAGACAAGGGCAAGTGGCCGCTCCCGCAGATCGAGCCGCGCCACGTCGACGCGCTCGAGGCGCTGATCGACGAGCTGCAACGACGTAGTCGGCCCGCTCGCCAACTTCATCCTGCCGGGCGGCTCACCGGGCGCCGCGCACCTGCACGTCGCCCGCACGATCTGCCCGCCGCGGCCGAGCGCGACGTGCTCATCGCCGTCCCGCCTCGAGCCGATCGGCAAGCACGCGATGCAGCTACCTGAATCGCCTCTCACGGACGCCCTGCGGCGCTGATGTCGCGCTGCGGAAACCACCAGGCAGCGGCGCCGCCGAGCCTGGCTGGGATCGAGAGAAGGCCTGATCGTTCGTCACCTGCCGGGCCAGATCCGCGCCAGATCAGCGGCTTTCGAAGGCTTCGGCAGCCCTCGATGAATCTCGTCTCCCGCCGACGCGACGAAGGCAGCCTGCCAGACGTCCAACCAGCACCTTCTTGGATATCCCGCAGGTCGTCGATGCATGCGTGTGCCAGCGAGTCGGCAATGTGCATCTCGTTGGCGTCATTCATCGCCGTTGCCAGCGCGAAGGCTTCCGTCAGAAGGCTGACGGCTTCGAGGCGGCGACTCGACGAAGTCAGCTCGCGTCGCGACGATGCTCGGGAGTCGGCCGTAGTTTCGCTCGAGGGCGTCGAGCGCCTCGAACAGACGGCTGCGCTCGACGTCGTCATTGCCGCTCGCCGACGCGTTGACCACGTCCACCGCAAGCTCGCGGATGCGCCTGCCAATCCTCGTCGTTGATGCCGTCTGGTCATCTCCGCTCACCCGTCCTCGGCTCGCGAGCAACGAGCCTCAACGGGTCGACTCGACGAAGCCACCAGCCACTCGGCGTCGTCGAGCCACGACGCCAGATTGCCGCCGCGGCACCGACGGCCGCGAGCGCCTGGTGAGCTATCTTCGGGTGTCTTCGGGTGAGCGGCGCAGGAGGCAGCGCGTCCGCCACGGGCGCGTGATCGAAGAACAGCAGCAGCCAGTCGCCGGAGGCCAGGCCCTCGCCTCCGGCGCCGGCAAGCGTCTGGTCCGGCGACGGCGCGTCAGCCACTGGCCGTGTATCCGTCGGGCGAGTCGCTGAGCCACAAGCGCCACCTGCGGCGCCACGTCGGCGATCTGGCGCACCAGCGCTTCGCGCTCCTCTTCGGCACGCGCGTACTTGCCACGGCCAGTGCGGCAGCCGGACGTGCCAGACGCCCGGCACATCGGTCGCCTGCACCTGGAGGTGCGGCATCGACGACGAGATCGAGGCGTAGCTTGTCAGGGGAGTCAAAGCAGTTCCCCCACAATCAGAAGGCCGGCGACAGGGGAGGGCGGTAAAGGCAAAACAACGCGAGCGGCCAGAGCGAAACCACGGGCCTCCCGTACCTCGGAAGGAACCGCTCCGCCATCAGGAGAGCCGCGACCGGGCCGCCAAGCAGGAACATCCCAGCCGACGTGAATCCTGCTTCCGCCAGACGGGGTAGCTCTGGCCCGAAGCCGCCAGTGTCACGAGCACTCCGAGGCGCACCCGGCAACCCAACCGAAGGCCAGCCAGTCGGACCAGGTTTCGGCAGCATCTCGTTCATCACACCACAACGATGCGTCCTCGCCCGCTCGATGCTACACTCTGCGCGACAACTGGTCAGACCAATTCAGGAGCAGGTGGGAATGGCGCAAGTCGCACCGCGTTCGACCGTCCACGACGTCGTGATCATCGGCTCCGGAGCCGGCGGCGGCTTTCCGTCACGAAGGTGCTCGCCGACCTGGGCGTGAAGGTCCTCCTGATGGAGGCTGGCCCGATGGTCAGCATGGGCGACTTCAAAGATGCTGCAGCCGCCGTCGGGCGTCTGGCATCGCGGCGCCAGCGAGATGGCCCAGCTCTATACCACCGGCCAGGGCGCACCGCTCAACTTCAACGCCGGCTGCGCCGCGAACCTCGCCGACCCGAGCCGTATGCGGTGGCGCCGGGCAGCAGCTTCCGCTGGTTCCGCTCGCGCGTCATCGGCGGCCGCACCAACCACAGCAATACGTAACT
>ERZ1370068.11020-contig-9671_pt1 | contig 30448 bp, 31 predicted proteins | sample MGYA00561227_ERZ1370068 | MGnify/ENA primary metagenome ERZ1370068 (study PRJEB38410, sample SAMEA6850437) | metagenome | study: Metagenomic assessment of the ecological functions of the soil: analysis of the soil microbiota associated with the...
AGTTACGTATTGCTCTCTTGAAACCGCTGGATCGGATGGGAGGCCGAGTTCGAAAGCCTCTGCCAGTTCCCATGGCAAGGGTGTTATCGCCGAGCCTGGAAAGCGCCAGTCTCGCCTCGGATCGTCTGCGTGAGGTTCCGGATTTGATCGCGACAAAGGCACGGATCGCGCCTCAGCTAACAGTGACTGTGCAGTCTCGGCGCTGCCAAACCAGACCTGCCACATCGGCTGCCCTGGCGAGCAGCCCGCCGCGAAAAGCCGGCGGTGCAGCCTCTGCTGCGGCGGCGATATCGGCACGGGCGCTTGCAAGGTAGCCGTTCTTTGCGGACGTTGATGCGCGCGACAGGTGCGGACGCAAGCTCGGCACCCTGATGCGTCTGTTCGAGTGCGATCGCGCGATCAGCGTGAGCAAAGTTTTCATCCTCGTTCTCCCACGCGCTTGCTCGGCGAGCGACATGTTGAGATGGCTTACACCAACAAACTGGGCAGCCCATCACCGCCTTCGCGCTTTCGTTCAGTGCGGATCCCAGTGAATCCGATCCTCGCCCACTGCCCTGATCGAGGCCCCAAACACGGCGTGCCTGGCTGGCAATTATCGATACAAGCTCGACGACGCCGACTCAGCAAGTTGCGCTTCGCGAGGTTCCAACTCTCCTGATAGTTACCAACATTTCCGTGCAGAGTGATTGAGTTGCTAACCGCGACATCCAAGTCGTGGTTGCAGCGCAACGGCGACGCCAGCACGCCGAATTGCCGCGTCGAAGTTGCCTCTGATCGGTACCCATGCGAGACGCGATGATCTCGAAACTGGCGGTCGCTTGTACCTCGGGCTTGAAGCGGCGCAGGTGCGTGCCGCAGTGTCATAGCCGCCCCTGTCCTGCGATGCTGTCACGATGGCTCCGTCGAGGACCCGGTGAAGAGCACCAAATGTTGGCCGCGCATTCAAAGCGATAGCAAGCCGCCCGCCAATCTGTCCCGGTTGCCCATTCTCCTCCTGCAGCCCGTGAAGCGATCTGATGCCGGAGTCGCCTATTAGCGAATCCAGACGAGAGGCCAGAAACTCGCGCACCAAAGGGTGATACCGGTAACCGCCCACGCTGCCGTTGCCGTGAGATGAGCCCCAGCCTCTCGACTGCTTCAACAAGGCCAACGATCTGGGCTGAGCCCGTCACAAAATCGCAGCCAGCCGCCGCAACGGATACGACTTTGCAGGAAAGCGAGGTGGTCCGCATCAGGAACCGCTGATGCGACGGACGCAGGTCGCCAACGACCTCTTCGGCCAAGTAGTCGTACAGCTCGGCCTGATCGCCTCGACAGGCTCCGGATGAATTCCCGGATCTCGCGTCGCGGCCGATCGCGGAGAGCGGTCCGGATCAGTTGAAGTGACGCCGCCCACCCCACTCGGAGCGGCGATTCAGCGGGCCGAGCGACTCGCGGTCGAGGGGCTGCCCAAGGTGGCCACGCAAGAGGTCAGCGATCTCGGCTCTGAGAATTGCAGGTCTCGAGTCTTGAGCTCGGCTAGCTCTCCCTGAGGCGCGCAGTCGCCCGACCGGCGATCTCCGGCGCTCGCCGACTCGAAATGACAACGGTTAGTCGTTCCGGGTGCTGCGTAACCAAGGACTTGTCGCTGACAATACGAAACGTCGCCTGATCCGCTCTGCCGAGTGGAAGTCGTCGAGGATCAGGACGGTTGGCGTCGCGTGGCGATCGACGGGAGTTCTCGGAGGAACGCCGCGACGGACCGTCGTCACGCGTCGGCGCCGCCGGGGCCGTGTCCTGGAGGAGGGCGAAAGTGCGCGGGGCGAACTCGGGGTCGTGCTCGCGGCCGGCTGGCGACGAGATACGAGAGGAACGTGACCCAGTTGCGGTCCTCCTCGTCCATCCGGTACCAGAGCGTCCGCAGTCGCGTCCGGCGGGAGAAGTCGGCGAGGAGCGTGGTCTTGCCGTAGCCGGCGTCGGCGATCACGAAGACCACGCGGTTGTGGATCTTGACGTCGAGCCAGTCGAGCAGCCGATGGCGCGCCAGCGTCTCCGTCGCGCGAGCGGCGGGCGCTGGACCTTGCCGACCTGGATCGGGTAGCCGCTCACATCGTCGCGCGATGCCCCTCCCAGCAGTGCCGGCGTGCTGACGAGTCGGCCCGCGCCGACCTGGGCGGTGGAACGGCCACTCCGAGGCCGTCGCCAGGCGCTCTGAGGTCCGAACGGATCGGGCGGCGCGAACGATACGGACCCGTCGCGGAGCGGTGTCAATGCGTGGCGATGTGACTCCGGCCGGGACATGGCCTTCATGGTGCCCGGACGCGGCTCACCTGCGGATTAGGCTGCGACCTCCCGACGACCAGGCCGGCAGACCTGTTGCCGGGCTACTCCGACTCTTCGCAGCAGTGGCCGCAGGGTGAGCGAATACGTCTTGCCATCGGAGACCTTCAGTGACCAGTGCCTTGGGCCGCCGCTGACACGTCGCCCGATGCTTCAGCGCACGTGATCTCTTCGCCGGTCAGGCGCCTGGTGCGGGACGCGGGCGCCGCCGACCCATCGCCCTCCTTAGAAGATCGGCTGACGGTCACGTCCTTCCAGGGCCATGCGACGGGGATAGTGCCGGGCACGTTGGGATCGACCTCGCGCTCGATCAGGATGCCACGGTAGCCGGTCGGGACGTAGCGGCGTCGGTCGAGATCGTGCCGCCCTCGTCGAAATCCCGCAGTCGGTCGGCGAGCTTCTGAACGAGCGCGCAGGCGGCGTCGTCGGAGGCCGCCGCTCGGCTCCATCCCGATCGCGTTCACGACGACGGTCTTCTTCAGGCCGCCGGCGTCGATCGTGAAGATCGTGTTCGGCGCATCGGCGATGCCGTTGTTGATGTAGGCGTCGCGGCGCGGTCCCGATGCCGCCCGGGCCGAGGGCGAACGTCAGGAGCTCCTCGATCTGGCCTTCGTCGAGCTGCGCCGTCCGCCACGGGATCGGCGCGAGTGACGCCGTTCGCATCGGGCTCGGGGAACGTCTCGACGAGCGGCTGGAAGACGATGCGACCGTCGCCGTACAGGGTGAAGGTCGGGGCCTGGCTGGCCGCGAAGTCGATCGGGACGAAGCCGCCGCCTCCTCCATCCGGAGGACGACGTCGGTCGCGCCGGTCGGGTGGTCGAGCCCGGATCGCGTCGGGCTGGCGGGGGAGCGCTCGACCGCCGGGCGGGGCGAGAGCGCACGCCGGCCGTGCAGGCTGCCGGCGACGAGCAGCGAGGCGTGACGGTGGCGAGGGGCAGTCTGATCTGTTGGCATGCCGCCCGGGACGCCGCGTAGCGCCCGGGTGGTTCCCGCCTGATCGGTGCTCGTCGACACCGGCAGCGCGCGGGTCTGCGATGACGCTTGCGAACGCGAGATTCTGCAGATCTCGCGCGAGATTCACGCCCGTACGTGCAGATCTCCGATGCCCCAAGGCTTGACGCCGCCAGTATTCTGCCCGTCATGAGTCTCGGTTCCGGGACCGAGGATCGAGACCGCGCACTGCCCTCCTGTCAGCGCGAGCGACGTCCGCGTCCCGTATCGGGGTCGAGGCCGAACCGTCACGGCGACGACGCACGAGGAGGCTCGGGAGAGGGTGTACCAGGACCGAACGCTGACCTGCCGCGACTGTTCGGAGGAGTTCACGCTTCTCGGCCGGCGAGCAGGCCTTCTTCGCGAGCAAGGGTCTGACCAACGACCCGCAGCGGTGCCCGTCGTGCCGGGCGGTCGCCAAGCGGGCCCGGACCGTCGAGCGGACCGCGGGAGTTCCACGCCGCGATCTGCGGCGGCCTGCGGGGGTCAGGCCGATCGTACCGTTCGCGCCGCGGAACGACCGACCGGTCTACTGCAGCTCGTGCTTCGACAAGGTCCGGGCAGGACACGCTGACGAGACGCCGGCCAGCGTCTGAGCGCGTCGGCCCATCGCCGAATCTCTGAGTCAGCCGACGAGGCCGGCCTGGCGACGGGTCGGCCTCGTGTCATCGACTGGGCGCCCGTCCGAGCCCGACGAGCCGAGGAGGTACCCGATGGGCGTCATCATCATCCGCGAGATGGTCGGCACGAGCCCGCGGTCGTGGAGCGACGCCGCCCGCCAGGCCGTCGCGACCGCGTCGAAGACCGTCCGCAACATCCAGACGGTCGAGGTCGTGAAGTCGACGCGCGGTCGTCGAGGACGGCGAGATCGTCGAGTACCGCGTCGAGGTCAAGATCGGCTTCGAATACGAGGGGGTTACGCGACGAGGCCGCGACTCGTCGGCGCCGGCGCTCAGCCGGCCTCGGCGAACCGCTCGCCGGCGTAGCTGAGACGAACCGCGTCTGGCGCTTCTTGAACCAGAGCTGGATCTCGCCGGTCGGGCCGTTGCGGTGCTTGGCGAGCTTCGAGGTTGATGACCTCGCCGTCCTGCGTCCTGGTCGTCCGCGCCGCGCTCCTTGTCGCGCCACAGGAACATGACGAGGTCGGCGTCCTGCTCGATCGCGCCCGACTCGCGCAGGTCCGACAGCCGCGGCTCCTTCGACTCGCGCATCTCCGGCTGGCGGCGACAGCTGCGACGAGGGCGATGACCGGGATCGACAGCTCGCGGGCGAGCGCCTTGAGCCCGCGCGAGATCTCCGACACCTCCTGGACGCGGTTGGCGTCGCGGTTCGTGGTCGTCGCCTGCATGAGCTGGAGGTAGTCGACGATCACGAGGTCGAGCCCGGCCTCCGCCTGGAGCCGGCGGGCCTTCGTCCGCAGCTCCATCGCGCGTGATGTTCGGCGTGTCGTCGATGTACATCGGCGCTTCCGACAGGGCGTTCATCGCCGGCGCGATCCGGGCGAAGTCGAGCTCCTCGAGGAAGCCCGGTGCGGAGCCGCTGGCGAGTCGATGTTGGCGACGCTCGAGAGCAGGCGCAGGACGAGCTGCTCCTTGCTCATCTCGAGGCTGAAGACGCCGACGCTCTTGCTTCTCGTGACCGCCGCGTGCTCGGCGATGTTGAGCGCGAAGCTCGTCTTGCCGACCGACGGCCGGGCCGCGACGACGATCGAGGTCGCTCTTCTGGAGGCCCGGTCGTCAGCGTGTCGAGGTCCGTGAAGCCGGTCCGGACGCCGCTGATCTCGCCGCGGTGGGCGTGCAGGTAGTCGAGCCGGTCGTAGGCGTCGTGGAGGAGCGACTTGAGCGGGCTGAAGCCCGACGTCGACGCGCTTCTGGCTGACCGCGAAGAGCTCCGCCTCGGCCCGGTCGATCGCCTCCTGGACCTCGGCCGGATCCTCGTAGCCGATGCCCGGCGATCCGGCCGGCGGCGCCGATGAGGTTGCGCAGGACCGCCTTGCGCTCGACGATCCGGGCGTACTGCGACGGCGTGGACCGCGGTCGGCGTCTCGTTCGACAGGCTCGACAGGTAGGCGCGGCCGCCGATCGCCTCGAGCTCGTCGCTGCCGCTCGAGCGCCTCCGCGACGGTGACGATGTCGATCGGCTCGCGGCGCTCGAACAGCTCGAGGACGGCCGCGTAGATCGCGGCCGTTCGCCTGCCGGTAGAAGTCCGCCGGCCGCAGGAACTCGGCGACCTCGATGACGGCGTCGCGGTCGATCAGGATGGCGCCGAGCACCGACTGCTCGGCCTCGAGACTCTGCGGCGGCAGGCGATCGATCATGCGCTCCTGACCATGGCGGGCTGCGTGACAGCTGCAGTGTCACGGGCGACCGACGTCGGCCGATAGGGCCTTATCCCCGAACCGTCCACCGAATTCGTCGGCCCGTTAGCCGCTGTGGAAACCCTGTGGACGATCCATCGAGCTCGCGTCTGCGATCGTCGCGTGATCGGCGAGGCGGCAAGGCGGCCGGCAGGACGAGCGCCTCGGTGCGTGAGCGACCGGCGGACCGCCGGCCAACGCGCGCGTCGTCCAGGCGCGACCGCTCAGTCAGCCGTCGGATGACGCCGATCAGCTTGCCCTGGATCCGGACGTCGTCGTAGAACTGCGGCGGATACGCCGGGATTGGCGGGCTGGAGTCGGATCTTGTCCTTCTCCTTGAAGAAGCGCTTCAGGGTGACCGCGTTCTCCTCGACCTGGGCGACGACGATGTCGCCGTTGCGGGCCGTCGTCTGCGGCCGGATGAGGACGAAGTCGCCGTCCGCGATGTGGGCCTCGATCATCGAGTCGCCGCGGACCCGCAGGACGTACGCGTCGCCCGCCGGGCGCCAGCATGTCCGGGACGGCCATCGTCTCCGATCGCGTCCTGGTAGGCCTCGATCGGTCCGCCGGCGGCGATCTCGCCGATGATCGGCAGCGACGCGCGCGTCCGTCGGCGGTCGCCTGCGGGACGAGCTCGCTCGTCAGGCCGAGGCGGATCGCCGCGGTCGGCGTCAGCCGGATCGCGCGCGACTGCGCGGCGCCGCGCTCGAGGTAGCCCTCGCGCTCGAGGATCTGGAGGTGGTGGTGGACGGCCGACGTCGAGGCGAGGCCGACCGCCCGCGCGATCTCGCGGACCGACGGCGGATAGCCCCGGGCGCGCAGCGTCGCGGCGATGAAGTCGAGGATCTTGACCTTGCGGTCGGCGTCGTGTTTGGTCACTCGCGCCTCCTTGGCCGTGCATGATACCGAACGGACGTTCGATGTCAAGGTCGCGCCGTCGACGGCGACGCGGGTCGGCTCGGGCGCGGATGGTAGACTCGGCCGCCCGGGCTCGCGGAGCTGCGGTCCGCCCGGCTGTCACGAGGTCGATCCAGGAGCGATGGCGCGACGAGTCACGACGATCGGAAGCGAACGATCGCAAGCGGCGCCGGCGCGGGCCGGGCCTGCTCGGTCGGGCGCTCGGCGATCATGGCGTTCCTGCCGCTCGCCAGCCGCGCTCCCGATCTACGCCCGGCTCGATCTTCGCGCTCGCGCTCGACGAGCGGATGCCGGCCAGCCGCAAGGCGCTCCTCGCTGGCGCGGCCGGCTACCTCGTCCTCGGTCGCGACATCATCCCGGACGACGTCCCGATCATCGGCGGCCTCGACGACCTCGTCGTCGTCGTCCTCGCCGTCGACCTCGTTCCTCGACGGCGTGCCGGACGGACCTCCTCGCCGAGAAGCTCGACGAGCTCGGGCATCGACCGCGGTGGCGTTCGACCAGGACATGGCCCGCGATCCGGCGGCTCGACGCCGGGACCGGTCCGGCGAGACGCATCCGCCGCGTCCCCGGCCTGATCGCCGCAGGCCGGCGATGCCATCGAGCAACAGCGGTCTCGGGCCGCGGATCCGCGACCTGGATCAACAGGGAGGATCCGATCGCGTGAAGGTCGATCCTGACGAAGGACGTGCCGACGCTCGGCAAGAGCGGCGAGCATGAAGACGGTGGCCGACGGCTACGCCACGAACTTCCTCATCCCGCAGCAGCTCGCCGTGCCCGGCCGCCGGCGGCGCCTACCGCGCCTGGCAGCACGACATCGCGAGCCGCGAGGACAAGCGCGAAGCGCGAGCGCGACGATGCCGAGATCGCGGCGACCCGGATCGCGCAGCACGACCCTCACGATGGGCGTCAAGGTCGGCGAGGGCGGCAAGCTCTACGGCTCGATCACGACGAAGGACATCGCCGACGCGCTCGCCCGCCGCGGCATCGAGGTCGACCGCCACAAGATCGACCTCGAGGAGCCGCTCAAGTCGCTCGGGCACGTACAAGGTCGCGATCAAGGTCTTCTCGGGCATGACGCCCGAGGTCACGATCGTCGTCGAGCCGAAGGGCTGATCCGTCCGTCTGGCGCGCGCGGGCCGGTTTCGGCCACTATCTCGGCCGTGGATGGGCGCCGCCGACACCGCCGAGGCGAGTGGTCTCCGATGACGCCGAGCCCGTCGACCGGGACCGCCTCGACCCGCTGACGCTCCGCTTCGTCGACCCGGCCCTCGAACGCGACTTCCAGATCGCGACGCTCGACGGGGCCAGGCGCCGCCATCGCTGGGGCATGTTCATCAACATCCCGCTCTGGATCGTCGGTCCGGCGCTGGCGATCGCCGTGTTCCCGACGATCGACCCGCGACCGATCCTGATCGGTGCGACGGTGATGGTCGTCCATCCTCGCGGTCGGTGGCATTCTCGGCGGCCGCGCGACGATCCGCCGCCAGGTGGACATCTATGGCTCCGTGCTCAACGCCACGGCCGGGATCATCGTGCCTGCTTCTGACGGTCAGCGCCGGGCTGTTCGCCACGTTCGGGCCGGTGCTGATCGTGTTCTCCGGCATGATCGCCCTCGGCGTGCAGCGGATCCCGTTCACCTTCGCGGCGGCCGTCATGGCCTCCCACGTCACCGTGTTCACGATCCTCGCGATCCAGTTCGGCAGCGGGGCGGCATTCGAGGTCTTCCTCGTCGTTTCCGCGTTGCTTCGTCGCGCTGTCCGGCACGTACCTCGTCGAAAGCAGCGAGCGGCGTGTGTTCGCCCAGGGCCGCCTCATCGCCCAGCTCCACGCGCGCGTCGACGACCTGCTGCGCCACTACCTGTCGCCGGACGTCGCGGCTTCGCTCATCGCCCATCCGAGCCGGGCCGACCTCGGCGGCGAGGAGGTCGAGATCACGACGCTCTTCGCCGACCTGACGGGCTTCACGACGTTCTCGGAGCAGCGCTCGCCGAACGACGTCGTGGCGATGCTCAACGAGATGTTCGCGGCCGCCGTGCCGACGGTCCTCAGCGAGGGCGGCACGATCACCCAGTTCGCCGGCGACGCGCTGATGGCGATCTTCAACGCGCCGGTCCGCCAGCCCCGACCACGCCCTCCGCGCGGCTCGCGCCGCGCCCGGCCTGCAGCGGGCGACGGCTTCCGACGGGACGGCCGATCGGCCGCGGTTCCGGGTCGGTCTCAACACCGGCCCGGCCCTCGTCGGCAACATCGGCAGCGCCGAGATGCGCAACTTCACTGCGATCGGCGATGCGACGAACCTCGCCGCCCGCCTCCAGACGTTCGCCCCGCCTGGATCCGTCGTCATCGGCGAGCGGACGTTCGCGATGATCGCCGACGTCGCCGAGTGCCGGCCGCTGGGCACGCCGAGTTGAAGGGCAAGTCGGTGCCGGTCGCCGCGTACGAGCTGCTGGGGCTGCGCACGACGGCGTGGCGGCGATCGCTCGACTCGAACATCCGGTCGAAATCGGTCGACGGCGGTGCGATCATCCGGAGGTGAGCTTCGAGCCTCCGATCGACCGGACGATCCTCCACGTCGACCTCGACGCGTTCTTCGCGGCCGTCGAGCAGCGCGACCGGCCCGAGCTGCGCGGCAAGCCGGTCGATCGTCGGCGGCGGCGGGCCCGGACGCAGCGCGGCGTCGTGAGCGCCGCGAGCTACGAGGCGCGCGGTCTTCGGCGTCCACTCGGCGATGCCGCTGCGCGAGGCGGCCGCGCGCTGTGCCCGCATGGCGATCTTCCTGCCGGTCGACGGCCGCAAGCTACCAGCCGGGTCAGCCGCGACGTCATGGCGATCCTGCGGCGGTTCACGCCGCTCGTCGAGCCGATCTCGATCGACGAGGCGTTCCTCGACGTCACCGGGTCGGCGGACGCTGTTCGGCGACGGCGCGACGATCGCGCGCGCGATCAAGGCGGCCGTGCGCGACGAGGTCGGGCTGACGGCCTCGGTCGGCGTCGCGCGCGACCAAGCTCGTGGCCAAGATCGCCTCCGACCTCCGCAAGCCGGACGGGCTGGTCGTCGTGCCGCCCGGCGAGCGAGGCGGCGTTCCTCGCGCCGCTCCCGATCGCGCCGGCTGTGGGGCGTCGGCGGCGAAGACCGCGGCGATGCTCAGCGAGTACGGCGTGCGGACGATCGGCGACCTCGCGGCGCTGCCGGCGGACCTCCTCGTACGGCGGTTCGGCAAGCTCGGGGCGTCGCTCGGCGACCGCGCGCGCGGCATCGACGCCGACCCGGTCCGCGACGGCGACCCGGCGAAGTCGGTCGGCCACGAGCACACGTTCGACGTCGACACGCACGCGACCGCGAGGTCATCGAGCGGACGCTGCTCGGCCATGGCCGAGGGCGTGGCGGGGCGGCTGCGGCTCGGCGGGCGTGAAGGCGGCGACGGTGACGGTCAAGATCCGCGACTCGTCGTTCCACACGATCACCCGGCAGCGGACGCTGACCGAGCCGACCGACCTGACCGAGCCGATCTACCGGACGGCGCTCGACCTGGCCCGGCCCGAGGTGCGCGGGATGAAGGTCCGGCTGCTCGGGGTCACGCGCGTCGAACCTCGGCGAGCGCGAGCAGCTGTCGCTGTTCGGCGCCGACGATCCGCGCCGGCGGCGCGCGGTCGAGGCGGCGGATGCGCGTCCGGCGTCGCTACGGCGAACGGGCGGTCACCCGGGCGCGGCTGCTCGGGACCGGCCTGCCGGCGCCGTTCGAGCGCGATGACGCCGGTCGACATGCGACCCGCTCGGACGACGCCGCGCCCGTCGCCGGCGCACTGCGGCAGGCGAGCCTGATCCGATCCGACGACGACGAGGCTCCGGCGTAGCGCCGCGGATCGTGACAGCCGAGCTGTCACGGACGTCGACGACATGTCCGCCTGACGACGCTTGACATCGAACACCTGTTCGGTCTAGGATCAGGTCAGTAACCGAACAGACGTTCTGTCGGACGAGTGCCCCGCGACGGACGACTGCCCAGCGCCCCGCCGTGAAGGAGCCATCTCGATGGCGATTCATCCGTGTCGAACCGGTCCAGGTCCACGTCCGGACCGGCTGGTTCGACGGACGCCCGCGAGAGATCACCTGGGGCGACCGAGCGACTGCCGGTCACCCGGCTCGCGCGTCGTCCGCGAAGAGGCCGCGGCCTATCCGGTCATCACCGGTCCGCGGACGCTGTTCGAGGTGGAGACGCCGCGGGCGCGACTCGCGCTCACGTATCCAGCACCGCTCGCGGCGATGGACGATCACCGGCACTCGACGACGAGCGTCGCGCCGCCTGAGCGACGCTGACCGCGCTTCCCGGCCGGCGCAGCTGGGCCCTCCCGCCGGCGTCGGCACCGTCGGTCGCGGGCGGGCGCGCCGGTACCGCGCTCGCCCCGTCTCCGACGCTGCGCGGACCGCTCGCGCGGCGATGCGTTCCGCAACGCGGCCGGGTCGCGTCCGGATCGCAACCTACAATCGGCGGCGTGCCAGACGACTCCGCATCCGCTCGCTTCCGCGATCTGACCCTCGACGGCGTTCGTCGAGCGCGCTCGGCGTCGGCGAGCCCGGTGCCCGGCGGCGGCAGCGCCTCGGCGGTCGCGGCCAGCCTCGGCGCGGCGCTCGTGGCGATGGTCGCGGCGCTGTCCCAGGGCCGGCCGCAAGTACGCAGCAGCACGCGCGACCTCCACGCCTGGGCCGACGAGACCGGGTCGGCGTCCTGGCCGACCGGTTCCTCGACCTCGCCGACGAGGACGCCGCAGGCGTACGCCGGCGTTCGCCGCGGCGATGAAGCTGCCCCGCGACACCGACGACGAGCAGGCGGCGCGGCCGGCGGCGCTGCAGGCGGCCGCCGCGCGGCGCCGCCGAGGTCCCGCTGGTCTGCGTCGAGGCCTGCCGTCGAGCTCGTCGCGGCTCGCCGAGGCGCTGGCCGGGCCGGAGCAACGTCAACGCGTCGAGCGACCTCGAACGTCGCGTCGCTGCTCGGCGAGGCCGCGGCGCGCGGCGCCGCCGCGAACGTCCTCGTCAACCTGCCGTCGGTCGGCGACGACGGCGTACGCAGGGCGAGATGACGCTCCGGGTCGACGACGCTCGCTCGCACGAGGTCGAGCGACTGGCCGCGGACACCCGCGAGGCCGTCGCTCAGCGGCGAGTCGCGCGAGCCGCTCGCCGGCTGACGAGACTGGCAGTGACCGCGCGGAGCGGCGCGCGACTCCTCGAGGGCGGGCCGATCGCCGACGGAGATCCGGCGCGCCGTCGGCCGAGGACGTCGCCGCGCTATCCGCGACCGACGCGGCCGGCCGCCGGGCCTCGCGCGTCGTGATCGTCGGCACGCGACGCGCCGTCGATGGTCTACCTCGAGCGGATCCTGCGCGGCTGCGCGAAGGTCGGCATCGACGCCGGCTTCGTCGAGCTCGACGGCGAGGCGACCGAGGCCAGCGTCGACGGCGGCCGATCCGCGACGCTCAACGACGACCCGGCGCGTCGACGGCGTCATCGTCCAGATGCCGCTGCCGCCGACGATCCGGCTGCGCGCGGTCATCGACGCGATCGACCCGGCCAAGGACATCGACGGGATCCATCCGCTGAACGCCGGCCTCCTCCGCCTCGGCTACGACGGGTTCCTGCCCGCGACCGCGCACGCCGCGGTCGAGATCCTGCGCCGGTCCGGGATCGAGATCGAGGGCACGCGACGCGGTCGTCGTCGGCCGGTCGGCGGTCGTCGGCATGCCGGCCGCGTTCCTGCTCGTCCGGGAGGACGCGACGGTCACGGTCTGCCACTCGCGGACCGCGCGACCTCGCCGCGCCACGTCGCAGGCGCCGACATCGTCGTCGTCGCCGCCGGCCAGCCCGGGCCTCGATCACCGGGGCGATGCTCAAGCCCGGCGCGGTCGTCGTCGACGTCGGCATCAACGTCGTCGACGGCCAGCTCGTCGGCGACGTCGACTTCGAGTCGGCGCGGTCGAGGTCGCGTCGGCGATCACGCCGGTGCCCGGCGGCGTCGGGCCGCTGACGAACGCGCTCCTGCTCGACCCACCTCGATCCGCGCCGCCGAGCGCCAGGCCGACGCGGAGCCGGCAGCCGCGCCGTCGACGCCCGCCGCGCCGCCAGCGACGCCGTCACCTCCGGAGGAGACCGATGACGCTTCCCGTCCGATCTCGAGATCGCCCGGTCCGTCACGCCGCGGCCGATCGTCGACGTCGCCGCGCGACCTCGGGCATCGCGACGACGAGATCGAGCTCTACGGGCCGACCAAGGCCAAGGTCACGCTCGAGGCGATCCGCGCGGCTCGAGGCGGAGCGACCGCGCGGCAAGTACGTCGTCGTCACGGCGATCACGCCGACGCCGCTCGGCGAGGGCAAGTCGACGACGACCGTCGGGCTCGCCCAGGGCCTCAACCGCGATCGGCCGCAAGGCGGCGGTCTGCATCCGCCAGCCGTCGCTCGGCCCGGTCTTCGGGATCAAGGGCGGCGCGGCCGGCGGCGGCTACAGCCAGGTCATCCCGATGGAGGACTTCAACCTCCACCTGACCGGCGACGTCCACGCGATCGGCGCGGCCCACAACCTCGGCCGGCGCGTTCCTCGACAACCAGCCTCCACCACGAGCAACCCGCTCGGCATCGACCCGCACGCGATCCTCTGGCCGCGGGTCGTCGACATCAGCGACCGGGCGCTGCGGCACGTGGTCATCGGCCTCGGCGGCCGCGAGAACGGCGATCCCGCGCGAGACCGAGTTCGTGATCACGGTCGCGCTCGGAGGTCATGGCGGTCCTCGCCCTCGCGACCGACCTGCAGGACCTGCGCGCCCGGCTCGGCCGGATCGTCCTGGCGACGACCGACGCGACGGCACGCCGGTCACCGCCGAGGACCTCGGCGTCGCCGGCGCGATGACCGTCCTGCTCGCGCGACGCGATCAAGCCGAACCTGCTCCAGACGCTCGAGGGCGGCCCGGCGTTCGTCCACTGCCGGGCCGTTCGCCAACATCGCCCACGGCAACAACTCGATCATCGCCGACCGCGCTCGCGCTCGCGACGAACGAGATCGTCGTGCACCGAGGCCGGCTTCGGCGCCGACATGGGCGCCGAGAAGTTCTTCGACATCAAGTGCCGCGCGTCGGGCCTGCGCCCGGACGCGGCCGTCGTCGTCGCCACGGTCCGGGCGCTCAAGATGCACGGCGGCGTCGGCAAGATCGTCGCCGGCAAGCCGCTCGACCCGGCGCTGCTCGAGGAGAACGTCGAGGCGGTCCGGACCGGCGCCGCGAACCTCGCCGAAGCAGATCGAGAACGTCACGATGTTCGGCGTCCCGGCGGTCGTCGCGATCAACTCGCTTCCCGACCGACACGCCGGCCGAGGTCGAGGCGATCCGCGAGGTCGCCCTGGCGGCCGGCGCCCGCGACGCGGTCGTCGCGACGCACTTCGCCGACGGCGGCAGCGGCGCCGCCGACCTCGCCGAGGCGGTCTGGGCGGCGGCCGACGAGCGGCGCGCCGGACTTCCAGCTGCTCTACCCGGACGACGCTGCCGCTCGGCCGAGAAGATCGAGACGATCGCGACGCAGGTCTACGGCGCGCGACGGCGTCGAGCTGCCTGCCGGCGGCGCGCGAAGTCGCTCAAGCAGTACGAGGACCTGGGCTACGGGCAGCCTGCCGATCTGCATGGCCAAGACGCAGTACTCGCTCAGCCACGACGCGCGCGCTGAAGGGCCGGCCGACCGGCTTCACGCGTCCCGATCCGCGAGATCCGGCTGTCGGCCGGCGCCGGGTTCATCACGCCGCTCGTGCGGCGAGATGCGGACGATGCCCGGGCTGCCGTCGCGACCGGGCGGCGAGAAGATCGACATCGACGCGGACGGGAACATCGTCGGGCTGTTCTGAGCCGCGGCCAGGGCGTCGCGCGCCGGCGCCGCGACCAGGCCGAGCGCGCTCGTCGCGAGCGACGAGGCAGACCGACGATCACGAGCCCGGCGCGATCGCCGAGCAGGAACGCGCGCCCAGGCCGCGACGTCGATCGGGCCGAGCGCCTCGTCGGCCGATGGGCGTGGTCGTCGTGGCCGTGGTCGTCGCCGTGGTCGTCGGTCGCGTGGTGCTCGACCGCGACGTCGCCCGGGTGATGCAGCCGCGTGCGACGGATCGTGGCCGTCGATGCGTTCGTCATCGCGGGCGGCACCTCCGGCGGCATTCTCGCACGTAGACTCGGCGGCGCATGACCGCAGCCCGATCGACGCCGGCCTCGATCGCGAGCCTCCGCGGGCTCGACCGCGACGGCCGGCTCCTGTTCCTGACGCGCGGTCGCTGCGGATGTTCGCGCTACGGGTTCCTCGCCGTCGTCCTCGTCCTGTACCTCGCCGCGCTCGGGCCTCGACCCGCTGACGATCGGGCTCGATCCTGACGCTGACGCTCATCGGCGACACGCTGATCTCGCTGTGGCTGACGACGAACGCCGATCGCCTCGGCCGGCGGCGCGTGCTGATCGTCGGGGCGCGCTGCTGATGGTCGATCGCCGGCGTCGTCTTCGCGCTGACGAGCTGTCGTGCCGCTGCTCATCCTGGCGGCGACGATCGGCGTGATCAGCCCGACCGGCAACGAGGTCGGGCCGTTCCTCGCCGATCGAGCAGGCGGCGCTGAGCCAGACGACGCCCGACGCGCGCCGGACCGCGACGTTCGCCTGGTACAACCTCGCGGGCTACGTGGCGACGGCGATCGGGGCGCTGGCGGCGGGCCTGCTCAGCCAGGTCGCTGATCGACGGCGGCTGGGCCGCCGTCGACGCCTACCGCGCGATCGTCGTCGGCTACGCGCGCGTCGGCCTCGTGATCGGCCTGATCGTGCTCGTCGTCGGCGCCGGCGGTCGAGGCCATCGAGGCGCCGCCGGCGCGGCCGACGACGGGATCCGGCGCCGGCTCGGGCTCGGCCGGTCGCAGCGGGATCGTCGCTCGGCTGTCGGCGCTGTTCTCGCTCGACGCCTTCGGCGGCGGGTTCATCCCGCAGAGCCTGATGGCCTACTGGTTCCACCTCCAGTTCGGCGTCGAGCCGGCGGCGCTCGGCGCTGATCTTCTTCGCGGCGAACCTGCTGGCCGCGGTGTCGTCGCTGTCGCGCGGCGCGGATCGCGGCCCGGATCGGCCTCGATCAACACGATGGTCTTCACCCACCTGCCGTCGAACGTGCTGCTGATCCTCGTGCCGCTCATGCCGACGCTGCCGCTGGCGGTCGCTCGTCCTGCTCGCTCCGGTTCAGCCTGAGCCAGATGGACGTCCCGACCCGCCAGTCGTACGTGATGGCGGTCGTCGACCCGGACGAGCGGTCGGCCGCGGCCGGCGTGACCGGCGATCGCCCGGACGACCGGCGCCGCGATCTCGCCGTCGATCTCGTCGCGCCGCTCGTCGCGAGCGCCGGGCTCGCCGGCGGCGCCGTTCTACCTCGCCGGCGGGCTGAAGATCGTCTACGACCTGCTGCTGTACCGCGGCGTTCCGGCACGTCGCGCGCGCCCGGAGCGAGCGGCGCGCCGCGGCGAGCCGGCGCGTCCGGCGGCGGCGGCTCGGCGGCGTCCGAGGTCGGCCGCGGCCGGCCCGGCATCCCGAGCCGCCACCAGACGAAGCACGACGATCAGCGCCGACGACCGCGACCGCGATCAGCAGGTCGAACGGCTGGAGCGCGTGGCGGATCGTCCGCCCAGTTCGCGCCGAGGACGGTGCCCGCGTAGACGAGCAGGCGTCGACCAGAGGAACGCGCCGGCGGTCGAGTAGACGATGAACGTCGCGGATCGGCATCCGGGCGACGCCGGCCGGGAAGCTAGATGAACGTCCGGACGATCGGCAGGAGCCGGCTGAAGAACGCGGTCGCGGCGCCGTAGCGCTGCGAAGAACTGCTCGGCCAGCTCGATCTCGTGCGGCCGGATCAGCAGGTACTTGCCGTAGCGCTCGAGGAACGGCCGCCCGCCCCACGCGCCGATCGCGTAGGCGATCAGCGAGCCGAGCGTGTTCCCGATCGTCGCGACGATCGACCACGATCCAGAAGTTCCACGGGCTGGCCGGTGAGCGGCTCGATCTGGCGTCGGGTCCGACACGAGGAACCCGGCGTACGGCAGGATCAGCTCCGACGGCAGCGGGATCATCGCCGACTCGATCGCCATCGCGACCATCACGCCGAGGTAGCCGACGGCGCCGTACAGCGATGTTCAGGAACGGGATGACGATCTGGTCGATGAACGCGAGCACGCGACGACCTCGCGGTGAGACGGGGCGGGACGACGCGCGAGGATAGCCGACTATCCTCGGCACCGTGACCGAGCCCCGATCGGCCACCGCGCCGGACCGCCGACCCGATCGTCCTGACCGGCGCCGACCTGACGATCGCCGACGTCGAGGCGGTCGCCCGCCACGGCGCCGGCGTCGCCCTCGACGTCCACGGCCCGCGGCCGGATGCAGGAGGCGCGCGACGTCATCGAGCGGCTCGTCGCCGCGGGCGAGGTCGTCTACGGCGTCACGACCGGGTTCGGCGACCTCGCGACGCGTTCGATCGCGCCCGGCGACGCGCGCGCGGCTCCAGGAGAACCTCCTGATGAGCCACGCCGCGGGCGTCGGCGCGCCGTTCCCGCGCGAGGTCGTCCGGGCGATGCTCCTGCTCCGGGCGAACACGCTCGCGCTCGGCCACAGCGGCTGCCGGCCGCTGCTCGTCGACCGGCTGCTCGGCGTTCCTCGGCGCGCGGCATCCACCCGGTCGTGCCCGAGCAGGGCACCGTCGGCGCGTCCGGCGACCTGGCGCCGCTCGCCCATCTCGCGCTGCCGCTCATCGGCCGGGGCCAGGTCGAGCTCGGCGGGCAGTCGTGCCGGCGCTCGTCGCGCTGCGCGAGGTCGGCCTCGAGCCGCTCGACGCTCGAGGCCAAGGAGGGCCTCGCGCTGCTCAACGGGACCCAGCTGATGAGCGCGATCGGGGCGCTGCTCGCTCGCCGACGCCGACCGGCTCGGCGCGGACGGCGAGCGTCGCCGCGGCGATGAGCGTCGAGGCGCTGCTCGGCACGGACGTCGCGTTCGCCGCGGCCTACCAGCTCGCCCGGCCGCATCCGGGCCAGGTCGCCGTCGCCGCCGAGCTCCGCCACCTCCTGCGCGAGTCGCGGGCTCCAGGCCAGCCACCACGGCCACGCCCACAAGGTCCAGGACCCGTACTCGCTGCGCTGCGTGCCGCAGGTCCACGGCGCGGTCCGCGACGCGCTCGACCACCTCCGGCGCGTGCTCGACATCGAGCTGAACTCGCGCGACCGACAACCCGCTCGTGTTCCCCGGGCGGCGGCGTCGCCGACGACGACGCGATCGCGACCGGCGGCGGCCGGGTGATCAGCGGCGGCAACTTCCACGGCGAGCCGATCGCGCTCGCGCTCGACTTCGCGAAGCTCGCGCGTCGCCGAGCTGGGCTCGATCAGCGAGCGCCGGACGGCGCTGCTCGTCGACGCCGCGGCTCGAACGGCGGGCTGCCGCCGTTCCTCGCGGCGTCGATCCGGGCTCGACTCCGGGCTGATGATCTACCAGTACACGGCGGCGGCCCTCGCGTCCGGAGAACAAGGTCCTGCGCCCATCCGGCCTCGGCCGACTCGATCCCGACGAGCGCGAACCAGGAGGACCACGTCTCGATGGGCTCGATCGCGGCGCGCCACGCCCGGACGGTCGCTCGAGCACGTCGAGCGGATCCTCGCGATCGAGCTGCTCGTGGCGACCGCAGGCGCTCGACCTGCGGCTGCGCGGCTCGCCGACGGGCAGCGCGTGCCGCGGGTCGAGCGTCGCCGCGAGGCGCGTCGCACGCGGTCGCGCGCCGGCGCGTCGTCGGCCGCTCGACGCGCGACCGCGAGCCGGGCCCGACCTCGCGCCGCGGCGCTCGACCTCGTCACGACGGCGCGCTGGCCGGCCTCGCGGCGCCGGAGCGCGGCCACGGACCGACGTAGACTCCGGCCGATGGCGATCCGGATCGTCGACGTGACCGACGACGCCGCGCTTCCGGCCTGCGTGCCGCCGTGCGCGGATCCGGGCTTCGACCACCGCTCGTGCGACTACTGGGAGGACGCCGACCGCGGGTCGAAGGCGGCCGCGCCGCGCTGGCTCGAGGCCGCGCCGCCGCCGCGCCGCCGACGCCGCCCGCCGACGCCCGGCCAACCCGTTCGCGCCGGACGACGCCGGCGAGGCGCGTCAACCCGTTCGCCCCGGCCCGCGCCGGCCGGGCCGCGTTCAACCCGTTCGCGACGACGACGACGACCCGCTCGCCGACAACCCGTTCGCGCCGACGCGCCCGGCGCCGGCCCGACGGTCGGCGCCGACGCGCCGCGCAAGCTCGACGCTGCTCGGCCGCGGGCTGGCGTGTCTTCGGCAGCTACGCGAAGGTGCTGCTCGTCGACGACGAGCCGCGCGGCCTACGCCCAGTTCGGGCCGCTGTCCGCGTATCCGCGGGCGCAGCGCCTGCGCGACCTCTACCCGCAGCTGCCCGAGCGCGCCGCTGCCGGCGGTCATCACCTGCATCGCGTCGACCGCGGCCGAGGCCCGCGGCGCGGCCACGCCCGGCGCTCGTCGAGGCCGGTCTGCGACGACCTCGCGCGGCGCGGGTTCGCCGCCGTCGAGGCGTACCCCGAGCGTGGCGCCCGGCCGGACGCGACGAGCGCGGCGACGCCGGCGTTCTGGCTGAGCGCCGGGTTCGCGGTCGCCGTCGACGACGAGCGGTTCCCGGTCGTCCGGCGCGAGCTGTGAGTCAGGTCGACGCTGCGGCTGCCGCGGTCGGCGACGAACGCAGTTCGGGCGGTGCTACCGTCCGCCTGACAGCGGCGGCAGCAGGTGGGAGTCGGCGATGGCGATGATCCAGGCGCTCGGCAACGTCAGCAAGGTCCGCGGCGCGCTCGATCTTCGTCGAGGACATCGAGGCGGAGATGCAGTTCTACCGTGACGTGATCGGGATGCGCCTCCTGTACCGCACGCCGAAGTTCGTCCGGTTCGACGCCACGCAGGGCACGAGCCTGTCGCTGATCGCCGGCGGCTTCGCCTCGGCCGAGCCGAAGGACTTCCGGCACGGCGGCGTCGTGCCCGAGATCATCGTCGACAACCTCCGCCTCGCTCTCGTGCGGATCGAGGCCGCCGGCGTCCGCCACGAGGACGTCGTCCGCACCGACTGGGGCCAGTTCTGCTTCCTGCTGGGATCCCGAGGGCAACCCGCTCCAGTTCTACGAGTCGGCGTTCATCCGGCCCGACGTCGACCCCGAGCGGCTGCCCGGGTGAGTTCGCGGCCGAGCTCGGCCGCCGCACCGCGCGGCGGCCATCGCTGGCTCCGCCTGGCCGTCGGTCGCGCTCGTCGCGATCGGCTGCGCATCCGCCACGCCGACACCGCCCGCCACCGCGCCGGCCGGGACCGCGTCGGCGCCACCGTCGGTCGCCACCCGCCTCGTCGCCGGGCCCATCCGGCGCGGTCGCCCCGTCGCCGCTCGTCGCGATCGACCCGCCCCTGCTCGACCTCCTGCCCAAGTCGATCGGCGGCATCCCGATCATGCGCGTCCCCGGAGGCGGCCGCGGAGCCCGCCGCCGACGCGTCGCGCTCGCGGCGTCGGCGCGATCGCTCGCCGTGGCCTCGCCGTCGACCAGGCGACCGGCAACCTCGTCGTCGCCTCGGTCGTGAAGCTCAGCCGGGCGTCTTCAGCGACGAGTTCTTCCGCGACTGGCGCGACTCGTTCGACCAGGGCGTCTGCGGCCAGCGCGGGCGGCGTGGCGGGCAACGCCCAGGCGACGATGGACGGCCGGACCGTGTACATCGGGACGTGCGAGGGCGGCGTCCACGCGTATCACGTCCACCTCGAGGGCCCCGACGTCATCGTCTCGGTGAACGCCGTCGGGGACGGCCGGATGGGCGAGCAGCTCAGGACTCCCTGCCCGACTGACGGCGGCGGGCCGCGCCGCCGCGTATCCTCGAACGCGATGACCGCCGATCGCCCGCCAGCCGCCGGCGCCCGCCCCGTCCGCGCCCCGCGCGGCACCGAGCTGAGCTGCCGCGGCTGGGGCCAGGAGGCGGCCCTCCGGATGCTGATGAACAACCTCGACCCGGAGGTCGCCGAGGACCCCGACGCACCTCGTCGTCTACGGCGGGACCGGCGCGCGGCCGCGCGAGCTGGGAGGCGTTCGACGCGATCGTCCGCGAGCTGCGCGCGCCTCGCCGACGACGAGACGCTGCTCGTCCAGTCCGGCAAGCCGGTCGGCGGTCGTTCCGGACCCATCGAGTGGGCGCCGCGGGTGCTCATCGCGAACTCGAACCTCGTCGGCAAGTGGGCGACCTGGGACGTCTTCCGCGAGCTCGAGCGGCAGGGCCTGACGATGTACGGCCAGATGACCGCCGGCTCGTGGATCTACATCGGGACGCCAGGGGATCCTGCAGGGCACGTACGAGACGTTCGCCGAGCTCGCGCGCCAGCACTTCGGCGGCACGCTGCGCGGGACGCGTGACGCTGACCGCGGGCCTCGGCGGGATGGGCGGCGCCCAGCCGCTGGCGGTGACGATGAACGACGGCGTCGTGCCTCGCGATCGAGGTCGACGAGGCGCGGGCCCGCCGGCGGCTCGACATCGGCTACGTCGACCGGCTGACCCACGATCCGGCCGAGGCGCTCGCGCTGGGCGCGCGGCGCGGCCGCCGGCGCGGCGCGCTGAGTCGATCGCGCTCGTCGGCAACGCGGCCGAGATCGAGCCCGCCTGGGCGGCGGCCGGCGAGCGGTTCGACGTCGTCACCGACCAGACGTCGGCCCACGACGCGCTCGGCGGCTACGTCCCGGCCGAGATCTCGCTCGCCGACGCCGTCGAGCTGCGCGCCGCCCAGCCCGACGAGTACGAGCGCCGCTCGATGCGCGTCGATGGCCGACCACGTCCGGGCGATCCTCGCGTTCCAGGCGCGCCGGCGCCGTCGCCTTCGACTACGGCAACAACCTCCGCGCCCAGGCGCTCGGAGGCCGGGCGTCGCGAACGCCTTCGACTACCCGGGCTTCGTGCCGGCGTTCATCCGGCCGCAGTTCTGCGAGGGCCGCGGCCCGTTCCGGTGGGCGGCGCTGTCGGGCGACCCGGCCGACATCGCCGCGGACCGACCGAGGCGGTCCTCGAGCTGTTCCCCGACGACGCCGGGCCTGCGCCGCTGGATCGCGATGGCCCAGGCGCAGCGTCCCGTTCCAGGGCCTGCCGGCCCGGATCTGCTGGCTGGGCTACGGCGAGCGCGCGCAGGCCGGGCTCGCGTTCAACGAGCTCGTCGCGGACCGGCGAGGTCGGCGCGCCGATCGTCATCGGCCGCGACCACCTCGACGCGGGCTCGGTCGCCTCGCCGAACCGCGAGACCGAGGCGATGGCCGACGGCTCCGACGCGATCGCCGACTGGCCGCTGCTCAACGCGCTCGTCAACACCGCCGCCGGCGCGACGTGGGTCTCGATCCACCACGGCGGCGGCGTCGGCATCGGCTACAGCCAGCACGCCGGGATGGTCGTCGTCGCCGACGGCACGGCGCTCGCGGCGCAGAAGCTGGAGCGCGTCCTCGACGACGGACCCGGCGATGGGCGTCGTCCGCCACGTCGACGCGGGCTATCCCCGGGCGGTCGAGGTCGCCCGGGAGCGCGGCCTCCGGATCCCGATGCTGGACCGGCCGAGGAGCGTTGACCGGCCGCTAACGCGGTAGCGCGGGCACCCATCACGGTGCTGCACGGAGGTCTGGTGCGTTTTGGTATGGCACCGCCTCGTACGATGGACGCCTGCCCGTGGCATTTCCTGGCGACTTGGGAGGGCTTCTCTGTGTCCCCATTTGCTCCTCGACCATGGCCAGCGCGCTGCCTCCGCGGCGGGACTATTCCTCTTGCTGGCGCGGCCTGCTGCCCGCGAGCACGATGCCGGTCCTTGCCGCCGGGAGCGTGCCGCTGACGCACGATCGACGTAGCCTACGCAGGATTTCGACACGCTCGCGCAACACCGGGACCGGCGCAACACTGCTGTTGCCGCTCGGCTGGAGCCCTGACCGAGGGCGGCGGCGGCAGTCGCGACAACGAGCAGTACGCCGCCGACAACGGCTGCGTCCGCCACCGGCGACACCGTACAGCTACGGCGCGACCGGCTCCACCGGGCGCGCCCTCGGCGAGCTCCGGTCCGGCAACCCTGATCCCGATCTTCGGGGCTTCCGTTCACGAACTTCCACCGGCGTGTCGATCGAGCTCGATCGACGTCGCGTACACCGAGCGAGCAGTGGCGGCTCGGCGCCGTCCTCGCCGGACGGACCGACCGCATCGACTTCCAGATCAGCACCGACGCGACGAGCCTCTGCGACGGGCACCTGGATCGACGTGAATGCCCTCGACTTCACGGATCCCATCGTGAGCCCCGCCGGCGGGTGCGCTCGACGGGCAACGTGAGTCCCAATCGCACGGCGGTGAGCCGCGACGATCGCAGGCGGGACATCGCCGCCGGGTCGACGTTCTGGATCCGCTGGACGGACGTCGACGCGTCGCCAGCAGCGACGACGGCCTGGCCGTCGACGACTTCTCGCTGACGCCGCACACGACCAATGCATCCACCAACCCAGGCGGCACCGGCGCGGCCAGCCCCTCGAGCGTCGCCGCGGGCGCCTCGACCTCCTGACCGTGACGGTCAGTCCCGGCACGAACCCGACGAGGCACCGGTCTCGCGGTCGCGGCAGACCTCAGCGCCATCGGCGGGTCCGACGACACAGCCGTTCTTCGATGACGGGACGCACGGCGACGCGGCCTCGGGCGACGATCTGTTCTCCTTCCAGGCTGCCGTGGCCGCCGCCACGAGCTCCGAGCTCGAAGAGGCCTCCCGCGACGATCACGGACGCCCAATCCCGAGCGGCGCGGCGTCGATCGCCTGGAGGTCGTCAGGCCGCCCGCAGCGATCAAGATCAGCGAGGTCTACGGCGGCGGCGGCAACGCCAGGCGCCACGCTGAAGAACGACTTCATCGAGCTCTACAACCCGACGGCCAGCTCCGCCAGCCTCGCGGGCTGGTCCGTCCAGTACGCGCGGCGGCCGCGGACGGGCTGGCAGGTCACGCCGCTGACCGGTTCGCATCCCGGCCGGCCGGAACTACCTCGTCCAGGAGGCCGCCGGCGCCGGCGGCACTGTCGACCTTCCGATCGCCCGACGCGACCGGCACGATCCCGATGGCGGCCGCGGCCGGCAAGGTCGCCCTCGTCAGCACGACGCGTACGCGCTCAGCGGCGCCTGCCCGACCGGCGGCGCGATCAGTCGACTTCGTCGGCTACGGCACGACCGCGAACTGCTTCGAGGGCACCGGGCCGACCGACCGCCCCTCGAACACAACGTCCGTTCAACGGAAGGGCGGCGGCGCCACCGACACGGATAACAACGCGGCGGACTTCACGGTGGCCGCGCCGGATCCGCACGCCAGCGCCGACCAGGCCCCGACGGTCGCCTCGACCTTCCCGGCCAACGGCGCGACCGGACGTCGACGTCAGCGCCAACTCTGACCGTCACGTTCAGCGAGCCGGTCAACGTGACCGACCCGTGGTTCGATCTGACGTGCAACTCAGCTGCCAGAAGCCGGCGACGTATTCCGGCGGCCCGACCACGTTCACGATCGATCCCGTCGCGGACTTCGTGGACGGCGACGCGTGCATCCCTGACCGTGATCGCGGCGAACGTCGCCGATCAGGACGCGGTCGATCCGCCCGACACCATGGCCATGAACTTCACGGTCGGGTTCACCGCGGTCGACGCGCTGCGTCCACACGTTCACGCCGATCTACGACATCCAGGGCAGCGGGCGCGACGGCCGCGATGACCGGCAACGTCACGACGGCCAGGCGTCGTCGTCGGCGACTTCGAGGGCGGCGCCGCGCGTCTCGGGCTTCTACATCCAGGACGCCGCCGGCGACGGCGACCCGGCGACCTCCGGACGGGATCTTCGTCTTCACCGGCGGCGGCAACGCGAACACGCGTCAGCGCGGGCGAGTTCGTCCGGGTCACCGGCTTCGCCCGGGAGCGGTTCAACCAGACGACGATCAACGGCGCCGACGACAACAACGCGGCCGTCCCGGCGGCGAGCATCGTCCACTGCGGGACGGGCTCGGTCGCGCCGACCGACGTCACGATGCCGTTCGCGTCGACGACGCCTCCCGGAGCGCTACGAGGGCATGCTGGTCACGCTTCCCGCAGCCGCTCGTGATCTCCGAGTACTTCAACTACGACCGCTTCGGCGAGATCGTCCTCGCTCAGCCGCTCGACGGCGAGGACCGGCCGTTCACCGGCACCGCGGTCGACGAGCCGGGCGCCGCGGCGAACGCCCGGACCGCGGCGAACGCCGTCCGGCGGATCACGCTCGACGACAACGTCTCAGCGCGCAGAACCCGGCGGTCCTGCGCCACCCGAACGGCCAGCCGTTCTCGCTCGACGAACCGCTTCCGCGGCGGCGACACCGTCGCGAACACGATCGGCGTGCTCGGCTTCGACTTCAGCCTCTACCGGATCTACCCGACGGCCCGGCCGACTACATGCCGCGGTGAACCCGCGGCCACGCGCCGCCGGAGGACGTCGGCGGCACGCTCCGCGCCGCGGCGATGAACACGCTGAACTTCTTCTGACGCCGGACGCGATCCAGGACGACTCGGGCGCCGACAACCCCGCTGACAACGTCTGCGGCGGCAACGCCAACCTCGAGTGCCGCGGCTGGGACGGCGACCAGCCGACCGAGTTCGACCGGCAGCGCGACAAGCTGCTCAGCGCGCTCGCCGGCCTCGACGCCGACGTCATCGGCCTCAACGAGCTCGAGAACACGCCCGGCGTCGAGCCGCTCCTCGACCCGACCCGCGGCGTCGTCGCCGGCCTCAACGCGCTGCCCGGCGTCGGGCCGTACGACGACGATCGACACCGGCGTCATCGGCACCGACGCGATCAGCGTCGGGACTCATCTACCGCAGCGACGTCGTCAGGCCGGTCGGCGCCTACAAGATCCTCGACTCGACGCGTCGATCCCCGCTTCATCGACACGAAGAACCGGCCCTCGCTCGCGCAGACGTTCGACGTCGATCGCGACCGGCGCCCGGTTCACGGTCGTCGTCAACCACCTGAAGTCGAAGGGCTCCGACTGCAACGACGTCGGCGACCCCGATGCCGGCAGACGGCCAGGGCAACTGCGCCGGCACCCGCGAGCAGGCGGCCAAGGCGCTCGTCGACTGGATCGCGACCGACCCGACCGGCAGCGGCGACCGCGACTACCTGATCCTCGGCGACCTCAACTCGTACGCGATGGAGGACTCCGTCGACGCGATCAAGGCCGGTCCCGACGACACGCCCGGCACCGCCGACGACTTCACGAACCTCATCGCGAAGTACCAGGGCCCGTTCGCCCACTCGTACGTGTTCGACGGCCAGGCCGGGCTACCTCGACCATGCCCTCGCCAGCGCGACGCTCGTCGGCCAGGTCACCGGCGCCGCCGACTGGCACATCAACTCCGACGAGCCCGACATCCTCGACTACGACACGACGTTCAAGCCGCCGGCCCAGGAGGCGCTCTACGAGGCCGAACCAGTACCGGACCTCGGACCACGACCCCGTCGTGGTCGGCCTGTTCCTGCTGAGCTACCACTTCAGCGGGTTCGAGGCGCCGGTCGACAACCCGCCGACGCTCAACATCGCCAAGGCCGGTCAGAGCGTGCCCGTGAAGTTCCACCTCGCTGGGCGACCTCGGGCTCGGCGTGCTCGTTCGGGATGCCGTTCGCGATGCAGCACACCTGCGGCGGCGGCGGTCCCAGCGACACCGTCGACGCGACGCAATCCGGGCGGCAGCGGCCTCCAGTTCGATCCAGTCAGCAACACCTACACGTATGTGTGGAAGACCGACTAAGCTCTGGACGAACCAATGCCGCACGTTCGAGATCACCTTCGACGACGGGACGTGACCGCCGGGCGGAGTTCAGCTTCACGAAATAGCGATCGCGGGCTGACCGCGACCAGGGAGGAGCCGTCCGCGACGGGCGGCCCTCTTCTCGTGCCCGGGCTCAGGCGGCGCTGGCCGCCACGGCGCCCGAATCCGAGCCGGCGTCCGCGTCGGCGCTCAGGATCGGTGTCCGGGATCCTCGCGAGGCTCGCGACCGGCGAGAAGAACACGAACAGGAACGGCAGCAGCCCCAGCAGCGAGCCGACCCAGACCGTGTTCCGGACCCCGATGATGCTCCGAGAGGCCGGCGCCGATCAGCGACCCGATCGGGATCGTTCCCCAGACGAGGAACCGCATCGTGGCGTTCATCCGGCCGAGGGAACCGCTGGGGCGTGATCGCCTGGCGCGAGGCTGACCTGGTTGACGTTGTAGACGACGTTGGTGATGCTGCTGATGAAAGAACGCGACCGCCAGGTAGGGCAAGCCCCGCCGACCGGCGCGAGGCGGCACGAACAGGCCGGCGATCCCGCCGATCACGTTCGAGCCAGACGATCGCCCGGCCGACGCCGGAACGCTTCGCCGACCCGACTCGCGATGAGGGCGCCGATCAGCACGCCGGCCCGCCGATCGCCGCCGATGAGGCCGACGAATCTGCGGCGACAGGCCCAGCTCGCGGTAGGCGAAGACCGCGAACGTCGCGAAGGCGATGTTGTTGAAGAGGTTCGCTGTGGCAGGTCGTCAGAGCGATGCTCCGCAGGTACTTGTTCGCGGGCGATCAGTGGAGCCCGCTCATGATCTCGGTTCGCATGCCGGGCTTCGAGGCCGCGGGCTCCTCCGCGACTCGCCGCTTCCGTCGCGACGGTCACGCCGCCGCCGGGCGGTTCCGCAGCGGCCGTCAGCCATCCACCGCGCCCGCGCCTGTCGATCGCATCGTTCGACGCCTCGGGTCGCTCGGATCGTGAAGATCAGCACCGCCGAGGCGACGTAGCTCAGCGCGTCGACCGCGATCGCGATCGGGGCGGTGAAGAGGGCGATGACGCCACCGCCGACCGGCTGGCCAAGGATCGTGGCGGCTGACTGGCTGATCTGGAGCTTCGAGTTCGCCGTCGACGACGGCTCGTCCCGCTCGAGGACCGTCGGCAGGTGGGACTGGTCGGCGACGTCGAAGAAGACCGTGAAGACGCCGTTGATGAACCCGACCGAGATAGAGCTGCCCGATCGTCAGGCACCCCCGAGCCGCTAAGCGATCGGGATCGACGGGCTCACGATCGCGGCTCGGCCGATGATCGGCGACGACGAGGATCCGCTGTCCGCGGAGAGGCGGTCGACCCAGACGCCGGCCGGCAAGCGTGAACAGCAGGAACGGGCAGGAAGTCGATCGGTCACGAGCAGGCCGACCTCGCCGGGCGACGCCTCCGAGGATCACGGCCGCGATGAACGCGGATGGCGAGCTGGCTGACACCGGTCCCGAACAGCGAGATCGTCGCGGCGGTCCACAGCTTCGCGAAGTCCGGCTTGCGGAAGAGAGGAAACGGCGCCGCGGCGGCGTGAGCGCTCACGTGGCGACCTCGGCTGGTGGGCGGGCTAGGGCGAGGCAGCGGTACGGCATGTTAGCAAACCGTCTAACACGCTGCCCACTTGGTCATCGCCACCGTCCGATCGGCTGGCCCGCGCTGCAGCGCCGGCGTCGCGACGGCCCGTGGCCGGCGTGGCACGATGGCCGCGATGCGCGCGCGACCCCGGACGACCTGTCCGAGCGCGCCTCGATCGAGTCCGGTCCCGAACGTCTCGGAGGGCCGCCGGCTGGAGCGTCGCCGAGCTGCTCGCGGGCGCGGCGTCGTCGAGCGCCGACGGCGTCCACCTCCTCGACCGGACGAGCGACGCCAGCCACAACCGCTCGGTGCCTGACGATCGCCGGTCCGGCAGGCGCCGGTCTCGGCCGCCCTCGAGGAGGCTTCGTCGCGGCGGCGCGTCCGCGACATCGACATGGACGAGCACTCGGGCGAGCACCCCCTGGATCGGCGCGGTCGACGTCGTCCCGTTCGTCCCGCTCGGTGACACGACGATGGACGAGGCGGTCGGAGCTCGCCCGGGCGCTTCGGCGCCCGCATCGCCGAGCGCTTCGACCTGCCGGTCTACCTGTACGCCCGAGGCGGCGCGGCGGACCGATCGGGTGAAGCTCGCCGACGTCCGCGCGCGGCCAGTACGAGGGCCTGAAGGCCGAGATCGCCCAGCACGGCCGCGAGCCGGACCTCGGGCCGGCCCGGATGCATCCGTCCGCCGGGGCCATCGCCGTCGGCGCCCGTCCGTTCCTCATCGCCTGGAACGTCAACCTCGACACCGAGGACGTCGAGCTCGCGGAAGCGGATCGCCCGCCGCGTCCGGGAGTCCAGGCGGCGGCTTGGCCAAGGTCCAGGCCAATGGCTTCTCCGTGTCGGAGCCGGAGCGCGGCGATCCGCTCGAAGCCCGGGCCCAGGTCTCGATGAACCTCCTCGACTTCCGGGTCACGTCCCTCTGGCGGGTCTGGGAGACCGCTCCGGGCGGAGGCGGCCGAGGACGGACATCGAGCTCAGCGAGTCGGACGCTGATCGGCCTGGCGCCGCTCGCCGCGTTCCTGGACGTCGCGGACCACGTCGAGCCCCACCCGACGCCCCGGTCGAGGGCGGCTCGCCGCGGCCGCGGCGTTCCTGAGGCTGCGGGACTTCGACCTGATGATGGCCCTCGAGCTGCGGCTCGCGGCCGCCGCGGCGTCCAGGGTGATGCCGGCGGCCGCCGTCATGAACCTCCGCCTCGTTGCCGGTGCGGCCTCGTGGATGACGAGCTGCCGGGCCTGCTCGTCACCGGTGCCCGCGAGGTCGTGACCGTTGCCGGCGGTCCGCTGGATGGGCTCGGACCAGGGCGAGGTCGACCGGCGCGCCGCGGACGGCGGCGATCGCGAATGGCCCCGCCGTCGCCTGCTGGGAGGGCCGGGTGCTCGGCGTGGGCGGCGAGGCCGACCTGCGGAGCGCTCCTTCCGGCCGAGGGCTACGACCTGGAGCAGTTCGCCGTGGCTCGACGCGGCCGGCGGGACGGTGACCCCGGGCCTCGTCGATCCCCACACCCACCTGCTGTTCGCCGGCAGCCGCGAGGGTGAGCTGGAGCTCCGGCAGCATGGCGCCGGCTACCTCGAGATCCTGGCCGCCGGTGGCGGCATCCTCTCGACCGTCGCCGCAACCCGCGAAGCCACGAGCGAGGAGCTGGCCGCGCCACGGCCGGCGCTGGCTCGACGAGATGCTCGCCCACGGGGTGACGACGGTCGAGGCCAAGTCCGGCTACGGCCTCGATCTCCAGACGGAGCTCACTGGGCTGCTCGAGGTCGCCGTGCGAGTTTTCCAGCTGGGGCCGCGATCGGCCGATCGGATGTCGTCCCGACGGCTCGGGGCCCACGCACGCCCGCCTGAGTTCCCGCAGCCGGCCCCGACGGCATGGAGGCCTGACGTCCGCCAGCGCGCCTCGACGAGCAGCAGGTCGCCGCGCAGGGTCAGACGCTGGCGCGGCGGACCGGTGACAGTTCCGCGCAGGCGCGTTCTTCGCCGTCGAGCAGTCGCGGCGGGGATCCCGAGGCGGCGAGCGCTCTGGGTTGCGGTCTGCGTTCCCGCGGCTGACGAGTCCGCGCTCGGCTGGCACCGAGCTGGTCGGCGGCGAAGTTCGCGGCCGTGATCAGGCGACGAGCGCCGACCATCTCACTGCACCGTCGGACGGCGGGTGTATCGGGGCGATGGCCAGCGGCGGCGGCAACGCGGCCGGCCGGCCGGTCGTCGCGACCGGCCTGCCGGCGACGACGTGGTTCCTCGATGCAGTTTCCGACCGCCACGCTCCCGGTTCGGACGCGTTCATCGAGCAGCGGCGTGCCCGTCTCCGGTGACTCGGGACGGACTTCAACCCGGGACGTCGCCCGTGGCAATACGTAACTGAACGAAGCATAC
>ERZ1370068.819-contig-10750_pt1 | contig 30439 bp, 54 predicted proteins | sample MGYA00561227_ERZ1370068 | MGnify/ENA primary metagenome ERZ1370068 (study PRJEB38410, sample SAMEA6850437) | metagenome | study: Metagenomic assessment of the ecological functions of the soil: analysis of the soil microbiota associated with the...
AGTTACGTATTGCTGTGATCAGCTCCGCAGCTGGCGAGGTGTCTGCGTGGATATGCGGAACCACGTGGTGAGTCAGCCAGCGGGTATAGACCTCATGCCGTACGCTGCGCTCCTCGGTCGGTATGCCCCGGTCCGCCCAGGTATCCGCGTCGAGGGAGTCGACACAGTAGAGCTTGATGCGGCCGTCGTTGATCAAGTAACCGATGGCATCCAGCATGCCGTTGTTCTCGAAGTCCCAGGCGCGGCCGGCCTCGCTCGGAAAGACCACCACCGGGCGGCCGTAATGGCCATATTGGACGATGGTCATGCCCCGGTCGATGCCGCTGCCCAGCGGCAACTCGAACTGATGCCGGTTCACCTGACCATCCCCCTGTTCACCCGATACTGGCCTCGCTCTGATACCGCGCGCAAGGTTGTCGGGCAGCTGGAGCCCGTTGCGCTTCAGCTTCCACTTCGGCCAGCTTGTTGATCACCTCCCGATCACCGGATCGCCACGCCTGTGACAGGGTCATCGCTGATCTCGGCCAGCACATAGAGCGGTTGAGCGCGCCATCGCCCGGAGGGCGAACAGATCCAGGTCGGCCAACGAATCCAAGAAGACTTGGGAGGCGCGAGCCTGCCGATAGAAGCGGATGCGACGCGGCAGCCAGAAGGCCACAACGGTTGCCACCGGAATAAGAAAGACCAGCCAACCGACGATCAGCGCCAGCCGTTCGATGCTGACCACCTGATCGTTGGCCGAAGTCGATCAGGTTTCCGAGGGTCCCCGCGGCGGCGTCCAACGGACGCCGCAGCTGTTCACCGGCGACTGGCACCTTGGCAGCTTCGGCCGCAGCCTCTCGAAAGTTCTCGGCCAACCGCAGTTGGCGGTCCTCGCCGTCTCTCGGGCGGGCGTCGCCAACACCTCGATCACCCGATGGACGAAGATTGCGACGATGGCCCAGCCGATCGTCCAGAGCAGAACGAAACCATCTCCGAACAGCTGGCCGATCATCCTCGCCGGACGCTTAGCGTAGATGCCCATGGCCGCGACACTACTCCATGCTGCGGCGCAGGTGGCAGGATGGCCCGATGTCTCGCGGTCTGACCTCTGACCGCGCCAGCTCAGTTCGGCTCCGATCTGGATGTCTGCTGCTGATCCTTGCCCTTGCGCTGGCCGGATGCGGAATTTCACTTCCCAAGCCGAATCCGAACTCCAACGGCGATACTCCTGACCGGGCAGCTGCCGCGCTGGCCGCCGGCCTGAGTGCGAAGGATCTATCGCCGTTGCCTTTCGTAGGCTCCACCGGCGCAGCGGTCAATGACCATGTTCAAGCCACTCGTGAGCGGGCATGGGTCCGCTGAAGCCGAATGTGACCGTGGCATCGGTCTCCCGCGACCGATCCTCAGCCACCGCCAGGCTGTCTTTCACCTGGACGTTTCCCGGCGATTCCGGAACCGTGGACGTACCAGACCGAGGCCAAGCTGGCCAAAGAGTCCGGGACAGTGGAAGACCAAGCTGGCAGCCGAGCATCGTGCAACCGCAGCTGGATGGCACGAACCGACTGACGCAGCGGCGCTCTGTATCCCGAGCGCGGCGAGCTGCTCGGAGAGGACGGCGACGCCATTGTGGAGGACGCGGCCGGTATTCCGGATTGGCATCGACAAGTCAAAGGTGAGCGGCGATGAGGCCAGAGCATCCGCCGTCCGACTCGCAAAGGTAGTCAAGATCAACGCCAAAGCGTACGCGAGCGAACGTGGCCGCGGCCAGCAACGATGCATTCGTTCCAGCGATCGTGCTGCGAATGGATGCGCCGGACCTGCCACTCGGCTCGAAGATCCGGGCCATCCCAGGAGCGCTCTCCATCCGAACGAGCCAGATGCTGGCGCCGACCCGCGACTTTGCCCGACCGATCATCGGGACCGTCGGTGAGGCAACCAAGGAGGACGTCGACGAAGTCCGGCGGCGCCATGGTGCGCCGGAGACCAGGTCGGGCTGACCGGATTGCAGAAACGCTACGACGCTCAGATGCGTGGCACGCCCGGCGTGCGGGTGCGACTGGTCGCCGCCAAGCCGAGCTGGCAGCTCTCGGCAAGCCCATCTCCGACTCCCTCGCCAGCCGCCGAAACCGAGCCGGTCGTGCTCTTCGAGGTGAAGCCGGTGCCAGGCAAGCCGCTGACGACGACGCTCAATGTCGGGCTGCAGAAGCTCGCGGAAAAGACGCTGGCGTCGACACAAGCCGGCCAGCGCCTTGGTCGCCATCCGTCCGTCGACCGGGGCCATCGTTGCGGCCGCGAACGGTGAAGGCAACCGCGGCCAGTCGCTGGCCACGGTGGGCCGGGCGCCACCGGGGTCCACCTTCAAGGTGGTCTCCGCATTGGCACTGCTGCAGAGCGGGTCTGACTCCAGACTCCACGATCAGCTGCTCGCCGAACGGTCACGGTGAACGGGCGGAAGTTCAGCAACTACAGCGATTACCCGCGCTAACCACCGAGGGCACCATCACGTTTCGGACGGCGCTCGCCCAGTCCTGCAATACGGCGTTCATCGGCCAGCGACGCAAGCTCGACGGGTCCGCCTTGGCGAACGCCGCAGGTTCCTTGGGCGTCGGCATCGACTACGACGTCGGCTTTCCGTCCTTCTTCGGCTCGGTGCCGGACGATCCGACAGCTACCGGCCGCGCCGCGGCGATGATCGGCCAGGGCAAGGTCGAGGCCTCGCCGATGGCGATGGCCGCTGTCGTCGCGTCGGTCGCGGCAGGCGAGACGGTGATACCGCACCTGCGTCGATGGCCAACAGGCCACCTCGAAGGGAAAGCCTCTGACTCGGTCAGGAGGCTCCGCCAGCTGCGCAGCATGATGCGGGGTCGTGACCGACGGCAGTGGGCGGGTGCTCGGCAATCTTCCGGACTCCGGCAGTGCTGGCCAAGACCGGCACGGCTGAGTACGGCAGCATCGAAGCCGCTCAAGACCCACGCCTGGATGATCGCCGCGCAAGGCGATCTCGCGGTCGCCGTCTTCGTCAACGACGGCAAGTCAGGCTCGTCCACGGCTGGCCCGCTGCTGCGGAACGTTCCCTGGACGAAAGCCCGCATGGAGCCACTGGGCGCATGGGCTCGGATCACGCATCGTGATCCTCCGAGCGCGACGAGCCAACCGCGTTCGTCGCCTTCCACGAGCCCCGCGGACTCGAGCGCGGTCAGCGCAGCCAGAGCAGGTTGGAACGCTGACGTCCGGCGGCCAGGGCGATGTCTCCCGACCGGTGCGCGACGGCGAGCCGGGATGGCCTCGAACACCGCGAGCTGAGTCTCGGTCAGCGCATCGGTCGCGCTGGCCCGACCCTGGGCGAGTGGCAGCATCGCCTGACCCATGTCGGAGATCAGCTCCAAGACCTCCGCGGCCGAGGTGACCAGCACCGCCTGCCCGTTGCGGATCATCAGGTGCGGTAGCGGTCGACGCCCGGGGAATAGACCGGGCCCGGAACCGCCATCAGGGGGACGTCCGCAGCCGAGCGCCCAACCAGCGGTGTTGCGGGCACCCGAGCGTAGCGCCGCCTCGACCACGATCGTGCCCCGCGACATGGCGGCGATCAGCCGGTTGCGCGCCAGGAACCTCACCCGTGTGGGATGGGCGCCGGCGGCAGCTCTGAGACCAGCAGCTGATCCTTGGTCAGGGTCTCAAACGATGCGAGGCGTGGCCGGGCGGATAGGCCACGTCGACGCCATTGGCGAGCACAGCAGACGGTCGGTCCGCCAGCGGCGAGTGCCCCGCGATGCGCGCGCCACGTCGATGCCGAAGGCGCCACCGGACAGCACGGTCACCCCCCGCTCGACGAGATCTGCCGCCAGATCCGCGGCAATGCCGTTGCCGTACGCCGTCGCTGCTCGTGAGCCCACGATCGCGACCGAACCGTTCCATCAGGTGGGCGAGATGTGCCGGACCGCGCAGCCACAGACCCAACGGTTCGCCACCGCGCCGTTGGATGCTCTCGGCATGCCGCAGATCATCAAGCCCGGCTCGGCCACTCGTCGTCGCCGGGCACGACGAAACGCATTGCCGCCGCTTTGGCCAGCCGCTCGAACGACATCAGATCGTGACGGCTGCGGCCCGCTGCGCAGCCGGTCTCGCCCAGGACACCTCGATGATCTTGGCCCAGGCGCCCTCGGCACCTAGTGTTCTGACACCAGCTCAGCGACAGCGGGATCGCCACCGCTCCATGGCGCACGAGAGCAGCATCCGGGCTCTCCGATCGGACGTGATCATTGGCTCAGACCCACCTCTCGTCCGCACGGTCCCTGGCTGCTCACCACGCCGCATGGCCAACGCGATCGCCGAGCTCGTCACGGCCCGGCTTGTCGCGGCCGCGCAAGATCGGCGATCGGTCCATGCCAGCCGCAGTACCTTGTCGACGCCGCGGGCACTCGAGCCGGCCACGGTCCACCGCCTCGTCGACGGTCTGCAGGCCGTCGGGCAGCGGCAGGTGGCGGCGCAGGTAGGTCCCGGAGACCTCGCTGTTGGTCTGCCAGCCGCTACCAGCCAGGCGGCGACGCTGCCGGTCGCGCGCCTCGCAGAACCCGCTCGGCGACCACCGCCGAGGACTCGGCTCGCTGCAGCGTCGCCTTCAGATAGGCCTTGCGTAGCGGCAGAAACGCCTGGTTGATGTCGATGCGGTCGCGTATCGGTCCGAGATCTTCTCCGCGTACCGGCGCACCACCGTCGGGGAGCACTGGCAATGAGCGCCAGGCGTTGCCGCCTGACCGCATGGACAGGGATTGGCGGCCAAGATCAGCTGGAAACGTGCCGGGTAGCGAGCGTGCACTTCACTGCGTCCGAGGGTGATCATGCCGGACTCCAGCGGCGTACGAAGCGCCTCGATGACGGCCGGCTGGAATTCTGGCGCCTCGTCGCAGAAGAGCACACCTCGGTGGGCGCACGAAATGGCACCCGGCCTGGCCATTCGCTGGCCGCCACCGACGATGCTGGCAACCGATGCTGAATGGTGGGGTCGCTGTAGGGCGGTCGGATGATGAGCTCGTCGGCAAGGTTGAAGCCGGCAAGCGAGTGCACCGCGGAGACCTCGAGGGCGTCGCGCACATCGAGATCAGGAAGCAGGCCCGGGACACGCTCGGCCAGCATGGTCTTGCCGACGCCCGGCGGGCCATGGAAAAGCATGTGATGCCTGCCGGCAGCGGCTACCTCGCAGGCCCACTTGGCCTCCACCTGACCGACCACATCTGCCAGGTCGAGACGGCGCTTGGCGTGCTTGCCGGCCTGCTCGCCTAGCACCTCGATCGGCTCGACCAGCGGCATCGGCTCGCCCTGCAGGAAGGCGACCAGCTGAGTGATCGAGGCAATACCGAACACGTCGATCCCCGCGACGAGCTTCGCCTCTCCGGCCTGGCGCAGAGGCACGATCATCGCGCGTGAAACCTGCCTGCTGGGCCGCAAGAGTGGCGGGCAGGACGCCGCGGACCGGCCGGAGCCGACCGTCCAGCCCCAGCTCACCCAGCAAGACTGATCGACGCAGTTCGTCGGCACGAAAGATCCCTTGCGCAGCGAGTATGCGCGGCGACGATCGCGAGATCGTAGTGACTGCCGGCCTTGGGCAGGGTGGCCGGGCTGAGGTTGATGGTCAGCAGCGAGATCGGCCACTCTTGCCCGGAGTTGCTGACCGCCGCCTTGCAGCGATCACGTGCCTGATAGAGGGCCGAGTCCGGCAGTCCGACCAGCACGGTGCGCGGCAGCCCGGCACCAATGTCGGCCTCCACCTCGACGATCCGGCCCTCGAGACCGACCAGAGCCACCGACCAGGCGCACGCCGATGCCACTCAGCCCACCGCCCGAACGTGAGTTAGCGATGGCTCGCTGGCCGGAGCCAAGCACAACACCGATAGCGTCCAGCCGGATGGCTCGATGCCTTCATGCGATGCTCGCGCATCCACACCGCCGCCAGCTGCCGCAGCGTCCGCATCTTCGCGTACGTGATCGCCTCGAGCGGATGACCGAAACCCAGCCCGCTGCGGCACTTCACCTCGCAGAAGACCAGTGTCAATCCGTCCGATCGCCAGCCTCCGCAGCGACAATGTCGATCTCACCCGAGCCGGCAGCGCCAATTCCGCTCCAGGACCTGCATGCCCTGCCGCTCCAACTCGGCGCACGCCAAGTCCTCGCCGCGTACGCCCGATCTGCTTCTTCGATTCCGTCGCCGGCATCGCCCACCTCCGTACGGAAGCATGCGTACGCCGACCCGAATCGTGCGGGCTCGCCGAAATCTGTGGAAACCGCCGATTAGAGCGGTGTGGAAAACGCGTGTGGATGACTGGATGGAGGTCACGTCTGCCTAAATCGATGCGCGTCGTTCGAGATGGCTTGCATGGGTCGAGTCCGACACCACTCGCCGGCCGTCTCGGGACGGTGAACGCTGATAGAGTGTGACGGCCTTCTCTCGCCGATTCATCGGGAGACAAGCGCACATCAGCGCGCGTGCCGCTGACGATCCTGACCGCGAGTCGGCGAGTCGGCTGCCTCAGACGGTCCAGAGCAGGGCGTGGAGTAGCGAAGAGCGACGACGATGATAGCCTGCCGCGTTCAGGCGCGAGTCGTCTCGAGATGGCTCTGCATGCGGTCGAATTCCGATCAACGACACTCGCCGGCCGTCTTGAGGACGCGTCAAACGGTGCGGAGCCGCACACGAAGCTTGGCCTCAAGCGCGATGCGCGAGATCAGCGCCAAAATCAAGCCGGCTTGGGTACTTCGAGGTCGCTGTGGGCGATCTCTTCGATCGAGACGTCGCGGAAGGTCAGCACCTTGGCGCTCTTCACGAAACGGGCGGGACGGTACATGTCCCACACCCAGGCATCGCCCATCGACACCTCGTAGTAGACGTCGCCGCCCTCGGTGCGCACCTTCAGATCGACAGCGTTGCAGAGGTAGAACCGGCGCTCGGTCTCCACCGCGTAGGTGAAGATGCCGACGACGTCCTTGTACTCGCGGTAGAGCTGAAGCTCCAGCTCACTTTCGTACTGTTCGAGATCTTCGGCACTCATAGCGAATCGACTCTCAGCCGATTCGGGAAACATCGACTCCAGCCGTTCGGGAAACGTTGATGAAGCGCATCCGGTGGGTAGCAGAGGGTCCGTACGCATCCAGCTTCTCCTGGTGCAGCGGCGTGCAGTAGCCCTTGTGCTCGGCGAACTCGTACTCGCGGATACTGCTGGTCGAGCTCGCACATGATCCGGTCCCGCGTCACCTTGGCAATGATCGATGCCGCCGCGACGCAGGCGACCACCCGATCGCCCTTCCAGACGGCGAGTCCTGGGGTGCCGAGCCCGTCCACGCTGAATCCGTCGGTCAGCACATAGGTGGGCGGCACGTCGAGCCGCGACAAGCGCCATCCGCAGCGCCATGACGTTGGCGACGTGCATGCCGAGCGCGTCGCACTCTCCCGGCTCGATGCACACCACCGACCAGGCGATGGCCTTCTCGGTGATCTCGGCGTACAAGCCGTTCCCGCTGCAAGCGCGGTGAGCAGCTTGGAGTCCTTCAGCCCGGCGATCTGCCGCGACTTCGCGTCGCTGAGGATCGTCGCGGCCGCGACGAGAGGGCCTGCGCAGGCGCCGCGGCCGGCCTCGTCGGCACCCGCCACCGGGTAGAGACCCATCCGCTGCAACGCCCGTTCGTAGCCGTAGATGCCGCTGTTGCGCTTGACCAGCACGGGCGTCGCGGCCGCTGGCCGCGGGCATCAGCAGCTCACCCCTGCGGGCTTGATCACCGCTCTGCGGGCGCCGGATTCGTGTGGCGGCGGGAACCTTGTCGAAGGTCGCGGGCCGCCGCAGCCGTCCAGCTCGATCGAAGGGCGCCGCGATCGCGAACGCAGGCCCGACCACCAAGCGAGATCGGGACGAACGCCACCTGGCCTCGCGCCTGGCTCGTCGACGAGGTCGGAAAGGTGGCAGCGCGAGTCAGCACTCAGATCGCGGTGGTCACCCATCACGAAGATCCGGTCCTTGGGCACCACGACTCTCGAATCGTGACATCGGACGGGTTGACTCTGGCTCGTCGTCGGGATCGGTGTAGAGATAGCTGGCCTCGTCAAGGGGATAGCCGTTGACGGTGATCCGGCCCTTGCTCGTGCAGCAGACGACCTTGTCGCCGGGCATCCCGATGACCCGCTTGATCAGATGCCCAGGGTGCTCTTGGTCGGGCAGCCCGATGAACTCCAGCGCCTTGTCCCACGGTCCGCGGATCAGCGGGATCCTCCTCCAGCCAACCGCCTGGGTCGGAGAAGACGACCACGTCACCGCGATGGAAGCTCGGTGAGCTTCTCGCACGACCACCCGATCACCTACCAAGAGCGTGTTCTCCATCGACTGCGAAGGGATGATGAACATCTGCCCGACGAAGGCGCGGAGCAGCGAGGAAACCACGACCGCGCCAACGACCACGATAAGCAGTTCTCGCACGAACGCCCCAGGCGCGTCGTCCCATCGTCTGGGCTGGTTCCGTCTCCGGTTGGCGGTGTCGCGGGCCAGCGTCGGCGCGGGAGGACTCTTGTGAGTGGTCAACAGCTGGCCTCAGGTCCGGCGGTGATCGTTGGCTACGTCTGGCGCCGGCTGCTGTGCCGGACTGGACAGCTCTCAAACGTATCCGGAGTACGCAAGCGGTGCCGGCGGTCGAGCGGCCAAACGACGGCGATCGCGCGGCCGACGACCAGATCGTTGGGACACGAATGCATTCTGACCCTTGGCGGCCCCGGCTTGCATGTCGTTGAGGTGGCACCGCGAGTCGCGGCTGTGGTCGCGGTTGTCACCCATCACAAAGAAGATCGGCCACGGGGAACGACGACATCGAATCTGATCGGCCGACGGCTGCACTTGTACACCGTCCGGCCCGGCGCTGAGATAGGAGGTCTCATCGAGGGGCTTGGCCGTTGACGATGAGCCGGCCCGCCGCGTCGCAGCAGGCCACGCGATCCCCGGGCGACGCCGATCGACGCGCTTGATCAGGTGCTCGGTGCTGGTGTCGGGCAGCACGCCGATGAACTGGAACGCCTTGCCGATCGGGCCCGCGCTCTCGGCGCGGGTGGTCATCGGTGAGCCAGCCGCCGGGATCCTTGAAGACGATCGACCTGACCACGCTTGACTGCACTGCTGAGCTTCTCGACGAGCGACCCGGTCGTCGACCTGCAGCGTGTTCTGCATCGAGATCCGACGGGATCAAGAACATCTGCCCGACGAAACCCGCGAGCAGCGAGGCGACGATCACCGCGCCGACGACGACGGCGGCCAATTCCTTGACGAACGCCAGCACATGCTCGCCGGAAAGCTCACGGTGGCTCGGGTCCGCAGTCATCGGACTGGAGCCGGATCAGGCTCGGCCTCGGCTGACCGGCTGCGAGCGCGCCGCGTCGCGGCGTCAGCCTTGACCCACTGGCGCGCCATGTCGGCTTACCGGCGATCAGCTGGCGTCGCGCTTTTCCTTGATCTTGGCTGCCTTGCCGCGCAAGCCGCGCAGGTAGTAGAGCTTGGCGCGGCGTACGTCGCCGCGGCGTTCCACCTCGATCTTGTCGATGATCGGGCTGTGCAGCGGGAACGTACGCTCCACGCCGACGCCGAAGCTCACCTTGCGGACCGTGAACGCTTCGCGGACGCCATCACCTGGCTCGGGAGATCACGACACCGGTGAAGACCTGGATTCTCGAGACGGGTGCCCTCGACGACCTTGACGTGAACCTCGACGGTATCGCCAGGGCGGAAGGCGGGAAGATCGGTGCGCATCGACGACTGGTCGAGCTCGCGTGATGACCTTGCCTCATGTCAATTTCCGCCGGTGCCACAGGTCACCACGGTCGCTACATCAGAGTTGAGACGGCTTCCCGCGCGAGCGTCCCCCCTGTGGCGGAGGTGTCGATCGCAGGACGGTAACGCGGTCGAGTCTGCCGCAGCCGACGCGCGAGCAGAGACGAAATCGTCAAACGGCACCCCTGAAAGAGGCGCAGAATGTGCCCATGACGTCGCAGCCGAGCCGCGCCCGCTTCCTGGTACGCGCGTCAGCGCCGGCTCGTCCAGGCCGGGCGTGGCAGTTCGGGCTGCATCTGGCCAGTTGCTTGCTCTTGGCGCAATGCTCATGGCTCGGTCCCGCGCCGGCACCCGGCCCGGCGCCGAGTGGCCGCACTCCCGCGCGCCTGCCGGCGCGCACGCCATGGGCAACGCGAACGCTGATCAAGGCCGCCGATCTTCCGCCGCCCATCGGAGGGGGGCAAGGTGTGGTCGGCTGTCGACCGCAACGCTCGGTCACTCGGACGATGCTGTTTCCGTCTGTCAGACCCAGCCGCGCTGGACGCGCTGGAGGCGCGCATCGGCGATCAAGAGCCGCAAAGCTTCCAGTCTCGCTTATCCCTCCGGTGATCCGACCCTTCCCTCGGGATCGTCGCCGGCTGACTGTTGCCGGGACAGCTGGGTACCAGGTTGCGTTCGCAATTTTCTCGGCTCGGTCGCTGCGGCTGCGAAGCAAATCCGCGATCGAAGGATGGGTGAGCAGACCTGCCGTCGCCCGGCGGTGAGCTAGCCGAACGGCGTGCGCATGCGCTGCGTCCAAAAATCGTCGAATGGACGGGGGTCTCTGGCTGATCTCTGCCCGGGCACCAAGGTCGCCGAGATCGCTACCATCAGCGAAACGGTTCGTCGAGCAGCAACGCGTACTTTCGAGAGCTCGGGTTGGGCGACGCTGCAGGATCGGATTGACGATGCACCGTCACGTAGCCGTTTTACACCGACGAGTCTCCCTACTCGTTGGACCTCGGGGAGGAAGAGTCGGCTTCGGCCATGCCTCAGCCGCTGGCGCGTGATTGACGCGGCGGTCCGGCTGCTGTCGCACTAGTGTCGTGCATTCGAGCGGGGCGCTCGGGCGGCGCATACGCCGCTGACTCTGGATGCTCGGCACCAGTGTGGAGTGGTCTGCACCTCGTTAGGGATCGCGGGGATGAGCGTCAAGAAGGTCCAGGGCGGCAATACCGGGAGTCGAGCCTGCGTGCGTCGCAAGGACGAGGAGTTTGGGTGTGAGTGAAGCGGCGCCGCCGTGGCGCACGACGTGCTGCTCGTTGGCGGCGGTGCGGCCAGGTCTGCGGGCGGCGATCGCTATTGCCGAGACCGAATCCGCAGTCTCGAGCGTGGCCGTGGTCTCGAAGGTCTACCCGATGCGCAGCCACACCGTGTCCGCCGAGGGCGGCGCGGCCGGGCGTGATCGCCGACGGACGACAGCCTCGACGAGCACGCCTACGACACCATCTCCGGCAGCGACTGGCTCGGCGACCAGGACGCCGTCGAGGCGTTCGTCGCGCGAGGCGCCGCGGCGAGCTGCTGCAGCTCGAGCACTGGGGCTGCCCGTGGAGCCGGCAGCCCGACGGGCACGGATCGCGGTGCGGCCGTTCGGCGGCATGAAGAAGATGCGCACCTGGTTCGCCGCCGACAAGACCGGCTTCCACATGCTGCACACGCTGTTCCAGACGTCGCTGAAGTACGACAGACGTCACGCGGTACGACGAGTGGTTCGTCACGCGGCTGCTGGTCGACGACGGCCGCGTGCACGGCGTCGTGGCGATCGAGCTGATGACCGGGCCGGATCGAGGCGATCACCGCCAAGGCGGTCGTGCTCGTGCACCGGCGGCTGCGGCAAGGTCTTCCCGTTCACGACCAACGCCAACATCTAGCACCGGCGACGGCATGGCGCTGGCCTACCGGGCCGGGCGCGCCGCTCAAGGACATGGAGTTCGTCCAGTACCACCCGACCGGGCTGCCGTTCACCGGCATCCTCATCACCGAGGCGGCCCGCGCCGAGGGCGGCTGGCTGCTCAACAAGGACGGCTACCGCTACCTGCAGGACTACGACCTCGGCAAGCCGGACGCCCGACGCCGGCGCTGCGCAGCATGGAGCTCGGGCCGCGCGACCGGCTGTCGCAGGCGTTCGTGCACGAGGTCGAGAAGGGCCGGACGATCGACTCGCCGTACGGGCCGATCGTCCACCTCGACCTGCGCCATCTCGGCGAGAAGCTGATCGACGCCAAGCTGCCGTTCGTGCGCGAGCTGTGCCTGAAGTACGAGCGGCATCGATCCGGTCACCGAGCTCGATCCCGGTCCGCCCGGTCGTGCACTACATGATGGGCGGCGTCCACACCGACATCGACGGCGCGACGCCGCTCGAGGGCCTGTACGCCGCCGGCGAGACCGCCTGCGTCAGCATCAACGGCGCCAACCGGCTCGGCTCCAACTCGCTGCCCGAGTGCCTGGTCTTCGGCGCCCGCGCCGGCAGGGCCGCCGCCGAGTACGCCGCCAGCGCCAAGCCGGCACCGTCCAGCCGTCGATGCGCCAGGCCGACGGACGAGGCTGCGGCGGCTCGATCTGATGCGATCGGCCGACGGCGGGCACCGAGCGGATTGCCCGACATCCGCGACAGAGATGCAGACGACGATGGAGGACAGCGCCGGGATCTACCGGATCCGGCGACTCGCTGACCAAAGGCGTCGACCGGCTGGCCGGAGTTGCAGCAGCGACGTCGAGCAGCGTCCGGATCGGCGACAACAGCCGGGCGTTCAACACCGAGCTGGTCGCGGCGCTGGAGCTGGCCAACATGCTCGACATCGCCGAGATGCATCCTGCGCGTCCGGCGCTGCAGCGCGAGGAGTCGCGCGGCGCCCACCAGCGGACCGACTTCCCGGCCGCGCGACGACGAGCGGTTCCTCAATCACGCGCTGGTCGTACCGCGACGCCAGACGGCTCGCCCAGGATCGAACGATCTGCCGGTGACGATCACCCGCTGGCCGCCCGGCGAACGGGTGTACGGAAGGTAGCCCCAGATGGCCGACAGCATCACGACTGCAGGTGACGCGATACCGACCCGACCAGGACTCCGCGCCCACCGTCGTCGAGTACGAGGTGCCGCTGCGGAAGGACTGGGCGGTCCTCGACGGGCTCAACCACGTCAAGGACCAGCGTCGACGGCACGCCTGTCGTATCCGCTGGTCGTGCCGGATGGGCATCTGCGGCAGCTGCGGGATGAACGTCAACGGCGAGCCGCAGCTGACCTGCGCGCGCGTTCCTCACCGACTACGCGCCGGGCCCGGTCCGGGTCGAGCCGCTGGCCAACTTCCCGGTGGTCCGCGACCTGGTCGTCGACATCGAGCGACTTCATGGAGAAGCTGCCGCGGGTCAAGCCGTGGATCATCCGCGACGACGACGCAGTCCGATGATCGACGGCGAGTACCTCCAGACGCCCGAGGAGCTGGACGACTACAAGCAGTTCAGCATGTGCATCAACTGCATGCTCTGCTACGCCGCCTGCCCGATCTACGGCACTCGACCCGACCTTCATCGGCCCGGCGGCGATCGCCCTCGCCGAGCGCTACGACCTCGACTCTCGCGACCGAGGCGCAGCGAGAACGCCTCGACGTGCTCATCGAGCACGAAGGCGTCTGGGGCTGCACATTCGTCGGCGAGTGCACCCGGGTATGCCCCAAGCACGTCGATCCGGCGGGTGCCATCCAGCGCTACAAGCTCAAGGCCGCCAAGGAGAACGTCATGGCGTTCCTGCTGCCGCGGGGCGCGCGATGAGTGCGCCGACGCACATACCGGCAGCCCGTCTCCAGGCTGTGGTGGACGAAGAAGCGGACCTACTTCGTGTTCGTGCTGCGGGAGCTGAGCTAGCGTCTTCGTCGGCTGGTTCGCGGTCTTCCTGCTGGTGATGCTCTTCGCCGTCGGCACGTGGCGAAGCCGCGTATCAGAGCTTCCTGAACTGGGCCGCCTCACCCGTCGTCGTGGTGGTGAACGTCGTAGCACTTGCCTTCCTGGTGTTGCACACGGTGACCTGGTTCGCGCTCACCCCGCAGGCCATGGAGGTGCGGCTCGGTGGCCGGCGAGTGCCGAGGGTGAAGATGGTCAACGTCGCGGGCCGCAGCGTGCCTGCGGCGACGTGGTACGCGTCGGCGGTCGGCGGGTGCCGCCAGGGATGGTGATTGCCTCGCAGTACGCCGGACTGCTTGTCGTGTCGGCCTTCATCGTCTGGCTGGTGCTGCGATGACGAAGCGTCGTCTCGAGCCGCTGCTGTGGCTGGCTGTTCAGCGGCGGCGGTGTGGTTTCGGCGGTGTTCCTGCCCGTGCTGGTCGTCCTGTTCGGGCTGGCGATTCCGCTGGGATGGGTGCCGCCCGGACTACGACCATCTGCACGCGGTGTTCAGCTTCTGGCTCACCCGGCTGGTCGCACTGCGGTTTGCTCGTTCTGATGCTGTTTCACTGGGCGCACCGGTTCCGGCTACACCTTGCACGACGGACTGCAGCTCAAGAGGTTGGAGGCTCCGTTCGCTGTGCTGTCTGCTACGGCGGTGCGCGTGGTCGGCTCGATTGCCGCACTGCTGATCGTCGTCATGCTTTAGTGCCCTGGAAGGGCACTAGACGCCGGTTCGGTCGGGTTCTTCCTCTTCCAGCTCATCCCGTCGAGGAGCCGCCTTAGGCCAATGGGAGCCGCCATGGCTCAAAGCTCTGATCAGATCCCGGTTGAGCCGAGCGATGGACTCCAGCGGAATCTGCTTCGGGCAGACAGCGGTGCATTCACCGATGCTGGTGCAGCCGCCGAAACCTTCCATATCGTGCTGAGCCACCATGCCGACGACCCGGGAATAGCGCTCAGGCTGGCCCTGAGTCAACAGACCGAGATGGGTGACCTTCGCTGCGGTGAACAACATGGCTGAACCGTTCGGGCAGGCCGCGACGCACGCACCGCATCCGATGCAGGTGGCGGCGTCGAACGCACGGTCGGCATCTCTCTTACCCACTGGGGTCGCGTGCGCATCCGGAGCGGTGCCGGTCGGCGCGGAGATGTATCCGCCGGCCTGGATGATGCGATCGAATGCGCCGCGATCCACCACCAGGTCCTTGATCACGGGGAACGGCTCGGCTCGCCACGGTTCGACATCGATCACGTCGCCATCCTTGAAGGAGCGCATATGAGCTGGCATGTCGTGGTTTGCCCCGGCCCGTGCGCGACGCCATTGATCACCAGACCGCACATGCCGCAGATGCCTTCGCGGCAGTCACTATCGAAGGCGATGGGATCGTCACCCTTGAGAGTCAGTCGCTCGTTCAGCACGTCCAACATCTCCAGGAACGACATGTGCTCGGAAACATCGTCGACGTTATAGACGGCCATCTTGCCTTTGGCGCTGGGAGTCCGCCTTGCCTGCCAGACCCTGCTGAGCGTCGACGACTTCACTTGTAACTTCTCTGTTTCAGCTCGACGTAGTCATAGACCAGATGGCTCCTTGTGCAGGATCGGCCGATGGTTCTCGCCGGCGAATTCCCAGGCCGACACGTACGCGAAATTGTCGTCGTCTCGCAACGCCTCGCCGTCCGGGGTTTGGCTCTCGACGCGGAAGTGGCCGCCACACGATTCGCGCCTGACCAGCGCATCGATGCACATCAGCTCGCCGAGCTCGAAGAAGTCTGCAACGCGGCCGGCGCGTTCCAGCGCCTGGTTGAGCTCCTCGTTCGCGCCCAGCACCTTGACGTCGGACCAAAACTCGTCCTTCAGCTCCCGAATCCGCGTAAGCGCCTTACGCAGTCCCTCCTCGCTCGCGCTCCATGCCGCAGTAGTCCCACATCAACCGGCCCAACTCCCGATGAAAGGAATCCACCGTCCGCGAACCATTCACCGAAAGCAGCTTGTCGATCCTGCCGCGGACCGCCGTAACTGCCTCAGTGACGGTCGGATGTGACGCCGTCGACCTTCGGAAACGGCCCGTCGGCGAGGTAGTCGTTGATGGTGTTAGGAAGTACGAAATAGCCGTCGGCCAGGCCCTGCATCAAGGCGCTGGCGCCGAGTCGGTTCGCCCCATGATCGGAGAAGTTGGCCTCGCCGGTGACGTAGAGACCGGGAATGCTGGATCTCAAGGTCGTAGTCGACCCAGAGCCCACCCATCGTGTAGTGGACGGCCGGATAGATCCGCATCGGCACTGCGTACGGGTCTTCGCCGGTGATCTGGGCGTACATCTGGAAGAGGTTGCCGTACTTGGCTTCCGACCGTTTGCCGCCCGAGCCGCGCTGATCGCGTCGGCGAAATCGAGATAGACGCCGAGGCCGCCCGGCCCGACGCCGCGACCCTCGTCACAAACGTTCTTGGCGGCCCGGGAAGCGATGTCACGAGGGACCAGGTTGCCGAAGCGATGGATAGATCCGCTCGAGGTAGTAGTCGCGATCTCGCTCGGGAATCTCTCGAGGATCCCGCTCGTCCTCACCGCTCTTGGGCACCCAGATCCTGCCGTCGTTGCGCAGCGACTCGCTCATCAACGTCAGCTTGGACTGATAGTCGCCGCTTACCGGAATGCAGGTCGGGTGAATCTGGGTGAAGCAGGGATTCGCGAAGTACGCGCCCTGTGCGATACGCCCGCCAGGTGGCTGTGACGTTGCATCCCATGGCGTTGGTGGACAGAAAGAACACGTTGCCGTAGCCGCCGGTCGCGAGTACCACAGCGTCGGCGATGTAGGTCTCGATCGTCCCCTGTCACCATGTCGCGAATGATCACGCCGCGGGCCCGGCCGTCAACCACGATCAGCTCGAGCATCTCGTGACGGGTATGCATGGTGACGGTGCCGGCGGCGACCTGCCGCTCCAATGCCTGGTAGGCGCCGAGCAGCAGCTGCTGGCCCGTTTGGCCGCGAGCGTAGAACGTGCGCGACACCTGTACGCCGCCGAACGAGCGGTTGTCGAGCAGGCCGCCGTACTCACGCGCGAAGGGCACGCCCTGGGCGACGCATTGGTCGATGATCTGCAGACTTACCTCAGCTAGCCGGTAGACGTTGGACTCCCGCGCCCGGAAGTCGCCGCCCTTGACGGTGTCGTAGAACAGGCGATAGACGGAGTCGCCGTCGTTGCGATAGTTCTTGGCCGCGTTGATCCCGCCCTGCGCAGCGATCGAGTGTGCACGCCGCGGCGAGTCCTGGTAGCAGAAGCAGCTGACGTTGTAGCCCGCCTCGCCGAGTGTCGCCGCCGCAGAGGATCCGGCCAGTCCACTGCCAACGATGATCACGCTGAGTTTGCGACGGTTGGCTGGATTGACCAGCCTGGCCTGGAAGCGTCGATCTTCCCAGCGCCGCTCGATGGGAACCTTCGGCGCCTTGGTGTCGGCGATCTCAGACCCGTCAACGTAGAACGAGTCGGCATCAATCGAGTCGAAAAGCTCCGGAGTTGGTCACAGGCACCTCTGGAAGCTCGGATCGTGATCACCCATCAGCTCACGAATCCGAACAGAATAGCGAAGGGTGGCAGCAGGAACCCGACCGTGAGCAACCCTGCCACCGCGTACGCGAGTGCATTGAGGCGTCGTCGCGCGAGGCTGGAGGTGTTGGCCCCGAGCGTGGTCAAGCGCGCTCCAGGTGCCGTGCCTGACAGTGGAGGCCTACCGCGATCACCGCGATGGTGTAGGCAAACACCACCGACCAGATCTGGAAGCCGTTCACTACTCGGCCATAGGGCTCTGGCGCTGGGCCACCGGGATGAATGATGTTCCACGTCAGGTGCAGCAGGTGGTAGATCACGAAGAGCACGATCACGATCCCACCCCCAACGCAGGGTGAAGGATGCGTAGCTGCGTTGTACGCCGGTCCGTGCCTTGTTGCTGTAGTACCGCCGTACCTGCCGCGCGCGTGCCGCGCCCGTGACCACAGCCGGAAGGCCGGCGTACATGTGCGCGACCACGCTGATGATCAAGACAGCGCGGATGATCCAGAGCGCACCGCTGTAGGGAAGGATCGGCTGACCGAGCGTCCGCAGAGTGGTGGGCGTAGTCGTTGAAGGCCACACGGCCCGGCGAAGACCTTGAGGTTGCCGTACATGTGAGCCAGCAGAAAGCCGATCAGAATAAGGCCCGTGACCGCCATCAGAGGCCTTGAGCGCAACAGTTGATCTCGTCGCCTGCTGAGCAGGCGTCAAAGAAACTGTTGCCACGCAGCCACATTAGAGCTCTGCATTGCAGAACGGCGACCCAAGCCCACTGCGGTCACTGGTGTTTTTCACCACAGGCGCATTTTTTGAACTTTGCTGCTCGGGCGCAATCGCGCATTGAATCCTCCGTACGTCGGCGCGCGATGTATCCACGCTCGCAGCATGCAAGATCATCTAGAGACCACTAGCGTGCTGCCATGGTTGGTGCGATGGAGCCTGTTCTCGGAATCGAGCGGGTCGACCCAGATCTGCAGGGTGGCGAGCGAGAGATGCTGACGCAGTATCTGGACTATCACCGAGCCACCGTCGCGGATGAAATGCGCGGGGCTCAGCGAGGAGCAACTCAAACGGCGAGCCGTTGCACCGTCGGGGCTGTCCCTCCTCGGGCTGGTCCGCCACTTGACCGAGGTTGGAGCGCAACTGGTTCACCCGAATGCTCGACGGGCAGCCGTATACGCCGCAGTACTGGAGCGAAGACGACCCAGACGGCGATTTCGACAATCTCGATTCAACGTCGGTGACCGAGGTTTGGGCCAGCTACGACGCCGCGGTTGCCGAATCTCGTCGCATTACGGCGAGCTTCGCCGACGTCGCCGATCTTGCCCGAGGCACGACCGGTCGGCCGCGGAACGTGCGCTGGGTCTTGGTGCACCTGATCGAGGAGTACGCCCGCCACAATGGTCACGCCGACCTGCTCCGTGAGGCGATCGATGGCGTAACAGGCGAGTAGCACGGTCGCTCAGCCCGATTCTCGATCACGGAAAGAAGTGAGTCTTGGGCCGGAGCAGCAGCTCACCATCCAGGAAGGTGTCGACCCGCTCGTTGTAGAACGCGATCAGCCCGCTGATCGGCAGTAGCTGTCGGGTCGGGAAGGCGTACATCCACGCCAGATCCTGGTGTTCGGTCACCGATCCCGTCGTCGGATCGGGGATCCGTGCCGACCAGTAGCCGCCCGTCGTTCCCTTGTACGGGCACTCGGTGACGGTCTCGGTGGGGACGAGGTGATCGAAGCTGACATCGGTCGGATTGATGTAGTAGCGGGTGGGCAGCCCGGTCTCGAACACCATCACCGGCGACCGAGAATCGGCAAGGACTACGCCGTCGAGCTCGATCCGAACCGGCCGGGTCGAACGCAGCGCGTCCACCCTGGTGTACGGGTTGCGCGGGTGGACATAGACCTGCTCGTCCTCTTCGAACCAGGCGTCAAGGGCGCTCCACTCGAATCGCACGGTATCCGCGAGCCCCGGGTGCGCGTCGGCGCCATAGATCCTGGCTGCGGCCGAACGATGAATGCCATCGACTTGAGTGCGTGTCGTCGCGCTGTGCCTCGGCTCAGCTTCTGCGGGTGCTGCTCGTCGATCAGCACCGCTTGATCAACATCGGCCAGCGGGATGTAGTACTGGGGGTATTTTTCCCACTCCCAGACGTAAAGCGCTGACACCGTGTCAAAGACTGTCCGTCCAGCGAGCGGTGGCGCGTATCCGGCGTGGCACTGGCTCGATGTGGTTGATGGGCGCGATCGACTGTGGGTAGTCGCGGGTTGCTGGCTGATCGGACATGTTTCCTCCGTACGGCGGTTTCCCAATCTCAGTCGCCGCGAAACCGCGATTCGTTACATACCCACGACAGGGCTAGAGCTCGGCGACCAGGAAGCTCGCACGCGTCGGCGTCGACGACATCCCGGCGAGGGCGGCGGGCAGTTCGTCCAGGCCGATGCGTCCGCCGATGCTCATTCCCGGATCGAGATCGCCCGCAGCGATGCGGGCGAGCATGGCCGGATACTCGTGGGCGGCCATACCGTGACTGCCGCGGATCTCGAGCTCATCAGTGATGGCTCGCCCGAGGTTCAACCGCGGGAAAGCAGCAGCGCCGGCCAGCAGGCCGACCTGGATGTGCCGGCCGCGCTTGCGCAGCGAGCCGTATGCGGCCTCAGCGGACTCGGCAGATCCGTACGCGTCCACGGCTACGTGCGCTCCCTCGACGAGGGCTCGAGCTTCCGCGATCGTAGCTGCGGTTCGCGCACCCAGCTGTCCGGCGGCCGCCCGTGCCGCCGGGAACGGATCCACGCCGACGACCCGAGCGCCGAGCGAAATGCCGATCTGGATCGCCGCGAGCCCCAGCCCCCACAGCCGCTGACCAGCAGGGTCTCGTCGGCAGCCAGTCGGCCCTGGACGACCACCGCGCGGTACGCAGTGGCGAAGCGGCAGCCCAGGGACGCGGCCGCCGCGAACCCCAGCGCGTCCGGGAGCCGGACCAGGTTCGTCTGGGCGTGCGTGACCACGACCCGTTCGGCGAACGAGCCCCACCGGCTGAACCCCGGCTGTTCCTGCCGGTCGCAGATCTGGTGGTCACCTGCCCGACACTGTGCACACGTTCCGCACGCGTAGACGAACGGGCTCGTCACGCGATCGCCGACCGACCATCCGTCGACATCGACGCCGACCTGGTCGATGACGCCCGCGAATTCATGACCTGGCACGTGCGGCAGCGGGACCGGTTCGTGTCCCATCCAGGCGTGCCAGTCACTGCGGCAGAGACCGGTGGCCCGGACGGCGACGACGACGCCGTCGCTCGGGACAGGGCGGCTCCGGAAGCTCGGCGATCTGCGGCAGCTCGCGGATCCGCCGATAGACGACAGCCTCATGACGGCAGCCAGCGGCTCGGCCGCTTGCTGGGCCCGCTCAGACCACCACGCCAGCTCGTCGGCGTCTCCGACCGCTTTCTCCCAGCCCATCGTGGCCGCCATCGCCAGGAGGCACAGGCTCGAGCTGCCGCTCCCACCAGGGTCCTCGTGACCACGCCGGCACCTTCCAGCGCCTGACGGTAGCGCGCAATGGTGTCGGCCTTGCTCTCGGGTATGCGCGCTCGGTTCAGAGCCAGATACCACGCCAGCTCCCAAGCGGGGTGCCTCACCGGGATACGCCCAGTCCAGTACCACCGTCTCACCGCTGGGCCGGCTGCCCAGATTGCCCATCTTCCAGTCGCCGGCGATAAAGGTCTGTGGAGTCTCGGCGAGCAGATCGGTAACTGTGCTGGGATCCCGATGCACCTCGTTCACGAGTTCGAACAGGGCGGCATCACGCTCGGCGAGCAAGGACCAGCCCTGCTCGGCGACGCGCAAGGTCGGTGACACGTCGTCCCGGGCAAGTTCAGCAGCGATCATTGGCCGGCGCGAAGAACAACGGACGCCGGGCTAGCGGGTACAGGCCAAGATCGTCGCGCCAGTCCAGGTTCGCGGCGTGCATGATCGCGAGGTGCCGGATGAACACGCCATGCTGGGAAATCGCAATGAGGTCATCACCTGGTGGTACCAGGTCTGCGGAACGATCATGCATCAGCATCGCCAGCCGCGGTACGTCATCGGAGGTGTCGAGCGCCATGCCGATCATCGCGTGATCAATAACCGCGGGCGCGCTGTAGGTACAGACCCGCCTGCCATACCCGGTACTCCCACTGCCTGTTGCCGGTCACCCGCATGATCCAGTCGTCCTGGGCTGATATCCAGCTTGAGGAAACATCGGCGTCCGTCGATGATCAACTTTTCGAATGACGCTCCGGACTTGGCATCGCTGGAGTGCGCGGGCACCCGCTCGGTGGCACCCCGGAGCAGGGCCTGCAGCGACGGCGCCGTCCAGGGCAGATCCCGGTTCACCTCAACCCGACCCTTCCTCCAGATCGGACCGTGGCAGGAGATCTGGCCGTCGTTGTTGGGTGCGTGCGGATGCTTGTTCGCGACGCCACGCAACGATCTTCTCGTGGTGACCGCTCAGCAAAACCTCGGGTACGCCTCAGCCCGCGCCAGGTGGCGGGCTTGGTATAGACCGGACCCTCGAGCAGCCCCGCGTTCTCGATGCCGTGCGACTCCTCGACCAACGATTCGGGATTGCCGATCACTCCCGGCAGCAGCCGGACCACGGCTTCGATCACGACCATGGCCGCGACCTCACCGCCACTGAGCACGTAGTCGCCGATGCTCACTTCATCCACTCGCATCCGCCGCGCCGCATCCTCGACAACCCGAGCGTCGATTCCCTCGTATCGACCACAGGCAAAGATCAGCTGTCGCTCGCCCGCAAGTTCGTGCGCGAGAGCCTGGTCGAACGTCCGACCGGACGGTGACATGACCAGCAATCGAGGATCGTCCTGACCGGCTGCCAGCGCATCCAGCGCCAAGCCCCATGGCTCCGGACGCATCACCATGCCCGCGCCTCCACCGTACGGTGAATCGTCCACGGTTCGATGTCGGTCCGAGGTCCAGTTGCGAAGATCATGAACGCGAAGGTCCACGATCCCGTTCTCGATGGCTCTGCCGGTCAGCGACAGGTGCAGCGGCTGAAAGTACTCGACGAAGATCGAGACGATGTCAATCTTCATCGATCATCCTGAGATCATCGAGCAAGCCGGCAACGTCAGCGACGGTCAGCCAGCCTGCCTCAAGATCGAATGTGAGGTACCAGTGCTGTGACGAAGGGGACCAGCCGCGGGCCGCTGGCCGTCTCGACCTCCAGCACGTCCTGGCTCGGCAGGTGCAGCACCGAGTCAACAGTGCCAACGACGACGCCGTCCGGCCTACGGACCTGCAGGCCGATCAGCTGCCGGTCGTAGAACTCCTCCGGTTCGAGTGGCCGCTCTTCGGGCTCGACGGCGGCGATCAGCAGCGTCCCACGTACCGCCTCGGCAGTCTCTCGGTTGACCACCTCGGCGAATCTGACCAGCAACCGGCCGGAATGATCACGAACCGACTGCACCGTGAAGAGGCCGAGTGCCGCCTTCGTCACGGAGCACTTGACCGGGTGCGAAACGCCGCTCCGGCTCGTCGGTGCGGAGTTCGACCGCGACCTCACCGCGTACGCCGTGCGGCCGCCCGATGACGCCGACGATGGTTTGAGTGCTCAACTGCTCACTCGCGCACTGAGCTCAGCGGCGACGGCCACCGGCACCGCGGCGAGCGATCTTGTCAACATCGATGAAATCGATGCGGACTTCCTGGCTGCCCGCCAGCGCGCCGATCACCGTGCGCAGAGCGGTCGCGGTGCGCCCGGAACGACCGATGACCTTGCCGACGTCCTCTGGATTGACTCGCACCTCGAGCATCCGCCCGCGACGCAGATTCCTTGTCCTCGACGGCGACATCGTCAGGGTGCGAGACGATCCCGCGGATCAGATGCTCGAGTGCGTCGGCAAGCATCTAGGACTCGCTGGACTCCGCCTTGGCGACGCCGGCGTCGGCGGCCTGCTGGGCCTCCTCCGGCGTGCCTTCCACCGAACTCTCCTCGGTCTTGCTCCGTGCCGGCTTGGCCGTGGACTTTTTCGCAGTGCCGCCGGCGGCCGCCCTGGGTTCCTGGCCCGCCTCCGCGAGTGCGGCATTGAACGCGTCGGTCTTGTTGGGCTTCTCCGGTTGCGGCAAGACACCCGACGGCGACGCGTCACCTGAGTATTTCTGCCAGTCACCCGTGCGCTTTAGCAGCGCGATGACAGCCTCGGTTGGCTGGGCGCCGACCGAAAGCCAGTACTGGGCACGCTCGGAGTCGACCTCGATGACCGACGGATCGTTCTTCGGGTGGTATTTGCCGATCTCCTCGATGGCGCGACCATCCCGCTTCGTACGCGAGTCAGCAACGACAATGCGGTAGTGCGGCGACCGGATCTTGCCGAATCGCTTCAGACGTATCTTGACAGCCACGTGTGTGGTTACTCCTGTAATGACGTTGCGACCGGTTCGTAGGCCGGCCACATTGGGGTGATCCCATCCCACGCGGTGGGGCGCGCACGCGATGATTTCCATGGATCCGAGTCGTACGGGGTGAGAGGGCACCGAACGACAACGAATGCGGCTTGCATTCTGCCAGAATGTTCCAGCAGATGCGAACTGACCGCGCACCCCATCGGAGCCGTCACCTCGTGTCGGAAACGCACGTGCACGTGCGCTCCTTCGCGTATGCACACGCGCGCAACGTGTGCAATCGCGACTGGAACGCGTGCTCAGCCAACTCTCTGGCTCAGCTGGTGATGTCTTTACGGAGGAAGTGCCACACGGCGAACCACACTGCGATGATCGCGTATCCGATTGACCAGAGTGCGCCGGTGATCATGTCCGAGATAATCGATCGTCGGCGCGAGGGCGTCGGCCCAGGCGTACGCGTAGTGGCCCGGCAAACCCTCCCGAATGCTGCCCAACGCCGTAATCGAGTCGAGGATCGCACACAAGATCATCAGCAACACCGCGCCGCCGACTGCGGCGAGGGTGCATCGGTGAGAACTCCCAGCATGAAGGCGAAGGCGCCGACCACCGACAGCTCGAGCAGCAGATAGCCGACGATGATCAGCAGCCGCAACGCGAACTCGGGCCAGCCAATCTGGCTTCCGGTCGGGTCCGGACGTACGGACCCCAGCCGTACGCGATGCCGCCGACGACGAGCGTCCAGGCGGGAAGGAAGACCAGCGCGACCACTGAGGACAGGAGCGGCCACGACCAGCTTCTGCCGCAAGAGCCGCTCGCGGCGTACCGGAGCAGCCAGCAGGTAGCGCAGGCTGGCCCAGCTCGCCTCGGAGGGAACCGTGTCGCCGGCGAACAAGGCGACGATGACGATCAGCAGAAAGCTGGTCGAGGCAAAGAGCGTGAAGATCACCAGGTTCGCCCCGCTCTCCTGGGCGAGATCGACGAAACCGCGTTCGCCCGAGTCGCTGCCGTCATTGCCGAGCCAGAAGGCGAGAAGCAGCACCAGCGGCAAGACGATGAGCACGATGAAGATGCCGATGGTGCGCCGCCGGCGTAGCTGGCGTCCGATCTCAGCCCGAAGCGGCAGCGCTGTCCGGCGATTGTCGGGCTGCTGTGCGCTGCTGGGACTTCATCGTCGCGCTCATAGTGCTGCGTCCTTCCGAGCCCATCGCCGGCCTGTGCCGACAAGGCTCATGAAGACTTCTTCGAGCTGGCGATGCCCATCCACCGACTCGACCCCGTAGCCGGCGGCTACCAGCTCCGCCACGATCTCCTGACGTGGCAGGTCACCGGTCACCGCGCAGCTGCTTGCCTTCAGGTTCCGCATGCAGACCACGGGCTCGCAGGGTTCGGCCGAGCGGCACTGACATCGGAGCCATTGCTCAGCCCGATCAGCGTCACCGTGTCGCTGGCCGTGAGCTCCTCGACTGCGCCGGTGAGGACGACCTTGCCCTGGTCCATCACGACGACGTGGCTGCAGGTGTGTTCGACCTCCGACAGCAGATGGGACGGAGACGACGACCGTACGCCCGGCTCGCGGTGTAGTCGGCCAGCACAGCGCGCATCGCCTTGATCTGCGGTGGGTCGAGACCATTGGTGGGCTCATCCAGCACCAGCAGCGGCGGCAATCCGAGCATCGCCTGGGCGATGCCCAGCCGCTGGCGCATCCCGTGGCTGTAGCTCCGCGACCTTGCGGTTGATGGCCGTACCGAGCCCGGCGATCTCCAAGGCCTCGTCCAGATGAGCTCTCCTCCAACGGTCGGCCAGTCGCGTGCCAGTACGCCGTCAGGTTCGCCATGCCGCTCAGATGCGGCAGGAAGCCGGGTCCTTCGATGAACGCGCCCAACCGAACTGAGCACATCGGCGCCGGCGTGCACCGGCTTGCCGTGGATGTAGATCGAGCCCGAGTCCGGCCGAATCAGGCCGACCAGCATGCGAATCACTGTCGTCTTGCCAGCGCCGTTCGGACCGAGCAGCCCCACCACCTGACCGGGCTCAGCCCCGAAGGACACGCCGTCGACCGCCCGGAACCCGTCGCCGTAGGTCTTGACCACGTCGTTGACGACCAGCGGGATGCCGGCGAGCTCAGCGACATCGTGAATCTCTCGGCCACGACGCCACAGCCACCAGCACAGCGATGAGAGAGGCAAGTACCAGCGCCGCAACGACAATGATCAACGGGATGGGCACGTTCAGTGTGTTGGCATTCAGTGCCGTCGCCGTCACACCGGGATTGTAGACGGCCCGCTCGCCGGCTAACTTGACGTCATAGTCGGCCGGCTGAACCGGGTTCGCGTACGCCTGATCCGTGGTGGCGACGACCAGCTGCAAGGCGATGGCCGACCGGAACCTGGTGGGTTATCGCGGGCAGCGCAACCGTGACCCGCACTGGTATGTCTCGGATCCAGTCCGGTCAGTCTCACTGGGGCGACCTCGCAGTTGCGGAAGCACCGCCGAGCTCGGCTGCCACGCTCGTTCGGCCGTCCTCGGTGCGTTCGATATCGGGTCCGAGATCCCACAGCGAGCGCAAACAAGGTGGCCGCCGAGGTGCTTCCGGTCACGCTCGAGGTCGATCCGACTACTTCCGATCAAGGTCAACGGCGACGTCAGCGGCTCGCTGCTGAAGCGCGCCGATTGATCAGGAAGAACGCCGAGCGCATAGCCGGCCACGCTGGAAGCTCGCCCGAAGGCGCCGCCAGTACCGGGAGGTTGGTGAGTGCAGCCGGCGAACCACCTGGCGGAGCCACAATGCCTTGCTGACCGCCGCTGAGTGCCACCCGCTGATTCGCGAGCTCGGATCCGCGACCCGGATAGGTCTGCGCGAACGAGGGTCTGCCGGGTCGCGGTGCCACGATCCTGCTCCAAGCAGCGATGTCTCGGGCATCAGCGTCGAAAACGGCGTGTCGGGAGCGCTGCCGTCGCGCTTCAGATACCGGCCGAACCATTCCTCAAGATCATCGATCAGTCGGGTCGACCGAGATCTCGCCGTCATGACCGCCGGCCACCCACCTCATCGTGGCTGGCGTGCGTGGCGCGGCAGCGCGCGAAAGTTCGCGTCGGCCTGGTCGAGAGTGAACAGTGTGTCGTCCTCGCCCTGAATGATGAGCGTCGGCGCCGCGGATCGCTCGGCACGATCCTTTCCAGGCCCGGACTCATCCAGCAAGGCGCTGAGCTCGGCATCCGCCTGGCCGGTCTCGGCGGCCGTCGAGATAACCCCGGCACAGGGCGGGGTCGAATCGACCGCAGAGCTGAGCGCGACTGCTGCGGCCTGCCGATCGGTCGGATCCGGCCGTCCGCGGCGGCGTCGGAGAACAACACAGGACGCCCAACGCTGCTTGAACACGCCCTTCTCGGCTGGCGGGAGCGACGTCGGCGGGCGAGACGGCTGTGCCGACCACTTGATACTGCGGGAAAAGCGCTTTGTCGCGAGACTGTGCCAGGTGAATGCGGGCACGATCGCATCCACTCGCGATGATCGAGGCCGGCGGCCAGAAGACGATAGCGCTCCTGCCGTACGACGCCCCGGCGAAGCCGATCACCGGATCGTCGCCGTCCTTGGCGACTTCGGGACGGCTGGCGGCGAGATCTACCAGCTTGCGGGCATCTGCTCCCTCGTAGGAGCGGATTGTCCAGGTGAATGCAGGCCGCCGGAGTTCCCGAAGCCGCGGGCGGTGTAGATGATCACCGTGTAGCCGGCGAGGGCGAGCGTACGGGCGGTCGGCTTCGCTGTCGGCTTTGGTGCCACCGAAGCCGTGCGCCAGCACGATGGCAGGGCGTCGGCGTGGCTGGATCAGTGGTCAGAATCGTTGCGTCGAGCGCAACCGGCTTGCCATCCGGCTCCGGCGTACCTGACACCATCAGCTCGGCTTTTCGATCACCTTGTCCTGGGCGTACGCCGGGATCGGAAAAGCGCAAGCAATGCGACCAGGAGCAGCATCGCTGCTGGTCGACCGCCACGCATGCGCCTATCTTGCTCGCTCGGGCAATCCTTGTTTGGGCTTGCTGCTCGCGCTCGTCGCTCGATAGCTCGCTCCGCTCGCTAGCATCCGTCGCCTTGTGATCTCGCCCAGGCCTCGTCGCTCGCGTGCCAGAGCAGCCCGATCCGCGCGGCCGGACGCGTTATCGCGCACACGGTCACGACCGAGTGGCTCCTCGGCCGTTTCAGCTGCGTTCGGTGGCTCCGTGCGGAGAAACGTCGGTCCGGGTCGCGGGTCGCGTAATTCACTGACGCTCGCAGCTCAGCCCGTAGAAATTTGTTCCGACTCGATAAATCCGTTGCACCCTTGCGCCACATATCCGCAAAAAGCCGATAGGAAGATCAAAGTCCTTGTGCGCGAGACGCGCCCCATCGTCTCGATGCGTGCGCCGAGCGCACCCCTTCCCTCTCGAGCTACGCGTTGCGTGCACGCAACTCAATGGAGAGGCTAATTGCGCATCGCACTCCCCGGGGAGCCTCGTTGCCTGCGTTACTGCAGCTTGTTCCCTGTTACTCATCACGGCACCGCTCACAGTGCCGGCCCAGGCCGCTTCCGGCCCGGTTGTCGATCCCGCAATCGCCCGCTCACCCGAATTGTCGGAGACGAGTCGCCTTTCGGATCGTCGATTCGTGGTGACCGGTGACCGCGCCTGGGCTCTGGCGGCGGCTGACGGGCGCTATCCCGCTGCCGGGTTCCACACTCGCGGCGAAATGGGCGGCTTCTGGCTACCCAACCTCAAGCTGCTCGACGGCATGTGGTTCAACATCAACGGCGACTGGATCGAGCGAGCCACCAAGACAACGTCTGGCTGGGGGTACGTGCGAGCCGACCTGTCCCACCACGAACGGCGTATCAGCCAGCCGCACCGACTTCGTGCCACGCGGTGTCTCAGGCGCGCTGGTTGGGCTGACGCTGCGCTCCGGACAGCAATCGGACGATCACGCTGCGCGCGGACGCGCATTCGGAGCTGATTTCGTCTTACCCGTAGGGCGAGACCAAGCCCAGCCAGACGCTGTAAACCTCGCGGACTCGGTGTCGGTTCGGGGCAAGCACCTGCTGTTCCGCGACAAAGGCACACCGCCAGTCACCGAACTTCCCCTCCCACGATTGGGCTGCAGCGTTCGGCAGCGACCTTTCGCCGTACGCGACCAAGACAGGCAAGGATTTCCGCGGCCCGCAGGACCCAGCAGTGATCTGCCCGGCCTCTGGGCCGAGCGCACCGCCGCAGCCGAAACGCTGTGACGACACCGAGTACGGCAAGGGCGCCGGCGGTCAGCTGGCGCTACAAGATGAAGCTGCGGAGCCGGCGCGGTGAAGACTGTATGGTTCGGCGTCGGCGGATCGACCGCCGGCCCGGCCCAAGCCCGCGCCGAGCTGCGCAAGGCGCTCGGCAATCCCGAAGCTGCGATCCGGAAAGTCGTGGGCTACCGGGAGCGCGTTGACGCGTTGAGTGACGGTCGCGTTCCCGGCAACCCGCTGCTTACGCGGAGTGTGGCCTGGTCAAGCAGATGCTGGCCGCTTCGAGCGGCAGGCATGGATGACCTGCAGCTTCGGGCCGTGAACGCCGGTCAGGCGTATCCACCGCCGGCGGGCACGCTGGGCTCCATCGTCGCTGGCTCGGCGCTTCGGCTGGCCGGTTCCACACGTGGCTGTTCGGTCACCCGGATATGGCGAGTACACGGCCTTCGCGTGCGGTCGCTGGCCGGGCAGTTCGGACCCGATCGAGGATCATTGCGGGCGTTGCGCGACGTGTCGGAGATCGTCCAACGACGGGCAGCGGCAAGGTCGTGCACGAGAGTGACACCAGATGGCGCGGTGCTCTTCGGCGCCAACGCTGACGCCGGTAACACCGACGAGTCGTCGAAGTACCCCTCGGCGGCCGCGCTGATTCTGGCGCTGGACCGGGGACAAGCGGTTCCTCGATGACCTCTACCCGGCGAGCGTCAAGGCGATGAAGTGCGTCGCCACGCTGGACGAGGACGGCGACGGTTGGCCCGAGGGATTGGGCAACGTCGAGCGCCCTGGGATGGGCGAGGAGAAGCTGGACAACGCCGTCTACACCATCCGTGGCTACGCCGATCTTGCCGGATCTGGCTAAGCGCTGTCGGCGACGGCACAGACGAAGCGCTGGGCCACCAGAAGGCCAGCGCGCTGCTCGACAGTTCGAGGAACGACTGGTGGTACCCGACCGACGGCGCCAGCACTCGTACGCCGACTCGCTGGACGATCCGGGCAACAAGAAGGTGTCTCCAGCGGCACTGGATCGGACTGACCCCGACCGATGCCGTGCTGCCCTAAGCTGCCCGGGCGGCCCATCGGCGCCGCTGGCCTCCGACGAACACGCGCAACACCACGCTCGACCAGCACGAGCGGCCAGTGCTTCACCGGCGAGCCTGGGCTCTTCCATACACGGCACCGGACCGACCTCGGCTCCAGCTGGCAACCCCGGTCCGAGCTGCGACACGGTGATCTCGGAGGTGCCTAGCGAGCGGAACATCTTCACGCTCAACAGCGCCATCGCCGGAGTGAGCGAGGGCAACTTCGGCCGGCTCGGCAGCGGACCAGCAGGGCGTCTACGTCGACGGCAACGCCCGCAGCCAGCTCGACCCGGGTCTGTGGGAGATGCCTGGCGCCATGCCGGAGATCGTTCCGGGCGGCGACTTCGGCGCCAACATCGACCGGCTGTTCACCGAGCGATCGATGGTGATGCAGGCCTGGGGCGCGTACGGGGTGCTCTGGCCGGTCATCCACCAGTGGCTCGAGGGTCTAGCAATACGTA
>ERZ1370068.2731-contig-1863_pt1 | contig 30433 bp, 31 predicted proteins | sample MGYA00561227_ERZ1370068 | MGnify/ENA primary metagenome ERZ1370068 (study PRJEB38410, sample SAMEA6850437) | metagenome | study: Metagenomic assessment of the ecological functions of the soil: analysis of the soil microbiota associated with the...
GCTACGTATTGCTATCAGAAGGCGGTCAAGACCGCCGCCGAAACGCTGCGGCCGAACCGAAGGTCGACATCACACAGGCGATTACGGAGCCGCCGTCGGCGAGGCGCTGGGGCCGATGCTCGACGCCAAGGGCGTGCCCGATCCGGCGACCGAGCGTGATGGACATTTGGATGCCGCCGGCGTCGCGAATCGGGCCGATCACTCTGATGCGGGCGCCGAGCGGCCGTCCAGGTGAGCAGACTCAAGACGACCTTCAATACGGCGACACTACTGAGCAGGTGATCGATCGTCGAAAGCTCGGCAGTCCGGCGGCGCGTCCCGCGGCGCGCGGAGAGCGCGGGCGGGACGGGCAGGGGAGGGGCAAGTGACAGGCAGGTGCGCCAGGACAGGCGGGAGCGCCGGGAACCGCTGCCTCACCCACCGCATCGGCCGCCCCGCTCAGATCACCGACGCACTGTCCTCGATTCTCCTTGGCACCGTCCGGCCCGCGCGCGGAGGCCATCACGACGGTCTGGTCCGCCAGGCCGCAGGCCAAGAGCGCGGCGCGATCGGTCGGCTCCGGCCCCGGCTGGCGCTGATCCCCGCGGAGCGCTCGCTGGGGCCGATTCTGGGCGGGTCGACCGGCAGAGAAGATAGAGTCAGCTCAGTGGTACGAGTCGAGTAGCACGGAGTCGAGTCGAGTCTTGGAGTCGAGTGCGCGCGTCCCTGGATCCCCGACTAAGGACCGACGACTCGACTCTCGACCAATGACTCGACTCGACTACCGACTTCACTATCGATCCAAAAGATCTCCTCGACTCTGCCTGCCCGTCGCCTTCTGGTCGTCGTACCACGCGTCTGAGAATGAAACCGAGCCTGCCGGGACTGATGAAGTCAGACGATCTGATTCTCAGCTCCAGTAGCCGTCGTCGTCGCCGGCGCGCGGCGCCGACGAAGCCGCAGTGGCCGCCGTGCGCGCTGACGCGCAGGTCGATGTGCGGGTTGCCGGTGACCTTCGGATCGTGGAACGGCTGCGACGGGCACGAACGGATCGTCCGTCGGCGGTGATGACGAGCGCCGGCACGCGCGATGCGATCGATGACGCGCATCGCGCTGGCGCGGTGGTAGTAGTCCTCGGCGTCTGCGGAAGCCGAAGTGCGGCGCCGTGTAGCGTCTCGTCGAACTCGCGGACGGTCCTGATCGCGCTCGAGCGTCGACAGGTCGAAGCGCGCCGGGCTGCAGCGCGTCCTTGCGCCGCATCCGCCGCTTCAGATCGCGCACGAAATTCCACTGATAGACGACGTTGCCCGGCCGCTCGAGCGCCCGCGTGCACTCGCTGATCTCGATGATCGGCGACACCGCGGCGACGCCGACGAGCGCCGCGCGGCGCGCTGGCGCCGTACTCGCCCGCCAGCTTCAGCGCGAGGTTGCCGCCGAGCGAATAGCCGGCCACCGCGATCGCCGGCAGGCCGTCGACGTGCGATCAGCTCGTGCGACGACGTGCGCGGCGTCGGCGGTCAGGCCGGAGTGGAAGCAGCCCTGCCGACAGATGCTCGGTGTCGCCGCAGTTGCGCTGGTTCAGCCGCACGACGTTCATGCCGCGCGCGAACGCCTTCGCGGCGAGGCCGCGCATGTAGTGCGCGTCGCTCGATCCGTTCAGCCCGTGCAGCGCGATGAGCGTCGTGCGCTGCCACGGCCGCGCCTGCCAGTGACAATCGGCGACAACCCGCGTCGTCGGCGCGACGTCGAAATAGCGGCGCGTCGGCGCCGGCAGCCGCGGAAAGTAGCGCGGGTTGCCCCAGCTGTAGAGCGTCATCCAGTGGCCGTTCCGCAGCGACGGCGCGCGGCTCGAAGGCGTCCATCGCCGCGATCATACATGCGCTACAATCGCCGCATCCTGGAGGCCTTCATGCGCGTGTCCCGACTGCTGCTGATCGCGTGCGCCATCGCGTCGTCACCGTCGTCGCTGACCGCGGCGCAGCAACCGGCGCCGCCCGCCGCGCCGCGCCGCGCAGCCAGCGCGCGCAATCCGAAGCATCGATCAGTACAAGCGCGACGTCGGCCTCGAAGTCGACGGCGATGCAGCGAAAACATCCAGCAGATGAACGATCATGGTGTTCAGCTTCGCCGAGCTCGGGTTCCAGGAGTTCGAGACCTCGAAGTACCTGACCGGCATCCTCGAGCAGAACGGCTTCACGATTCAGGAGAACCTCGCCGGCATCCCGACGGCGTGGATGGCGACGTGGGGCATCGGGCAAGCCGGTCATCGCGCTCGGCTCCGACATCGACGACATCCCGCAGGCGTCGCAGAAGCCGGGCGTCGCCTGGCACGAGCCGATCATCGAAGGCGCGCCCGGGCCACGGCGAAGGGCACAACTCCGGCATGCCGCTGCAGATCGCCGCCGCGCTCGCGGTGAAGAAGATCATGGAGCAGCAGCACCTGCCGGGCACGCTGAAGCTCTGGCCCGGCGTCGCCGAGGAGCTGCTCGGCACCAAGGCGTACTACGTCCGCGCCGGCGCGTTCAAGGACGTCGACATCTGCATCTTCGCGCACGTCGGCGCCAACATGAGCGTCAGCTGGGGCGACAGCAGCGGCAACGGGCTGGTGTCGGTCGAGTACGACTTCAAGGGCGAGAGCGCGCACGCCGCCGGCGCGCCGTGGCGCGGCCGCTCGGCGCTCGACGCGGTCGAGCTGATGGACATCGGCTGGAACTTCCGCCGCGAGCACCTGCGCCTGCAGCAGCGCTCGCACTACGTGATCCCCAACGGCGGCGATCAGCCGAACGTCGTGCCGCCCAACGCGTCGGTCTGGTACTACTTCCGCGAGACCGAGCTACGACGAACATCAAGGAGCTGTGGGACATCGGCAACAACATGGCGAAGGCGGCCACGATGATGACCGACACCGAAGTGTCGATGCGCGTGCTCGGCTCGGCGTGGCCGGGACACTTCAACAAGACCGTCGCCGAGACGATGCACGCGAACATCGAGAAGGTCGGCCTGCCGAAGTGGACGCGAGGCCGATCAGACGCTGGCCAAGGCGCTGCAGCACGAGCTGAAGGTGCCGGAGATCGGCCTCGCGACCAAGATCCAGCCGCTGCGCGGCCGCGAAGTCGATTCCCGACGAGGAAAAGCGCGGCGGCGGCTCCGGACGACATCGGCGACATCTCGTGGAACGTGCCGACGGTGACGCTCAACTACCCGTCGAACATCCAGGCCGGGCCCGGCCACAACTGGGCCAACGCCATCTCGATGGCGACGCCGATCGCGCACAAGGGCATCCAGTACGGCGCGAAGGTCGTGGCGCTGACCGTGCATCGATCTGCTGACGCGGCCCGGAGCTCGTCGACGCAGGCGTGGGACTACTTCAACAACGTCCAGACGAAGGACAAGAAGTACGTGCCGCTGATCCGCCCCGAGGACAAGCCGGCCATCTGGCTGAACAAGGAGCGGATGGAGAAGCTACCGGCCGGAGATGAAGAAGCTACTACTACGACCCGACCAAGTACAAGAACTATCTCGGAGCAGCTCGGCATCAAGTACCCGACGACCGAGAAGCCGGCCAAGCCGTCAGCCAGATAGGTCGGATGGGAGTCAGGCGGATCGATGGAGGATCGATGCGATCAGGAGACATCGCATGCCGTCGTGAAATGGTCAGCTGCTGCGGCGGCCGTCGTCGTCTCACCAGTGCGTCGCTCACGCGCGCCGCCGGCGCCGCAGGCGCCGCGCCGCGCTCCCGAACCCGCAGCTCGGATGCAATACAAGCGGAACGTCGGCCTCGAAGTCGACGCGATGCGGCGAGAACATCCAGAAGATGGAACGATCACGGTCTTCAGCTTCGCCGAGCTCGGCTTCCAGGAGTTCGAGACGACGAAGTACCTCGACCGGCATCCTCGAGCAGAACGGCTTCACGATCGCAGCGCGGCGTCGCCGGCATTCCGACGGCGTGGACCGCGACGCTGGGGATCGGGCAAGCCGGTCATCGCGCTCGGCTCCGACATCGACGACATCCCGCAGGCGTCGCAGAAGCCCGGCGTCGCGTATCACGATCCGATCATCGAAGGCGCGCCCGGCCACGGCGAGGGGCCACAACTCCGGCATGCCGCTGCAGATCGCCGCGGCGCTCGCGGTGAAGAAGATCATGGAGCAGCAGCACCTGCCAGGGCACGCTGATGCTCTGGCCCGGCGTCGCCGAGGAGCTCGTCGGCACCAAGGCGTACTACGTGCGCGCCGGCGTGTTCAAGGACGTCGACATCTCGATCTTCGCGCACGTCGGCGACAACCTGCGGCGTCAGCTGGGGCGACGGCACGCCAGAACGGCCTGGTGTCGGTCGAGTACAGCTTCAAGGGCGAGAGCGCGCACGCCGCCGGCGCGCCGTGGCGCGGCCGGTCGGCGCTCGACGCCGTCGAGCTGATGGACATCGGCTGGAACTTCCGCCGCGAGCACCTGCGCATCCAGCAGCGCTCGCACTACGTGATCACCAACGGCGGCGATCAGCCGAACGTCGTCCCGCCGAACGCGTCGGTCTGGGTACTACTTCCGCGAGACCGAGCTACGACGAACATCAAGGAGCTGTGGGACATCGGCGACAAGATGGCGCAAGGCCGCGGCGATGATGACCGACACCGAAGTGTCGAGCGCGCGTGCTCGGCTCCGCGTGGCCCGGCCACTTCAACAAGACGATCGCCGAGACGATGCACGCGAACATCGAGAAGGTCGGCCTGCCGCAGTGGACCGAGGCCGACCAGACGCTCGCCAAGGCGCTGCAGCACGAGCTGAAGGTGCCGGAAGTCGGCCTGGCGACCAAGCTCGCAGCCGCTGCGCGGCCGCGAGTCGATTCCCGACGAGGAGAAGCGCGGCGGCGGCTCCGACGACATCGGCGACATCTCGTGGAACGTGCCGACGGTGACGCTGCAGCTATCCGTCGAACATGGCAGGCCGGGCCCGGCCACAACTGGGCGAACGCCATCTCGATGGCGACGCCGATCGCGCACAAGGGCATCCAGGCCGGCGCGAAGGTCGTGGCGCTGACCGTGATCGACTTCCTGATGAAGCCCGGAGCTCGTCGACGCAGGCGTGGGACTACTTCACGAACGTGCAGACGAAGAACGACGAAATACACGCCGCTGATCCGGCCCGAGGACAAGCCGGCGATCTGGCTGAACGAGCAGACGATGGCGAAATACCGGCCGGAGATGAAGAAGTATTACTACGACCCGTCCAGCTGACAAGACCTACCTGGAGCAGCTCGGGATCACATATCCGACGGTCAGGTCAGTGAGATTTCGGCTCGAGGCCACTGCATAGTGTAAAATGACGACCATGAGAAATATCACTCTGGTCGCGGCGCTGCTGGTTGCCGTCGGCGGCCGCGTTGCCGCGGCATGCGCCGGTCACGTTCACCAAGGACGTCGCGCCGATCCTCAACAAGAGCTGCGTCGAGTGCCATCGGCCGACGATGTTCGCGCCGATGTCGCTGATGACGTTCGAGGACGCGCGGCCGTGGGCCCGCTCGATCAAGCAGCGCGTCGCGGCGCGCACGATGCCGCCGTGGGGCGCCGATCCGCGCGCACGGGACGTTCAAGAACGACCCGCGCCTCGCGGACGGCGAGATCGAGACGATCGTCGCGTGGGTCGATGCCGGCGCGCCGAAGGGCGACGACACGGATCTGCCGGCGGCGCCGAAGTTCGCCGACGGCTGGACGATCGGCAAGCCCGACGCCGTCTTCACGATGGACGAGGAGTTCACGATTCCGGCGAGCGGCGCGATCCCCTACAAGTATTTCCGCGTGCCGACCGGACCTGACCGAAGACAAGTGGATTCAGGCGATCGAGATCAAGCCGGGCGCGCGCGCGCAGGTGCACCACGTGATCGCGTTCACGCAGCCGGCCGGCAGCCGCTGAAGCCGGGCGGCGAGCTCGGACCGACCAACATCGGCGGCGTCACGCCCGAACAAGCCGGGGCTGGTGTTCGAGCCGGGCGTGGCGCGCCTGCTGCGCGGCAACTCGGACATCGTGATGCAGATTCACTACACGACCAACGGCACGGCAGAACGACGGATCGGACGACGGTCGGCGTCATCTACGCGAAGCAGCCGCCGACGAGGATGGCGGCGCGGCGGCATGGCGATCAACCCGCGCTTCGTGATTCCCGCCAACGACGGCAACGCCGAGGTGCAGCGCGATCGCAGCGATGCTGCGCGCGACACGATCATCACGGCGTTGACGCCGCACATGCACGTGCGCGGCAAGGACATGACCTACATCGCGCACTATCCGGACGGCACGTCGCGAGACGCTGCTGTCGGTGCCGAAGTACGACTTCAACTGGCAGATCACCTACGAGCTGGCGAAGCCGAAGGTGCTGCCGAAGGGCACGCAGCTCGAGGTCATCGCGCACTACGACAACTCGACCGAGCAACAAGTTCAACCCGGATCCGACCAAGGACGTGCGCTGGGGCGATCAGACGTGGGAAGAGATGATGATCGGCTTCTTCTCGACCGTCGCTGAGCCGGCGGCCGGCTCCGACCGCGCCGCAGCAACAGTAGCGCGTCAGCCGTTGAAGTACGCAGTCAGAACGTGAAGTAGCAGGCCCGAGAGCTCACGCTCACCAGGCCCTTCAGTGACCGGTCTTCGAACTTACTTCGTACTTCGAACTTGCTTACATCGTAGGTGCCGGCTTGCAGCCGTCGACGAACTGCTTCTTGATCGTCGTCGGGCTTCTCGATCGACCTGAAGAACCCTTCCAGGTACTCCTTCGCCTCCGCCTTCGAGGCTCGGCCTCGAGATCGCGCATCGAGCTCGAGCAGCGTCAGCATGTCCGTGCGCTTGGCGCGAAACGCGCGCCGCCACGGCTCGAACTCGTCGGTGGTGCGGCACGGGCCGCGATACAGCCGATCCAGCACGCTGCGGATGCCGATGCGCGGGTCGGGCGTCGCGTACGGCGCGTGGACGAAGCCGAGAGATCGAAGTCGTAGGGGACCGGGTAGAGGCGGCGCGCCGGATCCTGCACGATCCGGACGTTGTGCAGCGCCCAGATCGAAAAGTCGGTGTTGCCGATCATACTCGAACAGCATCATCCGCGTCAGCGTCGGCGCGTCGAGGTCGCTGAAGACGATGCGCGGCAGCTCGACGATGCGGCCGCCGAGGCGGCGGGCGACTTCGTTTTCGTGCTCGATGAAGATCGAGTAGCGCGTCGCCACCGGCTTCTTCGATCGTCGCGTCGACGTAGGTGGCCCGGCCGAGCCGGGCGCGGAACGACGACAGCGGCGTCACCATGTTGAACAGCCGGTAGGTCAGGTACTCGCGGATCGTGTAGCTCTCGTAGGCCTTGTCGCCGCGGCAGTGCGTGCCGAGCTTCAGCGACGTCTGCGCCTCGAAGGCGGTGCCGGTGGTCGCTCTCCTTCGGCAGCTCGAGGCGCAGCGGCACAGAAGTCGCAGTTGCGCGCCATCAGGCGGAAGTGGCCGCGCGTGCCGGAGCTGGACCGCGAGCGTCGCGCGGCGCGCCCTTCTCGCCCTCGACGGCGAGGACGCCGGGAAGCGCTTCGTGCTCTCCGGGTCGCGGTCCTTGTTGATCGGCCTTGAAGTCCGCCGTCAGCGTGAACGCGAGCGGGTCGTGCTCCTTGAACAGCCGGCGGCGAGTCGGACTCGTGCGGCGCGCCTGAGCACGCGCCGTCGGGCCAGGCCTCGGCGAGCTTCAGGAACGGGCTCTTCTTCGGCGGCGGCGGGCCCGCCTGCTGCTGCGACCGGCGACGTCTGCGAACCGGTGCCGGCCAGCATCACGGCGACGAGCGTCGAGCCGAGGCGGAAACGCATTCGCAGGTACTCCGTCGAAATCGGGAGGGTCGGATTATAGCGCCGTGCTAGCATCCCGGCCATGCGAAAGATGCTCGCCCTCGCCGTGTGTGTCGCCGCCGCCTCCGGATCGATCGGCGCCGCGCCGCCGGTGACGACGCTCGGACGTCGGCCGGACTGAGTCAGCCGGTCGAGATGCTCCGCGACCGCTGGGGGATCAACCATATCTACGCGAAGAACGAGGGCGACCTGTTCTTCGCCCAGGGCTATGCCGCGGCGCGCGACCGGCTTGTTCCAGTTCGAGCTGTGGCGCCGCCAGGCGACCGGCACGGTCGCCGAGATCCTCGGGCCGAAGGAGCTGAAGCGCGACATCGGCACGCGGCTGCACATGTTCCGCGGCGACCTGAAGGCGCGAGCTGAACTGGACTACCACCCGCGCGGCGAGGCGATCATCACCGCCTACGTCCGCGGCGTGAATGCCTACATCGCCGAGGCGCTGCGCACGCCGTCGACGCTGCCGAGTCGAATTCACGATGCTCGGGATCACGCCGGCGCCGTGGACGCCCGAGGTGATCATCTCGCGGCACAACGGGCTGCTGTCGAACATCGGCGAGGAGCTGAACATGGCGCAGGCGGTGCGCGTGCTCGGCGCCGAGAAGGTGAAGGACCTCGAGTACTTCCAGGGCGGCGATCCGGACATCACGCCGGATCCGGCGATCGACCTGTCGCTGCTCAACTCGTCGATCCTCGAGCTGTCACAACGCGCTTCCGCCGGCCGATTGCGTTCGGCGGCGGCGCCGCCAGCCGGAGGAGCCGGCCGCGCTCGAACTGAGCCAGCGCCGCGAGGACATCGGCAGCAACAACTGGGTGGTCAGCGGCAAGCTGACGCAGAGCGGCTTTCCGATGATGATGAACGATCCGCACCGCAACCAGGGCGCGCCGTCGCTGCGCTACTGGGTGCACCTGGTGGCGCCGGGCTGGAACGTCATCGGCGGCGGCGAGCCGGTGCTGCCCGGCGTGTCGATCGGCCACAACGAGTACGGCGCGTGGGGGCTGACGATCTTCGGGTCGGACTCCGAGGATCTCTACGTCTACGAGACCAACCCGGCCGAACCCGAATCGAGTATCGTGCTATCGCGGCGCGTGGGAAGACATGCGCGTCGTGAAGGACACGATCACGGTGAAGGGGCGAGCGCCGGTCAGCGTCGAACTGAAGTTCACGCGCCACGGCCCGTGCTGTCCGAAGATCCGCGCGCACCGCAAGGCGTACGCGCTGCGCGCCGCGTGGATGGAGCCGGCGCGCGCGCCGTATCTCGCCAGCCTGCGCATGGACCAGGCGAAGTCGTGGGAGGAGTTCCGCGAGGCGTGCACGCTACAGCCGCATCCCGTCGGAGAACATGGTCTGGGCCGACCGCAAGGGCAACATCGGCTACCAGGCGGTGGCGATCACGCCGCTGCGCGCGTCGAACTGGCGCGGCCTGGTGCCGGTGCCGGGCGACGGCCGCTACGAATGGAACGGCTACCTGCCGATCAACGCGCTGCCGCACGTGGTCAACCCGGACAAGGGGCTACGTCGCGACGGCGAACAACTATCTCTTCCCGCCGGACTATCAGTGCACAGGAGGCGCTGCACTACACCGGCTCCGATCCGTACCGCGCCTCGCGCATCAGCGAAGCGCTGGGGTCGGGGCGCCTGCACACGATCGCCGACATGATCCGGCTGCAGAACGACAACGTGTCGCTGCCGGCGCGCAGCCTGGTGCCGATGCTCCGGGGCCTGACCGCGGCGGCGGAGCCGGCGAAGAAGGCGCAGGCGCTGCTCCTCGCGTGGAACTTCAGCGTCGACGCCGACTCGGTCGCGGCCGGCATCTACGAGATGTGGCAGCGGCGGGTGAACGCGAACATCCGCAACCTGCTCGTGCCGAAGGAGGCGCAGAGCCTTCATCGGGCAGCCGAGCACGAAGCGGGTCATCGACTGGCTGCAGGCGCCCGACGGCCGCTTCGGCGCGGACCCGGTGCAGGGCCGCGACGAATTGCTGTCGCGCAGCCTCGTCGAAGCCGTCGCCGAGCTGACCAGGAAGCTCGGTCCGGACCAGAGTGCGTGGCAGTGCGGGCCAGGAGCGCTACCACCACGCGCTCATCGTGCACCCGCTGTCGGCGATGGCGGCGCCTCGACGTGCGCGCCACGCTGAACGGTCGGCCCGCTACCGCGCGGCGGCGACAGCTACACCGTCAGCGCGACCGGCGGCGCCGACAACCAGACCTCCGGGCGGATCGCTGAAGATCATCGCCGACACGGAAAACTGGGACAACTCGCTCGGCCTGAACAACCCGGGACAGTCCGGCGATCCGGCGAGCTCCGCACTACCGCGACCTGTTCGAGATCTGGTCGCGCGGCAAGCACTTCCCGATCTTCTTCAGCCGGACGAAGGTGGAGTCGGTCACGGAGGCGCAGCAGCTGCTCACGCCGCGAGCCGCGAGCACTGGCACCACGCAGGGCAGGTAGGGGCAGTGGTGGGGCGGGGACCTACCTGACCTTGCCAGACCTTAGAATCCCTCGTCCGCCGACGGACCGTAGATGGCCGGCACGGCCACGTCGTTGAGCCGGAGGTAGACGCTCAGCTGCCCGCGGTGGTGGATGATGTGATGCAGGATGAAGCTGCGGAATGCGGCCACGCGCGGCATCGAGAACAACTCCTGGCTGCCGCGCCGCAGCGACCACATCGACGCGTACTCCCCGTCGCTCTTGTCCATCCACCCGCGCGTCTTCTTGCGTGTCTCGTCGAACGCGGCGAGGATCTCGGCGCGTGAGGTCTTTTCCGCCTGGTTCGGCGGGTTGGCCGCCAGATCGAAGAACGGCTCGTTGAGGATGGTGCCGCCCCAGACCGGGATGCTGGTCAGGTGCGTCGCCAGCCCGCCGAGCGACATCGATTTCTCGTGCGGCTTCCACGACAGCTTGTCGTCGGGCAGCCGCTCGAGCAGCTTCCGCGTCGTGCCCATCTCGTGATCGAAATCCGCCAGCAATGCGTCTTTGATCGCCATGGCGATAGTGTAGGTCAGGCTGGGCCGATAGGCCAGGTGGGTCGGGTAGGTCGGTGGGTCGGGTCGGGTCGGATAGGTCTGGTCGGGTCTGGCCGCGCTCCTCTGCGCTGCCGGTTGTCACCCACGCCAGCCGCCGCCGCTCGTCGCCCAATCTCGGGCACCTTGAGCTGTCCGGCCTCTCGGCTCCGGTCCGCATCGTCCGCGACCGGTCAGGGGTGCCGCACATCTACGCGCAGAGCCAGCACGATCTGTTCTTCGCTCAGGGGCTCGTGCAGGCGCAGGACCGCCTGTTCCAGATGGATCTGTGGCGGCGCTCGGTGCAGGGCCGGCTGTCCGAGGTGCTCGGCCCGAACTTCGTCGAGCGCGACGCGATGACGCGGCGGATTCAGTACCGCGGCGACCTCGAGGCGGAGTGGGCGAGCTACGAGCGCGGACACCAGGGCGATCGCGGCGGCGTTCGTCTCGGGCGTGAACGCCTGGGTCGCGCTCGCGCGCGAGCGCCGCCGAGGAGTTTCGTCCTGGCCGGCTGGAAGCCCGGAGCCGTGGGCGCCCGAGGATCTGCTCAACCGCACCGACGCGTTCGTCGCGAGCGGCGACGCGCTCGACGAGATCGTCGCGCGCGACTGGTGACGGCGGTCGGCCTGGCCCGCGCGAACGTGCTGCTGGCCTCCGATCGTCCGGTGGTCGTGCCGTCCGGACTGGACGTGACGACGATCAGCGCCGTGATCGCCGACGTGATCCGCCGCGCCGGGACGCCGCCGTTTTTCATGGGGCTGGCCGCGCCGGTCCGTCGTTCAGCGCCAACCGCCGGCGCAGCCTCGAGCAACGGCGGCGGACGAAATTGCGCGACGGCTTGGACCATCCGTCTCGCCCGCTATCTCGTCCACCTCACTGCGCCCGGCTGGAACGTGATCGGCGCCACGGCGCCGTGGCGGCCTGGCGTCGCCGTGGGGACACAACGATCGCGTCGCATGGGACGCGGCCGGGCTCGACGCCGATACGCAGGATGTCTTCGTCGAAAAGCTGAACCCGGCGAACCTGCATCAGGTCGAGGACCAGGGTCGATGGGTCGAGACGACGCGGATCACGATGCCGATCGTGATTCGCGGCAACCCGAAGCCGTTTCTCTTCGAAAGCGAGTTCACCCGCCGCGGGGCGGTCGTCGCCTCGGATCGCGCACGCCATCTCGCGTTTACCGTGCGGTGGAGCGGCGCCGAACCGGGCGCGGCCGGCGACCTGGCGGCGCTGGGGCTCGACCGCGCCACCTCGTGGCCGGCATTCGCGGCGGCCGTCGCACGCGCTGGAAGATGCCGGCGCGGCGTTTCACCTACGCCGACGCCGATGGCCGCCGGGAATCGCTCGCCGCCGCGCTGGTTCCGGTCCGGCGCGGCTGGAACGGCGCGCTGCCGGCGCCGGGATGGACGGGCGCCTTCGAGTGGACCGGGTGGCAGACGCGACCTCGCCACGGCGCCGGCGACGCCGCCTGCGGCGTCGGCGGTCGTGCGGTTCGCGCGCGCGCATCCCGATCGCGCGGACGCTGCTGCTGTCGCGCCCTTGCAGACGCCGGCGTCGGCAGCGCGATTCACTGAACGTGCAGCGCGCACGGATCGACGACGCGCATCGCCGGAGTCGCTGCGCGCGGACGACCCGGCGGCGCGGTACTGTTCGCGCACCCGCTCGCCATTTCCCGGCGGCCCGCCGGCGGTTCAACATCGGGCCCGTTGACGCCGTCGCGCGACGCCGGCCCGCCGTTCGCGATCGCCTCGCACCCCGCCGACTGGGATCGCTCGACCGCAGTGAGCGCGCCGGGCCAGTCCGCATCGCCGGACAGCGCGCACTTCGCCGATCTCGCGGCGCGATGGGCCGCCGGCGAACACCCCCGCTCGCGTTCACCGACGCGCGCGGTGCAGGCGGCCGCGGAATCGACGCTGCTGACGCTGACGCCGCGGACTCCGTAGAGCGCAAGCATGATCGCACGCGCTAAACTCGTATTCTATGCGATTCAGCACGCGCTCATCGCCGGCTACATGATGTCGGCGGGATCGGCGGCGGGGGCGATCGCCACGCTTCGGACCGGGCTGGTGATGATGAAGCCGCGCGTCGGTGCTGAGCTCCAGCCGGAAGCCGACGTGGACGCTGCGCAGCTTCAGGAAGCTGCCGCCGAGCGAGCTGCCGGCGAGGCGCGCCGGCATGAAGACCGGAAAGAACGCGCCGCCGCGGACCAGGATGTTGCGCGGTGGCCGGCGCGAGCACGACGACTTCGTAGAGTGCTGTTGGCGGTGCTGACGATGATGCGCTCGAGCGGGGCAGACGTCGCCGACGCGGATGCCGCCGCTCCAGTCGCGCGCGCTCCACGAGCTCAGCAAGCCGGACGACGGCACCGTGACGCTGGCGCGGGATCGACGACCGATCGACGGAGGCTCGCGGCGTCACTGGACCCTGATGGCAATGATAACAGCCCAGCGCGTGCTGCGTGCGGTTGTATTCGTAGCGGTTGCGTGAAATCGTAGGCCGGACGATGGAGGAGCCGCGCCATGCCCGGCATGACGATCTCGCGCATGTACGCGGCCTTGGCCTGGTTGTCGGATTCGGCGAGGTAGCCGTAGATGGCGTTGCGCATCTGCGCGTCCATGCCGGTCGTGTAGGTTTCCCAGCCGCGATCCCGCACGTCGGGCTGCGGCAGCGCGGCGACCGCCGGCATCCGCCAGCCGCGCGTCGCGGCCGTCCGCGCCGTGGCACGTGTCGCACGTCACGCGATCGGCGTCCGCCCTTGAGGCGGCCGAGCGTCGCGCGCGCCCACGGCATCACCTCGGCTTCCATGAAGCGCGATGATCTCGGCGCGGCTCCGCTTCTCGCCGTCCGGCGCGATCGCATCGTCCGGCCGCGTAGGTGACGGCGGCGGTCTTGCCGTGCAGGCCGATGGCGACGGCGAAGATGGCGATGAGGATGACGATGACGCCGGCGAGCGCCTCGCGCAGATCGACGAGCCGGCGCGCGCGGCTCCCAGGCGAGCGCCGACGCGGACCGCGTCGGCGTCGCGCGGCGCCTGCGGATCGCCGGCGAGCAGCTCGAGCAGCGCCGCGAGCTGCGCGCCGCGGCGCACGCGCGCCAGGACGATCGGCGGACGCCGCGCCGCCGCGGATGGACGACGATGGTCGACGTGCCGAGGACGCGATCGGCCGTCGACTCGGTGCGGTGGACCTCGCCGACATCGTCGAGCGCGAGCTCCTCGACGCGCCGTGCCGGGTGACGCGGAGCAGACGAAAGTCGGTGAGCAGGTACCGCTCGCCGGCGAGCCGCGGCGAGAGCCGCCACGGACGGCTGCTCCAGAGCAGCCGTTCCCATGGCAGCAGGATCTGGCGTCACGGCTCGGCTTACGTCGGCTTCCGAAGTTGACCTTCGGCACCTGCTTGGCTTCGGCCGGCGCCTGGAAGAACGGGTATTCCTTGAAGCCGAACATCTTCGCCGTCACGTTCGACGGGAACTGCCGCCGCGACGGTGTTGTACTCCTGCACGCGCTCGTTGTAGCGCATGCGCTCGACCGACGAGGCGGTTCTCGGTGCCGGCGAGCTCGTCCATCAGCCGGTTGAACTGCTCGTTCGACTTCAGCTGCGGATAGTTCTCGACGACGGCGAGCAGCCGGCCGAGCGCGGACGTCTGCTGGTTCGCCGCGGCGATCGTTTCCTCCGGCGACTTGGCCGCGAGCAGCCGCGAGCGCGCGTCGGCGATGTCCTTGTAGACGCTCTCTTCGTGCTGCGCGAAGCCCTTTGACGGTCTCGACGAGGTTCGGAATCAGGTCGTTGCGGCGCTGGAGCTGGTTCTCGACCTGCGCCCACTGCGCCTTGATCGCCTCTTCCTGGCTCGACGAACGTGTTGTACGAGCAGCCGGTCAGCGGCAGCGCGCACGACGCGACCAGCGCCGATCTGCAGCAGAGTTCTTCGCGTCATCTTCATATGAGCATTCTACCAACTGGCGCCGCCGCCGCCGCCGCCGCTGCCGGCCGCCGCCAAAGCCGCCGAATCCGCCGCCGAAACCGCCGCCGCCGCCACCGCCGCCGCCGAAGCCGCCGCCGAAGCCGCCGCCGAACGGGCCCGACGCCGCTCGACCATCCGCCGCCGCCGCCCCAGAACCCGCCGCGTCGCCGCCGCCGCCGCCGCCGAGCCGGCTGATGATCAGAAACGACGATGAAGAGCCAGAACGAAGACCGTGGACATGGCGATGGCGTGCCGCCGCTCGCGCGCCGATCGGCTCGGCGGCGCGCGCACGCCGTCGAGCGTGACGCCGCGGCCCTGCGCGATGCGGCCGATGATGCGCTCGGTGCCGGCGAGCAGCCCGGCGCCGTAGCGGCCGGCTCGGAACTCGGGCGCCATCACGTCGCGGCTGGTTTCGCCGGCGAAGCCGTCGGTGATCCACTGCTCGAGGTCGTAGCCGACCTCGACTCCACACGCGCCGCTCCTTGAGCGCCAGCAGGATCAGCAGGCCGTTGTCCTTGCCCTTCTGCCCGATGCCGCGTGCCGTGGTTCTCGAACAGCTTGACGGCGTAGTCTCGCGGATGTCGCCGTACGGCTCGATCGTCGGCACCGTCGCGACGACCACGACGTCGCCGGTCGCTGCCTGCAGCGCGCGGATCATCCGGTCCATCGCCGCCGCGCTCTCGGCATCGATGACGTTCGCGAAGTCGTTGACCGGCCCGGTGAGCTCCGGGCAGGTCCGGCGGCTGCGCGCGGCGCCAATAGACGCAGCGCGACGACGGATCGCGCCGACGAACAGGGCTGACGGCTGAGCGCTGACGGCTATGATGGCTCGAACGGCGACGCCAACGCCGAACGCCATGAGCCATCGACCGATGACCGTCACCGAGCGCTCCATCCGTCCACGTAGCGTCGACGAGCCGCTCGACCGCGTCGAGATACGGCGGGAACAGGCGCTCGGCTTCGGCGGACGTGATCTCGTGGACGCCGGCGAGCTTCGGCGATCTCGGTCGACCGCGCCGGGCAGGTCGAGCAGGCGCTCGACGTGGCGCGCCGCGGCGACGCGGCATCGTCGGTGGCGTGCCCTTCGAGCCGCGCGACGCTGGCGACGAGCGCCGCGAACGCGGCGGCCGACTGCACGATCAGCATCGGACAGCGCGTCGGCGCGTCCGCGGGTCTCGAGAAAGCCCTCGCGCAGGTGCAGCAGATGGCTGCGCGCCTGCACCTCGCAGGCGCGGCGCACGTCGGCGGCATCGACCGCGAGCGCCGCGAACGGGTTGCCGCCGGAGACGACGACGTGATCGGCGAGGATCGCGCCGAACTCGAGCGGGAACGCGTCGAGCGACCGCTCGAACTCGTGCGCGGCGATGAGCAGCGGCGTCGCCAGGCCGGCGTCGTGCCACGCGTCGACGCGTCCGCGCGCACGCGCGCAGGTCGTCGTGCGTCATCGACGTCGACGACCGCGAGCGTCGTGCGTCGGCGGGCCGTCGTGTCCGTGATCGCGCGTCGCCATGCGCCGCGCGCCGCGCGCGCTGACCGTAGATCACGAGCGACTGCAGCCGGCTGCCGAAGATGCCGCGGAGATCGCGCTCCAGCGTCTGCACCGCGTCGGGGATGGCCATGTCTTCATTCTAGTCCTTGGTCACTGCGTCCTTAGTCCTAGGTCCGCATCGCGCTCCGCACTCAGCTGGTCCGAGTGCGACCAAGCTGAGAGCTGCATGGCAGCCACGGACTACAATGTCGCGCGATGCGAATGCGCCAGCTGAACGTCGGCTGCTTCGGCGGCGGCACCGGGCTGCCGAGCCTGCTCGGCGGCTTGAAGCACAACCCGTGGCTGCACCTGAACGCCGTCGTCACGATGTTCGACAGCGGCGGCAGCTCCGGCCAGCTGCGCGACGAGCTCGGCGTGCTGCCGCCGGGCGACATCCTCAAGTGCGCGCTGGCGCTGTCGCGCAACGCGCGCGAGGCGCGGCGCGTGCTGCTCGCGCGGCTGCCGACGCTCGAGCACGCGCAGCTCGGCGGCCACACCGGCGGCAACCTGCTGCTGTCGATGATGCAGCGCTACAGCGGCGACTTCCTCGACGCCATCGACGGCCTGCGCGCGCTGCTCGGCTGCCGCGGCCGCGTCTGGCCGGTCAGCGTGCAGCAGGCGTCGGTCTGCGCGGAATACGGCGACGGCTCGGCGACGCGCGGCGAAGTCGAAGTCGACGCCGGGCAGACGTCGGGCCAGTTCGTGCGGCGGATCTGGCTCGAGCCGCCGGTGTCGATTCATCCGGCGGTCGCGCAAGGCGATCAGCGAGTTCGACGCCGTCGATCATCGGGCCCGGCAGCTTCTACACGAGCCTGATGCCGATCTTCCTCGTGCGCGGCGTCGCCGAGGCGCTGGCGCAGCATGAAGGGGCCGATCATCCTCGATCGCCAACCTGCTGACCGAAGGGCGCGGCATGATCGGCTTCACCGCCGCCGACGCGGTCGCGCGCATCGAAGAAGCCATCCGGCCGCCAGGTCGACGTCGTCATCACCAACATGAAGTGGCCGTCGCCGCAGGTGCTCGGCCGCTACGCGCAGGAGCACAAGGAGCCGCTCGCGCCGGGCAACCTGCCGGACCACTGCGAGCTGGTCGGCGGCGAGTTCTGGACCAGCGAGATCGCGAGGCACGATCGCCTGCGGCTGGCCTACGCGGTCTGGAGCGATGCTCTCGCAGCGGTTGCTCGCGGCAAGCTGATCGCGATCAACCGCAGAGCATCGCTGAACCGCACGAGCTACGGTCGATTAGCACTTCTGCGCGTGCTTGACAGAGCGCCCTCGGTGCGCTGCGATCATCGTCTGACCAGATCGGTCACGGCGAACATCCGGCCGCCCTGCATCACGCGCTTCACGTCGCGCGTGTTGCGGATGTCGAGCAGCGGATCGCCGCCGAGGAACGTCAGGTCGGCGAGCTTGCCCGGCTCGATCGTGCCGAGCTCGTCGCCGACGCCCAGCGCCTGCGCGGCGTTGACCGTCGCCGTCTGCAGCGCCTGGAACGGCGTCAGGCCGGCGTGCACGTAGGCTTCGAGCTCGACGTGCAGGCCGAGCCCGTACGGCACGATCGGCGAGTCGGTGCCGGCGACGATCGTCCTGCCGCCGGCGACGATCGCCTTCAGCGTCGCTTCGTACGGCTTGAGCGCCTGATCGAGCGCCGGGTCGGGCGACGCCGCGGCCAGATCCGCCAGCATCGCGACGACCGGCAGCGGAAGCAGCGCCAGCCGCTGATCGTAACAGCAGCGTCTTGTCGCCGGCGTCGCGCGCCGCGAACGCGCCCTGGATGCCGATGGTCGGCGTCAGCGTGACGCCGGACTTCGCGATCAGATCGATGACGTCCTTGTAGGCGCGGTCCGTGCGCGCTCAGCTTCGGCGAGTAGCCGCGCCGGCTCGTGCCGCGCAGGTGCTCGACGCCGTCGATGCCGAACGCGACCGCCGGATAGAGCTCGTGCGACGTCACCGGCTTGCCCTGATGCGTGCGCGTAGTCGACGATGCGCTTCTGCAGCCGATCGGGCAGCCGCACGTAGGTCTTGAAGAAGTCGACGCCGAGCGTCGACGCGCGATCGAGCTCCTGTTCGAGCTGCGCTGTCCGGACGTCACCGACGACGCCGCCGGGATAGTAGACGCGCGCGCCGTCGAACGGATCGCCGGCGAGGAACACGCGCGGGCCGGGCCGGCGGCCGGCGTCGAACGCTTCGCGCTGCTCGAGCGCGGCGTACGGGTTGATCGACGGGATCCGCACGCTGGTGATCCCGTAGGCCAGCCAGACCCGGCCGAAGTTGCCGCCGTAGCCATCGTCGAGGTGCGCGTGCATCTCGATCAGGCCGGGCATCACGGTCTCGGTCGGGGCGTCGACGACCGCGCCGGTGTGCAGTTCGTCGCGGTGCGCCTCGATGCTGCGGATGACGCCGCGCTCGATCGACGATGTCCGACTCGCCGTGCAGCGCCTCGAGCGACGCCGTCGACGACATGTCCGGCGTGCACCACGACCCGCTCCGGGCGTCGGCGCCGGCGCGCCAGGTCAGGTCGAGCGCGATCGGGTCGGGCGGGCTGCCGTCGGCGAGGACGCGGCGCAGACCGTTCGGCGTCTGGTAGACGATGTGGCGCGAGTCGCCTTCCCAGCTCGGCGACTCCGGCTGATCGTCGGCGATCGACGTGCGGCGGGCCGATCGCGCCGCCGTCGCCGTCGACCGGCGACCGTCCACAGCCTGCCTTCGGTGACGAACGCCATGTGCGTACCGTTCGGCGACCACACCGGCCCGCTGTCCTCGACGGTTGCCGGCGGAGTGCTGCGGAAACGAGCACCGACTCGGACCGACGCGCCGGTGTCGAGCGAGATACGAGCAGCAGCTGGTTCAGCCCCTCGCGATATCGATCCGAGTACGGGAAACAGCGCGCCCACCGCGACCGACCGGCAGCCGGGCGCCCACGTCGGCCGCCCGAGCTCTCCGCGCTGACGCCGGCGTCGTCGCGACGCCGCGGCAGTCGCCGGGCTGATGCGCACGGTCCGCGATCTCGCGGCGATCGCCGAGGTAGGCGATCTGCGATGCCGTCGCGCGACCACGCCGGGCCCGAGACGCGCGCGCGCGCTCGTGCGTCAGCTGCGTCGTCTGCTCGTCGCGCAGATCGCGGACCCAGAGATCCATGTGTCCGCCGCGATCGCTCGCGAAGGCGAGCTGCGTGCTGTCGGGCGACCACGCCGGATCGAGCTCGAACGCCGCATCGTTCGGTGATCTGCACCGGTGTGCCGCCGACCGGCAGCATCCAGAGATCGCCCATCGCCGTGAACGCGATCGCGCGGCCGTCCGGCGAGACGACCGGGCTTGACGATGCCGGCCAGCCGCTGCGGCCCGGCAGGCTCGAGCGCGCGGTGCGCGATCGAGAACGTGCTGCGCTGCAGCGAGACCGTGGCGGTGAACGGGACGACCGTGGCGTCAGTGCCGGTCGAGCGATCGCCGCTTGATGTGGCCGTCGGCGGTGTAGATGAACTCGGTGCGCGAGATCCACTGCGGGCGGAACGGGAAGCACGTCCTCGTCGGCGGCCGCTCGTCGCTGGCCGTTGACGACCGAGAGCGTGCCGCCGGCGAGCGTGTGCGCGAGGTCGGTGCCGTCGGGCTCCACGCCGCGGCGGCCGGCATGCCGTTCTCGCGTCGCGTCAGCGACCAGGCCGCTCGCGGCCGTCGCGTGCTCACCGCCCAGAGGCCGGGCACGCTCGCGGACGTCGGCCGGGCCGCTGCGCTCCCGGTCGTCGCGACGACGAACGTGATCTCGCCGATCGTTCGGCGACCAGGTCGGCATCGCAGCCGTCGCGCGTGCTGACGCGCCGCAGCTCGCCGCTGCGCGACAGCGACCTCCCAGATCGTCGTGATGCCGCCGTAGCGATCCGACGAGAACGCGATGCGCGATCCGTCGTGCGACCACGCCGGCTCGCGGTCGTCGAACTCGCCGCTGCGTGACCGCCTTCGGCGTCGCCGCCGTCGCGCGGTGATCACGTAGATGTGCCAGGTGCCGTCGTCGTAGCCCTGGAACGCGATCGACTGGCTGTCGGGCGACCAGGTCGGCTGGCGCGCTTCGAGCAGCTCGGGCGTGATGCGCTTCGGCCTCGCCGCCGCGGATCGGCAGCATCCAGAGCGCTGCCGAGCAGATCGATCGCGATCGATCGCCGATCGGGCGACGACCGCCGCCGCCATCGACGTGCCTTCGGTGAGCGTGAGATCGATCTGGCGGGTGGTGGGCACGTCCTGCGCGGCGATCGCGGCCGTCGACGCGGCGAGCGACGGCGAGCCCGAGCACACGACGATCGACGCAGAACCCGCAGAGCACGCGGCGCTACTTGTCTTCTGCGGTTTCGCGTCGTCGGCGGCTTTCGTCTTCGACGTCGGCGTTTCGCGCGCTGGCCTTCTTCTTGTGTCCTTTGTGCCTCTGTGTCGCCGAGCGCGCGCGGCCTTCGATGCTCGCGGCGCGCTCGATGATCTTCGCGAACATCGCGCCGGTGTCGCCGCCCTTGGCCGGCCGGTTCGATGTGCCAGATCGCCGGGTGTGTCCTCGGCGAGGATGTCCTCGAAGTCGCCGTCGCTCTTCACGCTGCAGCGGCGCGAACTCGGCGATGTCGACGTCGCCCGCCCAGTCGTCGCGGTGCTTGATCAGCAGCCAGCTGCGATCGCCGCCGCCGCGCGCGCCGCGATAGCGGCCGCCGGTCCGCACCAGCACCCACGATCCCTTCAGCTTGTAGCCGTTCGAGCGTGAACTTCAGGTCGCCCTTCTTCAGCGCCGCGTCCACATCGTCGACTCTCGGGCGTCCACGTGCCGCGGTCCCAGAGCATGACGATGCCGGCGCCGTAGCCTTCGGGAATGACGCCTTCGAACTCGCCGTAGTCGAACGGGTGATCCTCGACCTGCATCGCGAGCCGCTTCGTCTTCGGATCGAGCGACGGTCCCTTCGGCACCGCCCACGACAGCAGCACGCCGTTGTGCTCGAGGCGGAAGTCGTAGTGCAGGTGGCTGGCGAGGTGCTTCTGCACGCAGAAGAACCGCTCGTCGCGCTTCGCGCGCGACCGTGCCTTCCGGCTCGGGCGTCTTCTTGAAGTCGCGCTTGCGTTTGTATTCTTCGAGGGCCATGGCAGTGACTCAGGGATTAGGGCTCAGTGATTAGTTGACGTCGCCCATCAGCCGCTTGATCGGCGGCGTCAGCGCGAACATGCACCAGGCCCGACGCCGATGCCGACCGCGGCGATCAGCGCCGAACAGCTGCGGCAGCGGCATCGATCCGTAGAGCGACGACAGCCGGCCGCCGATGAAGTTGCCGACCGACGATCGCCAGATAGAACACGCCCATCATCAGGCCGCCGACGCGCGCCGGCGCCAGCTTCGTCATCGCGCTCATGCCGACCGGGCTGAGCGACAGCTCGCCGCAGCGTGTGCAGCAGATAGGTGACGACCAGCCACTACGGCGCGACCTTGCACGCCGTTCGCCGGCGAGCTGCGCGGCGACGACGAGGAGCGGCGAAGCCGGCGCCGACGAAGAGCAGGCCGAGCGCCGAACTTCGCCGGGCTCGACGGCTCGCGCGTGCCGAGCCGCATCCAGATCCACGCGAACACCGGCGCGAGCGTGATGATGAACAGCGGCTGCAGCGACTGGAAGTAGCTGCTCGGGAAACTCCCAGCCGAGCATCGACGTGCGCGTCGCGCGATCGGCGAACAGGTTCAGCGTCGAGCCCGCCTGCTCGAACTCGGACCAGAACATCGCCGCGGCGAGGAACAGCACGCGCGATCGCGTAGAGCCGCTTGCGCTCGGCGCGGCGTCCAGTCGCCGGCGAGGAACAGCCAGCGCGAAGAACGCGATCGACGATGCAGCGAGCAGGAGACGCCGGCGGCGTCGGCGATCTGCTTGGCGGTGATCGGCAGCGCGCCGGTACATGCCGACGGCGAACAGCGACGACCGCGGCGATCGCGACGCCGCCGCCAGATCTGCACGCGCTGCTTCAGCCGCGCGCGCGGCCGGCGGGCGATGCGGCCGGCGCGGGATGCAGGCCGGCGTCGCCGAGGTACTTGCGCGCCGAGCACGTACTGCACGAGGCCGAGCACCATGCCGACGCCGGCGGCGCGCGAAGCCGATGTGCCAGTTGATCGCGCTGGCCGAGATAGCCGCAGACCAGCGGCGCGATGAACGCGCCGAGGTTGATGCCCATGTAGAAGATCGAGAAGCCGGCGTCGCGGCGGATGTCGTCCGGCGCGTAGAGCTGGCCGACGATCGACGCTGACGTTGCCCTTCAGCAGCCCGGTGCCGACGACGATCAGCGACGAGGCCGAGGTAGAACGTCGTGCAGCGACGGGAACGCCATGCTGAAGTGGCCGCACGCGATCAGGATGCCGCCGTAGAGCACGGCGCGGCGCTGGCCGATCAGCCGATCGGCGATCCAGCCGCCCGGCAGGCTGGTCATGTAGACCATCGACGTGTAGAGGCCGTAGATCGCGCCGCGCGACCGCCGTGTCGAAGCCCAGCCCGCCGGCGGCGACCGGCGCGGTCATGAACAGGATGAGCAGCGCCCGCATGCCGTAGTAGCTGAAGCGCTCCCACATCTCGGTGAAGAAGAGCGTCGAGAGGCCGCGCGGGATGGCCGAAGAACGCGCGGTCGTGGGGCGCGCGTCCGCGGCGGCAACAGCCATGTGCACGGAAGAATACAATGATTGTGAGACGTGATGCGCAGGCGCTTCTCGTCAGCACGCTACGAAATGGGCCGTCAGCCGTTCGGGCTCGGCGTCGGCCGCCGCATGGCTGCGGCGCCGCCGGGTGGACGGTCGACGTGCGTGGACGCGGCGAAGGAGAAGCTGCCGCGACGAGCACGCTCGACGGCCGCCGATCTGATCGGCGTTTCATCTGCCGATGCACACCGCGACGCGCCTGGCCGGCGCCGGTCATCGCCGCGCGCGCGGCGCGTGAACCCGTCGGCGCGCATCTGCGCGTTCGGGCTCTACGCGCCGCTCAACGCCGAGTGGCTGCGGTCGCTCGGCGCCGACGCGGTGTTCGGCGGCGAGTTCGAGGAGGATCTCGCCGGCTTGGCCGGACACGCACGATCGAACGCAGAGCGCGCAGAACACGCAGAGCCAGACTCTCTCTGCGGACTCTGCGGACTCTGCGGTTCAACCGATCGTGACCGCGCTGCCGCAGATTCACTTCCTCGTCCCCGATCGCGCCGGGCTGCCGCCGCTGTCGAAGCTACGCGACGCTGCAGATGCCGGACGGCGACGCGCGGCTGGTCGGCTACACCGAAGCCAGCCGCGGCTGCCGGCACCTGTGCCGGCATTGTCCGGTCGTGCCGATCTACGACGGGCAGTTCCGCGTCGTGCAGCCGGACGTCGTGCTCGCCGACGTCGACGCGCAGGTCGCGGCCGGCGCGCGGCACATCACGTTCGGCGATCCCGACTTCTTCAACGGTCCGACGCACGCCATGCGGATCGTCGACGGCGCTGCACGCAGCGCACCCGCGCGTCAGCTACGACGTCACGATCAAGGTCGAGCACCTGCTGCAGCACCGCGATCTGCTGCCGCGGCTCGCCGGCGACCGGCTGCGCGTTCGTGACGAGCGCGGTCGAGTCGGTCGACGATCGAGGTGCTGCGCGCTGTTCGACAAGGGGCACACGCGCGCCGATTTCGTCGAGGCCGTCGCGCTGTGCCGCGCCGCGGGCGTGACGCTGGTGCCGACCTTCGTCGCCTTCCACCCGTGGCTGACGCTCGACGTCGTACTGCGATCTGCTCGACACGATCGACGCGGCTCGATCTGATCGATCACGTCGCGCCGATTCAGCTCGCGATCCGCCTGCTCGATGCCGCGACGGGTCGCGGCTGCTGGAGCTCGACGAGATGCGCGCGCATCGTCGGCGCGTTCGATCCGGACGACGCTGACGCTACCGCTGGGCGCATCCCGATCCGCGCGTCGACGCGCTGCAGCGCGACGTCGATGGCGCTGGTCGGCATGCGGCTCGACCGCGGATCGCCGCGCGCTGTTCGACGAGGTCCGCGCGCTCGCGCACGAGCGCGCCGGCCTGCCGCGCCGGCCGCCGATCCGCAGGCCGGCCGCGCGACCGCGCGACCGTGCCGTATCTGAACGAGCCCTGGTACTGTTGAGCGGAGCCCAATGCAGAGCAGGTGGCTCTGGTGTGATGAGCGACGATGCCTCGTGTTCTTCTGTTAGCGACGACGACCGGCTATCAGACGCGCGCGTTCGGCGACGGCGGCCGAGCGGCTCGGCGTCGAGCTCGTCTTCGCGACCGATCGCTGTCACCTGATCGAGGATCCGTGGCAGGACGAGGCGATCCCGATCCGGTTCCACGACGAGGACGCGTCGGTCGGCGGCGATCGTCGAGGCGGCCGCGGCGCGGCCGATCGACGGCGTGCTCGTCGTCGGCGATCGGCCGACGGTGATCGCGGCGCGCGTCGCCGAGCGCTCGGGCTGCCGTGGCATCCGCCGGACGCCGCCGCGCGTCGCGCGCACACAAGCAGCTCACGCGCGAGCGGCTGCGCGACGCCGGCCTGCCGGTGCCGTGGTTCTTCGCCGTCGCCGCTCGACTGCAGCCACGACTCGCCAGCGCCAGCCTCGGCCGCAGCCGCTCGTCGTCCTATCCGTGCGTCGTGAAGCCGGTCGCGCTGTCGGGCAGCCGCGGCGTGATGCGCGCCGACGATCCGGCGACGTTCGCGGCGGCGTTCGAGCGGCTGCGCGCGCTGCTGCGGTCAGCCCGAGGTGCGCGCCGAGCGGAACGACGCGCGCACGACGGCGCTCGTCGAAGGCTTCATCCCGGGCCGCGAGTTCGCGCTCGAAGGCGTGATGCATCACGGCGCGCTGCAGGTGCTCGCGATCTTCGACAAGCCCGATCCGCTCGACGGCCCGTTCTTCGAGGAGACGATCTACGTCACGCCGTCGTCGCGCGCCGACCGGACGCGCAGGCGCGCGATCGTCGACGGCGTCGCGCCGCGCGCGCAGGCGCATCGGTCTGCATCACGGCCCGATCCACGCCGAGTGCCGGGTCAACGACGACGGGCGTGTTCGTGCTCGAAGTGGCCGCGCGGCCGATCGGCGGCCTCTGCGCGCGGCGCGCTGCGATTCATCCGATCAGCTGGCGTCCTGATCCGACCGAGCCCGCATCTCGCTCGAGGAACTGCTGCTGCGGCACGCGCTCGGCGAAGATCCGGCGCGTGGCGGCGCGAGAGCGTCGCGCGTCGGGCGTGATGATGATTCCGATTCCGCGGCGCGGCGTTCTGCGCGGCGTCGACGGCGTCGACGCGGCGCGCGCGGTGCCGGACATCGACGACGATGCAGATCACGGCGAAGCCGGATCAGCTGCTGGTGCCGCTGCCCGAAGGCGCCAGCTATCTCGGGTTCATCTTCGCGCGCGCGCGCCGCGCGGTCGGCGTCGAGCAGGCGCTGCGCGACGCGCATGCGCGGCTGACGTTCGCGATCGACCCGAATTCCGGTGCTCGACGCCGGCAAATACACTACAATCTGCACCATGGCTGATTCCTGCGGACCCTCGCACCGCCGCGCCGGCGCCGTCGACCAACACGAGCGGCCGCAAGGTGATGTGCGTGAAGTTTCAGAAGGAGCTGCCCGGGCTCGATCGCGCCGCCGTGGCCCGGCGAGCTCGGCCAGCGCATCTTCGACAACGTCTCGAAGGACGCGTGGAAGCTCTGGGAAGAGCGCATGAAGATGATCCTCAACGAGTACCGCCTGATGCCGTGGCAGAAGGAAGCGCAGGATCTGGTCGCCAAGCACATGGAAGACTTCTTCTTCGGCGACGGCGCCGCGCTGCCGCCCGGGTACGTCCCGCAGCAGGCGCAAATGACCCCGCTCAGGCCAGCTCGCCGAGGCAGGCCTAGCAGCTCCGCAGTCATTCGCTACTGTTACCAGCCCTTCTGTAGCAAACCGCTGCAATCGCTTCACGAGCGCGCTTCGCGCCGCCATCGTGAATAAACTGCTAACAATCAGCGATTTACGGCATCAGCCGTCAGACGGCCGTGGGCACAGACTTTGATAATCGCAGGTGCGATGGGGCTGCACTGGAGCACCGGCATCGATTGCGGCGCGTTCCCGATCCGACGAGCCACGACGAACGCGACGAGGACTCGGACGAAGCGCCGGAGACGCCGCTCGACGAGCCGCGTCCCCCGCGCGTTCAGGATCCCCTGCCGCAGCCGGACCAGAAGGGTCCATACGTCGTTCGAGGCTCAGGGCTCGGCAAACGCAGACGGAGGCTAGCGGTGACTACAGGAGAACGCAAAGAACGGCGAGGATTCGCGTCGATGTCCGCCGAAAAGCAGCGCGAGATCGCCAGCAAGGGCGGACGCGCAGCGCACGAAAGAGGGCACGGCGCACGAGTGGACCGCCGACGAAGCGCGCAACGCCGGCCGCAAGGGCGGTCAGGTCAGCCGCGGCGGCCGCGGCCGGCTCGATCGTGCCGCGACGGAGGCGACGCTCGGCAGCACGGCATGACCGCGACAGCGACGGCGGACGATCGTGTCGGAATGATCGGTTCGATCGAGCGCAGACGCTTTGGAGGCGACTAACAATGGCAAGACGCGTAGCCGTGGCCTGTGTGATGGCGCTCGCCGTGGCGGCGAGCGCCAGCGCTGCAGACCGGGTCTTCAGGGACATCCACGGGGCAGAGTTCGACCGCCACCCAGACTCCGTCCTCGTCGACCGCAGCCGGCGGAGAGACACGACCGGCGACGACGACGTTCTTCGGCGACACTGGACTGTGGTTTGTGCCGACCGCCGAGGTGCTCGGCGAACAAGAAGTGGTCCGCTAGCGTCTATCGCCGCGGCACCAACTGGGTCCAGGGCTACACGCAACGTCGCCGACTTCGCCGGCACGTTCGCCGTCGGCATCAAGGATCGCGCCGAGATCTTCGGATCCTTCCTCGTCGACACCCGCATCGATCGCGACGTCGCGGCCGCGTCTTCGTCACCGACTCCGACCTTCGGCGGCTTCATCGATCGCTATCCGCGGGTCAACCAGCTACTGGACCGGCGACAACATCGGCGATTTCTACGTCGGCGCGAAGTACAACCTGCTGGTCCGAGTATCCGCCAGAACCCGGCGGCGATCGCCGTGCGCGGCATCGATCAAGCTGCCGACCGGCAAGGACGGACGCCGGCGTCAGCACCGGCAAAGCCGACTTCTCGGTCGACCTGATCGTCAGCAAGGAAGCGACGAAGCTGGTCGAGGTGTCGGGCTTCGGCGGCTACGAATTGCGCGGCAGCCCGGACGGCTTCGACGCGCCGAGCGGCGCGTTCCGCTGGGGCGCCGGCCTCAGCTTCCCGTCGCGCAACTGGCTGCGGGTCGCCGGCGAGTTGAACGGCTTCGTGCCGTCCAGGACGATCGGCGACGTCACGGCACGACGCCGCTCATCGGCGATCGATCGGCAGCCGCTCGCTCGTCGTCTCGAACACCGAGAACATCACGCGCGCGACGCTCGGCCTCACGCGCGCAGACGAAGAAGGGCTTCTTCTTCGGCGCCGGCGTGAGCTGGAACGTGCCGTCGCAGGCGCGGGACGCGCGCGTTCACCGACGACGGCCAGGACGTCCTGAGCGACTACTACGACATGCAGTTCCGGATCGGCTATCACCCGGGCGTGCAGCGTCTACGTGCCGCCGCCACCGCCGCCGCCGCCGCCGCCGCCGCCAGCCGCCGGCGCCGGTGCACACCCTGACGGTCAAGGCCGAGTGCGATCCGTGCTCGGTGGAAGTCGGCAAGACGCTCGACGGTCACGGCGACGCCGCAGGACTCGATCGGCTGCGCGGTCACCTATCGGTGGACGGCGCCGAGCGGGACGCTGGCGCAGCCGGCGGAGCGGTCGACGCTCTGGACGGCGCCGAAGCAGGAAGGCAGCGTGCCGGTGACGGTCACCGTGACGTGCCCGACCGACAACAAGACGGCGTCCGACACGGTCAACATCATGGTGACGCGGCCGCCGGTGCGGACGATCACGTTCGAGGACGTGTACTTCGACTTCGACCGCTACTCGCTGCGGCCGGAAGCGACGCGCGTGCTCGACGAAGCGGTCGACGGCGCTGCGCGAGAACGCGACGCTGCGGGTCGAGATCGAAGGGCACACCTGCAACATCGGCACGGCGGAATACAACCTGGCGCTCGGCGACCGGCGCGCGAACGCGGTGCGGGACTACCTCGTCAGCCGCGGCATCACGGCCGACCGGCTGCGGACGGTGAGCTACGGCGAGGAACGTCCGAAATACGACAACGCTCGCGGAAGAAACGCGGCGCCTGAACCGGCGCGCGGCGCTCGTCGTCAACCTGCGGTAGACGAGATGCTCGTGGCTGGGGCTAGGGTGCTAGGCTGTGATCGGCCGATCACCAGCGCTCAGCCATCGAGCCACCAGCCTCCGGAGTCGCCCATGCGCTTCATCCACCTCTACCTGATCGGCTACTTCGTCCTCGTCGTCGGCGCCGCGCTGGCGCTGTGGCAGGCCGGCGTCCTCGCTCATGTGAGCGGCGATCTGGCTCGCCATCGGCGCCGCTCGTCGTCCTCGGCCTCGGCATCATGCTCGCCGTCACGGCGGGCAAACCCACAGTCACCCGCGAGTAGCGCTGCGCAGCGCTGAGAGCCGCCGCGCAGCTTCCGCTCCGTACCCGCCTGTCTGAGTCTCAGTCGCCGATCGCTGCATGGCACGAGTATGGTTCTGCTGATCTGCGCGCCATGCGTCTGTCTCGTCTGTCGTCGCCGTCGCTTTCGCTCGTCGCTTGCCGCAGGCACCGCGTGCAAGGAAGACGGCACGATCAAGGTCCAGCACCTCATCGTTCAACGGCGTCAACGCCGTGGACGAAGGGCGCCTGAAAGACCGCGCTCGCGACGCGTCAGAGCTCGTGGATCCCGTGGGGCAAGAAGGCGCTACTTCGATCGCTCGCGATTCGACGCCGACCTGAAGCGGATCCAGGCGTTCTACGCCGATCGCGGCTATCCCGACGCGCGCGTCACCGGCTTCGACGTCAAGCTCAACGACAAGCAGGATGCGGTCGACCTGACCGTGACGATCGCCGAAGGCGAGCCGGTCACGGTCGACGTCGATCGACTTCACCGGCTTCGACGTCATCCCGCCGCGACCACCTCGACGAGCTGAAGCAGCGATGCCGCTCAAGGTCGGAGAGCCGCGCGACCGCCAGCTCGGTCGTCATCGACGCACGAGACTGGCGCGTCAACGAGCTGCGGGATCACGGCTATCCGTACGCGCAAGGTGTCGACCGGCGAAGACGACGGCGCCGACGCCGAAGAGGCGGCGCTGACCTTCACGGCGGAGCCGGGAACGCTGGCGCACTTCGGACCGGTCGAAATCGTCGGCAACAAGAGCGTCGGCGAGAACATCATCCGCCGCGCAGCTGACGCTTCAAGCCGGGCGAGCTCTACCGGCGCAGCATCGTGCAGGAACTCGCAGCGGCGGCTCTACGGCATCGAGCTGTTCCAGTTCGCCAACATCGAGCCGCTCAACCCAGGAGCAGCAGCCCGACGAGGTGCCGATCCGCGTCACGGTCGCGGAGGGCAACCATCAGCGCGTGAACTTCGGCGTCGGCTACGGCACCGGAGGAGAAGGCGCGCGTCGACGCCGAGTATCACCACGTGAACTTCCTCGGCGGCGCGCGATCGGCCGGCGCGCACGCGCGCTGGTCGTCGCTCGATCGCGGCGTCCGCGTCGATTTCAACCAGCCGTACTTCTTCCGCCCGCACTTCTCGCTCGGCGGCGAGGCGCAGCAGTGGCTACCGTTCACGCCGGCCTACAACTCGACCGTGACCGGCGCGAAGCTGACGGTCACGCACCGCCAGAACGCGCGCACGTCCGTGGTCGGTGTCGATGCACGAGCGAGCACAGCAGCAGCTCGATTTCGCCCGAGGTGCGCTCGACGATCCGGACGCTGCGCGACGATCTGATCGCGCTCGGCCTCGATCCGACGACGCTGCGAGCAGAACGGCAACCTGAACGCGCTCGGCTTCGACTTCCAGCACTCGACCGCCGACAACATGCTGAACGCGACCGCGCGCGGCTATCAGGTCGCGTTTCACGTCGAGGAGGCCGGACGCCTCGTGCCGGGCAGCTTCAACTAATAGCAATACGTATT
>ERZ1370068.3317-contig-2432_pt1 | contig 30432 bp, 37 predicted proteins | sample MGYA00561227_ERZ1370068 | MGnify/ENA primary metagenome ERZ1370068 (study PRJEB38410, sample SAMEA6850437) | metagenome | study: Metagenomic assessment of the ecological functions of the soil: analysis of the soil microbiota associated with the...
CAAGTTACGTATTGCTATTCGAGACGTCATCGTTCTCGACGATCAGGAGCGCGCGGTGCTGCGCTATGCCAAGGAGGCGACCGAGACCGGCGTGGTCAGCGACGCCACCTGGAATGCGCTGCGGCGGCTATTTCTGATACGCGCCAGGCCGATGGAAGTGGTGCTCACCGTCGCGTGGTACAATTGCGTCGTGCGCATCCTGCCGCCGCTGCAGATCGAGCACGAGCCGGGCTTCAAACGCAACTAAGGCGCCGACAAAACAAGAAGCGAGCGGAGGAAGCGCAGACGACGGGCTGTGCGCGTGATCACGGACGGCGACATCCTGATCGAGAAGGACGACCATCCCGCTGATCGACGGTCACTTCCTCTCGTGCAACGTCTTCCGCCCCAATCGCCTGGACAATTCCCGCCGATCATCGCATTCACCCCTTACGGCAAGGGACCTGACGTCGCGGTCGACTTCAAGCGCTACTGGGATTTCGTACGCGCGACCATCCCGACGTGGTGCAGGGCCAATCCTCCGGCAAATACCTGACCTGGGAGGTGCCGGACCCCGAGCGCTGGATCCTGACGGCTATGCGATCGTCGTCGTCGACTCGCGCGGCACCGGAAAATCTCCCGGCTATTACGAGCTGATGTCGGCGCTGCAGACGCGCGACGTCTACGACGTGATCGAATGGGCCGGCGTGCAGCCATGGTCGAACGGCAAGGTCGGCATGCTCGGCGTGTCCTATCTGGCGATCAAGCAGTGGCAGGTCGGCGCTGCAGCCGCCGCATCTCGCCGCGATGATCCCTGGGAAGGCATGTTCGATCACTACCGCGACTTCTTCCGCCACGGCGGCATCTACTCGTCGTTCTTCATGCGGCTATTGTGGGACTCGCAGATCGCCGTCAACCAGGAACGGCAATGGCACAAGCCCCTATCGCGACCGGTTCACCGGCGAGCGCTCGACCGGCGGAGCGATCGATCCGCTGGTGCTGCCGGGCAATCTGTCGAACCTGTTCGAGACCGGGCTGCAGGCATCGCTTCGACGACGCCTACTACCGGACGCGCACGCCTGATCCCCGAGCGCATCACGGTGCCGTTCCTCTCGGCCGGCAACTGGGGCGGGCTCGGGCCTGCATCTGCGCGGCAATGTCGTCGCTTACGAGCAGGCCGCGTCGAAGCAGAAATGGCTCGAGCTGCACGACCGACACGCATTTCGCCTCGATGTATCTCGCTTCGAGGCGGTCGATCTGCGCAAGCGGTTCTTCGCGTCATTTTCTCTCAAGGGTTGATGGACAACGGCTTCGACCAGGAGCCAAGCCGGTGCTGCTCACGGTGCGCGACCCGCGGCGGCTTCGTCCGGCGCATGGAGAACGTGGAGTGGCCGCTCGCGCGCACCGAATGGGCGACGCTACGCGCTCGACGCGTCCGCCATGTCGCTCGGCGAGAACGGCGCGGCGAGTGCCGCCGCGAGGCGCGCTATATGACGCGCTTCGGCGAGGGCGTGCGACGTTCCGTTCAGCGCCTCTGCGCGCAGGACAGCCGAGTTCACCGGGCCACGCTCGCCGCGAAACTGTTCGTGTCGTCCTCGACGGTCAGCGACATGGACCTTTGTTCGTCTGCCGCCACGCGCGTTCGACCCTGACAGGCACCGAAGTAGACGTTCACGGGCGCGAACGATCCGCGGGTATACGCCGGTGCACGCAGGGGCTGGCTGCGCGTCCTCGCGGCGCAAGCTCGACCCGAAGCGCTCGGAAGCCGTACCGGCCGTTCCATCCGCACGACGGCGAGGACAAGGCTCGCGTCCCGAGCCAAGTGTACGGGGTGGACGTCGCGCCCGGCCGACCTCGATCGTCTCACCCGAAGCGGGCTACACGAGCTGGCGCTGACAGGCCGGCGGCAAAGCGACTTCGAGCGTCCCGGCGCGACCGGCATGATGAAAGGCTCAGGCATCCATGCACGACAGCGGCCGACCGCCCCGCACCCGAGTTCGCCGGCATCAACACCATCCACACCGGCGGTGAGAACGCGAGTTGCTTGCTCTTGCCGCTGATCCGGCACGGGTGAATGACGCGTCGCCGCTAGTCAGCCCTCGGAAACAAAGCGTCTCCTCGCGTCCTCTTCCGAACCGTAGGAAGCAGCACCGGAAGCCAATAACAGCGCGGCGATCGCCAGCAGAAATGCGCTCAACGGCTCCCGCACCAGCACGTCCACCTGGCTCCTCCGACAAGACCATTGCGCGGCGCAAATGCTCTTCCATTGGCGGGCCCAGTATGAACCCGAGCAACAGCGGCGTCGGTTCGCATCCAAGCTTCATAAAGACGTATCCGAGGAGGCCGAACAGCGCCATCAGGTGCACATCGAACGTGGTGTTGCTGATCGAGAATACCGCCGATGGCGCAGAAGACCATGATGGCCGGGTAGAGCAGATGGTATGGCACCGAAATCATGCGCACCCAGAGACCGATCAGCGGCAGGTTGAGGATCAGCAGAAACACGTTGCCGATCCACATCGAAACCACCACGCCCCAGAACAGCGTCGGCCTGTTCGGTGATGATCGTGGACCGGGCTGAATGCCCTGGATCATCAGCGCGCCGATCATGAGCGCCATCACGGGATTGGCCGGGATGCCCAGCGTCAGCATCGGAATGAATGATGTCTGCGCGCCGGCATTGTTGGCGGCCTCGGGGCCGGCCACGCCTTCGATGGCGCCCTTGTCCGAATTCTTCCGGCGTCTTCGAGAGCTTCTTCTCGAGCGAATAAGATGCAAACGACGCCAGCATCGCGCCGCCGCCCGGCAGAATGCCCAAGGCGGAGCCGAGAACCGTGCCCCGCGAGATAGGACCGATGATTTTTCCCAATCTTCGCGCGACGGCAGCAATCCCGGTCACACGCGTGATTGCGGCGCCCCGTGTTCGCTCATGCTCGAGATTAGCGATGATCTCGGCCAGACCCGAACATGCCCATGGCGATCGACGACGAAGCCAACGCCGTCGGCAAGCTGCGGAGACCCGAGGCTGTAGCGTGACACACCCGAAGTTGACGTCGGTGCCAACGAGTCCCAGCACCAGGCCGACGACAACCACTGCCAAGCGCATGCAGGAGCGAACCGCTTGCGCAGCACGATCGAGGCGACGAGGCCGAGCACCATCAGCGAGAAATACTCGGCCGGCCCGAACTGAAGCGCCGACCTCGGCCAAAGGCGGCGCGAATAGAGCGACCAGCAGCGGTCGCTGACGCTCCGGCGAATGAACGAGCCGATGGCGGCTGTCGCGAGCGCCAGGCCCGGCCTTGCCCTGGCGCGCCATCCGGTAGCCGTCGAGCGCACGTCACCACCGATGCGCGATCTCGCCGGGCAGGTTGATCAGAATCGCGGTGGTCGATCCGCCGTACTGGGCGCCGTAATAGATGCCTGACAGCATGATGAGTGCCGAGACCGGCGGCAGGCTCGAACGTGATCGGCAGCAACATCGCGATCGTGGCGATCGGTCCGATGCCGGGCAGCACGCCGACGGCGGTACCCAGGAAGACCCCTACGAGACAGTAGAGGAGATCTGACAGGCTCATCGCCGTTTGGAAGCCAAGCGGCAAGATTTGCCAGCGACGTCCATTGTCAGCGCTCTACCCGCCGAACCAGTTGCCGATCAGCGGCATCGGCACGCCGAGTCCTTTGACGAACACCACGACACAGAATGCGACAAGGCCGACCAGGGCAGCGATCGACGTTAGCATCGAAGCGCGAGTTGCGGCTGGCAAGCGCGCCGACGACGATCAGCGCACGGCAGCGCGATGAGCAGGCCCGCGCGCGGTAGCAGGAGGCCAAACAGCACAGTCGAGCCAAGGACCAAAGCCAGTGGCCGCCAGGCAATCGCCGCAGATCGCTTCACCCGGGCGGACGAACGATCGGCCCAGGGATACAACGCCGAAGAGTGCGAGGATCGAGCCGAGTGCGGTTGGGAAGTACCCGGGTCCCATCCGCTCGCTGGTACCGAGCTGGTAGTTCTGACCGATCCAAATCGGCGCAATCGCCAGCGCCAGATAGATGGCACCGGCCCAGAAGTCGCGCGGATTACGAATGCGCATGGAGCTCAGGAGCGCGGCTATTCCCGCCCTTTGATCCGCCAGCGTCAGTTGGAGTTTTGCGCCCGAAGCTTGACCGGCTCCGCCCAGCCCTGCACCTGCTGCTGCGACGAAGTCAGCGAACTCGGCCTGGGACATCTTCGCGCACTGTCAATCCGAGGTCGTTAAGTCGGGCGACAAGTTGCGGGTCGTCGAGCGATGTCTGGATCGCCGCATGCAGCTTCGCTTCAGAACGGCCGGCGGCAGTTCAGCCGGCGCAGACACGCCGATGAAGTTCTCCGCCAGCAGGTACGGAAGGCCGGCCTCGATCACGGTTGGAATTTCGGGCGCAACATGCGAGCGAGCGCGCGAAGTTACGGCGAGCGGGCGCAGCTTCTCGGCTTTGATATGCGGCACGTTCTGCTGGCAGCGTGTCCAAGGAGAAGCTCAGCCGGCCGGCGATCAGGTCGGTGATCATCGGCGCGCTGCCCTTATATCCGACGTGCTCGATGTTGAGACCCAGCTCCTTTTGAAGGTCTCGCCGAGAATATGTCCGATCGAGCCGACGCCGCCCGAGCCGAAGAAGACCTTCTTGTTTTGCGCCCTTATCCAGCTGATGAGTTCGGCCAAGTCCTTGGCGGGAACCGATGGATGGGCCATCACCACGTCAGGAACCGGTTGCGATCGAGGCTGACGTGGGTGAAGCTCTTGATGGAATCGTACGGCTGCGGGTTCGAGCATAAAGGGCGCTAGCGATATGGGCGTCGTGTTCGACATCAAGCAGATTGTAGCCATCGGGCGCGGCGCGAGCGATCTCGGTCGCCGCAATCAGTGCCGCCGGCGCCCGGCTTGTTGTCGACGACGACCGCTTGCCCAAGGCTCTTCTGGAGCGGAACGGACAGCGCGCGCGCAGTAACGTCGCTCGAACCGCCTGGCGGAAAAGTCACCACGATGCGAACGGGCTTGCTCGGGTAGTCCTGCGCGACCAATGGCGCCGGCCAGAGCGCCGCCGTGAGTAAGACCAATGCGCAGACTGGCTGGTGATTTTGGTTTTCTGCGACGCCTCCCCTTGGCAAACAGCGAGAGCATGATCTCCGGAAAAGTGGGACACCGGTTTTCGGCAAAGATCATGCTCACCTCTATGTCCCGGTGCCCCATGCAAACGCGTGTGTCTAAAACGCTCAAGTGCTCCGCCCCGAAACAGGAATATCCCCACGGCGCGCATTTCATCGGCAGATGGTAGGCGCCTCCGGCTCGGCCACGCCGAACCGGTAGCTCACGACATCGAGGAACGGCACCGCGGCCGTCGCACCGCCTGACGCGCGCGGTAGTAGTCGGCCACATGAAACCGGGCCTCTGGCAGAAGCCCGGTTCGAATTCTTTCGTTGAGCCCAAACATCTCGGACGTGACGATCGGCAGCGGCGACCTGTCGAAGAAGATCACCGTCGACGTCCGCGGCGAGATCCTGCAGCTCGAAGGAGGCCATCAACACGATGGTCGATCAGCTGCGCTCGCTTCGCCTCGGAGGTGACGCGCGTCGCGCGCGAGGTCGGCACCGACGGCAAGCTCGGCGGCCAGGCGGTCGTCCCGGGCGTCGCCGGCACGTGGAAGGACCTGACCGACTCGGTGAACGCGATGTGCGGCGAACCTGACCGGCCAGGTCGCGCAACATCGCCGAGGTGACGACCGCGGTCGCGCGCGGCGACCTGTCGCGCAAGATCACCGTCGACGTCCAGCGGCGAGATCCTCGAGCTCAAAGAACACCATCAACACGATGGTCGATCAGCTGCAACGCGTTCGCGTCGGAGGTGACGCGCGTCGCGCGCGAGGTCGGCACCGAAGGCAAGCTGGGCGGCCAGGCAGCGCAGGTGCCGGGCGTCGCCGGCACGTGGAAGGACCTGACCGACAACGTCAACTCGATGGCGTGCGAACCTGACCGGCGCAGGTGCGCAACATCGCCGAGGTCGACGACCGCGATCGCGCGCGGCGACCTGTCGCGCAAGATCACGGTCGACGTCAAGCGGCGAGATCCTGCGAGCTGAAGAACACGATCAACACGATGGTCGACCAGCTCAACGCGTTCGCCGTCGGAGGTGACGCGCGTCGCGCGCGAGGTCGGCACCGAGGGCAAGCTGGGCGGCCAGGCGCAGGTGCCGGGCGTCGCCGGCACGTGGAAGGACCTCACCGACAACGTCAACTCGATGGCCGTCGAACCTGACCGGCGCAGGTGCGCAACATCGCCGAGGTGGCGACCGCGATCGCCAACGGCGACCTGTCGCGCAAGATCACCGTCGACGTCAAGCGGCGAGATCCTCGCAGCTCAAGGACACCATCAACACGATGGTCGATCAGCTGAACGCGTTCGCCGTCGGAGGTGACGCGCGTCGCGCGCGAGGTCGGCACCGAGGGCAAGCTCGGCGGCCAGGCGCAGGTGCCGCGGCGTCGGCGGCACGTGGAAGGACCTCACCGACAACGTCAACTCGATGGCGTCGAACCTGACCGGCGCAGGTGCGCAACATCGCCGAGGTGACGACCGCGGTCGCGCACGGCGACCTGTCGCGCAAGATCACGGTCGACGTCAAGGGCGAGATCCTCGCAGCTGAAGAACACGATCAACACGATGGTCGATCAGCTCAACGCGTTCGCCGTCGGAGGTGACGCGCGTCGCGCGCGAGGTCGGCACCGAGGGCAAGCTCGGCGGCCAGGCGCAGGTGCCGGGCGTCGCCGGCACGTGGAAGGACCTCACCGACAACGTCAACTCGATGGCGTCGAACCTGACCGGCGCAGGTGCGCAACATCGCCGAGGTGACGACCGCGATCGCCAACGGCGACCTGTCGCGCAAGATCACGGTCGACGTCAAGCGGCGAGATCCTCGCAGCTGAAGGACACGCATCAACACGATGGTCGACCAGCTCAACGCGTTCGCGTCGGAGGTGACGCGCGTCGCGCGCGAGGTCGGCACCGAGGGCAAGCTCGGCGGCCAGGCGCAGGTGCCGGGCGTCGCCGGCACGTGGAAGGACCTGACCGACAACGTCAACTCGATGGCCGTCGAACCTGACCGGCGCAGGTCCGCAACATCGCCGACGTGACGACGGCGATCGCGCGCGGCGACCTGTCGCGCAAGATCACGGTCGACGTCAAGGGCGAGATCCTCGAGCTGAAGAACACGATCAACACGATGGTCGATCAGCTCAACGCGTTCGCGTCCGAGGTGACGCGCGTGGCGCGCGAGGTCGGCACCGAGGGCAAGCTCGGCGGCCAGGCGCAGGTGCCGGGCGTCGCCGGCACGTGGAAGGACCTGACCGACAACGTCAACTCGATGGCGTCGAACCTCACCGGCCAGGTCCGCAACATCGCCGAGGTGACGATCGCCGATCGCCAACGGCGACCTGTCGCGCAAGATCACCGTCGACGTCCGCGGCGAGATCCTGCAGCTGAAGGAAGCCGATCAACGCGATGGTCGAGCAGCTGCGCTCGTTCGCGTCGGAGGTCACGCGCGTGGCGCGCGAGGTCGGGCACCGAAGGCCGTCTCGGGCGTGCAGGCGGTCGTGCCCGGCGTCGCCGGCACGTGGAAAGACCTCACCGACTCGGTCAACGTCATGGGCGCGAACCTGACCGCGCAGGTCCGCAACATCGCCGAGTCACCGACGGCGGTGGCCCGAGGCGACCTGTCGCGCAAGATCACGGTCGACGTCAAGGGCGAGATTCTCGAGCTGAAGAACACCGATCAACACGATGGTGGACCAGCTGCGGGCATTCGCCGGCCGAAGTGACGCGCGTCGCGCGCGAGGTCGGCACCGAAGGCAAGCTGGGCGGCCAGGCCGAAGTGCTCGGCGTCGCCGGCACGTGGAAAGACCTCACCGACTCTGTGAACGTCATGGCCGCCAACCTCACCGACCAGGTCCGCGGCATCGTCAAGGTCGTGACCGCGGTGGCTGACGGCAACCTGCGCCAGAAGCTGACGGTCGAAGCCAAGTGGCGAGGTCGCGGCGCTCGCCGAGACCATCAACAACATGACGAACACGCTCGCGACCCTCGCCGAGCAGGTGACCAACGTCGCGCGCGAGGTCGGCGTCGAAGCGGCGTCTCGGCGGCCAGGCCAACGTGCCCGGCGCCGCCGGCACGTGGAAGGACTCTGACCGGCAACGTCAACCTGCTGGCCGCGAACCTGACCAACCAGGTGCGCGCCATCGCCGAGGTGGCGACCGCCGTCGACCAAGGGAGACCTGACCCGATCGATCCAGGTCGAGGCCCGAGGCGAGGTGGCCGAGCTCAAGGACAACATCAACACGATGATCGACAACCTGCGCGGGACGACTGACCGCAACCAGGAGCAGGACTGGCTGAAGACCAACCTGGCGAAGTTCACGCGCATGCTGCAGGGACAGCGCGACCTCGTCACCGTCGGCAAGCTGATGCTCTCCGAGCTTGCACCGCTCGTCAACGCGCAGCAGGGCGCCATCTATCAGATGCTCAGCGACGTCAGCGACGCGGCGCCGGCCCTGTCGCTGCTGGCCGGGTATGGCGATTGGCGACTATCAGACGCGCGCGCATCGAGGTGGGGAAAGGGCTTCGTCGGCCAGTGCGCGCTCGAACAACAGCGCATCCTGCTGACGAAGCGTCCCGCGCAACTACAGCAAGGTGAAGCCTGAGCCTCGGCGCCGCGCGCCCCAGGAACATCGTCGTGCTGCCCGTGCTGTTCGAGGGCGAGACGAAGGCGCGTCATCGAGCTGTCGTCCCTCCAGCCCTTCACCCAGACGCACCTCGACCTTCCTCGAGCAGCTGACGCAGTCGATCGGCGTCGTGCTGAACACCATCGAGGCGACGATGAGGACGGAGAACCTCCTGCAGCAGTCCCAGCAGCTCACGATCGAGCTGCAGACGCGGCAGAGCGAGTTGCAGCAGACCAACGAGGAGCTGGCGACCAAGGCGCCAGCAGCTCGCCGAGCAGAACGTCGAGGTCGAGCGGAAGAACAAGGAAGTCGAGCAGGCGCGCCGCGCGCTCGAAGAGAAGGCGGCGGAGCTGGCGCTCACCTCGAGCTACAAGTCGGAGTTCCTCGCGAACATGTCGCACGAGCTCCGGACGCCGCTCAACTCGATTCTCATCCTCGGCCAGCAGCTCGCCGACAACGCGGCGGGCAACCTCTCGACTCGAAGCAGGTGGACTTCGCCAGGAACATCCACTCGGCCGGCACCGACCTGCTGACGCTCGATCAACGACATTCTCGACCTGTCGAAGATCGAGTCGGGCACGGTGACGGTCGAAGCCGAGGACATCACGTTCGCGTCACTCCGCGATTCGGTCGGGCGGACGTTCCACCACCTGGCTGAATCGAAGAGCCTTGGCTTCCAGGTGGAGATCGACAAGACGCTGCCGCGGTCGTTCACGACCGACTCGAAGCGCCTCCAGCAGATTCTGAAGAACCTGCTGTCGAACGCGTTCAAGTTCACGTCGCAGGGGCAGGTCATCGATGCGCGTGCATCGCTGCAGCTGCCGGCTGGTCGATCGACCACCTGATCCTCGGGGCCGCGCCCACGCCGTGGCCATCGAGGTGAAGCGACAGCGGCATCGGGATCGCGCCCGAGAAGCAGAAGCTGATCTTCGAGGCGTTCCAGCAGGCGGACGCCGGCACGAGCCGCGAGTGACGGCGGCACCGGCCTCGGCCTGCGCCATCAGCCGCGAGCTCGCGACGCTGCTCGGCGGCGAGATCAGGCTGGTGAGCACGCCGGGCCAGGGCAGCACGTTCACCCTCTACCTGCCGCTCACCTACACGGGCCCGGCACGCTGGTCACGGCGCCGGCGACGAGCCGCCCTGCGATCGACGCGCGGCCCGGCGCGGCAACCCTGCCTGTGCTGGCCGTTGCCAAACCGGAGGAGATCGTCGCCGACGACCGCGAGGAGATCCACGACAACGACCACGTGGTGCTCATCGTGGACGACGACCCGCACTACGCGCGCGTGCTGCTCGGCCTGGCGCGACGACAAGGGCTTCAAGGGCATCGTCGCCAACCGTGGACAGGCGGGCATCGCGCTGGCGAAGCAGTACCGGCCAACCGCGATCACGCTGGACGTGTTCCTGCCCGACATGCTCGGGTGGACCGTCCTCAACAGCCTCAAGCCTCGATCCGGTGACGCGGCACATTCCGGTGCAGATGCTGTCGGTCGAAGAGGAGCGGCAGCACGGGCTCGCGCACGGCGCGTTCTCGTACCTGGTCAAGCCGGCGACGACCGAGGACCTCGAGCACGCGTTCGATCGCATCCAGAGCTTACGTCGCCCCGCACAAGAAGCGGCTGCTCATCATCGAGGACAACGACATCGAGCGGCAGAGCATCATCGAGCTGCTTGCGCACGACGACATTCAGATTGTCGCCGTCCCGACAGGCGCCGAAGCGCTGCACCTGATGAAGGACGAGCCGTTCGACTGCTGCGTCGTCGATTTGCGGCTACCCGACATGAGCGGCTTCGAGCTGCTCGACCGGGTGCAGGCGGACCCGGCGTTCGCGCGACCTGCCGATTCGGTCGTCTTTACCGGCAAGGAGCTCAACGACGACGAAGAGCAGCGGCTGAAGACCGTCGCCAAGAGCATCGTGCTCAAGGACGTGCAGATCGCCGGAGCGCCTCTTCGACGAAACGGCGCTCTTCCTCCACCGCGGTCGTCGCCGACCTGCCCGAGAAACGAAACGCCACATGCTCGATCGGCTCCACGGGTCGAATGAGGTGCTGCGTGGACGCAAGGTGCTCGTCGTGGACGATGACGCGCGGAACATCTTCGCGCTGACGACGGTGCTCGAGAACCACGGACATGGAGGTGCTGAGTGCGCACCAACGGCCGCCAGGCGATCGACATCATCGATGAGACGCCGGACCTGCAGCGTCGTGCTGATGGACATCATGATGCCGGAGATGGACGGCTACGAGACGATGCGCGAGATCCGCGAACGATCCGAAGTTCCGGATGCTGCCGATCCTGGCGCTCACGGCCAAGGCGATGAAGGGCGACCGCGAGAAGTGCCTGCGAGGCCGGCGCGTCGGACTACATCGCCGAAGCCGGTGAACACGGACCAGCTCCTGTCGCTGCTCCGCGTCTGGCTGCTATCGCTGAGGCCATTGGCGTCATGACCACCGATCAGCCCAAGGTTCTCATCGTCGACGACCAGGCGCGCAACCTGGATGCGCTGGAGGTGATGCTGGCGCCGCTCGATTGCGTGCCCGTGCGCGCGGAATCGGCGGACGCCGCGCTCCTGTGCCTGCTCAAACACGACTTCGCGGTCATCGTGCTCGACATCCGGATGCCCGGATGAGCGGCATCGAGCTGGCGAAGTTGATCAAGCAGCGCAAGCGCTCGCAGGACATCCCGCTGCTGTTCCTGACGGCGCACATGGTGGACGAAACCGATGCGCTGCAGGGGTACGGCGTCGGCGCCGTCGATTACCTGAGCAAACCGATCAACCCTGACATCCTGCGTTCGAAAGTCGGTGTCTTCCTCGACCTGTTCCGTCACCCCGCGCGCTGGGCGAACTGAACCGACACGCTCGAGCGCGAGGTGAGCGAGCGCCAGCGGGCACAGCGCGACCTCGAGGCGGCGAACCAGCAGCTCGAGCAGCGCGTCAGCCGACCGCACGCGCCGCGCTCTGTCTCGCGCGCACGAGGGCGTGCGCGAAAACGAGGAGCGCCTGCTGATGGCGATGGAGGTCGGCCGCATCGCCGGCGTGGGAATGGAACGTGGCGAGCGGTCACATGACGTGGTCGAGCCGATCCGGAAGCCCTCTTCGGATTTCCCAGGGGCGCGTTCGGGCCGGACCTGCGCATGGTTCGCGTGCTGCATCCCGGACGACGGGGGCGTCCTGGATGAGGCGGTCGCGTCTGCGCACCGAACGGGCACGTATGAAGTCGAATACCGGCTCGTGCGGCCCGACGGACATGTCGTGTGGGTGCTGGAGCGCGGCCGGATGGTGAGCGCTCGCGGCCGTTCGCCGCGGCTGGTTGGCGTCAGCCGCGACCTGCACCGCGGAGCACGAAGCGGCATCGAGCGGGAGGCGCTGCTCGGTGCCGCGCGCCAGTCACGCGACGAGGCCGAGCGCCAGAGCCGGCTGAAGGACGAATTCCTGGCGACGCTCAGCCACGAGCTGCGCCACGCCGATGAACGCCATCCTCGGCTGGCTGTCGATCCTGGACGCAGGGCAAACCGATTCGCGACGTCTATTCCGCGCTGTCCGTCATCCAGCCGCAACGCCGAGATCCAGGCGAAGCTGATAGAAGACCTGCTCGACATGAACCGCCTGATCTCCGGCGCCGAGCACCTGGATCTCGCATCGATCGACATCGCCGTGCTGGCGCAGCAGGACGATTCAGGCGCTCCAGCCCGCAGCCGACGCCAAGGGGGTCCAGCTGATCGCGTCGGTCGAGTCGTCAATCACCCGCTGCTCGCCGACGCGCGGCGGCTGCAGCAGGTGCTCTGGAACCTGGTGCACAACGCGATCAAGTTCACTCCGGCCGGCGGCCGAGTCGAAATCTCACGTTCGCAGCGTCGAAGGGCGGCTCGAGATCGTCGTGCAGGACACCGGACGGGGATCGCGCGCGATTTTCTTCCTCACGTGTTCGAGCGTTTCCGCCAGGAGGATGCATCGCACGCGCGGAGAAATTCGGACTCGGTCTCGGCTTGTCGATTGCCAAGCACCTCGTCGAGCTGCACGGCGGAACGGTCGAAGGCGTTCAGCCGCCGGCGCCGGCCAGGGATCGCGCACACCGAGGTGGAGGTCCCGCAGGTCGCCGCTCCGTCGCAGGTGGACCGGGAGGGCAGCGCATCCGGTGGCGTTGATTAACATTGCACAATGATGGCGATATTGCTGCACAACGGCGCTATCATTTCTGGGAGGCCTCACCAGACGCCCGGCGGGATCGGTATCGCACACGGACTCCGCGTGGGCGGGCCACCGCTCGTCGTGCGCCAGCACTCGTTCCTCGCGGCGAACCCGGTAAATCGGGAAGCCCAGCCGTGCGATGCCAACGGCAGCACGGTGCCGCCGTTCCGCACTCCCTCCGGGTTGCCAGCCGATGTCCGCCAGGACGTAGGCGAGAGACCATCGGATGCCGGATGAACCGGTATGGTCCCGCGTTTCCAGCCCACGCGCAGAAGCAGAATTCCGGACGAACGCCGAAGCGTTTGCCGAGGACCCCGAGCGTGCCGAGGCTGAGACCACGCCGCCGCGATCACCAGCGTCGCGCCGGCGCCGGGCCACGCAGGTGTCCCGGGCACTCGCTGAAGATAGATGGCCTGCGCGTAATGGATATCTCGTGAGGCGATCGCCACCGCGGCGCTCGGCGATCGAATGATCCTGCGCGGCCGGCCGCCGGCGGACGAGCGCGACGCACAGCACACGACGACGCTGCAGCACGTAGATCCAGTCGACGAAGCCGAACGAGGGCGTCACGGCGACGAGGAACGCGAGTTCCGCTGCCGTGACTGCCGAAGAGAAGAGGTTGGCGCCGTTCGGTCGCCAGCCGTGCGGAGCTAGTGGGAGAGCCCGCTCAGCCACGCCTCGCCGTTGGGCGACCCGACGCCCGTCACATCGTCGTAGCCGGGCGCAACGTGGATCGTCAGGTTCCCGTCTTCATCGAACCAGCGTGCGGTGAAGCGGTAGCCGCCCGACGCGTCGACGCCGTTGATGAAGTCCGAGCGCACCGCCCCGGATACGCCGCCAGATCGGTCTTCGCGATGTCGTAGCATGCGCACCTGTGCCCGCGATGGCATACAGCGCGGGATTCGCCAGACCAGCGGCGCGCCGCGCTGCGCTGCACCGCGAGAGCCAGCATGCCCGCCGCCAGAGGGGACGAGAGGCTCGTCCCGCCGATGCGGTACTCGGAATAGCGAACGGACCCGTCGGGGAACGTCTGGGTCTGTCCGACGAGCATGCCTGTCGTCGGATCGCCGACCGCGGAGATATCGGGCACCACGCGCATCGCGGGGCCGCCGTACCGCTTCGACATGGAGTCGGGCACCACGCCGGCCTGATATGACGGCTGCGTGAAGAGCCGGCTCAGTGCCGCCGCCGGATCCATAGAGATACGCGCATGCGGACCCCACGCGCCGTTCACGAGAAACGAGCGCGTCGTCTGCCATCCCAGCTCGAACACGCGACCGTTCGCGGCGCTGACGCCGAGCGACGTGCCGCCAACCGCGGTGACCCACGGGCTCGAGGCCGGCCAATCGGGAGTGGGCGTCGCGCCCGCAACACCGAATGTCTGGTCACCCGAGTCGCCGGAGGAGAACAGCACGCTGATCCCTTCCGCCGCGGCCTGGATCATCGTGTCGTTGTACGGCTGATATAGCCGGGCGGAAGCGCCTCGGACGAAAAGCCGTACGAATTGGTGACGATGCTGCGGCCAGGTGCCGATCGACGACATGGTTGAGCGCGGAGTCGAGGTCGGCGTAGTTGTTCGGCGCGCCGACGTAGACGATCGAGGCGCCCGGCGCCATCGTGTGGACGGCCTCGATATCGAGCGTTTCTTCACCGGACCATCCCTGCGGATCCTGCGCCTTGTTCTGCGGGACGCCGGAACGTGCCTGGCGCAGACGACCTGGCGGAAGAGTCCGCGCGCTAGCTGGCAGGCCGTGCAGCGACGAGTAGGTCTCGATGTCCTGGACGATCGTCGGCGACGCGTAGGCGTCGATGACGGCGACGGTCACGCCGCGCGCCGTCGGTCCCGCCGGCAATCGCGCCGGCCAGGCCGTCACGCCCTGCAGCTGCGCGCCCGCGTAGCCGCACGGTGCGAACGCCGACGGCGCTGCGGGAAGGACCGATGCCGTCAGGCGGTCGGCGTGTTCGTCGACGGTCTTTTCGCCCCAGCATGCTGAGCACGGCTTCGCGTTCACGAACGCGTCCGGGCGGCGGCGCGTTCGCGGATGCGGGACGCACGAGTGCGTCGCGCCCTCGTCGAGGACCGACAACCGCCGCGGACGGCCGGAAGCGATGACGGGACCGTGAGCGTCTTGTCGGGCGATAGCAGCTGCGCGCCGGCGTAGCTGTAGATGCTGAAGGTCGTCGAGAACGCCGACGCCCGCCTGCGCGACGGGCACCGGAGGCTTCGACAGTGACGGTTCTCTCCGGCGTAGCCGATCGCAAACCCCCGCTGCTTCAGGCCACGACGTGACCGCCGACATGTCCTGTGATGTCGGCGAGAACTGATTGCGGAACTGCGTCGGCGTGAGGAACTGTCCCGCGTTCGCGTGTCCGGGCGTGGACACCGAGATCGGCAAACGCCGCCGCGTGCGTCGCCCCTGGCGCCAGGGGAGTGATGACGCGCGGAAGACAACGGTGTCGTCTGCGTTTGCCGCGCCGCTGTGATTCGCCGCCTTCGCCCACGAAGGCACGCTGCCCGGCAACGCCGTGCGCGAGGGCGCCGCCGAGAGCTGGATGAAGGCGATGTGCAGACGACCGCAAGAGCGGTCCATGCGGAATGATGTCGTTCTTGGCACTTCAATCTCCTTAGCTGGGATGACGAGGCATTATGACGTTCTCGACAGCCCCGCCTCAACGGACGCTCTCGAGAGGATGTGCAGGGTCAGAAGCTCAGGCGTAAATCGTTCTCGGCGAGGCAATCGCGGACGGCTTTGAGGAGGCCGTCAACGCCGTGATCGGCTTGTGGAGGACGCAGGAGAATTCGCCGGGGTCGACATCGGGAGTGAGGCGGCCGGTGACGAGAATCACCGGGCATGTTCCTCATCGAGGCGTTCGCGTCGAACCCGCGCTTGACGGAACGGCCGTCGAGGCGCGGCATCAGTGAGGTCAAGGACGACGGCATCGACGGTTTCCGTTTCGACGTAGCGCAGCGCTTCGACGCCGTCCTCGGCGAGGATCACCGCGTATCCTTCGAGCTTCGGTGATCTTCTGCGTACAGATCGCGAAGCGCAGGATCGTCTTCGACGACTAACACGGTCGCCGCCCGGCGTGCTGGGGCGCACAAACCGAAGTGTAGACAAATCCCCCGGGGTCGTGACAGCTCAACCTGAAAGCGCGGCAATTAGTCGGGCCACGTCGCCGTCGGGTCTGTTGTTCTACCATCGTGGAGGATCGGTGATGTCGGAATCTGCGGCCTGATCTAACGCGCGGCAGGCGGAGAGCCACGCCGACGCGGGCGCGGACCGACGCTCTTTCATCGCGACGCACTGGTCGATCCGCTCGATGGCCTGCCGCAGCGTGCGCTCTGGCGGGCGGCACCGGGTGCTTCCTTGAAGAACTGCTCGACCTCCGCTTTCTGCTCGTGCGAGCAGAAGGCGCCGACCGAGCCGGCGATGCGGGGATGCCCTGGAAGACGCCGAGCGACGTGGTCAGCGTATCCCAGTGTGTCTTGACGAACTCCCAGCGCGGCATCGCGCGACCACGGCTGGGCGATGAGGCCGGCGATCAGCGTCGAGGTGTCCTGCGTGCGGACGTCGGGCGAAATCGCAAACTGCAGCGTCCGCTGGACGAGCGCGGGATCGCGGAACCACGGCAGCGCGTTGAAGAAGCGGTAGCACTCCTCCCGGTTTGTCGGAGAGCTTCGGGAGCTGCGCCATGTAGCGGTCGTAGAGCGATGGCATCGCCCCCGACCGCCGCGACGCTTCAGCACCGTCGACGCCAACGTCGGTGCGATCCGTCGAGGGAGCGTCGGTATTGCTCAGCGCAAGCTCGCGCGCCTGCCGCTGCATCGTCCGCGGAATTGGCCGTCACCCCCGACGAGCATCAGCAGCGTCGCGCGCTGACTCTGACGGTCGTCCGGATCGGACGGGTTGCCGGGCAGGCCAAGCGTCATGAGCTCCGGAGAGGAAGCGGCGGCGCACTCATTCCTCGAAGCGCCGTGACGTCACCCGGCTGCACCCACGTTGTCGTGCGTGTAGGCGACGCTTCTGGCAATCTGCTCGATGACCGACGGCGCTTCGTCGCCGGCGAGCGACGATCCGATGTCGAGATAGACGCCGATGTCGTGACGCCCCGCACGCACTAATCCACCACTCGTCGCCGAGCAGGCTCAGGCGTTCGGCGGGCACCAGCGAGCCGCGCGCCGTCCGTGCGATCGCGCCGAACGCTGTCGGGGGCGTACTCGGAGAAGTAATAGCCGCGCCCGTTCACGTTGGCAAACGCGTTGGCCGAGCAGCTCGGGAGCGAGGCTTTCTGATCGCGCCGCTCCAGAAGCTCGCATTGCTGCCTCGCTTGCTGCCGCCCGTCTTGAAGCAGACGGGAACGCCCCAGAGCCGCGACGTGGTCTGGCCGCTGGTGGCGAAGAACCGCTCCTGGTGGAGCGAGACGTCCGTGGTGTTGCCCTGGCACTTCGACTCGATCCCGACGATCGGCACGCCCGGCTGCTCGATGAACGGTTTCATGATGCGGTCAACGGGCTTGCCGGTGACGCGCGCGACTTCGGTCCAGAACTCTCGCCGGCGGCGTTGGCGAACGAGCATCTTCAGGTACGACACGACGCCCTTCCGGAACAGCTCGGGCCCGACGATAGTTCTCGATCGTACGCAGCACCGATGCGGTCTTCTGATACGCGATACCGTCGAAGACCTCGTTGATCTCGTCGGGTGTTTCCACCTTCGGTGCGAATCGGACGCGTCGTTCGCAGCGCGTCGGTCGAGACGGCCACCTGCGTCTCCTCGACCTCGTCGAGATCTGACCTGCCACTCTGGATGCCATGCCGCGAGCGGCTTGTTGGCCATCCACGTCGCGAACCCCTCGTTCAGCCAGATGTCGTCCCACCACTTCATCGTCACGAGGTCGCCGAACCACTGGTGTGCGATCTCGTGCGAGATGATCGACGCGATCGTCTTGCGCGTGCCGAGCGACGCGCGCTCCGGGTCCGCGAAGAGGTATCCCTCCCGGAACGTGATGGCGCCGGCGTTCTCCATCGCGCCGGCCGCGAAGTCCGGAACGCCGATGATGTCCAGCTTGCCGAACTGGGTAGCTTGATGCCGGTCCACTCGTTGTAGAACTTCAGTCTGCTGCTCGCCGCCTCGAGCGCGAAGCCGGTGAGCGGCAGCTTGTCTGGCGTGGAGCAGACGCGAACCGGAATCTCGTCAGCCGAGCCGCTGCGGCAGGACGAAGTCGCCGACCAGCATCGCGACCAGGTAGGTCGACATCTTCGGCGTGCGCGCGAAGACGACCGTGTGCCTGGCCGGTTCCGGACCTGGAGTGTCGGAGAGCTGCGCACCATTCGAGATCGCGGTGTCGCCGGTATCGATCAACAGCGACACGTCGAAGGTCGCCTTATAGGCCGGTTCGTCGCAGGACGGAAACGCACGCCGCGCGTCGGTTGCTTCCATCTGGGTCACGGCATAGCGCCTGCCGTTCGCCTTGCTCAAATAGAAGCCGCGCAGCTTGTCGTTGAGGATGCCCGTGTACGTGATCTGGATCGTCGCGGCACCTTTCGGAAGCGCCGGGGCACCGTCAGCGTCGCCATCTCGTTCTTGTCGTCGAGCGTGACGCGCGCGGTCTGCGTCCGGCCGGCAGCCGTGATCGTGACCGGACCGAACTGAATTTCCGCCGCGTTCAGCGTCACCGAGGTCATCGGATTCGGAATAGTGACGTCGATCGTCTCGCGGCCCCGGAAGGTCGCGCCCTGCAGGTCGGGGGCGAACCAGAGCGCGTAATGTGTCGGGCTCGCGGTAGCCGGAAGCTGCTGGGCCAGCGCGGCAGTCGCGAATGTGAGCGCGACAAGAGTGAAAGCGAACTTACGCATTCATCAAAGCTACCAGAAGTCTCGACGGCAGAGATTTCGCAGTATGCACGGGCCAGGCGGGAATTCGAGCGTTTTGACACCATTTTTCGTCGTCCGGCTTCCATTCGTGTCTGGAGGCAATACGGATGACGTGGAGGTTTCCGATGAAGTGGGCCTGTGTAATCGGTTTGTCGGTTGGACTTGCCGCGTGTAACGGCGCGAACGCGCGTGAGAACACCACGGCTACGGAGACGGCGGCGGCAACGACCGGCGAAGCGACCAACGCGCCGATTTCGGCGGCAACGTCTGCGCCCGTGGCGCGGGCCGCGCGGTTTACCGAGGTGACGATTCCGTCCGGGACGACGCTGCGCCTGGCGCTGTCGTCGGCGGTCGGATCCGACACCAGCCGCGTCGAGGAGCCCGTTCGGGCAACGCTGCGGACGCCGGTGACGGTGAACGGCCAGGTCGTGCTGCCGGCCGGCAGCGAGGTGGCCGGCGTGGTCACCGACGCGGAGGGTTCGGGACGGGTGAAGGGACGCGCGCGGATCGCGATGCGCTTCAACTCGATCTCGGACCGCCGGCGAGAGCTACGACATCAGGACGTCGGCTACGCGCAGCAAGCCGCGGCGACCAAGAAGCAGGACGCCACGAAGATTGCGGTCGGCGCGGGCGCTGCGCGGCGCTCGGGGCGATTCTCGGCGGCGGCAGCGGTGCGGCGAAGGGCGCGGCGATTGGCGGCGCGGGCGGCACCGGTGTCGTGCTGGCCACCAAGGGCAAGGAAGTGCACCTCGGGCCGGGCGCTGGGATTACCACTCGCCTGACCGCGCCTATTACGGTGGCGCGTCAAATCGTAGCGCCTGACAACTCCCAACTTCCAACTTCCAATTCCCAAGTGGTTCTGGGGTAGTTGGGCGTTGGGAGTTCATCTGCGACCTCGTCAGAGTCTTGAACTAGCGCGGTCGATGGCGTTGGTCACATCCTGGGCGTTGCGCCGATTGGCGAGCAGCGCCACGCGATCCCGTCCTTCCACCTCAACCTGTATCAGCGGCATGCCGCGCCGAAGTGTCGCGGCTTCACTCAGCATGACGGTGTCGTCCCACCGCGCGAGCTCGCCGGCGGCCCGCGTGAGGTGATCGGGTCGATTGAGAAAGGCGCGAAACACGCGGGCCGCGGGTTGCGGCAGCTCGCCTGTGCTCGCCGATCAGCACCCGCGTGGCGCGGAGCAAGCCCGGTCCGCGCCAGCCATGGTGAGAACGCGACGAACTCCGGGGACGGAGACCCCGCGCGGTTCTGGCTGAAGGCGCCCGGTGGATTGACGAGCACGAGCGCCGCGGTGTCGTCCTGGTAGCGCGCGGCGTACAGCGTCGCGAGCGCCGCGCCGAACTCGGTGCCGGCCATGACAAACGGCGCGGGCTCGCCGGCTTTCGCGAGCAGCGCGTTCAGCTCAGGGGCCACGGCCTGAGGCGTAAACGGCGCGTCACTGACTCCGCTCCATCCGAGCCCCGCGCGGTCGTAGCTGCACACGCGCGTCGTCTTCGCGACGTCGGCCTGCACCCACCCCCACACCGCCGACATCGCGGTCGCCGGTGCTTCGAGCACCACCGTCGGCGTACTTCGTCCCTGGCAGTAGAGATGAAGCTGGTGGCCGCCGACGTCAACCATCCGTCCGGGGTGGAAAACCGCCGCCGCTCGAGCGCTGTCGCCACGCCCTGGTAGGTCGCGCCGATCAGGACGGAGAAAGAGGATGACGACGCCGGTCGTGACGAGCACGCGGCGAACGAATGGGGACACCGTGTCGCTCAGGATTCCGTTTCCGCGAGCCCGTACTTCTCGATCCGCGAGCAGAGCTGCGCGCGCGTGAGGCCCAGGAGCTTCGCGGCGCGCGTCTCGTTGTGCTCGCCCGCGCGAGGGCCTTGATGACGAGCGACCGTTCGATGGCGTCGAGGTTCACCCCGCCGGCCGGCAGCGGTGCATTGCTCGTCTCAGCCGCCGACGGCACCTGGCTGCGTCGCGTTGACGGGCAGGTGCTCGCTGCGGATGTAACCGCCGTCGGCCAGGATGACGGCGCGCTCGATCGCGCTTGCGCAGCTCGCGCGACGTTGCCTGGCCATGGATACGCCATCAGGTCGCGCCGGGCGTCGCGCTCGAATCCCGCGGCGGGACGGCCGATCGGTCTCGCCGATCTCGCGGAGGAACATGTCCGCGAGCTCCAGCATCGTCCTCGGCCCGCTCGCGCAGCGGCGGCAGCTCGATCTCGAAGACGCCGAGACGGTAGTAGAGGTCCTCGCGGAACTCGCCGCGCTGCATCGCGCGCATGCAGGTCGCGGTTGGTCGCGGCAATCACGCGAATGTCCGCATGATGGAGCGTCGTGCCGCCGAGGCGCTGGAACTCGCGCTCCTCGAGCACGCGCAGCAGCTTGGCCTGGACGGTCGGCGCCATCTCGCCGACTTCGTCGAGAAACAGCACGCCGCCGTTGGCCTGCTCGATGCGGCCCGGCTTGGCGCCGACCGCGCCGGTGAAGGCGCCGCGCTCGTAGCCGAACAGCTCCGACTCGAGCAGTTGATCCGGAAGCGCCGCGCAGTTGATCGCGATGAACGGCCCTGCCGCCGGCGCGACGCGTGGTGAATGAATCGGGCGATGACTTCCTTGCCGGTGCCGGATTCGCCGGTCAGCAGCACGGTCGTCTCAGCTTGCGCGACGCGCGCGGCGTGCGCGAGCACGTCCTGCCACTGGCGCGAGTGGCCGACCACGCGACGCTGGCCGGTGCGGGCCTCGAGCTCGCGCGTCAGCGTCGCGACCTGAGCCTCGAGACGCGCAGCCGTCTCACGCGCGGCCGCGTCGACGGCGCTCGGCTTCCGCGAGGTGCTGGTGCGAGAGCGCGAGCCCGAGATGATCCGCCACCCGGCGGGCGAAGTCCACGTCCTCGTCCGAGAAGCGGCCGGGGTCGCGCGCCAGGAAGAAGAGCGATCCGAACACGCGCGCTGCCGAGCGGAATCGCCACGCGCAGCGCCGAACGCGCGCCGACCATCGCAGCAGTTTTCCGCGAACGGTTTCCGCCGCGATCTCGCTGTTCACGTCGTGGATGATGTAGGCCTTGCGGTCGAGCAGCGTCCGTTCGACGGGCGGCAGCAGCGTCGGTCCCCAGAACTCGCCTTCCGGAATCTCGGCGCCGGCCATCGCGCAGCGCGGAACGAGAGGCCGTCTTCGGCCCACGACGTCAGCGCCAGGATGTCGTGCGGCAGCGCGCCGCGCACGGTCTCGGACACGTGCGGAAAGATCTGCCGGATGTCGAGCGTCTCGGCGACGGTGTGGAGCAGGCGCACGAGCGCGTCGATCCGTTCGCGCCGCCGCAGCTCGGTGGTCGCGATCGTGTCGTGGTGGCGCGAGCGTGATCAGATCGCCGACGCCCTCGAAGCAGATCCTGATGCACGTCGTTGAACGCGTGAAGCTCGCTCGAGGTGAGCCAGACCGCGCCCTGACGCGCGCCCCTGGCGCACCGCGCGCAGAGCAGGCGGGAGCGCTCCGTGCCGTCAGTTGGGCCTCCGCCCGCGCGTCTGGTGTCGCCGATCAGATGGCCGGTGACCTCGACCTCCCGCCGCGTGAACGACGTAGAGGGTGACCGAGGTCGAGCGCGATCGAGCCGCAGGACGTGCAGCCGCTCGAACGGGATCGCGTCGCGCAGGAGCATCGCGACGTGGGACAGCGTCCGGTCGAGAGACGATTCCTCGAGACCGAGCCGCGCGACCGCCGCGAGGAGCGATTGGGTCTGATCATGGAAAAACTCAGTCCCTAGACCCCAGTTCAAGCCCCAAACGTTGGGATTGGGATTTGGAATCTGGGATTGGGCCTTGAGTGCGCCGGTGGTAATCGCCTCGCCCCGCATGCCCGTTCTTGCACCTGGCCTGGCTGGTAGACTCTGAAATTCCGAGGCAGTCCCAACGTCATCGCCACCGCGGTCGTAGTGACGCCGGAGGTGTCGCGCTGATCGATCCGGGGCCGGCGTCATGCCTCGAACACTCGAGCTCGGCCTGAACGGCCTCGGCCTTCGGCTCGCCGACTTGTTACGAGCACATCCTCCTCACGCACGTGCATCTCGGATCATGCGGGCGCCACGGGCACGTTGTCCGCCGCTACCCGTCGCTGAAGGTCTTCGCCCACGAGCGCGGCACGCCGCAATCTGGTCGATCCGGCAAGGCTGGGTCAGGAGCGCGGCCCGTTGTGAGGGCGACCAGATGCACGTGCTCTGGGGGGCGCGAGTCGCACCCGTTCCGGCAGACAACATCGTCACGCTGGGTGCGGGGCGGGTCCCTCTTGATCCCCCAGCTCGGATTCGCAGTGCCGCCGGCCGCTGCATGTTTCGGAGTGGCGTATGCGCCTTCCGGGCACGCCTTCGCGCATCGCACCAGCTTCAACTTCGATCGCTCTGAGCGCCGCGGAAGCTTCGCGCTTGGCACAGGAGCGACGCCTGCGCGGGCATCCGGATGGCGGGGCGATCTACGTCCGGGTTCGCCGAGCGCCATCCGCCCGACTACCGACGTCAGAGCTTCGTGGATCGAGGGGCGCCGCACGCGCGTCGCGCGAGCGATGGGGCCCGTCGACGATAAGTCTCCTCACGCATTATCAGGACGCGGTCTGTCGGACCGAGCGTGCGGCGGCACCGCGCATCGGCGCCGCTCGCCGAGAATCTCCGCGGCGTCGTCAGCTCGAGTCGCGGTGCGCGCCTCCCACGCTGGCTGCGCCAGGGGTGCACTGAGGAACGGGCGCAAAGCGCGACGCGATATTGCGCCTAACCAAGCGAGCTGAAGCGCCCACCCGACAGAGGAGCAGACGCTGCCGCACCCATCGTTGGAGCGCTCGCTCAGAAGTGTCGTGGCTCAGGCATGGCGGTATTGGCGCAAGAGGCGCGTGGGGCGGAAGGTAGGCGGTAGAGCAGGTCGCCACGGACCCGCCCCGACTCGGCCCCGGTCCTTAGTTCACGACGAGACCGCGTGGGCTGCCTGGCGTCGAAGCGGGGCGAGCCGGCCTCGACGAGACGGCTTCGCAGCGCGTAACCGTGGGGCGTTCCCGTCGCCGCACGATACGCGCCCACGCGATCCCCGGCCGACAGCAATCTGCTGCCGCACGAGCTTTTACCGCCGCGGGGAGTGCCAGAGGTTACCAGCGTTTTATCCCGGAAGCGCACCAGCCGATGTTAGGGGGAATCGAGGCCGTGGCACTCTGAGACACTGAACACATCCAGGCCGCTGGATTGCTCGCAGGTGGACGACCGACATCGAAGCTGAGTGTTCTGACGAACTGGTGCCAGGTGAGGCGCCCGGGCAATGCGATCTTGCGTCGCGCACCGACTGTGCGCAGTTTCAGTCTTCAGTCGGGCATTTTTCGGCAGAAGTGTGTGGAAAGGAAAGTGTTGGAAGCTTTGTTCGAACAGTCTCCTGTCGGAGAGGTTGTGTCCCTCATTCTGCATCAATGTTCTGGGGCCTCTGTCGTTAGAGCTATTCATTTCTGGTTTGGTATCGCGAGTGTATAGGCTGAAAAATTGATTTGTGCACTGATGAGCGATTTACGACAAAGGTAAACGTTGATCATCCACAGACCTGTATACATGATTACTAGGTAACCGCTGAGCGCCATCGAGTCTTTAATCGGCGCATTCGCTATAAACCTTCAGGTCCAGAACCCTGGCTGTTTCAGAGGATGTTTCGCCTTCGTGATGCCGCAGGGCGGAAGCTGATTACTCCCGCGTTCGACCCCCGACGGCACGTGGCGAGGTTACGTGCCGCCGCGCAGCGGGCTCGGGGTTGCCCACGACCGCATGCATTCGCCTGCCAGGCCAGTGGAGGGAAGCGCGGCCAGATCCGGTGCGGCCGAGCCGGTCCAATCGTGCCCCTGGGACGACTCATCTGCGACCGCAAGGCGTACCGCCCGTGCGGAGCTGCCGCACGCTGTCTTCGGCCACCAGTAGCGGTGGTCGCAGAGGTCGAGCGCCGTGAGGTGCAGGTGGACGTCCGGCTTAGCCGAGGCGCTCGCAGGCCGCTGCGGAGGAAGAGCGCGACTTCAGGTGCGGATCTCCTCTCGCGCCGTTCCCGGAGTGGCGGGCACCAGACGGATGACGCTGAGCTGGTGGCGCGATTTGTGCAGGTCCTCGTCGAAAACTTCCTCCTGATCGCGCGCTGTTCGGAGGTCCGCGTTGGTGGCCGCGTGAGCACTCCGGACATCAACCCCCTGCGGCCGTGTCGCTGACCGGCATCACCTCCTCCCCGCTCGAGGTAGCGAAGCAGCTTCTGGCTGGATGTCGAGCGGCAGATCGCCAGTCGCTTGTCGTGAGGAAAGATGTGGTGCTCGCCGGCCGCCAGGCGAACTGCGGTCCTCGCGCTGCCGATCTGGCGATGACGCGCCCGCGAGGCTGTAAGCCGCGCCGGTGATCCGAAACAGCTGACTGCACGCGCTGGCTGGGCGGCAGTCGTCAAAGCGGTCGTGCAGGAACATCGCGGCGCTGCGCGGGAAGCGAGCCACGTGAACTCGCGCTGCTGACGAGGATCCGGCCCAAAAAGGTGCCAGCGTGGCCGGTGATCAGGCACCGTCAGGTCGTGCGTCCCTGCAGCCGCTGATTTGATCGGCGACCCGCGCTCATCGTGCGGCGCTCGCGCAGATGAAGCCGGCAGCAGTGGCTCGAGCGACCGCCCGCTGCTTCGCTCTGACCGGATGCCCCGGCCGTCTCGCGCGCCGCACAGCTCGAATCCCCGCTCCTGCCACGACGGCGAACATGCGGAGTACGCCGGGCCGCTTCACCTCGGGCGGGCGTGGATCGGGCCGCGACGATGGTGCAGAAACGGGGCCGTCGATCGCGCCGAGCGGCTCGGTGGAGCAGCAGCCTGCCGGCGCGGGCGTTATTGCTCTGCGTTCGGCGCGGCGGCGCGAGCGGAGCGCGCGCGCCTACCGCGCTCTCGGATCGCACACCGGCTGCGCTGCGCGAATCACGCGGACTCTCGCTCGCGCTGACGCGGATCGATTTCGAAGATCACGGCAGCGCGCCAAAGTCCCGTCGCTCGTCGCACCCAGCGCGCTGTCGTTTCTGCGCGCAAAGAAGCGTCCGACAGCACTGGAGGCCGACGAGCCGTGCTCTGGATGGATGCCGTGGTCGTCGGCGTGCGTCCACGATGCAGGGCGGATCCTCGCTGGGCTTACGATTGCTTGCCAGCCGGACGCGCAAGCGTTGTCGGCCTCGAGGTCGCACCGCGCTGCGCGCCGAGCGTTCGGAGCTGACCTGAGCCGGTGGAGGGTGCCACGTTCTGGTGGAGGCGCGGCGAGCCTTCGTTTTACCGCTGGTTGAAGGGCGGCCGAGCGCGAGCTGGCTGAGTCGCGGCTCTGATAATCGCCGCCGCCAGCTCGAAGGACGCTCCACGGCCTCGTGCGCGAAGCTCGGGATACGTCGGTGCGAAGCGGGCGGAGCACTCGTGCGGATCGGCGCCGCGGATGCGCAGGAATTCGCCCCAGTTCTGCCGGAGCCGTCCGCGGATCGAGCCGCCTCACACGACTGGATCCGCAGCCCCGCTTCGCTGATGCGGGCGGCGGCCACGAGCGCCTCGCACGGCGGCGATCCGCCTGGATGGCTCTCCCGCGCGCCGGCGGCACGCCCGCCGTTCGCGCTGAGCCTGTCGGCACATGGCGAGCGCTTCGTCGAATCCGCCGCTGCGGATCGCGAGCTTGACGCCGAGCACCTTCAGCGACCGACTTCACCACCTGCACCGTCTGGTGCGCCGTAGGCGCCGTAGGCCAATGGCTGGCGTGGCTGCAGTATCTCGCCGGCGCGCCGCATGACCCGCGCTGTCAGGTGAATCTGCGCTTGAGCGTGCCGAATGAAACGGCTGCCCGTCGTCCTCGTGGAACCGGACGGGGCTGCGGACTCCTCGAGCGTGCGCGTCAGGATTTCTTCCGCGCGCCCAGATTGCCATGCTGGCCCGAAGTATCTGCCCGAGCGTCGCGTGAGCGCGGACCGCGAGGCCGTCTCCGATGCCAGTCGTTCCCGTGCAGCGCGACGCTGACGCGCTCCGGCGAGCGCGATGCGCCCGTCTCGTGCTGATGCCGCATCAGCGCGTCGTTGGCCTGGCTGTGGGACCGCATGCCCGCGAGCACGTCGTCGGCCTGGATGGCCGGTCGCGAGCCGTTTCGCCCTGGCGTGAAGGGCCGCGGTCGCTTCCTCACCGCGTCCCGCCTGCGCGAGAAGCACGGCGGCGAATGGCGCAAGAAATGATGGCGTTGTCTGTCGCCGAAGCCGCGCAGCGGCGGAAGCCGCTTTCCAGTCAGTGGTGCTCGGCGCACGATGCGCCGGAGTCGCCAGACCCTGTTTGCAACGACAGCGCGAGCCTCGTACTGGGCCAGTGACCGATGGCGGCAAAGCGAGTCGTGCGCGAGCCGGCGCGCTCGAGCGCGCGCGCGGTGGCGAGCGCTGATCGCACGCGCGACGTGCGCTGGCCGCGCTGGCAGTGGGTGATGCGCCCGGGAGGCGTCGCGAGAAGCCGTGACAGCTGCGCTGCCGCTTGATGGACCGCGCGCAGCGCGTCCGGGCGGCCGGCCAGATGGCCAGGCGGCCTGCGCGAGGATCGTCCGGAGCAGCCAGGCTTCGGGCAAGCGCCGAGCGGAGCGCGAACGGTCCCTTCCGTGCGAGCGAGCCGACGCAGCATTGGCGCGAGCCAACTCTGAGCTGCCTCGGGTGCCGCGACCGGGCGCTCGAGCGCCGCCTGCGTTCGCGCGAGCACCACGGAATGGACTGCGATGACGGCCGCCGTCCGGGTCAGCATGGCTGAAGTATGGTGCGCTGCCTTCTGCCGCGGCAGATTCTTCAGCCAACGTTGAGGTACTCCGAGCATTCGGCCGCCGCATCAGCGATCCAGGATTTCGATCCGAAAGATGCACGTGCGCGGCACGCCGGTTTGCACGGTCGAGCGACTGGAAGTCGCCAGATCGCTCGGGGCCATTTCGAGGACGCCGAATGATGATGCGGCGCGTCGGGCACCGGGATGTCGGTGTCGGCGGGCGCCGTGGACGATGAGGAACATCGCCGGTGTTCGCCCTTGTGGAGCTGCCCCGTGGGGAGAGATACCGCGGCCCGTCGAGCCGAGCACGTGGCGACGCCGCGGCTCACGGCCACGCCGTCGCGATGTCCCGCAGCGCCGGACCGGGAGGCCGATCGTCGGGCGGCAGAAGCATGCCAGCAGCGCGAAATAGTCGCCTGCTCGAAGCTGATCGAGGAAGCGCTCGAACCTGTTCGACCTCGAGCTGCCCGCGTGTCGCGTGCGCTATAGGCCACGTGATGCCCGGACGTCGCATCGGTCGCAGCGCGGCAGTCGTCGCAAGGTGCGCGTCGTCGAGCAGCGCGCGTGTCGCGGTCTCGCCTGCTGCACGTTCGGCTCGTCGAACGGATTGATCCCGGCACACGGCCCGGTCAGTCGCCACCTCAGCGAAGAACCCCGCGACCAGCGACTCAACGCGCGGCATGTCGATCGTCATCATGCGGCACGCGCGCAGCGGCTGCGCGCGGTCCGACTACCGATCGTCCGCCGATACCATCGAGCCGGACGGCAACCGCGACGCGATCCGTTCCGGGCGGCGCGGCCGTTGTCTCACCCGGCTGATTCGGGACGATCCCTGCCTGCTACCGGTGCTGGCGATCAACCGCTCTGGATCCATCCGAGCGTGCTCGAGACGCGCGCAGGCAGCAGCGTCAGCTTGTCGCGCCCTGCGCGCGCGGCCGCGCCCAGCAGCGCGCCGAGCGCGACACCCGGATTGGCGCGGAGTCTCTGGTGCGGCACGCTTCGGCTATGCGGCGCGCGCGATCGAGCAGCGCGGCAGCGGCACGCCGATGAGCGCGGCAGGGACGACGCGCGAAGAGCGTCAACGCGGAATAGCGCCGCCTGATATCGGACGGGCTTGATGAAGACGTCGCGAAGTATCCGTCGTTGAGCGCGCGGCGATGAAGCCGCCGCGTGCTTGTCCGTGATGGCGACAAAGCGCGACGCCCAGTCCTTCACGCCGGCGGCTGACGCGGCGCTGCGCGCCGCGGCGGCCATCGCGTTGGTCTCGATGGTCGCGCCTGCTCGCGACGATGAAGAGCGCAGGTGGCGGGCTTGTCGAGGGCGTCCCGCACGGCAACCGGATCCGCGTCGAGTCCAGCATGTGCGGAACCGCGGACGCACGTCACACGTCCAAAGAGCCGGTGGAAGACCTCCGGCGCCAGGCTCTGAGCCGCCCATGCCGAACAGGACGATGTCGGTGAACGCGCCGAAGCGCGGATCGCCGTTGGAAAGGCGTCCACGTGGGACCTCGCTGGACGAGAACTCGACCGCGCTCGAGCCGCCAAGGCGGTTCGCAATGGTGGTCTTGACGGCGTAATCGCTGCTCCAGAGGTCAGCGCGCCGGGCCCAGAGGGCGTCCGCGAAGCGATCCTGATCGAGCTGTGAAAAACCGTGTCGAGCGCCGGTCCGAGGTCGCCGGGTTCGGATAGCGAAGCCGGTCACGCGATACGACACCTGATAGCACACGCGGTAATTATGGAGGTCCCCGGTCCTCGCGCCATTCTCGCTCGGCGTTGACGGCTGATCGAACCCTTTCGCGCAGCCGCAGAATCGAGTTTCGCCGTGGCGTCGGTGCCTCACACGTCCTCGGCTGATGCCGCCGGCGCTCGGTGGCGCCCGCCGTTTCAGGCACTGGGCGTCCCCGTCGTGCGTCGGGCGACAGCCTGACCTGCGGGGTACGGTCCTCGGTATCGGAGCAGTCCGCGCCGGCTGCTTGGGGTCAGCAGAAGCGCCTCAGACGCGCGAAGGGTACACGGTACGAGGTGGTCAACGCGGGCGTCTCCGGCGACACGTCGGCGGGCGGCCTTCGCCGCCTCGACTGGCTCGCTCGACGGCGACGTCAGGTTCTCGCGCTCGAACTCGGCGCGAACGACGGGATCTGCGCGGCCTCCTGTCGCCGACACAGGCCAGCAGAACCCTCGAGACCATTCGGCTTCGCCGCGAGACAGCGCGGCATCGACGCGATTGCCGACTCGGCGGCGGGAGGCGCCGCCGACGATTGCGGCCAGGGCTTCTACGACTGCCGGTAAGTTCCGGCCGCGCGGTTCCCGACCGCTGGCGGGCGAGTGAACACGTCGCGTTCATGCCGTTCTACCTGTACCAAGTCGCCGGCATCCCGACGCGCTGAACATATCGCCGACGGCATCCGCATCCTAAACCTCAAGGCTGGCGCCCGCATCGTCGAAGCGAAGCGAACTCTGGCGGTCGCCGAAGCCGCTGCTGTCAGGCTGGCCCCCTACCTGCGGCCCGCGCGGCGGGTGGCGTGCAGGATCGATGATCCAGCTTCTCGCGGCGTTCCGAAGACCGTCAGTGAGCAGGTAGTGAGCGGCCGTTGATCGATTCTCCATCCGCTCGACCTCGTGGTCCGCTCGGGGCGCAGGTTTTCGGCGCGGTGCTGGATTCCGTCGGGCGCGGTGTCGACGCCTCCTCGGCCTCGTCGCGTGGGTCCCGACGAGCCGACGAGGGGCGACATCCCCTATCGACGACGTGAACATCACCAAGCTCGGAGAGACGCGCTGGCGAAGCTGCGCGGGCGGAAAGATTGGCTTCGTCTTCCAGTTCTCTTCCATTCCGGTGCCGTCGCGACGGAGCAATACGCACTGAACCAGCGGCTAC